>Ga0209172_10000836_pt1 | contig 77154 bp, 88 predicted proteins | sample LarsenN4metaG_FD_184113 | JGI IMG/M metagenome (GOLD analysis project Ga0209172, IMG submission 184113) | Hot spring sediment bacterial and archeal communities from British Columbia, Canada, to study Microbial Dark Matter (Phase II) - Larsen... ... | reverse complement strand
GGGCGCGGGCGACGTCGCCGTCCTTGTAGAGGTCGCCGGCCTGCTTGCGGAACTCGCCCGTGCCGCTGCTCAGGCCATAGGGGATGAACCCCCGCAGCGGAAGCTGGCCGCCCTGCAGGATCCGCCGCGTGAATCCCTCACGGTTGATGGCCAGCGAGAAGGCCTTGCGGATGTTGCCGTTGGTGAACGGCGAGACCTTGTTGTTGAACCGGACGAAGAAGGTCCGCGCCTCGGGGAAGACCAGGGCCTTCTTCTCCGCCAGGAGCCGCCCGGTGACGCCGGCCGGCGGCCGGGCGATGTCCAGCTGCCCGGTCTGGAACATCTGGTAGACCGTCGCCGGGTTGGTCACCATCGTGAACTCGATCACGTCCAGACGGACCTGGTTCGCCGCCCAGTAGCTCGGGTTGCGCTCGAGCACGATCCGCTGCTCGTGTGTCCACTGCGCGAGCCGGAACGGGCCGTTGCTGACGAACGTCGCCGCCTCCCGCGTCCACCGGGGGTTCTGCTGGTCCAGCTTCGGATTCACCGGCATCATCGAGAAGAACGAGAGCAGCTTGAGGAAGAAGGGCGCGGCCGTGTGCAGACGGATCTCCAGGGTCACGTCGTCCACGGCGCGGATCCCGACCTGCCGGGCCTCGGCCTTACTCGGCCGCCTTGTCGATGAAGAAGAGGTTGTCCACGAGCGGCGCGCCGGACTTCGGGCCGAGCGCGCGGATGTAGGAGTACACGAAATCCTGCGCGGTGACCGGATCGCCGTTGGACCAGCGGGCGGTGCGGCGCAGGGTGAACGTATAGACCTTCCCGTCGGAGCTGACCTGCCAGCGCTCCGCGACGCCGGGGATCACGTTCCCGTCCTTGTCCAGCCGGGTGAGCCCCTCGAACAACTGCTTGGCGATGGTCCCGGCGGCCCGGTTGTCGATCTTGGCCGGATCGAGATCCGCCGGTTCCCCGCCGTCCAGGTTGAGGCGCAGGACCTGGCGGGCCGGCGCCGCCCCGGCCGGCCAGATCACACCGCCGACCAGAATTACCATCATGCAGAGCCACAGGATGCGAAACGTGCGCGTCATACCGCTCCTCCTCTTCAGATTCGCCTCGCCGTAATGGAAACTCAGACCGCGTGACTCAGCGCGGCCCACAAGGAGCGTCCGCGGATTAGCACTGAATGCACGGATATCCGGGCAGCGGGCGGGGAACGATCGGTGCGGCGAGGATCACGCGTGGCCACCGTGAGGGCCTTGTTCCCCCGGTGAGATCCGATCCTTCAAGCGCCATCGGCGGGAACACGACCTGCACGCCCTGCACATCTCGCGCGCCGGTCAGGCTGCACGATTCCAGATCCAGGGGCGCCGGGTCGACGTGCGCCACGGCCACGGCCGCAAATGACCCAAGGAGAACGAGGCTCAAGAGCACGGCGGGGGCGCGCATCTTGCCCCACAAGGTACGGCATCCGCCATCGTCCTTCCTCCACTTCTGGGGGTGGCGCGGCAGGACATGACTCCCGGCGCCGAAAAAGGGTCGGGCGATGCGCGTTGTCGTCCTCGCTCCTGCGGCCCTGCGCCGCGATGCCTGGCTGGCGCTGCTCGAGGGGCAGCCCGGGGTCGAGCCGGCCGGCGGGGTCGCCGGGATCGATGAGCTTGCCGCAGTGCTCCGCGTCCCCGAGCCCACCGCTGTGCTGATCGATCTCCCGGAAACGAATGCCGACCTCGTCAGGCGCCTGCGCGTCGCCGCGCCCGATGCCGGGCTCCTCGTCCTGGTGACCGGCTATGATCTTCCGCTGATCGTCGAACTGCTCCAGGCGGGTGCGACCGGTGTGCTCTCCACCGCTGTGGGCGCGGCGGAACTCGCTCGCGCGCTGACCGCCGCGGGGCGGGCGGAGATCGTGCTCCCTCCGGGGATCGCGGCGCGGGCGCTCTCCCTGCTGGCCCGCGGCGGGCGAGTCGAAGCCGGTCTCGTCGAGCCGCTCTCGGAGCGGGAGGAGGAGGTCCTCCGACTGCTGGGGCAGGGGCAAACGAACAAAGACATCGCCCAGGCTCTGATGCTGAGTGTGCGCACCGTGGAAGCGCATCTGCGCAACATCTACGGGAAACTCGGGGTGCGCTCACGCACGGAAGCGGCGCTATGGGCGGTCAGGCGCGGCCGTGTCAGCGCCGGCTAGGTGAAAACACCGAGGAGGGCTCGGCGGATTCGCGGTGGACCGGCCGGCAGGGGGCTGATAGGGTATCAGCCATCGGTGGAGGTGAAGGAACGATGGCCGAATCAACCATGTCTCTTGCCATGACGCCGGAGCGCCGGGCCGAGCCGTGGCTCGATTGGACGGTAGCCGTGCTCGGCGTATGGCTCGTCGGCGCGGTGCACTTCGATGCGTGGGCCCACCATCGGTTTGAGCTGGAGACCTTCTTCACGCCCTGGCACGGCGTGCTGTACACAGGGTTTCTCGTCACCGTAGCGGTCCTTGGGTGGACACTTCTGGCCGGCCGGCGGCGCGGTTTCCCCTGGCCGCAGGCGATGCCCACAGGGTATTGGGGATCACTACTCGGCGTGTTGGTCTTCCTCGCCGGCGGTGTCGCCGACATGGTCTGGCACACGCTGCTCGGAATCGAGGTGAGTGTCGAAGCCTTGCTCAGCCCGCCTCACCTGCTTCTGGCCGCGGGCGGCGCCCTGATGATCACCGGGCCGATTCGAGCCGCAGCGTCCGGAGATGGCGACCGCGCGCTTCCGGCCCCATGGCCCGCCGTAATCGCGCTGGCGATGGTGCTGGCCTTGATGACGTTCTTCACGGCGTATGCCAATCCGCTCTCGGAAGCGATGCTGGCCCAAGGTCATCGACCTGCCACAGGGGAAGGAGTGTTCCTCACGCAAGGACTGGGCACGGCAGGCATCCTGGTGCAGAGCGTGTTGATGACGGGTGCGATCCTCTGGGCCCTCCGCCGCTGGCGTCTGCCGGCAGGGGCGATCAGCCTGATCCTGACCCTCTCCTCGCTGATGACGATGGCGGTGCACGAGGTGTTCCAGTTCCTCCCCGGCGTCGTAGTGGCCGGCCTGTCCGCAGATCTCCTCCATCAGCGCCTGAAGCCATCGGTGGAGCGACCGGGCGATCTGCGGGCTTTCGCTGCCGCAGTGCCGGTCATCTTCTATGTCCTGTACTTCGTGACACTGGCGCTCACGGGCGGCATGTGGTGGAGGATCCACCTGTGGGCGGGTGACATCATCCTCGCCGGCGTGGTGGGCGGCCTGTTGAGCCACCTGATGATCCCGCCCGCGATGCGACCGGGGCAGGCGCCTGCGACGAGCGGACTGCGTACAGGGCACTGATGAGCGCGACGGCTGTTGCGGTGCAGAACCAGACGCGTGTCGCGGTGTTGGGTACGCTCGCGGAGTTCCACCGCGAGCCGATCCCGTATGACCTCCGGGCGCTGGTGCGCCTGGTCGAGGCGTTACAGCCGGACCTGCTGTGCCTGGATATTACGCCGGAGCAGTGGAGACGGCGTGATTTCCGCGACCTGCCCCCCGAATACCGTGACGCCCTGCTGCCCCTCGCGCACCAGACCGACATCGTCGTGATCCCGATCGCAGGCGACCGCCCGCCGGCGGAACCGCGCGCGGGCGGATGGCGGGGATCACTGATCGCGGTATTACGACGGATCCTGTCCTACGTGCAGCGCACCGCGCCGGGGCCGGCTGCCCTGAACGACGGGCTCCGGCACCACGTCGCGGATGCGCTGTACAGCGTGATCGCCATCCTCAGCGGGCCTGACGCGGTCCGGGCGTGGCGGGCGCACACCGATCATCTGGTGGCTCAGGTGCTCGATGTCGCGCGCCGGGACCCGGGCCGGCGCATCCTGGTCGTCGTCAACCTGCGCCACTGTCATCACATCAGGCCGGCCCTCCGCCGCGTTCCGGGCATCCACGAGGTCCCTCACGCGCAACTGTAGGTAGTTTCGCCTACCGGCGTTCTCGCGGTTCCACCGTGGTTCCCAGGTCCCGGGCGCGCCTAGAATGACGGCGCGATGACCTCTCGACGCCGTGTGGAGGTGTACACGATGGTGAGGCGGATTCTCTCGTGGATCGTAGCAGCGGTCGCGATGCTGATCCTCATCCCGCTCCCGGCCGCCGGGCAGACTCCCCGCACCTTGTCATTCGCCGATGTCGCCTCCGTGGCGCTGCGCGAGAACCTCCCGCTCCGGGCCGCCGCGCTTGACGTGACGGCGGCCGAAGCGCAGCTCGCCCAGGCGCGCAGCGGCCACCGGGCGCGAATGGAGATGAGCGCCTCCTACACCCGCACGCAAGGACCCGGGCAGACCATCTCATTTGCCAACCCGTTCGGGCCCGTGCCTCCGACGATCACCGTCACGTTGCCGTCACCCGGCCCCGACCTGGCCGCCCTCAGCGTCCGCCTGCAGTACCCGCTCTACGCAGGCGGCCGGGTCGAGTCGCAGATTGCTTTGGCCGAGGCGAACCTGCGCGGGGCGCGGGCGGCGTTCAGGCGCGCGGCACAGCAGGTGGTCTCGACCACCGAGCAGACCTACCTGCAGGCTCTCCTCGCGCGGGAGACCCTATTCGCCGAGCAGCGGTCATTGGGGCGTGCGGAGGAGGCGCTGCGCGTGGCCCAGGCCCGCGCTGCGGCGGGTGCGAGCCCGCAGTTCGACGTGCTGCAGGCACAGGTGGCGGTGGCTGCCGCCCGGCAGGCGGTGGTGCGGGCGGAGACGGCGGTACAGAATGCGTCCGCGGGTCTGAACCTGCTGCTGGGCCTCCCCCTGGACACCTCGCTGGTGCTCGCCGGGACGCTCGAGCGGCGACCGGTCTCGGGAACGCTCGAGGCGGCCATCGGCCAGGCGATCCGTGACCGTCCGGAGATCGCCGAGTGGGGGGCTCGCGTTGATGCGGCGCGCGCGGCGGTGGCGCTCGCCTCCAGCGGTGCGCGTCCCAACGTCGTGATCCGCGCCGGGTACGACGCCACGGGTGGGTCAAGCCCCGCCCTCGGCACCTGGTCGGTGACCCTCGCCGTGACGCTGTCGCTCTACGACGGTGGCCTGACGCGCGAGCGGATCAGAGAAGCCGAGGCGCGCGTGCAGCAACTGGAGTTCCTTCAGGCCAACGCGCGGCGTGTGATCGAGTTCGAGGTCCGGCAGGCCTGGCTGGCCCTGGTGCAGTCCGAGCTGGAGATGAGCGCGGCCGCCGCGGGGGTCACGCAGGCGCGCGAGGCGGCGCGGGTGGCGGGTGTGCGATACCAGGCCGGGGTCGGTACGGGGCTGGAACTCCTCGGCGCGCACGCCGCCCTGGCGGTGGCGGATCTCGGCCTGGCCTCAGCGATCTTCAACCAGAACAGAGCGTGGCTTCAGTTTCGCTCCGCTACAGGGGTGGGTCCCCAGGAGGGATGGCGATGAGACGGCGTGTGATCACGGTGAGTATCGGTTTCCTCGTCGCCCTGGCGCTTGCCGGCGGGGCATGGACGGCGCTCCGGGGGCGGGTCTCCACGCCGGACCGCGCCCTCGAGGTCAGCGGGCGCATCGAAGGGGACGAGATCATCGTCAGCTCGAAGGTGGCGGGCCGCGCGCAGGACCTCCTCGTGCGGGAAGGCGATCAGGTGCGCGCGGGGCAGTTGCTCGCGGTGCTCAGTTCGGACGAACTGGACGCGCGGATGCGACAGGCCGACGCGCAGGTCGCCGCGGCCGCGGCGCAGGAACTCCAGGCGCGGCGCGCGCTGGACGTGTTCGAGCGCCAATATGCCCTGGCCCGCAAGTCGTGGGAGGTCGGTCACGTGCGCGCCCCCATCGCCGTAGACGAGGGCAGCGCCGCCCTGCGTGCCGCGGAGGCCGAGCTCGTGCGGGCGCAGGCGCTGCGTGAGGAAGCCTTTCGCGATCTGGCTCGCCTGCGTTCCCTGCTGGACGCGGGAGCCGTGGCGCGGGCCCAGGTCGATGCGGCGGAGACACGGGCGGCCATGAGCTCGGCGCAGGTCGCGGCGGCCGCAGAACAGGTGGTGCGTGCCCGCGCCGCACTCGCTGCGGCCAGGACCTCGTTTCTCGAGGTCGAGGCGCAGGCGGAGAACGTCCGGGCGGTGCAGGGTCAGCTAGACGCCGCGCGGGCCGCCCTGGCGACGGTGCAGGCGCAGAAGCAGGCCGTAGTGGCCGGGCGCGACGACTTGCACGCTCTGCACCAGGAGGTGCGTGTCACCGCCCCCGCGGCCGGGATCGTGGTGGCGCGGGTGGTGAACGCCGGAGAGGTCGTCCAGGCCGGGACGCCGCTCCTCGTGACCGTGGACCTGGACCGGCTCTGGCTGAAGGTGTTCGTTCCATCCCCCGACATCGCGCGCCTCCGGCTGGGGATGCCGGCGGACGTGTTCGTTGACGCCTTTCCCGCCACACCGTTCGCCGGGCGCATCGTGGAAATCAGCCAGCGGGCGGAGTTCACTCCGAAAGACGTCCAGACACGCGAAGAGCGTGTGAAGCAGGTTGTGGCCGTGAAGATCGCCGTGCAGAACACACGCCAGGCGCTCAAGCCGGGGATGCCGGCCGACGCCCGGATCGTCCTGAGCGACGAGGCGCCGCGGTGACGGATGGCGATGTCATCATCGAAGTCACAGGGCTCGCCCGGCGGTACCGCCGCGTCGAGGCCGTTTCCGAAGCCACGTTCGCCGTCCACCGCGGGGACGTGTTCGGCCTGCTGGGACCCGACGGCGCCGGCAAGAGCTCGATCATCCAGATTCTGGCCGGGGTCCTGGTCCCCCACGCCGGTCGAGTCACCGTGGCCGGAATCGACGTCCTCCGCGACCCCGAGGGCGTGAAGGCGCGCATCGGCTACATGCCGCAGGGCCTTGGACTGAACTTGTACGAGGATCTCACCGTCGACGATCACCTGCAGTTCTTCGCCGAACTGCGTGGTGTGCCGGCGGACCAGTTTCGAGACCATCGCGCGACACTGCTGGACATCACCCGCCTGGCGCCCGCGACCGACCGCCTGGCCCGCCACCTTTCCGGTGGGATGCGCCAGAAGCTCGGCCTCGCCTGCGCCCTCATCCACCTCCCCGACGTGCTGCTGCTCGACGAACCGACCACGGGAGTTGATCCGCTCTCCCGGCAGGACTTCTGGCACATCATCAACCGCCTCTCCCGCGAGCGGCAGATCACGGTGCTGCTGGCGACGCCCTACCTCGATGAGGCAGAGCGCTGCCATCGCCTGGCGCTGATGAACCGCGGCCGGATCCTGGCGTTGGGCAGCCCCGAAGCGTTGAAGGCGGAGTTCGGCCGGGGCATTTCAGACCAGATCAGCATCGAGGATGTCTTCGTGCGTCTGCTGACAGCCGAGGAGCGTGGGGCGGGACAGGCGTCGCTGCATCCCCCGGATGCGGCGGGGACTTCCCACGCGGCAGTTTCCCATGGCGTTCCGGCCATCAGCGTCGACGCCCTGACGAAGCGCTTCGGCAACCTGACCGCGGTGAACGAGGTCAGCTTCACGGTGGACCCTGGAGAAATCTTCGGCTTCCTGGGTCCCAACGGGGCGGGGAAGACCACCACGATCAAGATGCTCACGGGCCTCCTGCGGCCGACGAGAGGCAGCGCGCGTGTGGCCGGCTACGATGTTGCCCGGCAGGCCGGCGAGATCAAGCGGACCATCGGCTATATGGCGCAGCGCTTTTCTCTGTATCCCGACCTGACCGTGGCCGAGAACCTCGCCCTCTTTGCCCGAATCTACGGGTTGCGCGGTCGTCGCAAGCGCAGCCGGGAAGAGGCGGTGGTCGCGGCGGCCGGGCTCCAGGAATGGCGGGGCGTGCTGGCGCGCGATCTGCCGCTCGGCGTCCGCCAGCGCCTGGCTCTGGCCGGGGCGCTGCTGCACGAGCCTCCGGTGTTGTTCCTCGACGAGCCCACTTCCGGCGTCGATCCCCTGGCGCGGCGACGCTTCTGGGCGTTGATCGGGAGTCTGTCTCGCGAGCAGCGCGTGACCACCGTCGTCAGTACCCACTACATGGACGAGGCGGAGCACTGCGACCGTTTGGCGTTGATGCATCGCGGGGCGCTGGTCGCGCTCGGCTCGCCGGCGGCGCTGAGACAGCAGGCCGCGGAGCGGCGCGGGGTCGTGCTCGAGATCGTGGCCTCGCGCTTCCGCGACGCGATCGGAAGGCTGGAGTCTTCCTATCCTGACCTCAGTCTGGCGGGTTCGCGCATTCACGTGTTCACGCGCGATCCTGCCGCGGACCGCGAGCGCATCGAACGCCTCCTGCAGGACGACGGCGCAGGCCCGGCTACGATCCGCGATGTGTCGATGGCGCTGGACGATGTCTTTGCCACGCTGGTCGACGCCGGAGGTTCCCATCCGTGACGGCCTTCCGGCGTGTCCGCGCCGTCATGCGCAAGGAATGGAAGGTCCTCCGCCGGGATCGCTTCTACCTGGTCCTCGCCGTCGTCATGCCTGCCGTCACCCTGATGCTGATGGGGTACGGGATCACGTACGATGTCAAGAACCTGCCGCTTGGCGTCGTGGACCTGGATGGGTCCGCGGAGAGCCGCCGGTTCGTCGACGCCTTTACGACCTCGGGGTATTTCCGGCTCGCCGTCCAGGCGCTGCGACCCACCGACCTGGATCAGGCCATGGTGGCCGGGCGGATCCGCGTGGCCATCGCGATCCCGTCCGGATTCTCGCGCGCGCTTCACCAGGGGCGACCGGCTGAGGCGCAGATCCTCCTGGACGGATCGTTCCCCACGCGGGCCGAGATCGCCCGCGGGTACGTGACGATGATCGTGGCGCAGTACAACCGGGACCGCCTGGCCGGGCAAGCGCGACGGCGGCCGGCCGGAGCGGCGATCGCCCCGCCGGGCGTCGAGGTGATCAGCAGAGTCTGGTTCAACCCGACATTGGAGAGCAAGTACTTTCTGATCCCCGGGCTGCTCATGCTCAGCCTGTTCTTCTGGGCCCCGGCGCTGGTCAGCCTGAGCGTGACGCGCGAGAAGGAAACCGGGGCGATCCTGAACATCCAGACTGTGCCGCTGGCCCGCTGGGAGTACGTCGCCGGCAAGTTGATCCCCTATGCGGGCATCACGTTTGCCGCCTACTGGCTGCTTGTCCTGGCCACGGTGGCGATGTTCCGGGTTCCGGTCAAAGGCAGCCTCGCCGTGCTGACCCTGGGCGCCCTGCTGTATGTGACCGCGACGACGTCGGTCGGGCTGCTGATCTCGATGCTGGTCCGAACCCAGGTGGCGGCGCTGCTGGCGAGCAGCGTTCTGGTGTTCGCAGTCGGCCTGTTCTACTCAGGATGGATGGAGCCGGTCAGCACCCTGGAGCCCGTCGGCCGCGCCCTGAGCCGCCTGCTGCCCACGGCGACCTTCGGCGAGCTCTCGCGCGGCGTCATTCTCAAGGGATTGGGCCTGCCGGCGTACGCTCGCGCGCTCTTGCTGCTGGCGTTGTACGCCGGCGTGTACGTGGCGCTGTCGATTCTCGCCTTTCGCAAGCGCCGGAGGTGACGACAATGCGGCTCCTCGCGCTGGTGACGAAAGAGATCCGCACGTTCCTGCGCGACCTGGCGCTGGTCTTTGTCGTCGCCTTCTTGTTTGTGGTGCATCCGGCCCAGAGTGCGTCGCAGGTGATGTCCACGCTGCGGAACTACCCCATCGCCGTCTACGACCTGGATCGGAGCCAGAGCAGTGCGGCGTTCATCCAGCAACTGCGCCCTCCGTACTTCGAGATCCGCCGGCGCATTCAGCGGGAGGCGGAGGTTGTGGCGCTGCTTGAGCGCAGCGACGCCGCGCTGGTCGTGGTGATCCCCGAGGGGTTCGGCCGGAGAATCCATCAGGGCCGGCCCGCCCCCCCTGCAGGTGATCAGCGACGGAACCTACTCGGTCACGAGCCAGCGGGCCGGAGCCTACGTGACGGCCGTCGCCTACGAGTTCGCCGCCGCGCAGCGGCACGGGCCAAGGATCCCGGCCGTCCGGCCCATCGTCGACGCCCGCATCCGCATGCGCTTCAATCCCCTCCTGGAGGCGGGCTGGCCCTCGGGCCTGAGCATGCTCCTGGAGGCCGTGACGATCGTCTCGATGCTGCTGCCGGCGGCTTTCATGGTGCGGGAGAAGGAACAGGGCACGGTCGAGCAGCTGCTCGTCTCCCCGCTGCGCCCGTGGGAGATCACGGCCTCCAAGCTCCTCCCGATGATGCTCCTGGCCGTGGGGGCGACGCTGATCAGCCTGCAGGTGTTGGTGCGGGTCTTCGACCTGCCGATCCGCGGGAGCCTGGCGCTGTTTCTGGGCGCGGCCGCACTCATGGTCTTCAGCATGGGCGGGATCAGCCTGATCATCGCCACTGTCGCGCGCACGCTGCCCAGCGCGCTGCTCCTGTCGTTCATGATGGTCATTCCGATCACGTTCCTCTCCGGCAACTTCACGCCGGTGGAGGCGATGCCGGCGTGGCAGTATTTCCTGACCCTGTTCTCGCCGCAGCGGTACTACCTGAACCTCGGCTACGGCATCCTGCTGAAGGGCGCCTCGCCGGCGATGCTCTGGAAGGACTTCCTCGGGCTGGCCCTCGTCGGTGGGACCCTGTTCCTGCTCGGGGTGCGCCGGTTCCAGCGGCAGTTCGGTTAGGCTGCTCACTCCACACCTACCCCGCCGGGTAGGGACCCGCCGTCAGAACTACTCCCCGGCGCGTTGTGACCGCGTCGGCGTCCGCCGTACGGTAAGGCCGGGAAAGCCTAGACCGTCCGGAGGTGAGGAAGATGCGCGGAGCGATCATCCTGGTGGGAGCCCTGGTCCTGACGCTCGCCGCGGTGGCCTGGGCCGCGCCCGTGCAGAAGGTCACGCTCACGATGCGCGACTTCGGGTACACCCCGGCCAAAGTCACGCTGCAGTCGGGGGTCCCGGCCGAGCTGACCATCGTCAACAACGGCAAGCTCACCCACGAGTTCATGCTCTACGGGATGCCCAAAGACATGGCCTCGATGATGGGCGGGGACATGGGTCATGAGTGGGTGGAGAAAGCGAACTACTTCAAAGGCGTCCCGGTCACGGCCGAGGGCGGCAAGGTGAAGCAGAAGGCGGGAGCGTTCTTCGAGCTGCGGGTTCAACCGGGCAAGTCGGCGATCATCCGATTCACCCCGGTCAAGAAGGGCACCTTCGAGTTCAGCTGCATGATCGCCGACCACTACGAGGCCGGCCAGCGCGGCGTGCTGGTGGTGAAGTGATGAACGGCGGCGGCTGGACCGTGCTCAGCGCGGTCGTGCTGATCGGCGTGCTGCTCATTGCCGGCGCCTACCTCTTCATCCAGTCTTACGTTCCGCCCGCTTCGGCCACCGCCCCCGTCACCCCGGAGGTCAGGCAGTTCGGGCTGGTGATGCACACCTTCGAGGGGCCGGAGGAGACGGTGCGCCACTGGATGCCGTCCACGATCGTGGTGAACGCGGGCGACTCGGTGATCCTGCGCATCACCAACACCGACGAGGAAGAAGCCCACGGATTCTCCCTGGGCGCGCTGAACATCACCGTCCCGTCGATCGCGCCGGGGAAGACCGCCGTCGTGCGCTTTCGGGCCGCCCGCCCCGGGATCTACCACTACGGCTGCACGCTCGCCGGCTGCGCGCGGGATCACGAGGATCAGACCGGGCAGTTTGTTGTGCTCTCCGGCCGGTAACATGTTGTCCCGCCGGTCGTTCCTCAGGCTCGTCGCGGTGGGGACGGCCGCCGCCGCGCCGCTGGGCGGGAACCGCATGTTCCGCCGCTGGCGCCTGGGCCGGGGCGGGGCCGTCCCGGCGCTCGTGGCCTCGCCGGCGGTGGACCGCACCCTGGTCCAACTTACCGATGTGCCCACGCAGGGCGGCGATCCCACCATCGCCTACGCCGCCTCGCCGCCCGAGTCCCGGGGGCAGGGGCCGGCCGGCCGCCGCTGGGTGATGGTCATCGATCTCGCCAAGTGCGACGGCTGCCGGGAGTGCACGCGCGCCTGCCAGGGGATGCACTTCATCCCCGCCGGTCAGGAGTGGCTGCGCGTCTACGAGTTGCGGGACAACGAGGTCGCCGCCCCCTACTGGTTCCCCCGGCCCTGCATGCAGTGCGACAATGCACCCTGCGTCAAGGTGTGTCCGGTCAGCGCCGCCTGGAAGCGCGAAGACGGCATCGTGATGCAGGACACCTCGCGGTGCATCGGCTGCCGCTTCTGCATCGCCGCCTGCCCCTACGGCGCGCGGTCCTTCAACTGGACCCAGCCGGAGGAAACCGAGGCGCAGCAGAACCTCCCGTACTCCGACGAGTGGAACCAGCGCCACCGCAAGGGTACGACCGAGAAGTGCATCTTCTGCCCAGGCCTCATCAAGGAAGGGAAGCTCCCGGCCTGTGTCTCGGCCTGTCCCATGGGCGCGGTCTATTTCGGCGATCAGGTCGAAGACGCGGTGACCAACTCGCAGGGCGAGACGGTCCGTTTCTCCGAGTTGATCCGCCAGAATGCCGGCTACCGGTTCATGGAGGAGCTCGGCACCGAGCCGCGCGTGTACTATCTGCCCCCGCGCAAGCGGCTTTATCCGGTCCCGCCCGACGAGCCGCAGCCGGCGACTACGGGGGTCCACCCGTGATCGACCGCCGGCGCCGCCCGACGTTTTCGCTGCGCGAGCAGCACCTGCTGGACTCGCTGCAGGCGACCGGGCCCCGCTACTATGCGCTGGTCGGGGGGCTCGTCGCCGTCATTATCTGGGGGCTCATCGCCTACGGCGTGCAACTGCGTTACGGCCTCGGGGTGACCGGGCTCCGCGACAACTTCATGTGGGGAGTGTACATCACCAACTTCGTCTTCTTCATCGGCGTCAGCCACGTCGGGGCCCTGATGTCGGCGATCCTGCGCCTCACCGGGGCGGAGTGGCGGCGGCCGATCACCCGCATGGCCGAGGCGATCACCTTCGCCTCGCTGCTGATGGGCGCGCTGATGCCGTTCGTAGACATGGGGCGGCCGGACCGCATCCTGAACCTCTTCCTGCACGGCCGGCTGCAGTCGCCCATCCTGTGGGACATCATGTCGATCACGACGTACCTGACCGGCAGCACGCTGTTCCTCTACGTCCCGATGATCCCCGACATCGCGCTGCTGCGAGATCACTACGGGCACGGGCCGGCCTGGCGCCGACGGTTGTACACGATCCTGGCCCTGGGGTGGCGCGGGACGCCCGGGCAGAAGCACCATCTGGAAACGGTCATGGGCGTGCTGGCGGTGCTGATCATCCCCGTGGCGATCTCCGTCCACACCGTCGTGTCCTGGATTATGGCGATGACGCTGCGCGCCGGGTGGAACAGCACGATCTTCGGGCCCTACTTTGTCTCGGGGGCCCTCTTCAGCGGCGCGGCCGCCGTGATCACCGCGATGGCCGCATTCCGGTGGGCGTACCATCTGGAGGACTACATTACGGTACGCCACTTCAAGCGGATGGGATATCTCGTCATCGCGCTCGGCGTGATCTACGCCTACTTCACCTTCAACGAGTACTGGACGCCGTTGTACAAACTGGCCGAGCACGAGCGGGGCTACCTGGCCGCGGTGTTCAGCGGCCCTTATGCCCCCATCTTCTGGTTCACGCAGATCGGGGGATTGCTGATCCCGGTGCTCCTCCTGACGCTGCCGACGATCTCCTGGGTGCCGCGCCTGCGGGCGACTCCGCTGCTGCAGCCCCGGCCAGCCGTGGCCGCGGTGACGGCCGCCCTCGGGTTGCTCGTCTTCGTCTCCCTCTCCGGCTCACCGGCGGCGGCACTGGGGGAGGTTACGACCGCGCGAACCGTACTCCCCTGGGCATTCGCGGCGACCGCTCTCTGGCTGTTCGTCGCCCTGCTGCCGGTCTTCCGGGAGCGCCCGATCGCCGCCGCGGTCGTAGCCTCGGTCCTCGTCAACATCGGAGCCTGGCTGAAGCGCTTCGTCATCATCGTGCCGACCCTCCAGTATCCGTTCTTACCGATCCAGCGTGCTCCAGTCGGCTGGGCGTTCTACCGGCCGACCTGGGTGGAGTGGTCCATCACGGCGGCGGCGCTGGCAGGGTTCGCGCTCATCTACATCCTGTTCAGCAAGCTGTTCCCGATCATCTCAATCTGGGAGACGCGCGAAGAGGGAACGGCGCAGGCGAGTGCGGGTGGAGAGGTGGCCCATGCGCCCGCTCCGTAGCCTCGTGCTGCTGTGCGTGCTGCTCGTTGCGGCGAGCGCTCCCACGGCAGAAGCGGCGGAGCCGGCCGGGATCTCGCTGGTCACCCAGGCCCAGGCTGACGGCTCACGGCGTCTCGTGGCCAGCGTGAAAGACGCCGCCGGCACGCCCGTCCCGGGAACGGCGGTGACCTTCCTGGCCCGTACGGCGTTCGGATGGCTGAAGCTGGCGGAGGTGGATACAGGCGCGGATGGCACCGCGTCCTTCGCCCTGAGCGGTCTGCCCGCATATACCGAGGTGCAGGCTCGGGTCGGTGAGGGCGCGGCTCTGCAGGCCGGATTGCTGCTGGCCCTTCCAGACCCTCGCGGTCCGCAGCGGCGGCCGGGGCTGGATGTGCTCAGCCGGATGAGCCCGCAGCCGGGGTTCATCAGCCCATATCCTCCTGTCCAGATCCTGTTCGTCGCTGCGCTGCTCGGCGGAATCTGGACGACCTACGCCTATCTGGTCTGGCTGCTCATCCGCATTCGCCGGGCGTCGTAGCCTGGGGTGCGCTGATGCGCATGGTCAGGCGACTGCCGCTCCGTCGGCGGATCATGCTGCTGGTGGCGGGGGGACTTGGCGCCACGCTCGTGCTCGTCGCCCTCGCCGGCAGCGGCGTGATCGTCCAGACTACGGAGCGCGTGCTGCAGGAGCGGCTCGTCATGGCGCGGCTGTCGGCGGCGAACCTCGACGAGCGTCTCACCGCTTCGGTTCAGCGCCTTGACGGGATCTCGGCGGCGTTCTCGTGGGATCCGGCCTCCTCAGGCCTGTCCGCCGAGGCGACGCGCGTGCTGCGGGCCTCGGCGGTCCCCGGTATGTTCTCCGGGGGGTTCGTCGTCGCCGACCGCAACGGTCGCGTCCACTGGCCGACGATCGGCGCGAAAACGATCGACCTTCCGCCGGCGGTACTCGCCGGTCGGCCGTTCATCTCGGATCTCCTTCGGGAGGGACCCTCCGCCCGGCCTGTGGTGATGATGTGGGTGCCCGTGCGCGACGCGCGGGGCGCGGTCACCGGCGGATTGGCGGGGGTGATTGATCTCCGCACCGATGTCCTCACGGACCTGATCCGGCCGCTCGCGCTCGGCCGGACCGGCCACGCGGTGATCGTCGATGCCCAGGGCGTGGTCCTGGCCGGCACGGAGGCCCATGAGGTGTTCACGCGCGGGGACCACCCCGACTTCTTCGGGACCCTCATCCGCGAGCAGCGGGCGGACGTGGCTCACACGCCCGAGATCGTGGACGGCCGCACCAAAGAGCACCACGTCATGGCCTTCGTTCCGCTGGAGACCGGGCGGTGGGGCCTCGGCTTCGGCCAGGCTGAGTGGGAAGTGTTCCTCCACGAGCATCACCTCCGCTGGCGTCTGCTGTGGCTTGGGCTCGTCGTCCTGGCGATCGGCCTGCTCGCCGCGTGGTGGGATGCGGGGGTCATCGCCCGTCCGCTGCTTCGCCTGACCGCCTCGGCCCGGGCTATCGCCGCGGGTGATCTCGACACGCCGGTCCGGGCCGAGTCCGGATACGAGCTGGGACTGCTGGCCGCCACGATGGAGAGCATGCGCGCGAGCCTGGCACGGTCGCGGGAGCAGGCGCAGCAGCTGGCGGTGCTCGAGGAGCGCGAGCGCATCGCTCATGACCTCCACGACAGCATCGTCCAGTCCCTTTACGGCATCAGCCTGGCCCTCGAGCACGCTCAGCATCTGGTGCCGTCCAGGCCGTCCACAGCCGCCTCCACAATCGGCCGGAGCATCGATGCCGTCACCGGCGTCATCCAGGACATCCGCGCCTTTGTGGCGGGCCTGCATCCGCACGACGGCGCCGGCTCGCTGGGGGAGGCATTGGAGCGCGTTGTGCGGGAGTTCCGCCTGAACACGCTGCTGCCGGTGGACCTCGTCGTGCACGGCTCGCCGCCGGATCTGCCCATAGAGGACAGGATGCACCTGCAGCTGCTGGTGCGGGAAGCGCTGGCGAACGCCGCCCGCCACGGCGGTGCTTCGCGCGTCCGTGTTCGCGTCGGTGTGGACGGAGATCTGATGCGTCTTACGGTGGCCGACGACGGACGCGGCTTCGATCCGGCGGCGACATCGGGTGACGGGCTGGGGCTGCGGACCATGGTGGCCCGGGCCGGGCGGCTCGGCGGGACGTGCACCGTACACAGCGCTCCCGGGCAGGGAGCGGTCGTCGAGGTCGCCATACCCATGCACCCTTCTCGTGAGGTGGCGCGATGAGCGGGCGGATCGGTGTGCTGCTGGTGGACGACCATGAAGTGGTCCGCAGGGGCCTGCGCGCACTGCTGGAGGAGCACCCGCACATCGCCGTGGTGGGAGAAGCCGCCACGGCCGGGGAGGCGCTGGCGGAAGCCCTGCGCCTTTCTCCGGACGTCATCCTCATGGACGTCCGCCTCCCCGACGGCAACGGGGTGGAGGTGTGCCGTGCCGTCCGCGAAGCGCTGCCTTCCGTGCGCGTCGTGATGCTCACCGCGTTCGCCGATGACGATGCCCTGGTGACCGCGGTGATGGCGGGCGCCTCCGGTTATCTCCTCAAGCAGACGCGGGGGGCGGAGGTGCTGCGCGCGATCGAAGAGGCGGCGGCGGGGCGCTCCCTCCTCGACGCCAGGACGACGGAGCGTCTGTTGCTGCACTTCCGCAACCTGGTGCGCGGGCGGGAGTCGGCCGAGCGACTCACAGAGCAGGAAGAGCGCGTGCTGGACCTGATTGCCGAGGGCAAGACCAACCGCGAGATCGCAGGGACCCTCGATCTGGCCGAGAAGACGGTGAAAAACTACGTCAGCAGCATCCTCGCCAAGTTACAGCTGAAACGGCGCACAGAGGCGGCGGTGTTCGCCGCGCGGCACCGCCCTCGGGAGAGTGGATCGTGATCTCCAGGGGCCCCCCGTCTCGGGGGGCGATGCGCCTGCAGGACGGGAGCCGGGTGGCGGTCGTCGGAGGCGGCCCTGCCGGCTCGCTGTGCGCATGTTTCCTCCTCCGCTTCGCCCACCGGCAGGATCTCCGACTGTCGATCGACATCTACGAACCCAGGAACTTCGCAGAGGCCGGGCCGCGCGGGTGCAATATGTGCGGGGGCGTCGTCTCGGAGTCGCTCGTGCAGGGGCTCGCGGCCGAGGGGATCGAGCTTCCGGCGACGGTCGTCCAGCGCGGGATCGAAGCCTACGTGCTGAGCACGGACAAGGGATCGGTCAGAATCGAGACACCACGCCATGAACGGCGCATCGCCGCCGTCCACCGTGGGGGCGGGCCGCGCGATCTGAGCGTGCTGCACTGGGGCGGGCTGGACGGCTTTCTGCTCTCCGAAGCGCAGCGCCGGGGGGTCCGCCTCATCCCGGCGCGCGTCGCCGATGCCTGGTGGGACAGGGGACGCCCGGTGCTGCGCGCGCAGGGCACGTCGACCAGCTACGATCTTGTCGTGCTGGCGACCGGTGTCAACGTCGCCCGCGGCCAGCTCCTCGAGCGCCTGGGCCTGCGGGCCGGGCCCGCCGAGACCACCCGTGCTTACATCACGGAGATCAAACTCGGGTTTGAGACGGTCACGCGAATCTTCGGCGCCGCGATGCACATCTTTCTTCTGGACATCCCGCGGTTGGAGTTCGCGGCGATGATTCCCAAGGGCGACTTCGTCACCGTCTGCCTGCTCGGCCGCAACATCGACCACCTGTTGATCCGGGCCTTCTTCGCCCATCCGGCCGTTGCCCGGTGGCTGCCGGCCGGGACGTCCCACGAAGGCGTCTGTCACTGCCGGCCCAGCATCAACGTGCGGGAGGCCGCCCGGCCGTTCGGCGATCGGGTGGTCCTCGTGGGAGATTGCGGCGTGACCAGGCTCTACAAAGACGGCATCGGCGCAGCGTACCACACGGCACGGGCCGCCGCGCACACGGCGGTGTTCCACGGGATCTCGTCGCGCGCGTTCCGGCGCCACTTCGGCCCCGTGTATCGCTCCATCGCCCAGGATAACCGCTTCGGTCGCGTGATGTTTCTGCTCGCCGGGCTGCTCAAGACCGTTCCGCTGCTCCACGGCGCGGTGTTGCACACGACCATGGCGGAACAGGCCCGGTCGGATGGCGCCCGGCGCATGAGCGGAGTTCTCTGGGACATGTTCTCAGGCAGCGCCTCGTACCGCAGCATCTTCTTCCGCGCCATTGATCCGCGACTGATCGGACGCCTGGCCTGGGCCTCCGCGGTGGCCCGGCAGACCTCCCCCCGCTGAGTCCCGGGACCTCTGTCCCCGCGCACCCGGGACTTCCGCCTCTGGTCCCAGGCCGCCACCCGGATACGCTTGAGCCGACAGATCAGAGGAGGTGGAACGATGCGTTATCGCATCCTGGGGGGGACCCTGCTCCTCGCAGCGGTCAGCCTGCTGGCAGGCGCCGTGGCTGTGTCGGTACGACCCGCGCAGGTCGAGGCCCAGGCTACGCGCACGATTTACATGGCCGCGGTCGAGCCCAAAGGGGGGACCGCGGTGAGCTCCGAGCCGTTCCCGGCAGCCGCCCTCCCCGCCGGCGGCGGCTACGTCCTCAGGGCCCCTGATTCCACCGGGCGGTGGGAGGTATCCACCTACCAATGGCAGCCGGGGTTTGTTGTCGCCCGGGAGGGGGAGCAGGTCACGCTTGAGATCGTCGGCATCAACGGGGCGGAACACATCTCGGCGCTGCCGCCGTTCGTCCAGACGTTCACCGTGAAGCGGGGGCAGATCACGCGGCTGACGTTCAATGCCGGCCGGGCCGGGATCTTCCCGATCATCTGTGTCTCCCACCAGCCGTCGATGACGGGCTACCTGGTGGTTCTTCCCCGGTAGCGCTCCAGCGCCGGCGGGGCCGAGATGACGGGTTCCCGCCGGCGTCGGGGGATGGGTGAGATGCGACGGTCGGATCCCGTAGTGTGGTCCTGGGATGAGCTGGCGGACCGCTGCCGAGAGCTGGCCCTGCAGGTCGCCCGCTCCTACCATCCCGACGTTGTCGTCGGCGTCGCGCGGACGGGGACCCTGCCGGGCGCGCTGATCGCCCTCCTGCTCGGGTGTGACTTCCAGTCCTTGCGCGTGCCCGCCGCGGACCTGCCGGCGCGGATCACCGCGCACCTGCCGGCGCGCCGGATGGTCGCCGGTCGCCGCGTGCTCCTTGTCGACGAGCGGGCGTCTGCTGGCGGAGAGCTGGACTATTCAATCAACGCGTTGCGCCGGCTCGGAGCGCAGGACGTCCGCATCGTGTTGTTGTTTGACACCGCGGGTGCGGGGCGCGCGGACTATGCGGGCCCACGCTTCTCGCGGGTGGTCCTGCAACCCTGGGTGAAGGATGTGGCTATGCTTGGCGAAGAGATTCAGCGTCGGCGGTCTCATGGGGGCCATCGCCCGAACGGCCCAGCGAGGGAGGGCCGGCGGTGAGGTGAGGGGATAGACGGTGGGCGGATGGATCGGGCTGCTCCGCTTTCTGCACATCATCGCTGTGGTGTTCATGGCCTGGCCGCTGTACGCGCTGATCACCGTCAACGAGCGGGGGCGGCTGGGGCCGCCCCTGGGCGATCGGGCGGACCGCTACATGGAGAACATCATCCGTCCGATGACGGTGCGCTGCTTCGTCTTCCAGATAACAGCGCTCGCCACGGGGGTGGCCCTCGTCCTCGTCCGCGGATTGGGGTGGGGCGCCCTGGTGGCCAACGTGGTGCTGCTCGCGAAGCTGGCACTGCTGCTGATTCTGATGAGCCTCCTGGGGTATGTCCACTTCGTCGTCCAGCCGGCGCTGGATGCGCTGTTCGCCGCCGGCGCGGAGGGTCCGATCAGCGGAGAGCGGGCCGAGCAGATCGGACGGCTTCGCCTCCGCCGCAAGCGCATCGCCGCGATCTGCCTCTTCCTGGTGATGCTGCTCGTGCTGCTCGGCCTCCAGGTCTACGAGCGCTTCTCCCCGTCGGTGACGGTCATCCTCGTCGCGGCGATCGCCGCATTCATCCGCCAGGCCTTCCGCACGCGCGTCCTGCGAGGGTGGGTGTAGGCGCGGCTGCTGTCTTAACCCTTCCTTAACCACTCTTCACCGGTCAGGGCCTACGATGAAAGCATGGATCTCGCCGTGGGCCTGGTCGAGAGCTATCTCCGACTCAACGGGTTCTTCACGGTCACCGAGTTCCAGGTCCAGCAGCCGCGCGGACAGTCCGGGCAGTTCGAGACGGCGACCGATCTGGACATTCTCGCCGTCCATCTCCCCCACGCCGCGTCCACGGTACTGCGCCATCCTCGGCGGCCCGGCGAGGCGCGCTGCGAGATCCTCCTGGCCGACGACCGGATCCTCGGCATCGCGCGGGACCGCCCGGACATTCTGATTGGGGAGGTGAAGGAGGGCGCCGGCCGCATCAACCGTGGTCTGCTGACCTCGGAGGTTCTCCATGCCGCGCTTCGCCGCGTCGGCTGCTGTCCGGAGGCACACATCCGTGCGGCGGCCGCGCAGTTGCTCCGGGAGGGCTCCTTCCGTGCGGACGGGGCGGGCGGGGTGGCCTGCCGCGTCCGCGTGGCGTCCTTTGCCGCCTCCTTCGAGGCGCCCCCGGCCCCCGCCGTCCTCACCGTGACGCTGGGACATATCGTGGGCTTCATCGAGGAGTACCTGCACACGTACCATGACGTCCTGCGCAGCGCGCATTTCAAAGACCCGCTGCTTGGGGTTTTGAAGCTGCTGGGGAAGCTCGATATCAGGGTGGCGCGTGTCGGTCACGGAGCAGGCGGCCCTTGAGACCGCCCGCGTACGGGCGCGCTATGATCGCATCTCGCGCCGGGCCCAAGGGCATGGTCAAGCTCATCGTGGCCCACCCCTTGTCATGACGGCATCCGGTCGAATGGTGACGGTTGTGCTGCTGCTGACGGCGCTGCTGTTCACGCTGCAGCTCCGCACGGAGCGGACGATCCGGAGGTCGCTGGGCGTCCCGTCACCGCGGCTGGAGGAGTTCGGCTACCGGCTGCGCCGCACCGAGGCGCTGCGCAGGACGATGGAGGAAGAGGTGGAGACGTTGCGCGGCCGGGTCGCCGCGATGCGCCTGATGGCCGTGGAGGGAGAGGAGGGTGTGCGTGCGCAGGCGGCAGAGGTGGAGCGGCTCAGTGCGGCCGCCGGCTTCACAGCGCTCGCCGGTCCGGGCATTGTGCTCGAGATCCGCGACAGTCCCCGACCCCTTCGTCCGGAGGAGGACCCCAACGACGTCCTCGTCCACTACACCGACCTTCAGGCTGTGGTCAACGAACTGTGGGCGGCCGGCGCCGAGGGCGTCGCGATCAATGGCGAGCGTTTCACCCCGGCCTCGTCCATCCGGTGCGTGGGCACGACGATCCTCATCAACCGCCGGCGGCTGAGCCCGCCCTTCCGGATCGAGGCTATCGGAGATCCCGCGGCGCTCCGTGTCTATCTCCTGCGGGCGGAGGGCACCGTGCCGTACCTCCGGGCGTTTGCGTTCCCTGTATCCCTCACGACAGCCGGCCGGCTCACCCTTCCGGCCTCGCGGGGACCGCTGCCTGTGGGGCGCCTGTCACACTGACGGGCCCGGACGCCCCCAGGGCGGTTCCTTGGTAGCGGTCCCTGCGGCTTGCGCTACAATGCAGACGTGACGAAAGTCCTTGTGGTAGATGATGAAGAAAGCATTGTCGACCTTCTCCGTTCGTATCTGACCCGCGACGGGTTCCAGGTGGAGACGGCGACGGACGGCCCCGCCGCACTGGCCAAGGCGCAGGCCTTCCATCCGGATGTCGTCGTGCTGGACATCATGCTTCCGGGGCTGGACGGTCTCGAGGTACTCCGCCAGCTGCGCGCCGCCTCCCCGGTCTACGTGGTGATGCTCACGGCCAGGTCCGAGGAGGCGGACAAAGTCGTCGGGCTCTCGGTCGGCGCGGACGACTACGTCACCAAGCCGTTCAGCCCGCGCGAACTCGCCGCCCGCATCCGTGCCATCCTCCGGCGCGGTCGGGGCGGGGCCCCTGAGGCGCCACGGCCGCTGACGTTCGAGGGGTTGCGCATCGACCCGGCGCGGCGCGAAGTCCTGAAGGATGGAAAGCCGGTCGAGCTGACCGCGCTCGAGTTCAATTTGCTCCATACCCTGGCCTTGTACCCGGGGCACGTGCTCTCACGTGAGCAGCTCCTGGAACGGGTATGGGGCGGCGAGTACTTCGGCGACGATCGCGTGGTCGACGCCCACATCAAGAAACTCCGCCAGAAGCTCGGCGACGACGCGGCCCAGCCGAGGTTCCTCCACACCGTCCGGGGCGTCGGGTACAAGTTCGGGGCGGAATCGCCGTGAGCGCGCTGCGGGGGATGCGCCGCCTGGGTCCCAAGCTCTTCCTCTCCTACCTGCTGATCGTCGTCGTGGGATCGGTTGTTCTCTGGACGACCGCCGAGGCCGCGGCGCCGGCCGCCTTCAGCCGCCACCTCGCGGTGATGATGCGCGTGATGGGCCAGCCCCCCGAGATGATGGGCGATGTCTTCGGGGCTTTCCTCCGTGCGATGAACACGGCCCTGGCAGCGGCCGCGGGGGCGGCGTTCCTGGCCGCGGTGGCCGTCAGCGTCTTCGTCACCCGTCGCATCGTGTCGCCGGTGCGGGCGATGACACAGGCGAGCGCGCGCATCGCCGACGGCCGCTACGGCGAGCGCGTGCCGGTGACCGCGTACGACGAACTGGGTGAACTGGCCGGCCAGTTCAACCGGATGGCCGCGGCGCTCGAGCAGGCGGAGCGGATGCGCCGGGACCTGATCGCCGATGTGGCGCACGAGCTGCGTACTCCCCTGGCCAGCATCGCGGGATACATGGAAGTGCTGCTCGACGGCGTCCTGCCCGCCTCGCCCGAGGCTTTTCACCGCGTGCACCGGGAGGCCGCGCGCCTGCAGCGGCTGGTGGACGACCTGCAGGAGCTGTCACGAGTGGAAGCCGGCCAGGTGCCCGTACACCCGCGGCCGGTCAGCGTGCCGGAGCTGGTCGAGGCGGCGATCGGCCGCCTGCGGCCACAGTACGATGACAACGGAATCGGACTCGAGGCGGACGTGGCTCCAGGGATACCTCGTGTCCTGGCCGACCCGGACCGGATCGGTCAGGTCCTGACCAACCTGCTGGGGAACGCGTATCCTCTGGCCAGGCTCTGGCCTCGAAATCCATCACTCGCCTGATGTAACCCCTTTCCCGTCGTTTCCCCATAGCCTGGGGGCGGACTCCTTGAGCCAGCGCGGGGCCACGGCGCGAGCGAGGATCGAGCATCGGTTCATGGCCTGATGCCCGGCAGCCCGTTCTGATGGTATGGTCTGGCACGGGTAGATCCATGCGGATCGTCGTCCGTTCCTTTGGTTCGTACCGCGAGGCGATCGGGGTCGGCCGCCCGCCCGTGAACGTTCCCCAGGGGTCCACGGCCAGTCGCGCGTGGAGTGTCCGGCTCGATGCGCATCCCCCGCTGCGCGGTCAGCCCCGTCCCTTTGCCTTCGCCGTGAACGACGCACATGTGCCACTCGATGCCACGCTCCGCGACGGCGACGAGCAGGTGCCGGTCCCGCCGTTGCGCGGCGGCGGCTCTGGTTCTGGGAACACGATGCCACCACAGGGAGGTCCCGTCGCATGAGGACGGAGAGGACCGACGGCGCTCGTTCAAAAGCGTCACCCGCTGGAGCGAAACTGAGCCGGCGGAAGCTGCTGGAACTCGGCGCGGCCGCCGGGTCGGCGGTCCTGGTCGGCGGACGGCGCCCCGTCCGAGGCGTGGCCGCCGCCGCTCCCGTCCTGGACCCTCTGCCGCCGGGCCGGGATACCGAGATCCTGCGGATGCAGGCCGACATCCGCCGGGCCCTGCAGAAGCCTGTGGAGCAGCGGAACTGGATCATGGTGATCGACGGGCGGAAGTGCGTCGGCTGTCAGGCCTGCGTGGTGGCGTGCGCCGCCGAAAACGTCCTGCCCCCGGGGGTCTCCTACCGGTCCGTGCCCGAAATCGAGTACGGGACCTATCCCAACGTGCGCCGGTACCCGATGCCGACCCAGTGCATGCAGTGCGACAAGCCGCCCTGCCTGGAGGCGGCCAACGCCATCGCGCCCGGGTCCATCACGAAGCGGCCGGACGGCATCGTCGCGATCGATTACACGAAGTTCCGCGGCCGCGCCGCGTTCGACGCCGCCTTCAAGGCCTGCCCGTACCGCGCCCTCTACTACGACGACGGCAGATTCTACACCCAGCCCACGCCGGCGTTCCAGCCTTACGAGGAGGCCGTCAGTCACGACTATGGGCGGCGCTGGGTGCGCGACCGCGTGCGGCGGGGTGAGCCGCCGATCGGCGGGGGGCGGAAGTGCCACTTTTGCCTCCACCGGCTCAACGCCGGGCTGGTCCCGGCGTGCGTAAGCACCTGCATCGGCCGGGCCATCTACTTCGGCGACAAGAACGACCCGCAGAGCCTGGTCAACGAGGTGCTGGAGAAGCATGCCGGCAAGGTGCTGCGCATCCGCGAAAACCGCGGCACCGAGCCGCGAGTGTATTACATCTGCGACGATGTCCAGCTCAGCACGAGCGTGCACACGTAGGAGGAGGGGGGACGATGGCACAGCATCCGGCTGAACGCTCCGGGCGTCGCCTCCGCCGGCGCGACCTGCTGGCCGGCGGCGCGCTGCTGGGCACGAGCGCCCTCCTGGCGAGCCAGGCCAAGCTGGGCGAGCTGGCGGACCTGGTGCGCACCGCGGAGGCGGCGGAACTGCCCGCGGGCGGCTACGACCTGGTGGATCCCTACAGCATCCTCTACTCCGTCTGCCAGCAGTGCAACACGCAGTGCGGCATCAAGGCCAAGCTGCGAGATGGCGTTCTGGTGAAGCTCGACGGCAATCCATTCAGCCCGTGGAATCTGGATCCCCACGTGCCGTACCGGACCTCGCCGTTCGAGACCGCGGCGCTCGACGGCCGCCTCTGCCCCAAGGGGCAGGCCAGCATCCAGATGGCCTATGACCCGTATCGGATCGTGAAGGTGCTGAAGCGCGCCGGCAAACGGGGGGAGAACAAGTGGATGACGATCCCCTTCGAGCAGGCCGTGCGCGAGATCGCCGACGGCGGCTACCTGTTCAGCCACGTACCGGGCGAAGAGGGCCGGAAGGTCGACGGGCTCAAGGAGATCTGGGCGCTGCGTGATGCGGCACTGGCCAAGGCCATGGCCGACGAGGTGAAGATCATCCAGGGCAAGAAGACGCCGGAGGAAAAGAAAGCTGCCGTCGAGGCGTTCAAGGCGAAGTTCCGCGATCAGCTCCACGTGCTGATCGACCCCGACCACCCGGACCTCGGCCCGAAGAACAACCAGCTGTTCTTCCTCTGGGGGCGCCTCAAGGGCGGCCGCGGCGAGTTGATCCGCCGGTTCACGGTCGATGCCTTTGGCTCGCGCAATGCGCACGGCCATACGACCGTCTGCCAGGGCTCACTGTACTTCACAGGCAAGGCGATGAGCGAGCAATACGTGGACGGCAAATGGACGGGGGGAAAGAAGTTCTTCTGGCAGGCCGACCAGCAGGCCTCCGAGTTCATCATCTTCGTCGGCGTGAACCCGTTCGAGGCGAGCCAGGGGCCGACGAACCGGACGCAGCGGATCGCTCAGGCCGTCAGCGAAGGCCGTCTCAAGTATGTGGTCATCGATCCCGTCCTCAGCCGCACCGCGGGCACGATGGCCTGGAAGTGGCTGCCCAACATCCCCGGGACCGAGGCCGCCGTGGCGCTGGCCCTCGTGCGCTGGATCATCGACAACCGCCGGTACGACGAGCGGTATCTGCGCAACGCGAACAAGGCCGCGGCGGCGGCGGATGGCGAGCCGACGTGGTGCAACGCCGCCTGGCTGGTGAAGATCGATCAGGACGGGACGCCAGGGAAGTTTCTGCGTGCCTCTGAAGCGGGGATCGCGGCGAAGCAGACGCGCCCGACGAGCGACGGCAAGGGCACCTACGAGTTCGATCCCTTCGTGGTCTCGGTGGACGGTCGCCTCGTGCCGGTCGATCCGTACGACACCGCCACGCCGGTCGAGGGAGACCTCGCGGTCAGTACCGAGGTCTCCGGCCTCAAGGTCAAGAGCGCGTTCCAGGTGCTCACCGACCAGGCGCGTCAGAAAACGATGGCGCAGTGGGCGCAAATCGCCGGGCTGCCGCTGAAGGACCTCGTCGAGGTGGCGCGCGAGTTCACCAGCCACGGCAAGAAGGCGGCGGTAGACATTCACCGCGGCGTCTCCCAGCATACCAACGGCCTGTACAACTGCACGGCCTGGTTCGCGCTGCCGCTGCTGATCGGCAGCTTCGACTGGAAGGGCGGGATGGTCGCCGGGGCGACCTACGATCCCACCGGGGGCAAGCCGGGCCAGCCGTTCAATCTCGGGAAGCTGCATCCCGGCAAGACGACCGCCTTCGGCGTCAGCATCATCCGCGACGGGGACAGCTACGAGTCCAGCACGCTCTTCACACAGTATCCGGCGAAGCGGCAGTGGTATCCGCTGGCCAGCGACATCTATCAGGAAGCCATTCCTTCCGCGGGGGACAGCTATCCCTATCCGATCAAGGCCCTGTTCATCTACATGGGGTCGCCCGCCTACTCACTGCCGTCTGGCCACACGAACATCGCCATCCTGGCCGATCCATCGAAGATCCCGCTGGTGGTGGCCAACGACATCATTATCGGCGAGACCTCGATGTACGCCGACTACATCTTCCCCGACTGCACCTACCTCGAGCGGTGGGAGTTCGCGGGGACGCAATTCTCCATGCCGTGGAAGGTCCAGCCCGTGCGCCAGCCAGTCATTGCACCGCTGACGGAAACGGTGAAGGTCTTCGGCCAGGAGATGCCCGCCACCCTCGAGGCGATGCTCCTGGGGCTGGCCGAGCGCCTCGGGCTGCCGGGATTCGGGAAGAACGGCTTCGGCCCGGGGCAGGATTTCCTGCAGGGCGAGGACCTCTACCTCAGGATGGTCGCCAACCTGGCGGCTGGTGAGAAAGCGGACGGCTCCGACGCCGTCCCCGACGCCGACGATCGAGAACTGGACCTCTTCATCCGATCCCGGCGGCACCTGCCGCGGACCGCCTTTGATCCAGAATGCTGGGCCGCCGTGCTGGGCGAGAAGTGGTGGCGCAAGGTGGTGTATGTCCTGAACCGGGGCGGCCGGTTCGAAGATTTCGCCGCAGCCTATCAGGGAGAGCAACTAAAGAACAAGTACGCGACCCTCATCAATCTGTACCAGGAGAAGACGGCCACGACCCGCAGCGCCATGACAGGGAAGCCATACATCGGCGTGGCCAACTACACGCCGGCGCCGCGAGACCTGCTGGATCGGCCGGTGGCCGACAGCCAGTTCGACCTCCGGCTCATCACTCACCGGGTCGTGTTCCATACCAAGAGCCGGACGATCAGCAACTACTGGCTCCTCAACATCCTTCCCGAGGGTGAGTTCTTGATGAATGCACGGGATGCCGAGCGCCTGGGCTTGAAGACCGGTGATGTCGTGAAGGTCGTCTCCGCCACCAACCCCGAGGGCGTGTGGGATCTGCAGCACGGCCGGAAGAAGCCGATGGTCGGCAAGCTCAAGGTCATCGAAGGGATCCGCCCTGGCGTCGTCAGTTTCTCGCTCGGCCACGGGCACTGGGCCTACGGCAGCCAGGACGTCGTGATCGACGGACGCGTCATCAGGGGCGATCACCGCCGCTCACATGGTCTGCACGCCAACGCCGCCATGCGCACCGACCCGGTCCTGCCCAACACCTGTCTGGCCGACCCTGTGGGGGCGAGCGCGGTCTTCTACGACACGCAGGTACGGCTGGTGAAAGCCTGAAAATTCCGCGCGCACCGTCCATGGCCGCCCTGGCCATCACCGCGCTAGTGGTGCTCGTCGTAGCGGGGGGACCCGTCGCCGCTGCGCCGGCCTCCCCCCGCCTCGACGGCCGGATCGAGGACGGCGAGTATACCGGCCACTACCAGGCCCAGAAGATCGGCATGGCGCTGCACTGGACGATCGAGGGCGAGTACATCACGCTCGCCCTGCGGACTCCCGCCCAGGGGTGGCTGGCCGTCGGCTGGGACCCCACCGGGCCCATCATGGAAGGCGAGGACATCCTGATCGGCTACATCCGGGGCAAGGAGCTCTTCCTCCAGGATTACTACGCCAACACCTCCGTGACGCACGCGAACGACGTCAGTCTGGGCGGTCGGGATGACGTCCTGGAGGCCTCCGGGTCGGAGGACGCCACGGGGACGATCATCGAGTTCCGGCGGCGTCTGGACACCGGAGACCGCTTCGATCGTCCGCTCGGGCCCGGGGCGCACACCGTGCAACTTGCCTACGCGCCGACGGATGACTTCGTCACCTACCATGGCGACAAGCGCACGGTCGTCAAGATCGACTTCCAGGCCGGTGGAGCCGTGGAGACCGGGCTGTTCGCCAGGCCCCGCGCCGTGGATGCCGGGCGGAATCCGTTCGCGGCGTGGCTTCTCACGGTGATCGCCGGCGTGTCCCTGATCGGCGGCCTGACCGCGGCCTACCTGCTCTGGCCCCGGCGGGAGAGAAACCATGCCTGAGGGCGGCCGCGTCGCCTGGCACGTCATCACGGCGGAGCTCCACACCGGCATGCTGACCTTGGCCTTTGCCAGCGCGGTGATCCGGCTGATCGCGGGATGGTTCCCCAACGGCCACGTCGTCTGGCGGGCCCTGGTGCGCCTGGCGGGGCCGACCGCGCTGCTGGCCGCGATCGCGGGCCTGCTGTCCCTGGGCGCCAGCATCGTCACCGGATTCCTCTACACCTGGCCGGCGGAGGTGCTGCTGACGTCCTCCGTCGTGCTCAACAAGATTGCCCTCACCGCCTTCTCGCTCACGTTCTGGGTGGCATTCGTCGCGACGCGGTGGATCCACGGCGCCGGGTTATGGGCGCGGCCGCATCTCCGCTGGTTTTATGTCGCCCTGGCCACGGGCGGGTTCGTCACCCTGATGCTGGTCGGCTCCACGGGCGGGCATCTCGCGGGGAAGCGCAGCATGCTGGATTCAACGCTACACTACCTCGGGATTAACACGCACCTGTTGTTCACCCTCTCCCGACCGGCGGTCTACGTCGTCCTGGCTGCGGTGGCGCTCGCCCTCCTGTCCATTCTCACCGCGCGCGCCGCCTCTGGCCGATCGCTCCGTCGTTCAGAAGCAGAGACGCGATAAGGCTGCCGGTCGCCGTTCACCGAACTTTCACCGGGCCGGCGTCCGCCGTTCACACCCATTCCATACGCTCCAGACGGAGACAGCAACGAGATGGGAGGAATGGAGATGGCAACGCGGGTGCTCGCGAACGTGCCGGACGCCGGCAGGATCACCAGGACGTTCATCTCGTTTTCACAGGTGCGGCATACGTCGTTCATCCGGCGTTGCTAGTCTGGTTCCGGATTGAACAACGAAAGGAGTGAACGGAGATGATGGGCGGATTCGGGATGGGGTTCGGAGGGATCTTCTGGATCATTCTGCTGGGGGTGGTGGTCTGGGCCGTGGTCAGCGCGGGGAACCGGTCTGGGGCGCGGCCAGCGCGTACCAGCCGGGAGATTCTGGACGAGCGGCTGGCCCGCGGTGAGCTCTCCATTGATGAGTACCGGAAGCTGCGCGAGACCGTTGGCTAGAAAGACCAGACGATGCCGCCGGCCTCGATAATCGTGTCGATGGCGGTGCTGTGGCTGGGTGTGGTCCTGCTCGGCATCTGGCTCGCCGGCTTGCTGTTCCCTGGCGCGGGCAGATCCGGGCAGGACTCCTCCCGCACCGAGAAGTGATCGCCCCCGCGTGTGGCCCTTAACGTTCTCTTAACGTCCCCTTAAACTCACATTAACCCGGGTCGGCGAGGCCGACTGTAGAGTGGGTCGGAGGCCGATCAACATCTCACAGTGCGCGAGGTGAGGCGATGCGGGTGAGTGGTGTTATCGTGGCAGCGGTGCTGTCGCTTGAGCTGGCCGCGGCGGCCTTTGCCGCTCCCGTCCAGAAGATCACGCTGACGATGAGCGAGTTCCAGTTCGCACCCAAAACGGTGGCCCTGAGGCCGGGGACGGCCGTCGAGGTGACCCTGATCAACAAGGGCACGGTCGAGCACGAGTTCATGCTTTACCCGATGCCCTCGATGGGCGGCATGAGTATGGACATGGACGCCTACGGGGCGCAGAACACCTACTTCAAGGACATCGGGGCCGTCGAACTCGTCGCGGACGGGAAGACATCCCGCCCGTCCCGTCTCGAGCGGGTCATGGTGGCGCCGGGGAAGACCGCCGTCCTGAGGTTCACGGCGAAGAAGGCCGGCACGTTCGAGTTCGGCTGCCACATCCCTGGGCACTACGAAGCGGGCATGAAAGGGATCCTGACGGTGAAATAGATCAAAGAGTGGAATCGATTGAAGCAAGGAGAGAGGGGTGGCGCCCGTGGTGACTGATCCGGTCTGCGGGATGCAGATCGATCCGAAGAAGGCGGCGGGAATGTCCGTGTACCACGGCCAGACGTACTACTTCTGTTCCACGGGATGCAAGACGGCGTTCGACAAGGATCCGGAGAAATACGCGCAGCACGCCGGTCACGCCCACGGCCATTGACGGCTGCGGAACGATCGAAGCACGCGGAGGATCCGGTCACCTGTGACGGGTCACCGCGCCTGCTCTCGGAGTGACAGCGGCGGGGCCGGCCTCCGACCTGCGGGCGATGCCGCGGCTCGGTGGGAGCGCTCCGCTCGTTCCCCTCGAGTCCATTGTGGTCTGGGGGCATACGTCTGCGGGCTGGCAGGCTGAGGGGGCGCCCCGTCAGCTTGACGGGCCCAGGGGATGACGCCAGCGGAGTCCTGGAAACCGGCTGTAATCCCGGTCGGTCGTGATCCACTCACTCCCCGACTCAACGGCAAGAGCCGCAAAGTACGCATCGGCGACGAGGTTTCCCCTGATGCCGGCGGACTTGCAGAAGCCGGTGAAGATCTCCCAGTGTCGGGGCCCTGGTGCGACGACCACGCAGTTCGGGCGTTCCCGAAGTGCCTCACAGAATGCGAGGGCGGTCTTCATCGGGGTAGGGACACGGAAGACCCGGGGGTGGGTAACCACACGCAGAAACCCGCTCAACACCAGGTCGGAGATCCCATACGGTGCGTCGGACGAGATCGCTTCCTGGAGCCACTGGAGGTATCGCGGATGATCGAGGGTATCCGCGCGTTGAGCGTACACAAGCACGTTGACATCGAGGAGAATCACCGACTCTCCTCCATAAGAGCGAGGAGGGCGGCGGAGTCATCCAGGTCCACTCCCGGCTGGAGTCCTCCCTTCCCGGATGTCGGCAGCTTCGCCGGGGGCCGTTTCTTGGATTTTCCTGCCGCAAGAGCCTGGCGGAGCGCGTCCTCAATCACCGCCGTGAGCGTGCGGCCCGTCCGCGCCGCGGCCTGCTTGGCCTCCGCGAGAAGTCGGTCGTCCAACCGGATCGTCGTCCTCATACATCAAAGCATATATTTCTATCATCAATATGTCAAATCGTACGGCCGGAAACCCCGGCACGACGCACTGCGCGGGACGCCGTGCGGCAGGCCTCACCTGGACCGCCACGGCGTCCTGCCGCGAGAGCCCCTTAAGGAAATCTTAACCCCTGTATCAGGTCGGCTTAACGACTCGTCCCGTTGCCAGCCCCTATTCTGAACCCAGCGCTCTCCGATCCGGAGGCGACTGTACAGGTCATGGCAGGTGAGGGAACGTGATCGCAGGACGTCAGCCAGAGCTCATCGCAGAGGCGCGCGTGGGGATCGAGGGCATGGCCTGCGCCTCCTGCGCCCTGCAGGTCGAGACGGTGTTGAGGCACACGCCGGGCGTGGTGCAGGCCAGCGTCAACCCCGCGCTGAACGACGCGGTCGTGCTGTACAATTCGGCGGTAACTTCAGAGGCCGCGGTGCGGGCGGCGATCCGCCAGGCGGGGTACCGCGTGGCCGGGGACGACGGTTCGAGCGGAGATGCCCCGGCGTCGGCGCCGGAGCGCGTCTCCGACGAGGAGCGCGAGTACCGCACCCTGATGCGGAAGTGGTGGTTCGGCGCGGCGGTCGGCATCTTCACGATGATCTTCTCGTACCCCTGGCTGCTGCCCGTGTTGCGGGACTGGCTGCCCCGCGGCAGCGAGCAGCTGCGGTATCTGTGGATGGGGATGGGCGTGTTGAGTTTCGCTGTCCTGGCCTACAGCGGCAGCCAGTTCTTCACCGGGATGTGGGCCAGCCTGCGCAGCCGGCAGGCCAACATGCACACCCTGATCGCCTTCGGCACCGGCGTGGCCTGGATCTACTCCACAATCGCGGTGCTGTTCCCGCAGATCTTCCCGGAAGAGGGAATGACCGAGGTCTACTATGACGTGACGGTGGTGGTCACGGCGCTTGTCGTCCTCGGCCTGGCGATGGAGATCCGCGCCAAGGGGCGCACGAGCGAGGCGATCAAGAAGCTGATCGGACTGCAGGCCAAGACCGCGCGCGTGCTCCGGGAGGGGCGCGAGCTGGACATGCCCGTGGAGGAGGTGCTGGTCGGCGACGTTGTGGTCGTGCGGCCGGGCGAGAAGATCCCGGTCGACGGCGTCGTCTTGAGCGGCAGTTCCGCCGTGGATGAGTCGATGATCACCGGGGAATCGCTCCCTGTCGAGAAGCGCGAAGGCGACGAGGTGATCGGGGCGACCATCAACAAGACCGGGGCGTTTCAGTTTCGCGCCGCCAAGGTCGGCAGCGATACCGCCCTGGCCAACATCATCCGCATGGTGCAGGACGCCCAGGCCACCAAGGTTCCTATCCAGCGCGTCGTCGACGTGGTCAGCAGCTACTTCACGCCGGCGGTGATGATCCTGGCCATCGTCGGCTTCGTCATCTGGTACCTGTTTGGCCCGGCCCCGGCGCTGACCTACGCACTGGTCGTGGCCGTGACCACGCTGATCATCGCCTGCCCCTGCGCGCTGGGCATGGCCACGCCCATGTCGCTGACCACGGGTATCGGGCTGGGCGCCCAACACGGCATCCTGATCCGCGGCGGCGAGGCGCTGCAGAAGGCCAAGGAACTGAACACGATCGTGCTCGACAAGACCGGCACGATCACGCACGGCAAGCCCGCGCTGACCGATGTTCTCGTCACCGGCAGCTTTGCCGGTGACGAGGTCCTGATGTTGGCAGCCGCCGTCGAGGAGTCGTCCGAGCATCCTCTTGCTCAGGCGATCGTCGAGGGCGCAGAAGCGCGCGGGTTGCGCCTGTCGGAGGCAGCGGAGTTCCAGGCCATCCCGGGGCACGGCGTGGAGGGCCGGGTCGGTGGGCGCACGGTGCTGCTGGGCAACGTGAAGCTGATGCGCGACCGCGGGATCGACGTCGCGGGTCTGGAGACACCGGCGCGCGGGCTGGCCGACGACGGCAAGACACCGATGTATGTGGCCGTGGACGGCCGGGCCGCGGGGATCATCGCTGTGGCTGATACGATCAAGCCCGACTCCACCGAGGCGATCGTCAGGTTGAAGAAGATGGGCATCCAGGTCGTGATGATCACTGGCGATAACGAGCGGACGGCGAAGGCCCTCGCCCGAGCGGTCGGCGTGGACCGCGTGCTGGCCGAGGTCCTCCCTCAAGACAAAGCGCACGAAGTCCAGAGACTGCAGTTGGAAGGCCGGGTCGTAGGCATGGTCGGCGACGGGATCAACGACGCGCCGGCGCTGGCGCAATCCGACGTTGGCTTCGCCATCGGCACCGGCACCGACGTGGCCATCGAGGCCAGCGACATCACCCTGATCAAGGGCAGCCTGCGCGGCGTGGTCACGGCGATCCAGATCAGCCGGGCCACGATGCGCAACGTCTACCAGAACCTGGTCGGCGCCTTCATCTACAACACGATCGGTATCCCGATCGCGCTCGGCCTGCTGTACCCGATCGTCGGCATCCTGCTGTCGCCGATCCTGGCGGCCGCCGCGATGTCGTTCAGTTCCGTGACGGTCATCGGCAACGCCAACCGCCTGAAGCGGTTCCGGCCGTCGGTCTCGGCGGCGTGAGGGAGGTGGCCTTGATGACACCCGACAAGATCCTGGTCCTGCTCGGCGGAGCGGGCGCGATCGCATTCATTGTGTGGTTCTTCTGGCTGGTCCGCAAGGAAGGTGTTCGGGCGGCCCTGACCAGCTCCGGCTATCAGGAGGCGATGATCCTGGTCAAGGGCGGCTACACGCCGGACGTGATCCGCGCCGAGGCCGGAAAGCCGCTCCGGCTGAAGTTCCGGCGCGAGGAGACCGCCGGATGCTCGGACACGGTCCTGTTTCCGGACTTCGGCAAGTCGGCGCAGTTGCCCTCAGGTGAAGTCGTCAGCGTGGAACTGATGCCCCAGGCACGCGGCGAGTACGGCTTCCAGTGCCAGATGGGGATGCTGCGCGGGAAGCTCATCGTCGAATAGCCGGTGCGGGCGCCGGCGTCAGCGTGAGGAGGATACCGACCATGGAACATCTGGGAGAGTATGGGTTCGTGGTACGGTTGCGCGTGCCCTATGAGACGGCGGTGGAGCGTGTCGCGACCGCGCTGAAAGCGGAGGGGTTCGGCGTGCTCACGGAGATCGACGTGCGCGCCACGCTGCGGCAAAAGCTGGACGTCCCGTTCCGGAAGTACGCGATCCTCGGGGCGTGCAATCCGCCGCTCGCGTATCGGGCGCTGCAGGCCGACCTGGACGTGGGCCTGCTGCTGCCGTGCAACGTGACACCCCGCGCTGCGGGGGATCGCGGAAGAGGCACGAGCACGATTGCGACGGGTGATCGGCGCGCTGGAAGCTCACTGAGGGCCGTGTCACACGAGCACCGTTCGCGGACGCCCATGACCGACCACGCGCATACGCTGACCAGACGGCACCGGCTGCGCCAGATCGAGGGTCGAAGCGCTGGTCGAGCGTGATCTGGAGATCCTGCTCGACCTCGCCCATCTGGCGTCCACGCGCACGGCGGCGGGAGCGCGCTACGATCTCGTGGGACAGGTCGAGGAGTTCGGCGCCACGCTGCGGGGCGCGTCCGTCCGCCCGGCGCTGAAGCGCGACCTGGGACATCTCCTCGCGCGCTACTCCGGCCGCCCCATCAAAGAGATCGCGGCTAGGGCGTTCGTGCACGAGATCCTCACCCTGGCGCATCTGACGCCAGGCGGGGTGGTGCGGTATCAGGGTGAACTGTGGCAGGCGGTGGCCGACGAGCCGCATGGAGAACCGCTACTGCCTTTCCCGCGCCCATCTGCCTGGACACATAAGCCCCCAGCGGTCAGCGCCTCTCGAAGCCTGGAGGCGGCCCCACGTCTGCACTTATGGTGGTCGCCGCCTCGCGCCAGTCCAGCAGCCTCAGCGACGCCGATACGACATCTTCCTTGCGCCTGAGGGTGAGAGTGACCTGGTCGCCGGCTTTGTATCTGCGGACCAGAGGATACAGGGGAGCGAACGACAGAGCGCTGAGGGGGACTGGCTCTCCGTCCACGGCGAGGATCTCGTCGCCCACACGGACTCCGGCCGCCTCCGCCCAGGGCCGCACATGAGTGACCACCGGCGCGTTGCTCTTGCCTGCCGTACCCGGCACAGTCCGGATACCGAAGAACGGAAAGTGCTGCGCATCGTACGTGCCTTCCAACCAGCGGCGGAGGTCGTCGAACAGCGCGGCGTACCCGGCCGAGTTGTCCTCCAGATCCGCGTCCCACTTCCGGTCGTCTGGCCCGCGCCGCACCGTGATCCGCAACCGGGTCGCTTCCCCGACCTCCGTCAGGTTCCAGATGAAGAGCCGGCCCGTGTAGAGTCCGCGCGTCACGAGCCGGCGCGGCGGATCCAGCGTCACGTACTCGAAGGCCATGTATCCGAGGCTCGTACTCCGGATCCAGTACCGCCCGCCGGGCTGCGCGGCCGGCGGCCAGCCGCCGGTCACCGCAAACCAGTGGACGAGTTCCTTTCCATCAAGCAGAGCGTTCCAGACGATGTCGGGCGGGAAAGGCAGGACCGTCTCGGCACCGCTCTCCTCCGCAGAGGCAAAGTGCACGGGATCCACCTCCTGGCTGCCTCATCGCGCGAGATCAGATCGGCACGTGCCGTTTCGGGATATGCCCCCGGTTTGCCTTCGGGCAGGCGGTGATAAAGAACGCCCAGAATTTCTTTCGTTCAGCCACCTCGATCTCCATCGGCCTGTGCCATCCGGCAGGGGAGCCCGGTCCGCGCGCCGGCCGAGATGGAGCAGGCCTTTCCGGCGCGTGGGAACACTTCGCTCTGCAGGCCCTCGACCTGGGAATCCGGCCGGCGCATGCCCGACGGGAGGACTACGTTGTCCCGGGCATCAGGCAGATCCGCGCGGGCACATGAACACGACGGCGTACTTCGGGCGACCGACAGGCCGCTTACCGAGCGATGGCGGAACTTCGATCGGGTTATCGCGGGAAAGGCCGTGAACCACAGCGGCGGGAAGACGTACCGCAAGCTCTTCGGCTATCGGGTAGGCGATCTCCATGTCGCGGCGTGCCCGGTGCGATTGGAGAAGAAGTACAGCTGGTGGTTCGTCCAGTATCGGGAGGCGAAGCTCCAGTGGGAGTTCGTCTGGCAATGGGGATCGGAAGGAAGTGGTCGCGATGTTGAAGATCGATCGCCATACCAAGACCGTCAAGAGGCTGGATCAGCCTGATATTTCGTAAATCGGGCTTAGAGAGCGGGTCGACATTCAGCAGATGATCCGGAACAGCCCAGTGCCCTTCTTTGAGGAGCTAGGCGAGCAACTTCTCCTGATAGGTGAAGAGATTCGGCCCGACGAGTTTGTCGAAGACAGGATTGACCTCCTGGCAATCGACCAACAGGGGTCCACGGTCGTGATTGAACTTAAGCGCGGGAGTCACAAGCTGCATCTTCTTCAGTCGCTTGCGTATGCAGCTATGATTTCAAAGTGGGATCAGGGCAAATTGATTGCTGAGTGTGCAAAGTTCACGGGGAGAGATCCAGAGGCAGTGGAGGAGGAGATCGAAGAGTTCCTGGAAGAGCACACCGGACAACTGAACGGGTCTCAGCGCGTCATGCTCCTCGCCGAAGATTTCGATTATGAGCCGCTCATCACTGCGGAGTGGCTAGCAGAGCGATACGGCGTCGACATTCGATGCTACCGGTTAGTCCTCTCGACCGATGGAGAGTCAGAATTCCTGACGTGTACAGGAGTATACCCTCCTCCAGAATTGACTAAGTACGCGATCCGACGGGCCCGGGAGTCACGGCCGACGAGGTGGCGAGATTGGGAAGAAGCCTTGCAATCAATGGACAATACGGCGATGGAAGAGTTCTTCAAAAGTGAACGCCCTTAGATTCTATCTTGAGTCTGCTCACGACTTCGCTGCCTTTTGCGGACATTCGAGCAAGACCTGCAGCACGTGAAGTTCGTGGCCGACGATGCCACGAACATGGATAATGAAGAATAGAGTCCCCTCTCCGATGAAGCATCAGACGCGCGTCACGCCAAGAGACCTGGCGCAGCGGTGGAAGTTGCAGGTCCGCCGCATCCTGCGTGCGCTTTACGGCACGTTAGAGGAGCAACGTCGAGGACCCCGCTGGTACCTCGCACCGGCCGAGGTGACGCGTGTCACCGCGGAAGCGAAGCGGCGCGGGTGGTGCTAAGAACTGGACCAGCGGGCAAATCCACATGAAGATCTCCCGGTCTCCCACCAGGACGACGAAGCGACCTCCGGAGCTGGGCACGATTCGTCAGCGCGGCGATCCGCTCTTAGTAGACTCGTGAAATACGGAAGCTGCTTGTCCCGCGAATCAGTGGCTTTCCTCCAGAGGATCGGTTGGTCAGGTCTGGGACTCAATGCGTCGCATCTCCGCCAGATCGACCATCCGCTCCACATCGGTCTCCGTAGCGTGGCGAGTCATTGAATTTGGCATCGTCGTCGCGCCGCTCGGGATCACCAGCGTGGTGTTGATCATGCTCCAGCCGGTGGCGGTCGGCGCTTGGTGCACGATCCGCCTGATCACGGCGCTCTTCATGCTGATCATGGTCGCCGTCTCGCTGGACGAGGTCGTGGCCATGGTCCAGTTCCTGGTCATCGGCAAGCGGGCCGGCGCCTCCGCCTGGCGTCTGTTCTGGATCGGCGGCGCCCTGCCCAAGCCAGTCGAAGACATCGGCCTCGCCCGTCGCCCTCCGCCGTCGTGGAGCGCCGGATCCTGGGCGGAGATGCTCTGAGGCGCCAGCGCCACCTGGTGGCTGTCTGCGAGCGCACTGATCGGCGCCTGGGTGATGGCCGCGCCGTGGATCTTCGGTACGACCGGCCCGGCGTTCAGGTTCGAGAGCATCATGGGGCCCTGGCCGTGGTCACAGCGTTCGTGGCCTGGGCAGAGGTCACACGCCTGCCCAGGGTCGCAAAACATCCTCCTCGGGCTGGCGGTCGCCATCGCGGCATGGATCTTCCCCGAGATGTCGCTTGCCGTCCGGCTGAGCGATCTCCTCGCCGGCGCCCTGTTGATGGCACTGAGCGTCCCCCGAGGGCCGATCAAGGACCGCTACGGGGGCTGGGACCCGCTCATTGTGTGAGAGGGGCCGGTTATTGGCGGCACAGGCCGCCTTAAATCAAACTTAACCTCTCGATAAGATTGCCTTAACCACACCACCGGTTGGTGCCCGCTACCATTCACCCCGCGCGCCGGCGAGAGGCCTGCGGACGGAGAAAGCCGGCGCGCGATGTGACGAGGCGAGGTCTCACCCACGGCCATCTGAGGGCATACACGACAACGCGATGCAACGCATGCGGCGCCTCGCCGGATTCCTCATCTCCGCGATCGTGCTCACCTTCGGGACCGGACAGCCCGCAGCCGCGGGCAGCGAGGAATCCACGCACATCGTGAAGTCGGGCGAGACGCTGTGGGCGATCGCCTCGATGCACGGGGTGGTCCCCGACATCGTCGCCCGAGCCAACGCGCTGCCCTCGCCCGACCGGCTGCAGATCGGGCAGCGCCTGGGCATCCCTGTCACCCGGCGCGCCCCGGAGCCGTTCTCAGTACGGTCACCCCCGCCGGCGTCGAGGATTTACGTCGTTCAGGAGGGCGACACGCTCTGGTCGATCGCGCAGCAGCACGGGCTGTCTGTGGACAGGCTGGTGACGCTGAACCGGCTGGCCTCCGCCGACCGTCTCCAGATCGGGCAGCCGATTGTCTTGGGGCACATCGGGTCCGTGCCGCCCGTCCGACGTGTGCCCGGTGTCTCGACGGCATCGCCACCGGTCCGGCCGCGCGCTCTGGCGCCGCCTGCCGGGCGCCTCCGGATCACCCCGCGCGTGGCCTGGCCGAGCCGCGGCATCATCACCTCGCGGTTCGGCCCCCGATGGAAGCGCCACCATCACGGCATCGACATCGCCGCGCCGGTGGGGACGCCCATCACCGCGGCCCTCGACGGTGTCGTAGAGTTCAAAGGACGGCTGGGCGGCTACGGACTGCTGGTGATCCTCGACAGCGGCAACGGCCTCACGACCTGGTATGGCCACACATCCCAGATCCTGGTGGCCGTGGGCCAGCGGGTACGTCAGGGGCAGCTGATCGCGCGCGTGGGCACCACCGGTTACGTCACAGGGCCGAACCTTCACTTCGAAGTGCGAAAGAACCGGGCCCCGCTCGATCCCATGCAGTTCCTCCGTGGGGCGCCGTAGACACCCGCGCCTTAACAGAACTTTAACAGCTCCATAAGGACTCAATAACCACCCGCTCCATATCCCCCGATACGATGCACGTAGCCGGCGGGGCTCCAGCCGGCTTGGAGGGGCGCTCATGGCGGAATTGTGGCAAACCTACGGGGCCTGGATCCTCTACGCGGCGTTCTTCTTCGCGATGTTGTGGATGCACGGCTTCATGCGCGGCGGCCGCGGTCGCCAGGCGGGGCATCATCACCCCCATGGCGACGGCGCGGAGGGGTCATCCGGGGGAGCGGAGGCTGCGTCGCCGACCCCCGCCGCCGATGGCGCCCCTCGCGCGGACCGCGGAACGAAATCCCGCGGCCACAACCATCGGGGCGGATGCTGCTGATAGAGGAAACGCCACACCCGGGAGGATCGCGATGAGTACATGTCCAGTCTGCGGCAAGCCGGCTGAGGAGGGTGCGCCGTCTTCTGAGTACAAGGGGCAAGTCTACTACTTCGCCTGTCCGGGCTGCAAGGCGCGGTTCGATGAAGATCCGGAGCGCTATCTGGCCGCCGGACCGCAGACGCGCGCGGCCAGGCACGATCACCATCACTGTCACTGACGCGCTGCGCGGCACGGAGGAGAAGCGATGCGATACGTGGTCGCGGCGGTGCTCATCCTCACCGCGATCATCTGGTGGGGCGGACGGTTGAAGGCCGGACCACCGGAGGCCGTGGTCGAGGAGTTCCTGCGCGCGGTGCAGCGCCAGAACTGGGGCAGGGCGGAGGGCTACATGACGCAGCACATCCGCGGGCGCCTCAGCGGCGAGGGGATCGGGGGAATGGAGCGATTCGTGGGCGCTCGACTGGAGCCGTTCCAATCCTTTGAGATCGTCCGGGTCTCCAGGCGCGGTGCAGAGATCGATGTCGTGGCTCGTCTGTCCCTCCCGGCCCCGGAAGATGCGTCCGCCGCGCAGACCGCGGTGGGGGCGCACGGGGCTCCGGGGCGATTGGAAGGGGGCCGCTTTGTGCATGCGCACAGGTTCCAGTTGCAGCCGGAAGGCCGCCGCTGGCGCATCTACCAGTTTGAAGAAGTCGACGACAGGCCGTAGAGAGACGTGGCTGATGACCGCGTTGTACCGGAAGCCGGAGTCAGCGCCGTCACGGGACTCGCGGCGTCTGCGGAAGTTCGAGTCCCTGCGACGGGCGGGACTGCAGGCCGTCCCCACGGCGCGGCTGCGGCTGGAGTGCCAGGAACTGGCGGAAGAATCTCCTTCGGGCCCGCTTCGCCGGGGGTGCTGAGACAGGCGGTGGACTGCGAGGCCATTATTGTCGGAGGCAGTTTCGCCGGGCTGGCTGTGGCGAGTCAGTTGCGAGGTCGGCGCGTCCTCCTGCTGGACCGCCAGCCCCTCGGGGAGGGACAGACGTCCGCGTGCGCCGCACCGCTCGTGACCCTGGAGCGCATGGGCGCCGTGGACGCCATCCTGAAAGTCCACGAGCACCTGATCATCCACACCCCTGACGGGGTGGCGGTGTGGCCATCCGGGGCGCCGTTTGCGACGTTCGACTACCGATCGTTTTGCGCGGTCGTCGCGTCACGCCTGGACGCCGAGGTCAAAATTGCCGAAGCCGTTGGGGTGCGGGGGCAGGCCGTACTGACCCGTGATGGCGTGTTCACGGCGCCACTGATCGTGGACGCAACCGGCTGGCGGGCGTCGCTGGCTGCCCACGGCCGCAGAGGCTACCGCCGGCCCTGGGCCATGGGCGTGGGGATCGAGACGGAGGTCGAGGTGGATTTTCCCTCCGGGCTGCATTTCTTCTTCGATCGCTCGATCGTACCTCACGGATACGCCTGGGCGTTTCCGGCAGGACGCCGGACCCGCTTCGGGGTGGCCGCGCGCGGCATGGGCACCAAACTCAAGGAGCCACTGCGGGATTTCCTGAGACGAGTTGGTGTTCAGTCGGGACCGACGCACGGGGGTGTCCTAGCGTCAGGCCTGCGCGCGCCGGTTGTCAACGGCATCTTCGTGGTCGGTGACGCCGCCGGGCACTGCCTGCCGCTGACCGGAGAGGGCATCCGCACGGCCGTCCGTGCCGGGCACTTTCTCGGTGTGCGGCTGCGGGAAGTCCTGGAAGGAACGCTCCCTCGGCGGGAGGCTGAGGCGCAATATCGCCGGTTCGTCACAGCCCAGCGCCGCCACTATTTCTACCTGGCCGGGTTTCAGATCGCACTGCTGCACCTGATGCCGGCGCTGCTGGGGCCGGCGTCCCGCTTCATGACGCGGCGGTGGCCCCGGCGCATCTTCTTCGATCGGTACATGCGGATCTTCCATACGGAGGACGGCGTGAAGCCGCCGGACGGATGGCGCGTGTCGCCAGCGCAGACCACCGCATTGCTGCCATGAACACGCGGCGGCTCCTTAACACAAGCTTAAGACCTGGATAACGTGACGATAACCACGTCCATCCGCCCACCCATTAGGATGCTGGTAGCCGCTGGCGATTACGCCGGTGGTACTGGAGGGAAGCAGCCATGACGTACACGACCAGGGTCTGGACGTTGACGGGGGCCGTCATCGCGGCCCTGCTGTATGCCGGCTGCGTCACCTGGGACGTGCTCGTGCCGGCGTATGCGATGAACGCGGCCTGGGCACCGCTGTTTCCGAGCTTCGGCCTGACCGGGACGGGATTTCTGCTCGGATTGCTGGAGAGTCTGGCCTATGGTGCGCTGTTGGGGTGGCTCGTCGTCTTCGTCCCGGCAACTGTCGCGCGCACCGCGCGCTGAGGTGGCGGCGGCGTGAGAACAGGGATGGCTCCCCTTCGCCTGCGGGCGGAGCATGAGACGTGGATGATGATGAGCGGTCTCATCGCGCTGTGCGCGCTGGTTGTCGTTGGGGTGCTTGTCCTGCCGGTCTTCGGTCCGCGCGTCGCCGCAGTGACTGCCGTCGTGGTGGTGACCACGATAGTGCTGATCTGTTACCTCATCTGTGTGCCGCGCGCCGCCATGCGCCCTGCTATGACCAACTACCGAGGAGGAACGCATCGTGACGTCTGAACCACAGATCCACGACGTCGGCTACGAGGTCGGGACGGAGACGCTGACCCTGCAGGTCGGGGGGATGAGCTGCGCGTCTTGCGTCAGTGCCATTGAGACGGCAGTGCGGAATCTGCCGGGCGTGGCCTCGGGGACGGTGACACTGGCGACGGGTATGGCGGCGATCTCCTACTATCCAGGTCTCGTCACCCCAGCTCAGATCAAGCATGCCATCCGCGATCTCGGCTACGAGGCCGCGGAGAAGCTGGAGGGCGCGGCCGCTCTCGACCGCGAGCGCCAGGCGCGGCGGAGGGAGATCCGCCGTCAGGGACTGTGGATGCTCGTGGCCTGGCCGCTGGCCCTGCTGGTCATGGTCGGGACGTTCCAGGATGTCTGGATTCTCCCGCGGTTCGTCCCGGCCTGGTTGGGCAACCGCATCCTGCTGTTCGCCCTGACCACGCCGATCGTCTTCGGTCCCGGCTGGCAGTTCTTCGTGAATAGCTTCCGCGGCCTGCGCCACGGCGTGACAGACATGAATCTGCTCTACGCCACCGGCATCGGCGCCGCCTACCTCATCGCCGTGATCAACACCTTCTGGCCCGAGGCCGGCTTCGGGGGGCCGGAGGCGACGTTCTACGAGGCGGCGGCGCTGCTTACCGCGTTCATTGTCCTGGGTCGCTACCTCGAAGCCCTGACCCGCGGCCGGGCCTCTGAAGCGATCCGCAAGCTGATGAGTCTCCAGCCGAAGGTGGCCCGGGTGTGGCGGGGGGACCGTGAAGTGGAGATCCCCGCCGACGAGGTCGAGGTCGGCGAGATCGTCTTCGTCCGTCCCGGCGAGCAGATCCCCGTGGACGGCGTGGTCACGCAGGGCTACTCCGCCGTGGACCAGTCGATGCTCACGGGCGAATCCATGCCGGTGGAGAAACGTGAGGGCGACGAGGTCATCGGCGGGACGCTCAACAAGACCGGTGCCTTCCGGTTCCGCGCGACAAAGGTCGGTCGTGACACCGCCCTGGCGCAGATCATCACGCTGGTCGAGGATGCGCAGGCGAGCCGGGCGCCGATTCAGAAACTTGCCGATCTGGTCGCCGGCAAGTTCATCTTCTGGGTGCATGTGCTCGCGCTGGCTGTCTTCTTGTTCTGGTTCTTCCTGGGCTACACGCGATTCTTCGATCCCGCCACGCGTCTCATGCTGACGCCGTACGGTCTGGGCGCGATCGGCGTCTTCGGCTTCGCCCTGCTCATCTCGGTGGCGGTGCTGGTGATCTCCTGCCCGTGCGCCGTGGGGATGGCCACGCCGAGCGCGATGATGGCGGGGACGGGAAAGGCCGCGGAGCACGGCATCCTGTTCAAGGGCGCCGACGCCATCGAACGCGCCAGCCGCCTGACCACGGTCGTGTTCGACAAGACCGGCACGCTGACACGCGGGGAACCGTCAGTGACCGACGTGCGGCCCGCCTCCGGGTGGACGGAGTCCGCCGTGCTGGCGCTCGCCGCGGCGGCGGAGGTCAACTCCGAGCACCCTCTCGGCGAGGCCATCGTGCGGGGCGCGCGCGAGCGCGGTCTGGCTGTGCCTGAGGCGCGCGATTTCGCGGCCATCCCGGGGCGCGGGGTGGAGGCTGTGGCCGACGGGCGCGCCGTGCTGCTGGGGAACCGCCGCCTGATGCAGGAGCGCGGGGTCGATCTCGCGGCGGTCGAGCGCGAGGCTGAGGCGCTCGAGCGCGACGGCAAGACGGTGATGTTCATGGCGGCCGACGGGCGGCCCGCCGGGTTGATCGCGGTGGCCGACACGTTGAAGGGACACTCCGCGGAGGCGATCCGCATCCTGCACCGGTTGGGCCTCCAGGTGGCGATGATCACCGGCGATAACCGGCGCACGGCGGAGGCGATCGCGAGGCAGGTGGGGATCGACCGCGTGCTGGCGGAAGTACTGCCGCAGGACAAGGCGCGCGAGGTGGCGTCCCTGCAGGGGCAGGGCCGGCGGGTGGCGATGGTCGGCGACGGGATCAACGACGCGCCCGCCTTGGCCCAGGCCGACGTGGGCATGGCAATCGGGTCGGGCACGGACGTGGCCAAGGAGACCGGTCACGTCGTTCTGATCAAAGACGACCTCCGCGACGTGGTCAGCGCCATCGAGGTGGCCCGGGCCACGATGCGCAAGGTCCGGCAGAACCTGTTCTGGGCGTTCATCTACAACACCGTGACCATCCCGTTCGCGGCCGGCGTGCTCTACCCGTGGTCACGTCAGGTGGTCAGCCCCGAACTCGCTGCTTTTCTGATGGCCATCAGTTCGCTCACGGTGACGTTGAACACGACGCTGCTGAAGCGCTTCGTGCCGAGCCTTCACCGAGGGAGCAGGCCGGGGCGCCTGCCGTCGGTCATGGCGCCCGTCGCCCGCGGCGAGGCGTGAGGAGGATGGCGATGCCGGAAAACCGGAACACGATCCGCCTGGCCGGTCTGCTCGGCCTGGGCGTGGCGGTGGCAGCCGCGCTGTTGTTTGTCGCGGGAGCGGGCGCCGCAGGATACGGCGGCGTCGCGCGCTACGGCGGAGCGGTGTGGGTCTTCATCCTCGCCTGGATCATTACGATGCCGATGCTGGGACCAGCTCTGCGCCGCCGCTCATGAATCCCGTGTGGCACGCCCTGCGGCTGGCGGTGGAGACGGGCCTCTGGTTCGTCCTTGTGGGAGGTCTCATCGTGGCTGCGCTATATGCTATGGGCAACTGGCTGCGCGTACGCCTGCACCACTGACGGACTGATCGCGCTGAAAGGTGGTGGCGAGCGTGATGCGGGTTCTCACGGCGGTCGTGGTCGCCGGGTTCCTGGTCGGGATCGGTGCCACAGGGGCGCTGGCGCATAAAGGAAAGCTGCCGGAAGACGCGCTGACCCTGGTCCGGCAGGCCTCCGGGCTGCTGGCCCAAAATCCGGGGATGAGCGGTGAGGCGCGGGAACGGCTCGAGGCGGCCCTGACGTCCAAGAAGACTGCGGGGGTCAATCTGGAGCAAGTCAGGGAGGCTTTGGCCGCGTTGGAGAAGCGCGACATCGCCGCGGTGCGGCGGCTTCTCCTGGCTGCGATAGCCCCCACCGTAGTGCCTCAGCCTTCCGAAGGCACAAAACCCCCTGCGTCAACACCGGCACCTGTCGTTGGCCCGATACCCTCGCCAGCGCCTCCTGCGCCGATGCCGATGTCGCCCCCGCAGATGGAACTGGCGATGAGGATGGCCGAGCCACTGAAGGTGGGATTCACCCGCTCCACCGTTGAGACGGTGCTGCTCGCGGTCTCGCTGGCGCTGATCGGATTTGGTGTTGCGGCGCTGTGGCGCAGCCGGGGGGAGGCGCGGGGGTGACGACGGGACGTGACCCTGCCGGAATGCGGCCGCGCGACGCGGGCACCCGTGGGGGGTTGTGGCGGGCGATCGACGAGCGCCTCGGCCTGTCCGAGCTGACCTATCCCGTGCCGCGGCACGCCAATAGCCTGGCCTATTCGCTGGGCGGCATCTCCCTGATCGGGTTCGCCGTGCTGATCATCTCCGGCGTCGTGCTCGCGCAATACTATCCTCCCGTGCCTGAGTTCGCCAACGACAGCGTGCGCGCGATGATGCGGGGGATCAGCGTCGCGCGTATCGTGCGCGGGGTGCACTACTGGGCGGCGCAGATCGTGCTGCTTACGGTCCTGCTGCACATGCTGCGGATCTTCTTCACCGGGGCGTTCAAGATGCCGCGGGAGGCGAACTGGATCGTCGGGGTCGGCCTGCTGGCCCTCACCATCGGCCTGTTCTTTACGGGGACCGTCCTGAAGTGGGATCAGGAGGGCTTCGAGGCCCTCGAGCACAACACCGCCATCGGAGAGCTGCTCGGCGGGCTCGGCCATTGGTTCGCCCACGCCTTCGCCGAGAACGTTCCGCTCCTGGTGCGCCTGTACATCGCGCATGTCAGCATCCTGCCCGGTCTGCTGCTGCTCCTGCTCGGCGCGCACTTCTGGCTGATCAAGACGCACGGCATCTCTCCGCGACCGGGCGGATCCCCGGCCGGCGTGCTGCCCTTCGCTTCGCATCTGACGCACCTGGGGAAGTACGCGCTCGTCTTCGTCGGCGTCGTCCTGGCCCTGGCCGTCCTCCTGCCGCCCACCGTGGGCCCGGCACCGGTGGAGGGCATCGAGGTGACGAAGCCGCCGTGGATCTTCCTGCCGCTGTTTGCCTTCGAGAACTGGATCGGCATCCCGGGGCTGCTCTGGGCCACGGTCGTGTTCTTCACGCTGCTGGTGTGTGTGCCGCTCCTGGACCGCTCACCGGAGGTGCACGCCCGGCGGCGTCCCGCCGCCACTGCCGTCGCTGTGGTTGTGATGATCGGTCTGGCGGCGTTGGGGATCCTGGCCTGGGTGACCACCGGCGCCCAGCACGTAGGAGGCGGGATGTGACCACTCCGCCGAATGACGTTCCAGAGCAGCCGGCCGGCGACCGCGTCGTGATGGTGCTGCTCCTCTCCGCGGTGGCGGCGTTCGTGCTCATGCTCATCTGGCTCGTGGTGCGATGACGGCGAAGGTCCTCGTCGTGGACGACGAAGAGACGATGGTGCGCTCACTGTCCACGCTGCTGGCCCAGGAAGGATACGCGGTGGCCACGGCGGTTGATGGGCGGGGGGCCCTGGAGGCGGCGCGGAGCGAACGCCCCGACCTGATCCTGCTGGACGTCATGCTGCCCGAGCTGGACGGCGTCGAGGTCTGCCGGCAGATCCGCGCCTGGTCCACGGTGCCCATCATCATGCTCACCGCCAAGACGGCCGAGGTCGACAAGGTGGTCGGGCTGGAGGTCGGCGCCGACGACTACGTGACAAAGCCATTCAGCCCGCGGGAACTGGTGGCCCGGGTGAAAGCCAACCTGCGGCGGGCGCAGATGCAGGTGGACCAGGCGCAGCAGGAACAGCTGGCCGCGGGGGACGTGACGATTGACATCGCCAGCCGACGGGTCGAGGTCGCCGGACGGTCTGTGACGCTTTCGCCGAAGGAGTTCGATTTGCTGCGGACCCTGGTGAGCCACGCCGGCCGGGTGCTAGGGCGCGACTTCCTCCTCAACACTGTCTGGGGTCAGGACTTCTTCGGGGATACGCGCACGCTCGACGTGCACATCCGCTGGCTGCGTGAGAAAATCGAAGACGATCCCGGGAAGCCGGTCCGCATCGAGACGATCCACGGCGTGGGCTACCGCTTTCACGGGTAACGCAGGCTGATGTTCCGGCGGATCCGGTGGAAGCTGCTGGCCACGTACCTGATCGTGGTGTCTTCGGCCGTGGTGTTCCTCGGCGTGCATCTGGCCCGCCAGTTCGAGGCGGCGTTCTCCGAGCAGGTCAAAGCCGACCTCCTGGAGCTCGCGCGGCTCACCGCCGTGAATGTCGCGGGCGTGCTCGCGTCCGGCGACCGCCTGGCGACCCGGCAGATGCTGGGCCGGATCGAGCACGGCGGGGAGGCCGGGCCGCTGATCTTCATCACGGATTCCTCGGGTATGGTCATCGCCGTCCACGGGGCGCCCGATGACGTGCTCGGGAGCGCCGCACCGGGTCCCAGTGTGCGGGAGGCGCTCGCCGGCCGGGAAGCCGCGGGTATCGGCGCGGCCCCGGGCGGTGACCGGGTGGTGTACGCCGCGGTACCGGTCGCTGTGACCGGTCGGGTTGTGGGGGCGGTGCACGCCGCCAGGCCGTTGACGTACCTGCACGCGCAGATCCGCCACCTGCGGTGGGTCGTGGCGTGGGGAACGATCGTCGCCATGGCGATCGCGACCGGCGTGGGGTTGCTGCTGGCCCGCAGCATCGCCGGGCCGGTGCAGGAGATGCAAATCAGCGCAGGGCGGCTCGCCGCGGGGCGGCTCAGCGAACGCGTCCCGGTGCGAACCAGAGACGAACTGGGCGAGCTGGCGCACTCCCTCAACTACATGGCTTCCGAGTTGGAGCGCATCGACTCGATGCGGCGGGAGTTCGTGGCCGATGCGGCGCACGAGCTCCGCACGCCGGTCGCCAACCTGACCGTCGCGGTGGAGGCGCTCAAAACCATCATCGACGCCGACCCGGCCCAGGCCCGGGCGATCGCGGCTGACCTCGACCGCGAGGTGCAGCGCCTGCAGCGTCTCGTCGAGGATCTGTTGGACCTTTCACTCGTGGAAGCGGGGCAGGTGCGCCTGCATCTGATCCAGGTGGCCCCGGCCGACCTGGTCCGCGGCGTCCTGCCCCAGTTCACCCCGAGGGCTGAGCAGGCCGGCCTGACCCTCGCCGCCGACGTGCCGCCGCGCTTGCCGGCCGTGCGCGCAGATCCCGACCGAATGACGCAGGTGCTGACGAACCTGCTGGACAACGCGTTCAAGCACACCCCGCGAGGGGGGACGGTTACCGTCGGTGTTACAGAACGCCGCGGGCACGTGCTGATCAGCGTCGCGGACACCGGGGCTGGGATCCCCGAGACCGATCTGCCGCACATCTTCGACCGCTTCTACAAAGCGGACAAGGCTCGATCCGCCGGCCGCGGCGGGGCGGGGGTGGGCCTGGCCATCGCCAAACGGCTGGTCGAGGCGCAGGGCGGCATCATCATGGCGGAGAGCGCGGAAGGGCGGGGCACCACGATCTCCGTGGCGCTGCCGAAGGTGACATGATGTCAGATCGTCTGCAACGTCGCCGGCCACAAGGAAGCCGGGATGACGGCCACGCTCATCGTCCAGTAGCCTGCCGTCGAGAGTGCCTCTTGAGCCACGCGGCGACGGCATCCAAATCCAGATCCTTCTTCTCGAGCCGGAGCAGCGTGTCGATGACGCCCCGGGCCTCTGGGCGCAGGCGGTGCCCGTTGACGAGAAGGAACCACGCCGTGGCGCCGAAGGCGGCCCGCTTATTGCCGTCGACGAACGGGTGGTTGAGTGTGAGCGAGTATATGAGCGCGGCGGCCTTCAGAAAGACCGTGGGGTAGAGGTCCTTACCCCCGAAGCTCGCCGCCGGGCGGTGGATGGCGGCATCGAGGAGGCCCAGATCCCGGACGCCGGCCTTCCCTCCGGTGCGCCTGATGATTCGAGTGTGCAGGTAGAGGACTTCCTCGAGGGTGACGTAGCGCACGAGGCCTACTTCTTGGCCAGTTCCTTCAGGAGCACCTCATGCTCGTCGATGAACTCCTCAACCCAGGCGGCGAACTCGACGGGGATGGAGGTTCTCCGCCTCGCCTTGGGTCCGTGAATGACCACGGTGTGTGTCCTCGCGTCCGAGTCCACGATGACCTGTTGTCCAGGCTTCCACCCGGTCTCCCGAAGAAACCGCGCGGGAAGCGTGACGGCCGCCGAATCGCCCACTTTCAGAATCTTCTTTCGCTCCATGATTATAATGTAGATTGTCTGGATTACAATGTCAACATCTCTCCCCCGCCTGCGGTCGCGCGGCGTGCTGGGGACGGTGTCCCCGGCCCCTGAGGAAGCCGGGATGACGGCCGCGATCGCCGTCCGGTAACGAGCCGTACCTCCAATTCAGGCGTCGCTGAGCGCCGAATCGGGCGGAGGCCTGATGAAGGCCCCGCATCCCCGAGAGTAGGCTAGTCTCGGGATGCGCTACGCTCTTGAGCGTCCGGGTCTTCAGGAGCTCCTGGCCGCGCTGATCCGGCGCGGCTATGAGGTCATCGGGCCGACGGTCCGCGACGGCGCGATCGTCTACGGCCCGATTGCCTCGATCCACGACCTGCCCGAGGGGTGGACGGAGGAGCAGGAGGCTGGGACGTACCGTCTCCGCCGCCGCGAGGATCGGGCGCTGTTTGGCTATCCCGTCGGCCCCACCTCCTGGAAGCGGTTTCTCTTCCCTCCGGTGGCACCCCTCATGCGGGCGGACCGGTCGCCCGACGGGACGGTGACGATCCAGCAAGAGCCCGACGAGCCGCCACGCCGGGCTTTTCTGGGGGTCCACGCGTGCGACCTGGCCGCGATCACGGTCCAGGATCGCGTCTTCCTGCGGGCTGGCACGGCAGACCCCGTCTACCAGAGCAGGAGAGGGGCTGCGTTCATCGTCGCCGTGCAGTGCACCGCGCCGAGAGGAAGCTGCTTCTGCACCTCTATGGGCACGGGGCCTCGGGCGGCGGGGGGATTCGACCTGGCTCTGACCGAGGTAATCGAAGGCGATCGTCACTACTTCCTGGTGGAGACGGGGTCGACTCGGGGCGCCGAGGTGCTGGCCGATGTTCCGCACCGCGAGGCGACCGCAGACGAGCGTACGTCCGCCGACACCGCGGTGGCCCGCGCCGCGGAGCAGATGAAACGATCCGTCGATACCGGCGGGTTGAAGGAGTTGCTGTACGCGAGCTACGACCATCCGCGGTGGGACGAGGTCGCCGCGCGCTGCCTGGCCTGCGCGAACTGCACGATGGTCTGCCCGACCTGCTTCTGCACCGCGGTCGAAGACCGCACCGACCTGGAGGGCGACCACGCCGAACGGTGGCGGCGGTGGGATTCGTGCTTCACCGCGGGGTTCTCGTTCATCCACGGCGGGAGCGTGCGGGCTTCAACGAAGGCGCGTTACCGCCAGTGGCTCGTTCACAAATTCGCGACGTGGATCGATCAGTTCGGCACTGCTGGATGCGTGGGGTGCGGCCGGTGCATCACCTGGTGCCCGGTCGGGATCGATGTGACCGAAGAACTGCGGGCGATTCGGGGAGGAGTCCATGGAGACGCTGGAGCCGCTGCTGGCTGAGCACGAGTTCTTCCGGGATCTTCCGCCGGAGGCGATCCGGCTGTTCACGCAGTGCGCGGCAAACGTCCGGTTCGAGGCGGGGCAGTACCTGTTCCGCGAAGGCGGCGACGCCGACCGCTTCTACGCCGTGCGGCACGGGCGCGTGGCGGTGGAGGTGCACGTGCCCGGGCGGGGCGGCGTGACGATCCAGACCGTCGGTCCGGGTGAGGTCCTGGGCTGGTCGTGGCTGTTCGCGCCGTACCGCTGGCACTTCGACGCGCGGGCGATCGAGCCGACGCGGGTGCTGGCGTTCGACGCCGTGTGCATCCGCCAGAAGTGCGAGGCGGATCACGACCTGGGTTATGAGCTCATGAAGCGCCTGGCGCAGGTCGTTACGGAGCGCCTGGAGGCCTCCAGGCTGCAGATTCTCGACGTCTATGGACGCGCTGGTTAGCACGCAGATCGAGTCGGTGGAGGTCGGCCGCGATCCGCGAATCCCAAGGCCATTTCGGGTCCTACGGGTCCGCCGCGAAACCCGCGATACGCGGACGATCGAGGCACAAGCCCTGGAGGGCGGACCGATGACGTTCGCCCCCGGGCAGTTCGCGATGCTCTACGTCTACGGCATCGGAGAGGTCCCCATCTCCATCAGCGGGGATCCGGGCCGTCCGGCCATTCTCACGCACACGGTGCGCGCGGTGGGTGCCACCACAGCGGCGCTGGCCGGCCTGCGTCTCGGGCAGACGTTGTGGGTGCGCGGTCCATACGGATCGCCCTGGCCGGTCAGCTCGGCCGAAGGGCGCGACATCGTGGTCGTGGCCGGGGGCATCGGGCTGGCCCCGCTGCGCCCACTGATCTTGCAGGTGCTGGCCCACCGCGGGCGGTATGCACACGCCGCGCTGCTCTACGGCGCCCGCACCCCGGGCGACCTGCTCTACGGCCGGGATCTGGAGCGGTGGCGGGGCCGCCTGGACATCGAGGTCGAGGTGACCGTGGACACCGCGGGCGCGGAGTGGCGCGGAAACGTGGGCGTCGTCACCACCCTCATTCCCCGGGCCGTCTTCGATCCAGCTCAGGCCGTGGCGTTCGTCTGCGGCCCGGAGGTGATGATGCGCTTCACGGTCGCCGAGCTGCGCAAGCGGGGCCTGCCGCCCGAGCGCATCTTCCTGTCGCTGGAGCGCAACATGCACTGCGGCGTCGGGCTGTGCGGTCGGTGCCAGCTGGGCCCCTACTTCGTCTGCCGCGACGGTCCGGTGTTCTCGTACGCGATGGTGGAGCGGATCCTTACGGTGCGTGAGGTCTGATTCGATGAAGCGGCGCAGGCCCAAGGTGGCGGTCTGGAAGTTCGCATCCTGCGACGGGTGCCAGCTGACGCTGCTCGATTGCGAGGAGGAGTTGCTGGCCATCGCCGGCGCGGTGGAGATCGCCTACTTCCCGGAGGCATCGCGCACATTCGGGCGCGGGCCGTATGATCTGTCCCTGGTCGAAGGCTCGATCACGACGCCGCACGACGCCGAGCGCATCCACCGCATCCGCCGGATCTCGAAGGTCCTCATCTCGATCGGCGCCTGCGCCACGAGCGGGGGCATCCAGGCCCTGCGCAACCTGCGCGATGTGGCGGAGTTCGCGTCGGTCGTCTACGCCAGGCCGCAGTACATCGACACCCTGGCGCGTTCCACCGCGATCGCGGACCACGTCACGGTGGATTTCGAACTCCGCGGCTGCCCGATCAGCAAGGGGCAGCTCCTCGGGGTCATCGCCGCCTTCCTGGCCGGCCGGGCGCCGGCGATCCCCAACCACAGCGTCTGCATCGAATGCAAGCAGCGGGAGCTGGTCTGCGTGCTGGTGGCCCGCGGGACGCCATGCCTTGGGCCGATCACGCAGGCCGGATGCGGGGCGATCTGCCCGGGCTTCCAGCGTGGCTGCTTTGCCTGCTTCGGCCCCCAGGAGGCGGCGAACCCGCCGTCGCTGGTCGGAAAGTTCCGCGACCTCGGCGTGCCGGACGCCGACATCCTGCGCGCGATGCGCACCTTCAACGTGAACGCCGAGGCCTTTGCCCGCGCCGGGCAGGCCCTGGAGCGGCGGTAGACAACGATGGCGAAGATGCGGCGCACGATCAAGGTGGACACCCTGGCCCGCGTGGAGGGCGAGGGGGCGCTCTACGTCCGCATCGCCGACGGCGTGGTGCGCGAGGTGCGCTTCCGGATCTACGAGCCGCCGCGTTTCTTCGAGGCGTTCCTGCGCGGCCGGCGCTTTGCCGAGGCGCCGGACATCACCGCCCGGATCTGCGGGATCTGTCCGGTCGCCTACCAGATGAGCGCCTGCCAGGCGATGGAAGCCGTCGCGGGCGTCACGGTCGATGCGCGCATCCGCGCCCTGCGGCGCCTGCTCTACCTCGGGGAGTGGATCGAGAGCCACACCCTGCACATCTACATGCTGCACGCGCCGGACTTCCTCGGGTATCCGAGCGTCGTGGAGATGGCCAAGGCCCATCCCCAGGTCGTGACACGCGCGCTGCAACTGAAGAAGGTCGGCAACGACCTGATGGCGGCGATCGGCGGCCGCGAGATCCACCCGGTCAACGTCAAGGTGGGCGGGTTCTACCGGGCGCCGGCCCGAGAGGAGCTGGCGCCGTTCGTGGAGCGCCTGCGCTGGGCGCGGGACGCCGCGGTGGAGACGGTGCGCCTGGTCGGCGGATTCTCCTTCCCGGAGGTCGAGCGCGACTACGAGTTCGTCGCCCTGCGCCATCCCGCCGAGTACGCGATCCTCGACGGGCGGCTGGTCAGCAATCGCGGTCTGGACATTGCGGTGCGGGAGTATGAGCAGGAGTTCACAGAGGAGCACCGCCCATACAGCAACGCGCTGCACTCGCGCCGCCGCGGCGGGGGCGCCTACCTGGTCGGTCCGCTGGCGCGCTACAGCCTGAACTTCGACCGCCTCACCCCCCTGGCCCGGCAGGCCGCCCGCGAGGCCGGACTGGATCCCGTCTGCCGCAATCCGTTCAAGAGCATCATCGTGCGCGCGGTCGAGCTCACCCACGCCTGCGACGAAGCGCTCGACCTGGTGGGTGCCTACGAGCCGCCGGATCCGCCGGCCGTCGAGGTCTCTCCCCGCGCCGGCACCGGGTGGGGATGCACGGAGGCGCCGCGGGGCATTCTCTATCACCGGTATCATCTCGACGCCGCGGGGATGATCCTCGCGGCCAAGATCGTCCCACCGACCTCGCAGAACCAGGCGTCCATCGAAGACGACCTGCGGGACGTCGTCGGACGCTCTCTCGAGCTGTCCGACGACGCGCTCACCTGGCGGTGCGAGCAGGCCGTCCGCAACTACGACCCCTGCATCTCCTGTGCGACGCACTTCCTGACCGTGCATGTCGACCGGGGAGGGGCGCAGGCAGAGGGCTAGGAACATGGAGGCCCGCCTGGTGATCGGCATCGGCAACACGATGCGCCGCGACGACGGCGCCGGTCACGCCGTCGTCCGTGCGATCCGGGCCTCGGCCCCTGATGTCCCGGTGCTGCTCGCGGGCGGGGACGGCGCGGCCCTGCTCGAGGCCTGGCGGGGAGCGCAGCTGGTGATCGTCGTCGATGCGATCCGATCGGGTGCCGCTCCGGGGACAGTCCACCGGTTCGACGCAGCGGTATCACCACTCCCTCGGACCCTTTCGTCAACCTCCACTCACGTCTTCGGCCTTCCCGACGCGGTGGAACTGTCCCGCACGCTGGGGACGCTGCCCCAGCGGCTCATTGTGTACGGCATCGAAGGAGCGGAGTTCGCGGCCGGCGAGGGGCTGTCAGCCCAGGTGCAGGACGCCGTCCCGCGCGCCGCCGCGGGCGTCCTGGCGGAGCTGGAACGTCATGACCCATGAACTCTCGCTCGTCTCCGGCGTGCTGGCCCGCCTCGGTGCGGTGGCCCGGGCGGAAGGCGCAGAGCGTGTCACGCGGATCGTCCTCCGCCTGGGCGCGCTGGTGCCGTGCTCCCCGGATCATCTCCGGGAGCACTTTGTCGAAGGGGCCCGCGGGACGCTCGCCGATGGCGCGGAGGTAGTGATCACCCTCTCCACCGACGTGGCGGACCCGCATGCCCACGAGGTCGTGCTGGACAGCGTCGAGGTGGAGGTGGACGCATGACCCGCCTCGCCCTCGACGTCCGCGGCGCGGTCCAGGGCGTCGGCTTCCGCCCCTTCATCTTCCGCCTGGCCACCGAGCTGCGTCTGGCCGGGTGGGTGCGCAACTCCCCGACCGGCGTGCGCATCGAGGTGGAGGGTCCGCCGGAATCCCTCGAGGCGTTCGTGGGTCGGTTGACGCGCGAAGCCCCGCCGCACGCCAACATCCAGAAGATCGACCGGACGGTCGTGCCGGCGCTTGGGGACGGCGCGTTCGTCATTGCTCCCAGCGACCGCGACGGCGCGCCCACGGTCGTGGTGCCCGCCGATCTGGCGATCTGCCCGGACTGCCTGCGCGAACTCCAGGATCCGCGCGACCGCCGCTACCGCTACCCGTTCATCAACTGCACGCACTGCGGGCCGCGGTACTCCATCATCGTCGCGCTGCCCTACGACCGCGCCCGAACGACGATGGCGGGATTTCGCCTGTGCGCGCGCTGCCGGGCGGAGTACGAGGACCCGCTGAATCGCCGGTTCCACGCCGAGCCGATCGCCTGCCCGGAGTGCGGTCCGCGCCTCGAGCTGTGGGCGCCCGACGGCGCGGTCCTGGCGGCAGGCGATGAGGCCCTCCGCGATGCCGCCGAGGCCGTCCGGCAGGGGCTGATCGTCGCGCTGAAGGGACTCGGCGGGTTCCAGCTGCTCATCGACGCCGGGAACGAGAAGGCCGTGCGGCGGCTGCGCGCGCGCAAGGGGCGCGAGGAAAAGCCGTTCGCGATGATGCACCCGTCGCTGTCCGTGGCCGCGCGGCACGCTCACATCTCGCCGATAGAGGAATCCGTGCTCACCTCCGCCGCGGCGCCGATCGTGCTGCTGAGCAGGCGGCCGGAGGCGGACGCGGCGATCGCCCCCTCCGTGGCGCCGGGCCGGGCCACGCTCGGGATCATGCTGCCGTATACGCCGCTGCACGTGCTGTTGATGGAAGAACTGCGGATCCCGGTGGTGGCCACCAGCGGCAATCTCTCCGACGAGCCGATCTGCACCGACAACGACGAGGCGCGCGCGCGCCTGGCCGGGGTGGCCGACCTCTTGCTGGTCCACGACCGGCCCATCGCCCGGCCGGTGGACGACTCCGTCGTGCGCGTGATCGACGGCGAACCGGTCGTCTTCCGGGCGGCGCGAGGGTACGCGCCGCTGTCCGTCCCGATCGATCGCACCCTGCCCGTGCTCCTGGCCGTCGGCGGGCACCTGAAGAACTCGGTGGCGGTGGCGCGGGACGGCGAGGTCATCCTCAGCCAGCACGTGGGGGATCTGGACAGCGCGCGTTCGCGCCAGGTGCATGCTCGTACGCTGGCTGCGATGACCACGCTCTACGATCTTCGCCCGGTGGAGGTCGTGTGCGACCTGCATCCCGATTACGCGTCTACGCATGCGGCGGAAGCCTCCGGGCTTCCGCCGCGGCATGTCCAACACCATGACGCCCATGTCCTCGCCGTCATGGCGGAGCACCGCCTGAGCCCGCCGCTGCTGGGCGTGGCCTGGGATGGGACCGGATACGGGTCGGACGGGACGGTGTGGGGCGGCGAGTTCCTGCGCGTGACCGCGGACGGACACGAGCGGGCGGCGCACCTGCGGACCTTCTGTCTCCCCGGGGGCGAGGCCGCGGTGCGCGAGCCGCGACGGGCGGCGCTCGGCGTGCTGTACGAATTGCACGGGGACGACATCTGGACGTGGGACGACCTCGCCCCGATCCGCGCCTGCTCTCCGGAGGAGAAGCGGGTCTTCTCCGCGATGCTGCGGGGCGCGACGTCGCGGGCCGGGCTCAACACTCCGCGGACGAGCAGCGCCGGACGGCTGTTCGACGCGGTGGCGTCCCTGCTGGACATCCGCCAGCGCGCCGGCTACGAGGGCCAGGCGGCTGCGGCGGTGGAGGACGCCGCCGTGGGATGCGAGGACCACGGGATCTATCCCATCGCCGTGCAGGCGCCGAACGGCGCGCCGGCGATCCTGGATTGGGGGCCGATGATCGAGGCGATCATCGCCGACCTCCGACGCGGCACGGCGTCGTCGAGCATCGCCGCGAGGTTTCACAACGCGCTTGCGCAGATGATCGTCCTGGCGGCGCGCCTGGCGGGCGAGACGCAGGTGGCGTTGAGCGGCGGGTGCTTTCAGAACGCGCGGCTGACCGGGACGACGGCAGACGCGCTACGCCGTGCGGGGTTCCGTGTCTTCACCCACCGGCGTGTCCCACCCAATGACGGTGGGCTCGCCGTCGGGCAGGCCTTGGCGGCCGGACGGGGGAGGTAAGGGCCGTGTGCCTGGCGATCCCGGGACGGATTCTGACGGTCACCGACGACGGAGCGCTCACCCGGCGGGGCCGCGTGGACTTCGGCGGCATCGTGAAAGAAGTCAGCCTGGCCTTCGTCCCGGAGGCGCGGATCGGCGACTACGTGATCGTGCACGTCGGCGTGGCGCTGTCCGTCGTGGACGAGCGCGAGGCCGCCCGGGTCTTCGAGTACCTGCAGGAGATCGAGGACACACGAGAGTTGGAAATCCGGGACCAGGAGACGCCGTGAAGTTCGTGCAGGAGTTTCGAGAGGGGACCGCCGCCCGCCGCTACGCCCGGGCCGTCGCGGCGATCACGACCCGGCCGTGGACGCTGATGGAGGTCTGCGGCGGCCAGACGCACGCCATCCTCCGCTTCGGCATCGACGAGCTGCTGCCTCGCGAAATCACCCTGATCCACGGTCCCGGCTGCCCGGTCTGCGTCACGCCGCTCGAACTGATCGACAAGGCGCTCGCCATCGCGCGCCGTCCTGACGTGGTCTTCTGCTCCTTTGGCGACATGCTGCGCGTCCCGGGAAGCCACGGCGACCTCCAGGGGGTCAAAGCCTCCGGCGGCGATGTGCGCATCGTCTACTCGCCCCTGGACGCCGTCGCCCTCGCCGGGCGACATCCGGAGCGCGAGGTGGTGTTCTTCGCCGTGGGTTTCGAGACGACGGCTCCGGCGAACGCGATGGCGGTGTTGAGGGCCCGGGCTGCGGGGCTGCGGAACTTCTCGATCCTGGTCGCGCACGTTCTGGTGCCGCCCGCGATGGAGGCGATCCTGGCCTCCCCCCGCTGCCGCGTCCAGGGCTTCCTCGCTGCGGGCCACGTCTGCACGGTGACCGGGTACGCGGGCTACGACCGGCTCGCCCACACCTACCACGTGCCCATCGTCGTGACGGGGTTCGAGCCGCTCGATCTGTTGCAGGGCATCTACATGTGCGTCCGCCAGCTCGAAGAAGGCCGCGCGGAAGTCGAGAACCAGTACGCCCGCTCGGTGCGCCGCGAGGGCAACACCGAAGCGCAGCGGGTGATGTCCGAGGTCTTCGAAGTGAGCGACCGGCAGTGGCGCGGCATCGGCGAGATTCCTCGGAGCGGTCTTTCGTTGCGCACGCCCTACCAGATGTTCGACGCGGAGCGCCGTTTCGGGCTGACGGTGCAGACGACGGCGGAGCCGGCCGAGTGCATCGCGGGGCTGGTCCTGCAAGGGGTCCACATTCCCCCCGAGTGCCCGGCCTTCGGCACGCGCTGCACACCCGAGACCCCGCTCGGCGCGCCGATGGTGTCCTCGGAGGGGGCCTGCGCCGCATACTTCCGGTTCCGGGGACACCCGCGAGGGGAGGGCTAAGCGATGGCGACGATCGACGAGATCACCTGCCCGGTACCTGCGCCAGCGACCTCACAGATCATCCTCGCGCACGGCGGCGGCGGGCGGCTGATGCACCGCCTGATCGGGCAACTCATCCTCCCGGCGGTCGGCAACCCGATTCTTTCGACGCTGCACGACGGAGCCGTCGTCGAGGTCAATGGTTCGCGTCTGGCGTTCACCACCGACTCGTATGTCGTGCGTCCCCTGAAATTCCCGGGTGGCGACATCGCCAGCCTGGCCGTCAACGGCACCGTGAATGACCTGGCGATGTGCGGCGCCCGCCCGCTCGTCCTGAGCGTGGGGTTGATTCTGGAAGAGGGCTTGCCTCTGGACCTGCTCAACGAGCTCATGCAGTCGTTGGGCCGCGCCGCGGCGGAGGCCGGGGTGCTGGTCGCCACCGGCGACACCAAAGTGGTGGATCGAGGCAAGGGCGACGGCATCTTCATCAACACGGCGGGCATCGGCATCGTCGAGGCCAAGACTCCCGTCGTGCCGTCGAGCGTGCGGCCCGGGGACGTCGTGCTGCTGAGCGGGGATATCGGCCGCCATGGCATCGCGATCATGGCATCCCGGGAAGGTCTGGTGTTCGAGACAACCGTGGAGAGCGACAGCGCGCCCCTGGCCGCGCCGGTGCTGCATCTCCTCCGTGAGGACATCGCCGTGCACTGCCTGCGCGACCTGACGCGCGGCGGGCTGGGAGCGGCGTTGGTGGAGATTGCCCGCGGGGCCGGCGTGAAGGTCACCGTGGACGAGGCCGCCATTCCGGTGCGGCCGGAGGTCCAGGCCGCATGCGAGCTCCTGGGCCTGGACCCGCTCTACGTCGCCAACGAAGGCCGCTTTGTGGCGTTCGTTTCGCCTGAGGACGCGGACCGGGCGCTTGGAATCCTGCGCGCGCACCCGGTCAGTTCAGGTGCGGTGGTCCTGGGCCGCGTCGCGGAGGGAGAGCCGGAGGTGGTCGCCACCGGCGTGCTCGGAACCACCCGCGTGATCGACCTGCCCAGCGGAGAGCAATTGCCGAGGATCTGCTGAGAGGGGAATAGTCCGGGACGCGTCATAATTGCGGCCCGGTCTATGCTACACTGATCGCGGCGATGGGGCTGACGCATATCGAGGTGGTGGTGGCCAATCCGGGGCGACGCGGGAAGGGCGCCAGGGTGACCTGTCTGGTCGACTCGGGAGCAGTGTACTCCGTCATTCCAGCCTCGACCCTGCGGAAGCTGGGAATCGCCGCCCACTCGCGGAAAAGCTTCACGCTGGCCGACGGCAGCCGGATCTCCCGGAAGGTGGGTGATGCTCTCTTTTTCATCAACGGGCATCGCGCCGCTTCGCCGGTGATCTTCGGGGAGAAAGGCGACAGCACGCTGTTGGGGACAGTGACACTGGAGTCGGTCGGTCTGATCCTCGATCCCATCAAACGCGAACTCCGGCCGTTGCCGATGGTGCTCGCGTTGCTCCGTCCGCGGGTATAGCTGGCTACCGCGCTCCTGGAAGTACGTGATCGCCCGGATGCAGGGGGAGCCAGATGTCGTCGACCTGCCCAGCGGAGAGCCGCTACCGCGGATTCGCTGAGGTCCGACGAGGGAACGTGCCACTTGTCCGCGGGCTCGAAGTGCCGCTTCACGATCCACCACACCGTGAAGGGCGGCGCTTCTCGGAACTTCCGTTCAATGTAGACGGGACCTCCCGGTCCCGGCGTTTCCTTCGCCAGGACGAACCCTTCTCCGGTCCTCACATGCCTCGCTGCATCGGCGACCCTTCTTAGGACCAAGCGAGCACCGGCAGGCGTGATCTCAAGGTCAGGCGGGGCGGGGCACGATCTGCCGGCGGAGGCGCTGAAACACCGCCACCGCAACGAGTAAGCCCAGACCGACCAGATCGGTGCTCCACCCAGGCTTGATCAGCAGTAGTGATGAGGCCAGCAGCACCAGTCGTTCCGGGACGGTCGCCCTGCCCACGAGATAGCCGATCGTCGCCGCGGCCAGGGCGAGCGTGCCGAGCGTGCCGGTGGCCAGGGCGAGCACGGTCTCCGGCCAGGGCTGCGTGCCGACAATCAGCGCCGAGCCATAGACGAACATGAACGGCACGACGTAGCCGGCGATGCCGAAGCGCATCGACTCGATCGAGGTGTCCCACATCGGCGCTTTGGCGATGCTGGCGGCGGCGAAGGAGGCGAAGGCCACCGGCGGCGTCACCGCCGAGATCACCGAAAAGTAGAAGAGGAACATGTGCGCGGCGATCGGCAGGACACCGAGCTTCACCAGGGCCGGGGTCAGGACGCTCGCGCCGATCGCGTAGGCCGCCGTCGTGGGCAGCCCGGTGCCCAGGATGATCGCCGCGATCATCGTGCCGATCAGGGCCAGGAGCAGGTTTCCACCGGTCCAGTTGACCAGCACCTCGGAGAACTTCCCGCCCAGGCCGGTGAGCGCCAGGATGCCGACGATGATCCCCGCCGCCGCGCAGGACACCCCGATCTCGATCGTCCGCTTGGCGCCTTCTTCCATCGCCGAGACGATCTTCACCAGGTTCAGGCGCGTGTCTGCCCGGATCAACGAGACCCCCACCGTAATGACGAGGGCATAGAGCGCGGCGCGGAAGGGCGACGCCCCGGTCGCCATGATCAGGTAGAGCAGGACGACGAGTGGGGCCAGCAGATACCCGTGCTGGAGCATGATCCCGGAAAAGCGCGGCAGGTCCTTGCGCGGCAGTCCCCGCAGGCCCTGGGAGGCGGCGTAGAGATCGATCATCCAGTAACCGGCGACGTAGTAGAGCAGGGCCGGTCCCACGGCCGCCACGGCCACGCGAGAGTAGGGCACACCGAGGATGTCGGCCATCAGGAACGCCGCGGCGCCCATCACCGGCGGCACCAGCTGGCCGCCGGTGCTGTTCATGGCCTCGATCCCGCCGGCCACCGACCCGCGGAATCCGGTGGCTTTCATCAGGGGGATGTTGATCACGCCGTCGACCATGACGTTGGCCGCGGACGACCCGCTGGCCGTGCCGAACAGCGCGCTGGTCACGATCGAGACCTTGGCCGGGCCGCCGCGACGGCCGCCGGCGACGCTGAGACCCAGATCCACGACGAACTTGCCGATGTTGCTGGCCTCCAGGAACGCGCCGAACAGGATGAACAGGTAGACGTCGCGCGCCGAGACCTGGATCGGAATGCCGTAGATGCCGTTGTCGCTGAAGAGGAACGAGATGACGGTGCTGAACTTGAAGCCGCGGTGCGTCAGCAACCCCGGGAGCCAGGGGCCGATGAACGGATAGATCGCGAAGGCCAGGCTGAGGATCGGCAGCGACCATCCCGTGGCTCGGCGCGACGCCTCGAGCGTCGCGATGACCAGCAGCAGGCCGACGACCACGTCGGCCTGCGTCGGAAAGACTCCTGCCCGCCCGGTCAACTCCTCGAACACGAGGAAGTTGTAGGTCACGGGGACCAGCGTGATAAGGATCAGGACCCAGTCCACCCAGACCGGCCGGGTCTGCCCCCGCCGTCCGGGGATGAGCAGGAAGGCCAGCACCGCCACGAAGGTGAGGTGCATGGCGTAGAGCTTCTGCGGGTCGGTGACGACGCCGAAGAAGCGGCCCAGGACGAGGATCTGGTAGATGGCCATGCCCGCCGCGATCGCCCGGACGAGCGATCGCAGCGGGCCGGTCAGTGCGCGCGTCGTCAGCTCGGAGGCGTCCCCGAGCTGGCTCGTATCGACCGGGAGTCCGGAGGCGGCGTTGCTCACAGCACCGCGCCGGCCGTCACTTCTTCATTTCCGGCGGAATGTGCTGGTCGGCCAGCTTCACGCCCGCCTCCCGGAAGTACCGGACCGCGCCCGGGTGCAGCGGGAGCCTGATGTAGAACAGGTTCACCGGCAGGGTCTCCGCCGCGGAAGGGTGCACCGTCTCCAGGAACTCACGGTTGGAGAAGATCGTCTTGACGAGCTCATAGACGAAGTCCTCGGGCATGTCCTTGTGCACGATCGCGGCGTTCCACATCTGGACCGTTCCGATCGGCGTGTCCTGCCCCCGGTAGACGCCCGGGCGGATCGCCGCGCGGGCCAGGTACGGCATGCGCTGCGTCAGGATCGCGGCCTGCTCCGGGGTGAAGCCGAAGAACCGGGTCGGCCGGGTGACCGAGGCTTCGACCCAGGCCGGGACAGGGATGCCGATCACACCGAAGTTGGCATCGACCACTCCATCGCGCATCGCCGATGCGCCGTCCGCGAACCCCAGATAGACGACCCGGCGCGGCTTGATGTTGAACAGCTGGAGCACGCGGTCGCCGACGAATTCCGCCGAGCCGCCACGCGGGCCCAGACTGACGACACGGCCGTTCAGATCGGTCACCGATCGGATCGGCGAGTTCGCGTCGACCATCCAGTGGGCGAACGAGGTGTACATGGGGAAGGCCACGCGGACCGTGTCCATCTTCTTGCCGGCGAACTCCCCGATTCCGTTGAGCGCCTCATACAGCGGCCCGGTCGTGGTCATGCCGAGTTCGATCTCGTTGGCGAAGACCAGTTGGACGTTCTGCACCGGGCCCCCGGTGACGCGGTTGGTGGCGGCGAGTCCCATCTTCTCGCCGATGACCCGAGCATAGCCGCCGGCCACGACGAAGTACACGCCGCCGATCGAGGCCGACCCGATCGTTACCGAACGAGGCCAGCCAGCCCGCTGCTGCGCCAACCCGGCCTGGGGCAGCAGCAGGGCGAGCAGCACGGCGGCGGTGAGGACCACGCGGAGGACCATGCGGGAACCCTTCACGGTCATCCCCCCTTGAGGAAACTGCTGCGGAGATTCGCGTCGCACCCTGCGAAGTCTTTTCGCCAGTTTAGCCCACCGGCGTGCGCCCGGCCATCCGGCGACCTCCCGACCCCTATCGGGCCCTCAGCGGATGGGCGGCCGGACGCCGGAGGGCTAGAGTACGCATCGAACACAGTGCTCACAGGGGGGGAGTTCTACGTCGCCGTCGCTCCATACGTCACCACGACGCATCCCTGCACCTACCACGTCAAGGGGTCTGCCAGGCCGAACTCAAGAACACCGAGCTTCGCTTCTGGTTGCGCTCCACGGACGGTGCGGTGAACCGCGCCGGAACGGTCCGTACCGGAGCCGACGGGTTCGTCGAGTGGTGGTTGCCTCACAACAACACGTATGTTGTGACGTTCGCCTACCAGGGGCTGCGGGGCACCGACAGCTTCAGCACGTTCCCCAAGGACCGCACCTGCATCACGACGATGCAGCTGAAGCCGGTCCGCTGACCGGCGGGCGGGCCGTTACTCCGGGGGAGACTCGCTCAGCAACTCCCGGATCTGGCGGCGGAGCGCCTCGTGGCCTGTGGGGCCGAGGTAACCGCCGACGAACCGGCCGCGGATCAGCTGGTTGCGGTCGATGAAGATGGTGGTCGGCAGGCCCGTGACGCGGTAGGCGATCATCCGGCCCTCCTCGGGGTCGTGGACGTTCGGATAGGTGATGCGCAGGGCGGTCAGAAACGCCTTCGCATCCTCGGGGTCGTCGAGCACGTCCACGCCCAGCACCACCACGCCCTCATCGCGGAACTCCCGCCAGACCCGTTCCAGGTTCGGCATCTCCTGCTTGCACGGGGTGCACCAGGAGGCCCAGAAGTTCAGGACGACGATCTTGCCGCGGAAGTCCGAGAGGGCGATGAGCCGGCCGTCGAACCCGCGCAGCCGGAAGTCCGGGGCGGGCCGCGCGGTCGCCGGCGCGGGAGCGGAGGGGGCAGGGGCGCGCGGGAGTTGCGTGGGCCGCGTCGAAAGGATGAGGGCCCCAGCCGCGGCCGCGAGGGCGATGACTGCAACCGGCCAGAACGACAGTCGGCAGGGGGTCCGCACGCCCTTACTATACCCCGGCGCCGGAGAAAATACGGCAGCGGCCTGATGGCAGGAGCCGTGGCCCCACGATAAGGTAGAAACGGCGGTAATGGCCGCCTAAAGAGGTACCCGCCGGGGGTCGCCCATGGCTGAGATGCATCCCACGCGCAAACGCATCATCCGCCTGATCCGGGAAAGCGGCGGCATCACGCTCAGCGAGTTGCGCCGGAAGACGGGGCTCTCGCGCTCCACCTTGCGCCAGCACCTGAGCCTCATGACCCGCGACGGACTGGTGGCGGGGCAGTTCATCCGCCAGCGCACAGGCCGGCCACCGCTGCTGTACCGCCTCACACCCCGCTCCGAGCTCGCCGCGCCCCAGACCTACGCCGCGTTCCTGCGGGCGCTCTTCGCGGCGATCCCGGACCGCGAGCGCCTGGAAGAACTCTTCCAGGAGATGGGCGAGCGGCTTGCCGCGCGACATCCTGAGATCCGCCGCCTGCCCGACTTCGGCGCACGCCTGGAGGCGGCACGCCGCATCTTCTTCCCCGACGCCGAGTCGACGGCCGTCGAGCGCACCGCTGAGGGCTATCAGTTCTCTCTGTATACCTGCCCGCTGGCGTCGGTCTCGATGGAGTTCCGCGATCTCTGCTGCATGGCCCGAGGGGTGCTGGAGCAGATGGTCGACCGAGAGATCGGCCAGACCGAGTGGATCCTCCGCGGCGACCCGCGGTGTACCTTCGAACTACGTCCGCCCTCCCCTGCGGAGCAGGCCAGGATCGCGTAGGTCCCTGCGCACACCGGCATGGGGGATCGGCCAACTCCTGCCGCGACGGTGGAAGCCGCCCGGGACGTGCTGGAAGGCCGCGGACGGCGGGGCCTGGCGCGCCTGCTGCCGTTTCTCGGGCCGGCCTTCGTGGCCAGCGTCGCCTACATCGACCCCGGCAACTTCGCCACGAACATCCAGGGTGGGGCGCAGTTCGGCTACATGCTGCTCTGGGTCATCATGGCCAGCAACCTCACCGCCATGCTGGTCCAGGCCCTCTCCGCCAAGCTCGGCATCGCCACGGGACGCAACCTGGCGGAGATGTGCCGGGAACGGTTCTCGCGGCCGCTGGTCTGGGGGATGTGGGTGGTCAGCGAACTGGTGGCGATGGCCACCGACCTGGCGGAGTTCCTGGGGGCGGCACTCGGCCTCTATCTGCTCTTTCACCTTCCTCTATCCGTCGCCGCGCTGGTCACCGGCGCCGTGACGATGATCATCCTGGCCCTCGAGCGGTACGGCTTCCGGCCGGTCGAAGCGGTGATCACAGGATTTGTCGGCGTCATCGCCGCGTCGTACGTCATCGAGACGATCCTGGATCGCCCCGACTGGCAGGCCGTGGCGCTCTCTGCGGTTGCGCCACGCTTCGCCGGCACGGAGAGCGTCCTGCTCGCCACCGGCATTCTCGGCGCCACCGTCATGCCCCATGTCGTCTTCCTGCACTCTGCGCTCACGCAACGGCGCATCGTGCCACGGGATCCCACACACGCCGCGCGCCTGTTCCGCTATGAAGTGCTCGACGTCGTGATCGCGATGGGACTGGCCGGGATGGTGAACGCGGCGATGCTGATCATGGCCGCCTCCACATTCCACCGCACGGGGCTCGTGCATGTGGCCAGCATCGAGGAAGCGCATCGGACGCTGCAGCCTCTGCTGGGCGCGCTCAGCAGCACGGTCTTCGCCATCTCGCTGCTGGCGTCGGGGCTCTCCTCCTCGACGGTGGGGACGATGGCCGGGCAGGTGATCATGCAGGGCTTCCTGCACCGGCAGATCCCGATCTGGTTCCGCCGTGTGGTCACGATGGTGCCCGCGCTCGTGGTGATCGGGCTCGGTCTGGATCCTACGCGCACGCTGGTGATCAGCCAGGTCGTCCTGAGCTTTGGGCTGCCGTTCGCGCTCGTCCCGCTGGTGCTGTTCACCAGCCGGAAGGAGATCATGGGCCCGCTGGTCAACCGGCGCATCACGATGGCGGCGGCCGTGCTCGCCACGGCCGTGATCATCGCGCTCAACGTGTTCCTGCTCGTGCGGCTGGCGGTGGGGGGATAGGGATGTTCCGGCGCGTGCTCGTTCCCCTCGACGGATCTCATCTGGCGGAGTCAGCGCTCCCCGCCGCGGTGGGGCTGGCGCGATGTCTGGGTGCCGAGGTCACGCTGTTCCATGCCGTGGAGCGCGGCGCTCCGGTCACCGTGCACGGTGACCGACACCTCACGGCAGAAGCCGAGGCCACGGCCTATCTGGCGGAAGTGGCGTCGTGGGTGGCGGAACGCGGGGTCGCTGTGCGCACGCACCTCGATGCGACCACGGATGATGTGGCGGGGAGCATCGTCGGCAGCGGCGGGGAGGAGGCGGCCGATCTCATCGTGTTGTGCACCCATGGCCGCGGGGGTCTGCGCGGGCTGCTCTTCGGCCGCGTGGCGCAGCAGGTGCTGCAGCGTGGGCGGATTCCGGTCCTCCTCGTCCAGCCGACGCCCGCCGGGCGGGAGCAGCCCTTCAGTTGCCGGCGGATTATGGTGCCGCTGGACGGGAGCGCCACGGCCGAGGCGGCGCTTCCCACCGCATCGGAACTGACCCGCGCCTGCGGTGCGCAGATGTTGTTCGTTCTGGTTGTACCAACGGTCCAGACCGTCTCCGGAGAGCGCGCGGCGGCCACCCGGCTGATGCCGACGGCGGCCGCTGCCGTCCTGGAGTCCGAGGCCGCGGAAGGCGTGAACTACCTGCGATCAGTGGCGGGCCGGGCGGAGACCGGGATCGGCGTCGAGGTCGCCGTCGAGCGGGGTGAACCGGTAGGCACGCTGCTCGACGTGGCGGCGAAACGGGGCGCGGATCTCATCGTCATGGCCACGCACGGTCGCTCCGGGGTGGACGCGATGTGGGCGGGAAGCGTCGCTGCGCGCGTCATCGGCCACAGCACGCGTCCCGTGCTGCTCGTCCGCGTTCCGCGTCACCAGTGATTTCGTCTCCTCCGCGCGCTCCTATCGGGCGGACACCCGATGTGATTCAGCCGCCCGCCTGATACCGGCGGCCCCCTTCCTTCGCTACGCTGCAAACTGACAAAGGCGGACACTTTGTCCGATTTCCATGCGACTCAGCCGCAACGCGCACTATGCCTTCCGGACCGTGCTCGATCTTTCGCAGCACGGACGGGGGCGTTCCGCGGAGGTCGCGCGGCGCCAGGGCATCCCTCCGGCCTACATGGCCAAGGTGGTGCAGGGCCTGAGCAAGGCCGGAATCCTGCGGACGTACCGGGGTCCACGGGGCGGGGTGGAGCTCGCCCGCTCTCCCGCCGCCCTCACTCTGCGCGACGTGGTCGAAGCGACGGAGGGTCCGTTCGTGATCAACCTCTGCGCGACGTGGGGGGATTGCCCGTGCCTGCAGCCGTGTCCGGTGCGGGCCACGCTGGCCCGCGCAGAGACGGTGCTGGAGCGCGAGCTCTCGGTGACGATCGCGGATCTGGCGGCGCGTCTGCCTGGAAACGGAGGCGGCAAGGAACCGCAGCACATGCACGCGGCACGGCCGTAGCGCACATTCCCGGAGGTGAGGCGCAGTGAGGTACATTGTGGTGATTCTGGTTGTAACCATCGCCCTGATCGCCGCGGCCTGTGGAGGGCGGCAGCCGGCGCAGCAGCCGGTCCCGCCGGCCGCACAGCCCCCTGCCGCGCAGCCGCCGGCGGCCCCGACCGCGTCCGGGCGGACCGTCAGGGTGAGGATGAGCGAGTTCAAGTACGAGATGCAGCCCGTGGAGGTGCCCGCTGGCACGGTGACCTTCCAGGTCGAGAATGTGGGGACCGTCGAGCACGACTTCCTGATCGAAGGGTTGGACAAGGGGACGCAGCAACTGCGTCCGGGGCAGTCCGCGACACTCACCGTCGACCTCAAGCCGGGCAGCTACAACGTCTTCTGCAACGTGGCCGGCCACAAGGAAGCCGGCATGCAGATGCAACTGGTCGTGAAGTAGACCATCCACCTGGGAGGGGGAGACCATGAGGCGATGGCTGATCGGCGGAGCGGCGGTATTGGTGCTGCTGCTCCTCGCGGTCGCGGGAGGTCGGTTCACCGTGTCGACGGCGACGTCCACGCCGAGCCTGGAGCAGCTGATCACGGCGAGGGGGCTGACCCCGGATCAGGTGCGTGCGGCCCTGCAGACGTATGTCCCGCCGGGCAAGTACGACGAGTACCTGATGTTCAGCTCCGGCGGGCAGTCCGGGCAGGTCCTGGTGTTCGGGATGCCCTCGATGCGCCTCCTGCGCGTCATCGGCGTGTTCAGCCCGGAGTCCTGGCAGGGCTACGGGTTCAGCAGGGAGACCGAGGAGATCCTCCGCGAACAGGCCCAGGCCCGGGAGGCGCTGACCTGGGGCGACACCCATCACCCGGCGATCAGCGAGACCAACGCCGAGTACGACGGCCAGTTCCTGTTCATCAACGACAAGGCCAACGCGCGCATCGCCGTGATCGACCTGCGGGACTTCTCCACCAAGCAGATCGTGCGCAATCCCAACGCGGCGAGCAACCACGGCGCGGTGGTCAGCCCGAACACCGACTACATCCTGGAGGGTACGCAATATGCGGCGCCGTTCCCGTTCAGGCACGTGCCGCTGACCCAGGAAAACTACAATCAGTTCTACCGCGGCCTGGCCACCTTCTGGAAGTTCGATCGGGCCAAGGGGCGCATCGACCCCGGCAAATCGTTCCAGATCGAGCTGCCGCCGTACTGGCAGGACCTGGCCGACTTCGGGAAGTTCGAGAGCGACGGCTGGGTCTACATGAACTCCTTCAACACCGAGCGCGCTATCGGAGGCACCCTGGCCAAGCAGCCGGCGATGGAGATCGGCGCCAGCGCGCGCGACATGGACTACCTGCACATCATCAACTACAAGAAGGCCGCCGACCTCATCGCTCAGGGCAAGGGGGCGACCGTGAACGGGATCAGGGTCCTTTCCCTGAAGGACGCGGTGGCCAACGGGGTCCTCTACTTCGCGCCCGAGCCGAAGAGCCCCCACGGCAACGACATCGCCCCGCGCGGAGACTACATCGTCGTCGGCGGCAAGCTCGATCCCAACGTCACCATCTACAGCCACCGCAAGGTGCAGCAGGCGATCAAGGACAAGGCCTTCAGCGGGACTGACCCCTACGGGGTGCCGATCCTGGCCTTCGACAAGGTCGTCGAGGCGCAGGTGAAGATCGGCCTGGGTCCGCTGCACACCCAGTTCGACGACAAGGGGAACGCCTACACGAGCCTGTTCCTGGACAGCGCGGTGGCGAAGTGGACGCTGGGGGCGCCCTACAAGAAGGCCGGTGAAGCGTGGAAGCTCGTGGACAAACTGCCGGTGCAGTACAACATCGGCCACCTGGCCGCGGTCACCGGCGACACGGCGAAGCCGGGCGGGAAGTACCTGGTCGCCCTGAACAAGTGGTCGGTGGACCAGTACAGCAACGTCGGCCCGCTGTTCCCGCAGAACTTCCAGCTCATCGACATCAGCGGGGACAAGATGGTCCTGCTCAGCAACACGCCGATCGGGCTGGCCGAGCCGCACCTGGCCCAGATCCTGCCCATCGATAAGGTGAAGTCCTGGGCGGTCTACCCCGAGGTCGGGATGAACCCGCTCACGATGAAGGTCGATCCGAACATGACCGGCCCCGGCAAGGAGCGCATCGTGCGCAAGGGCACCACCGTCGAGGTGTGGATGACGGCGATGCGCAGCCACTTCACACCGGACCGCATCCAGGTCAAGCGGGGCGACACCGTGATCCTGCACATCACGAACATCGAGCGGGCCAAGGACGCCATTCACGGCTTCGCCATCGACCGCTACAACGTCAACCTGAGCCTGGAGCCCGGGAAGTTCGAGACGGTGAAGTTCGTCGCGGACAGACCCGGGGTCTTCCCGTTCTACTGCACCGAATTCTGCTCGGCGCTGCACCTGGAGATGGCGGGCTATCTGGAGGTGGCGCCGTAACGGGCGCCTGAAGGAGCGGGGGCGCCTGCGGTTCTGTCCCGGGCGCCCCCGCCGCAGCGGTTCGAAAGGACGGTATGCACGTGACACTCAGCCTGGGAGGAGTTCGAAGCGCGATCGTCCAGACGGCGCGGCGGCCGTCCCGCGAGTACAGGATTCGATCCTTGGTGGCGGCGGGGCTGCTGATGCTGTCGCTCGTCCTCCCGTACTGGCGGATCACCCTCTACGCGCCGCAGTATCCCGGAGGCCTGCGGGCGTCGGTCTACCTGACCAAGGTCACCGGGGAGTCGTCGGAGATCAGCATCCTCAACCACTACATCGGGATGAAGCCCCTTGAGGTGGCCGCGCCGCTGGAGCGCCGCCTGGCCGTGCCGATCGTCCTGGGCGGGGTGCTGGCCGTGGCTGCCTCCCCGTTCCTCGGCCGGCTCGGACTGTTGCTCCAGGCGCCCGCGGTCGTCTTCCCGCTGGGCGTGGTGGGCGACCTGGCCTTCTGGCTGTGGAGGTTCGGCCACTCCCTCGATCCCGCCGCTCCCATCCGGGTCGAGCCGTTCATGCCGGTGATCATCGGCACAGGCACGGTGATGCAGTTCTCCACCTACGCGATGTTCAGCTGGGGCTTCCTGTTCTCGGCGGGGACCGCGCTGCTGGCCCTGTACAACCTGGTCCGCTGGCGACGGCGATGAGACGTCTGACGATCGCGCTGATCATGGGCATGCTCGCGGCCATCGTCCCCTCCGCGTATGCTGCGGAGGGGACGCTCCAATCGCGCATCGATCAGGCGCGACCGGGGAGCGAGATCGTCGTCCGGGGTGTCCAGCGCGGGCCCATCGTCGTCCGCAAGCCGCTGCGGATCGCCGGTACCCCCGGCGCGGTGATCGACGGCGGCGGGAGCGGGACGATCGTACGGATCGAGGCACCTGGGGTGGCCCTCAGCCGGTTAACGCTGCGCCGCAGCGGCCGTGACCTCAACACGGAGGACGCCGGCGTCTTCATCGGTGCCCCTGGGGCGCTGCTGGAGGATCTCGTCCTGGAGGACGTGCTCTTCGGATTGAATCTGAAGCGCGCGCACGGTGCGCGAATCCGGCGGGTGAGCGTGCGCGGATACGACCTTCCGCTCAGCCGGCGCGGCGACGGCGTCCGGCTCTGGTACAGCCACGGCGTGACGCTGTCTCATCTGCGCCTGGATCGTGTGCGCGACGTGCTGCTCTGGTTTGCGCAGGGGTCCGTCCTGCACGCCCTGGAGGTCCGCGGATCCCGCTACGGGGTGCATCTGATGTACGCCGACGCGACGCGGCTGCTGGACGGGCACTTTGAGGGCAACGCCGTCGGGGCGTATGTGATGTACAGCACGGGCGTACGGGTGGAGGGGAACCGCTTCCTCCGCCATCGCGGAACGACCGGCGTCGGGCTTGCCTTCAAGGAATCGGACAACGTGCTGATCCGGAGCAATCTCCTGGCGGGCAACCACGTTGGTCTGTACCTCGACGGCACGCCTCGCGCGTTGACCTCCACCAGCGAAATCCTCGACAATGTCATCGCCGGGAACGAGACCGGGATGCACTTGCTGAGCAGCGCCTCGCGCAACGTCATCGCCGGCAACATCCTGGACGGCAACGCCCTCCAGGTGCGGATCGACGGCGGGCCAGCCGGCGCCAACACCTGGGCCCGCGGCGGCCGGGGGAACTACTGGAGCGATTACGCCGGGATGGATCTCCGCCGGGACGGTATCGGCGATGCCCCGTATCGCGCGCGGCAGTGGTTCGAAGCGCTCGGCGATCGGATCCCCGAGTTGGGCCTCCTTCGGGGGAGCACGGCCGTGGCCGCGGTGGATTTCGCCACGCGGGTCCTGCCGCTCTTCGCCCCGCAGGTGCTGGTCGAAGATACCCACCCGCTGATGCGCGCGGCTGTCCCCGCGGTGTTCCGGGGCGGCGGGCCCAGTCTTTCGTTCGCGCTCACCTCGCTGTGTCTCATCGTCGCGGGACTGGCGGCGCTGGCGGGCGCAAGACCGCGGCCGCGGAGGGTCCCCGCATGATCACCGTCCGCGGCCTGAGCGTGCGGTTTGGCGACCGCGAGGCCCTGCGCGCGGTGACCCTGGCCATCCCAGCCGGGCAGCGTGTCGCCTTGCTCGGCGCGAACGGTGCCGGCAAGACGACGCTGCTCCGTGCGCTGCTCGCCCTCGTACCATACGATGGCGAGGTGGCGATCGGCGGACACGACGTGCGGACCGACGGCCTGCGGGCCCGGGCACTGCTCGGCTACGTGCCGCAGAGCCCGGCGTTTCCGCCGCACCTCACGGCAAGCGAGGTCGTGGCCTTTGTCCAGGAGATCCGCGGCCTGCCCGCCGATCCGTTGCCCGCGCTCGCGCGAGTCGGGCTTGACGCGGAGAGCGGCAAGCCGGTGGGATACCTCTCGGGGGGGATGGGCCGGCGGCTTGCCCTCGCCGTCGCGCAGGTAGGCGATCCTCCCGTGCTCCTGCTGGATGAGCCGGCCAGCCACCTCGATGCCGGCGGCGAGACGTTGCTCCGCGAGTGGGTGGAGGAGGCATATTCGCTGGGACGCACCGTGCTGGTCGCCACGCACCACCTCAACGGCCTGCTGGCGATGGTGGATCGTATGATCTTGCTCGAAGCCGGCGCCGTGCGCGCCGATGCCGGGATGGATGCGGTTCGCCGGGCGCGCTGGCTGGAGGTCACCACGCCCGGACCGATGCCCCAGCTTCCGGACGGCGTGACCCTCATGCCGGGAAGCAACGGGAGGCTCCGCCTGCGCGTGCGCGACGGCTCGCTGGCCGCAGTGCTCGACGCCCTGGGCAGTCGTCCCGTGGACATCCATGAGCCGGCACTCCTCGATGTGCTGCGGGAGGCGGCGCGATGAGCCTGCGCACGATCGCCCGGTGGGATGCCCGCGGGGTGCTGCGTGACCGGTGGTTCGTCGTGGTTGCCTCCGCCTTCGGCGCGCTCGTCCTTGCCTCCGCCCTGGTCGCCCTGGCCAGCGTGGACGTCCTCGGCGTCTCGGCCTTCGGCCGCGTCGCCGCCACGATGATCCACCTGGGCATGTTGTTCATTCCGCTGATCGGTCTGACCGTGGGCGCGGTGTGGATCGCCGGTGAGCGCGAGAGCGGGTCGCTTGTGCTGCTGCTCAGTCAGCCCGTGGAGCGCCGGGCCATCTTCGCCGGCAAGTTCTGTGGAGTGGCCTGGGGGATGGCGGCGGCCGTCGTGCTGGGGTTCGGCGCGGCAGGGTTGCTCCTGGCCGTCCGCGCCGGCACAGATCGGATCCCGGCGTTCCTGTGGCTGGTCGGGCTCTCCGTGCTGCTGGCGCTGGCCATGCTCGCCGCGGGGTTCTTCATCTCGGCAAGGTCGCCGTCCCGCAGCCGTGCGCTGGGCGCGGCACTGGTCGCGTGGCTGGTCTTCGTCATCGTCAGCGATCTCGGCGTGCTGGGAACGGCGATGGTGCTGCGCCTGCCGGCGCCGGCGCTGCTTCTTCTGGGATCGATCAACCCGGTCAGCGCATACCGCCTGGCGGCGATCATCGGGATCACCGGTAGTGCGGATCTCACCGGCCCCGTGGGTCTGTACGCGGTCGACCGGCTTGGCCTGGGCGGTTTCGTCGTCGCGCTCGTCCTGGTCCTCGCCGCGTGGACCGCCGCCGGATACCTGGCCGGACGGGCCAGATTCCTTCGGGCCGTGGAGGGATGAGCCGCCTGCTCTGGTTCGCTCTGGTCGCCGTGCTGGCGGGCGGCTGCGGCGCGCGCACCGAAGCCGTGGACTCCAGCGACATCCGGGTAGAGGTCTCCACCGTGCCCAGAGCCGTCGCCGCGCTGCGTCCGGTGACGCTGCAGGTGCGATGCGCCGATCGGCGCGGGCGTCCCGTCACAGCGCAGATGATCGAGGCGCGCCTCTCGATGCCGGAGATGGCGCACGGTGAGGAGACCGTCACGCTCCAGCCCGCGGGAGACGGCCGGTACGAGGCCGCGCACACCTTCTCCATGGACGGGGTGTGGGAACTCGAGGTGCACGGCGTCGCGGCGGGGAAAGAATTCCGCACCCGCGTGCCGATCCGCATCGGCCCGGATTAGCCGCGCGGAGGTCAACCACAGGGCAGCTGGTTGTCGAGGGCAAGGATCGGCCTGCAGTCTTCGGGTCTCTACCGGCGGGGAGGTAGGATGGACCTGGTCCGGGAGGCGGAGGTCGTCGTCATCGGCGGTGGCGCGCACGGCGCCAGCGCGACCTATCACCTGGCCCGCGCCGGGCGGTCGGTTGCCCTGATCGAGAAGCGCACCATCGCCTCCGCCTCCTCTGGGGCCTCCGGCGGGATCATCCGCTGCCATTACTCCAATCCTGCGATGGTCAGACTGGCGCACCGCGCGGCCGAGTGGTGGCCGGGTCTGGCCGACGAACTCGGGCACCCCGTGGACTACGTGAACAACGGCCTCATCGTCGCCGTCGCCGGTGCGGCCGACGCCGCGCACCTGGAACGCGCCGTCCGGATGCAGCAGCGCGTCGGGGTCACCACCCAGGTGATCGCGCCGGAGGAGATCGAGCACTGGATTCCGGGATTCGTTACGGAGGGTCTGCAGCTCGCCGCGTACGAGGCGGAAGCCGGGTATGCCGACCCGTATGCGGCGTCGACCGCCTTCGCGGCGAAGGCGCGCGAGCTGGGCGCACAGGTCTATACGGAAACGACGGTGACGGGATTGGTCATGAGCGGCTCACGCGTCACCGGCGTGGAGACGAATCGGGGGACGATTCGGACTGCGACGGTGGTCAACTGCGCCGGACCATGGGCAGACCGGATTGCGGCCATGGCCGGGATCGACCTCCCCGTCCGCCCGGGATTGCTGCAGATGGTGGCCTTCCACCCACGATACGACGGATGGACCCGCGGCAGCCCGACCTGGCTGGATCTGACGACGATGACCTACTGCCGTCCCGACGCTTCCGGGGCGATGCTCGCCGGCGGAGGGCTGGCGGAGAACGCCGCGATCGACTCGGAGGCGGTGGACCCGGACGCCGCGCCGCCCCGGCCGCCGGTGGCGTTCGAGGCCGAGATCCACGAGAATCTGGTGCGGCGGTGTCCCTGGGCCGCGCGGGCGGCGCGGCTGCGCGCGTGGTCGGGGCCGGACGGCAACAGCCCGGACTTCCACCTCGTTTTCGGCCCGGTGCCGGGTGTGGCGGGCTACCTGCAGATCGTCGGCGGCAGCGGGAACTCCTTCAAGCTGGCTCCCGCCACCGGAGAAGCGCTCGCGGAGTACGTCACAAGCGGGACGAGCACCTACCTGGATCTGGACGCCTTCAGCGTCACGCGCTTTGCCGAGGGGCGCCCGTTCCGCGGCGGCTACCAGATGCACATCGTCGGCTGAAGCGTCAGCGCACGATGAGGACGGGGCAGGGCGCTTCCTGCACAACCCTCTGGCTTACCGATCCCAGGAGCGCCGCTTCCAGCCGTCCGCGTCCGCGCGAGCCCATGACGATGAGGTCGCCCCGACGCGTGCGCGCCACGTTCAGAATCGCATCCCCCGGCGGGCCCTCCAGCACTTCCAGCTCGTGGACGATGCCCTCACGCTGCAGGACCGCCGCCGCCTCCGCCGCAATGGCAGTAGCTTCCGCCGGCCGGCGGGCCATTAACTCTTCAAGGTGCGGCGTCCCGAGATCCCTGGGGATCGGCTCGTAGGCCGTCACGACGATGACCTGGGCCTGCCGCCGGCGGGCGATGTCGACCACCCAGTCCAGGGCCTTTCGGGCGTGGGACGAACCGTCGGTAGCGTAGACGATCCGCGAGATTTCCATGCCGCACCTCCACAGGAACGCTCCCTCTTTCTGACGCCCGTCCCCGGATTCCTCTCAGCGGCCGGTGGCGGAGTCTGAGAGGTAAACGCTCAGGGGTAGATGCCGCGGGTCATCAGCGCATCGGCCACGCGGCGCACCGCGCAGATCATCGCGCCGGTGCGCAGGTCGACCGCGTGCTCGCGGGCGGTGCGGATCACACGGTCGAACGCGCTGACGATGATGGGCTCCAACCGCGCGTTGATCTCTTCCTCGGCCCAGAACAGCGCGCTCAGGTCCTGCACCCACTCGAAGTAGGAGACGATCACGCCGCCGGCGTTGGCCAGGATGTCGGGGACGATCAGGATGCCGCGGTCGTTG
>Ga0209172_10000834_pt1 | contig 77286 bp, 68 predicted proteins | sample LarsenN4metaG_FD_184113 | JGI IMG/M metagenome (GOLD analysis project Ga0209172, IMG submission 184113) | Hot spring sediment bacterial and archeal communities from British Columbia, Canada, to study Microbial Dark Matter (Phase II) - Larsen... ... | reverse complement strand
CGCACCTCGACCAGTTGCGCGCGCAGGGCCGCGACGTGGTGATCTGCGGCGACTGGAACATCGCCCACCAGGAGATCGACCTCAAGAACTGGAAGGGCAACGTCAAGAACTCCGGCTTCCTGCCGGAAGAGCGCGCGTGGATGACGCAGCTGCTCGGCGACGGCTGGTGCGACGTGTGGCGCCGCCTGTATCCGGAGGCGCCGGGCTATAGTTGGTGGAGCAACCGCGGCCAGGCCTACGCCAAGGATGTCGGCTGGCGCATCGATTACCACATCGTGACGCCGTCGCTGATGGCGCAGGCGCGCACGGCCAGCGTCTATAAAGACGAGAAGTTCTCCGACCACGCACCGTTGACGGTGGACTACGACAGGAGTAAGTGATGCTGGACGATGACGACGTGTTCCTGATTACCGTCCCCGGCTGGGGCAACTCCGGCGCCAGCCACTGGCAGAGCTACTGGGAGGTGCTGTATCCGCTGGCACGGCGGGTGGAGCAGGACGACTGGCTGTATCCGACGCGCGACGCCTGGGTGCAAAGGTTGGCCGCGACGGTGGCGGACTGCGACGGCAAGGTGGTGATCGCCGCGCACAGTCTCGGCTGTCACGCCACGGTGGAGTGGCTGGGCCAGGCCAGCCTGCTGGAGCAGAAGAAGGTGAAGGGCGTGCTGCTGGTGGCACCGCCGGCGCTGCCGATCACGCCGCAGCGCGCAGCCGCCAGTGGCGAGCTGCCGCCGGGGGCGCCGCTACCCGACTTTACCGGCTTTGCCGCGCCGCGCGAACTGCGCTTGCCGGTGCCGGCGCGGCTGGTGGCCAGCCACGACGACCTGTTCTGCGACTGGACGGAGGCGGAGGCGCTGGCGGCGTGCTGGCAGGTGCCGCTGCTCAGCGCCGGCAACAGTGGTCACATGGGCAGCGACAGCCGCCTTGGCGACTGGAAGGCCGGTCAGCGCCTGATCCAGCAGCTGATCCTCGACTGAGCACGGTCGCGCCTTGCGGCCAAGCTTGCATGGAAAATCCCCGCCGCGGCGGGGATTTTTGTTGTCGTGCTCAGAACCTGTTCAAAGTCTCGCACGCTCACGCGAGACAAGGCGAAAACGGCTGAAGGAAGCGGCGTTGAACTGGAGATAAACCAGGATGCCGAAGGTGTTTTCAACGCCGTATCGCTCCATTTGCGATCAAGTCGCAGCAGACATTGAACCGCTTCTCAGGCGCCGGTGGCCACCGGCCGCGTCGGATCGCTGCACCATTCGCTCCACGAGCCGGCGTACAGCCGCGCACCGGAGAGGCCGGCGTACTCCAGCGCCAGCTTGTTGTGGCAGGCGGTGACGCCGCTGCCGCAGGACAGGATCACCTGTCCGGCCGGGGTGCCGTCCAGCAGTGCCAGCCATTCGCTGCGCAGCTGTGCGGCCGGCTTGAAGCGGCCGTCGCTGCCGAGGTTGTCCATGAAGAAGCGGTTCTTGGCGCCGGGGATGTGGCCGCCGACCGGGTCCAGCGTCTCGTTCTCGCCGGCAAAGCGGTCCGGCGCGCGGGCGTCGACCAGCTGGTACTGCGGCGTGCACAGGTTGGCCGCAATCTCGTCAAGCAGCACCACGCTTTCCTGCGGCGTGCCCATGCTGAAGCGGGTGGCGTCGCGTTCCGGCGTGCCGGTGTCCAGCTCGCCGCCGGCCTGCTGCCACGCCTGGATGCCGCCATCGAGCACCGCCACCGCCTGGTGGCCCAGCCAGCGCAGCAGCCACCAGGCGCGGGCGGCATACATGCCGCCGGCGTCGTCGTAGGCCACCACCTGGGTGTCCGGGCTGATGCCCAGTGCGCCGAGGCTGACCGCCAGGCGCTGGCCGTCCGGCAGCGGGTGGCGGCCGTTGCTGCCGTTCTTGGGGCCGGACAGGTGGTAGTCCAGGTGCAGGTAGTGCGCGCCGGGCAGGTGACCCTCGTCGTAGGCGGCACGGCCGAAATCGGGGTCATTGAGGCGGAAACGGCAGTCGAGCAGCACGGTGTGGCGGTTGCCCAGCTGTTGCAGTTCGCTGGCGGAAATCAGGGTAGTAAACATCAACGCTCCTCGGTCAGTGGCTGACGGAGCCGCTTCAGAGCCGGTCTGGGCGGCGGGCAAGACCGGCTGGGAAGTGGTTCCTGTTTGAAATCTTAAACGCGGTTCACCTTACCACCCGCCTGCCATGGCGGCAATGCCGCCGCGGTATTCAGCCGGCCTGCAGCGCATGGCGCAGCTGTGCGGCCAACGTTGGCGAGCCGTGCGCCACGCCGTCGCGCATCGCCGCACCCCACAGCGGATTGGGAAAGTGCTTGTCGTCGGCAAAGCGCGGGATCACGTGCCAGTGCAGGTGCGGCACCATGTTGCCGAAGCTGGCGAGGTTGATCTTGTCCGGATTCAGCACCGTGCGCAATGCCTGCTCGGTGCGCAGCACCCAGTCCAGCACGTGCGCGCGGTCGGCGCTGTCCAGGTCGGTCATTTCCTTGACGTGGGCGTGCCAGATCACACGGCAGAACGCCGGGTAGTCGGCGTCGGCGACCAGGATCACCCGCAGCTTGTCGTCGCGGTACAGGATGTCGCCACCGTCCTGGTGGCACAGTTCGCATTGCATGTGTTGTTCCTTTACTGGCCTAGCGTTTGCCGCAGCCTTCCCAGTTTTCGTAGTCGAAGTCGGCCAGATTGATCAGGCCAAAATCGCGTGGCGGGCGGGCTTGTTTGCGGGTTTGCTTGTTGGGATTACTGGTGTGGAAACTCAGACTGTCCACTGCTACCAACTGCCAGGTCCGGTCGCGGCGCGACCAGGCAAAGCGGAAGTCTTCACGCCAGCGCCAGTTGCTGCCGCCGTAGTGCAGGAGGGTGAAGCCATCTGGTTGGAAATTCATCCCCTCATACGGGTCACCGAAAATGCCGCCGCATCCGCGACACAGGATGGCCTTGTCGTTGCGGCTGGCAAGTGTCAGTTTACCTGCCGGAGTACGGCTGAACAGGAGCAGGCTGCGTGGACCTTCGTCGTTTGTCGTGTCGTCGGTTTCGATTACCAGAACGGTCTCTTTGCGACCATCCCGGTTGAGGTCTGCCTCATCAAGGCTGAGTACGCTGTAACCTTTCGGGACAAAAGGGCGCAGTTCCACTGGCAGTGTCTCAGCGGCGTAACTGCCTGTTGCCAACAGTAAGGCCAGCAGCGCCGCCATGCGGGACAAGGTTGGCCGCAACAGGCTCATACCCACTCCCGTACCGGCAGGAAGTCGCTGTACAGCGCCGCTTCCGGGCTGCCGGCTTCCGGCTGGTAGCCGTACTCCCAGCGCACCAGCGGCGGCATCGACATCAGGATGGATTCGGTGCGGCCGCCGGTCTGTAGCCCGAACAGCGTGCCACGGTCCCACACCAGGTTGAATTCGACGTAACGGCCACGGCGGTAGAGCTGGAACTGGCGCTCGCGCTCGCCCCACGGTGTGTCCTTGCGCCGCGCGACGATCGGCAGGTAGGCATCGTTGAAGCCGTTGCCGACCGCCTGCATGAAGGCGAAGCTGGTGGCGAAATCCGGCTGGTTGAGGTCGTCGAAGAACAGGCCGCCGACGCCGCGCGCCTCGTCGCGGTGTTTAAGATAGAAGTACTCATCGCACCATTTCTTGTACTTCGGGTAGCTGTCCTCGCCGAACGGTGCGCACAAGTCGCGCGCCACGGTGTGCCAGTGCACCACGTCGTCGACATTGCCGTAGTAGGGGGTGAGGTCGAAGCCGCCGCCGAACCACCACACCGGCGCCTCGCCGTCTTTCTCGGCGATGAAGAAGCGCACATTGGCGTGGCTGGTCGGCACGTACGGGTTTTCCGGGTGGATCACCAGCGACACGCCCATGGCCTCGAAGCGGCGGCCGGCCAGCTCCGGGCGGTGCGCAGTGGCGGAGGCCGGCAGCGCCGGTCCGGTGACGTGCGAGAAGTTGACGCCGGCCTGCTCGAACACCGCGCCGCCGGTGAGTACCCGGCTGATGCCGCCACCGCCGAGACCGGTGTCGCCACGCTGCCAGCTGTCGGCGACGAAGCGGGCGCTGCCGTCGGCGCCTTCCAGCCCGGCGCAGATGCGGTCTTGCAGCTCGAGCAGGAAAGCCTTCACTTGATTGGCGTGGGGGTGGCTCATCGCAGTATCCTGAATTCATCAACAAGCGCTGATTGTAGCAAAACTGCCTGACGGGGCTGGCTATGATCGATCTCCACAGCTGGGGTGCGCCGAACGGCAAGACGGTCGCCATCGCGCGGTATCCGTGGGCGGCGCGCCACGAGTGGCATCCTGCCGACCTCGCGCTGCTGTCGCAGGTGCCGCGCTGGCTTGCCGAGGTCGGCGTGCGCTTGTCCCATCGCACACCACAATCGGCGGGCTGCTTTTTTGTCGCTGCTGCCGGCGCGTGGCTACCGGTTATGGTATGAATTTAATTCATGACTCGGTCGGATAATTCATTTGCCGGCAGCGGGGGCAGTTCTTAAGCTGAACTCACCATAACAAGCGCCGTGCCGTGTTTGCCGCCGGCTGTTTCTGTTCTTCTCCTTACCGATGAGCGTCCGCCGATCATGAAAAAAATACTTGCCCTGAGCTGTCTGTTTGCCGCCTTTCATCTCCAGGCGCAGCCGCTGCGCATCGCCACCGATGTCAGCTACCCGCCGTTTTCCAAGCAGAACCCGGATGGCAGCATTGTCGGCTTCGATGCCGACATCGCCCGCGCACTGTGCGACAAGATGAAGGTGGAGTGCGAGCTGAGCGCGCACGACTTTGACGGCATCATCCCCGGCCTGCAGGCGAAGAAGTACGAGCTGGCGATTGCCTCGATGAATATCTCGCCGGACCGCGCCAAGGTGGTCAGCTTCAGCGACATGTACTTCAACATTCCGGGGCGGCTGATCGCCAAGGAAGGCACGCCGGTGAGCGGCGACTGGTTCAAGGGCAAGCGCATCGGCGTGCTGCGTGGCGCGATCCAGATGAAGGAATCGTCGGAGAAATGGGGCCGCAACGGCGCGAAGATCAAGGGCTACGGCAAGATCACCGACGCCTTCCTCGACCTGAAGGGCGGCCGCCTGGATTACGTCTACGTCGATGCCACCATCGGCGAGGCCGACTTCCTGAAGACGCCGTTCGGCAAGGGCTTCGCCTTCGTCGGCCCGGTGTTCAACGATCCGAAGTACTACATGGGCTCCGGCATCGCCATCCAGAAGGGCAACAAGGAGTTGCTGGCCAAGGTCAACGCCGCGCTGAAGGCGATCCTGGCCGACGGTACTTACCGCAGCATCGAGCGCCGCTACTTCAGCTACGACATCTACCCGCACAAGCACTGAGCCAGGATTACGGTTACGACCGGCCCCGCCGCGCGCGGGGCCGGCGGTCGTGCTGGGATTCCCCGTGTGTGCCAGGGTTGGCCGCAGCGCCGGTATTGCTTAACTGGCGCGGCTGGCGGCCAAACCTGGCCCCGTTGTCGCCGCTAGCGATGCTGGTGGCGGTGGCATAAAAAAACCCGCCATGAAGGCGGGCAAATGCACACGAGGACTAATACAGAACAGCAGGAAATCAGAAGCGGTAACCCAGGCCGACTTTCAGCGCGCCGACCGGTGCGGTATCGGTGATGTCTTTGTGGCCGATATTGCCGATGCCTTCATATTCGACACGGGCGGACAGGTTCTTGTCGAAGTTGTAGGCGGCGCCCACACCCAGCCCCATGCCGAAGCTGCTGTCCTTGCTGCTGGCCAGCGCGGCCGAGCTGCTGTTGAACTTGCTGCGGATGTGGTTGGCGGACACCTTGCCGTAGACTTCAAACTGCTGGGTTACCGGGATGATGCCAAGTGCAGCGACACGAAAAGTGTCGTAGTCCAGGCTGCCGGCACCATTCAGGCCCGTGGCGTCGCCGTGGCGCAGGTAGCTGCCCTCGACCGCGAAGTTGTCATTGATACGCTGGCCGACACCGATCTCGACCATGCCGGAGGTGGCATCGTCGTCGTTGACCTTGCGGTCGCTGACGCCGGCGCGGTTGGCGGCGCCGTCTTTCAGTGTCCACTGGTTGGCGGAGATGCCGACATTACCGAACACGTAGTTGCCGGTTTCTGCGGCGAAGGCGGTGCTGGCGGTAGCGGCAAACAGGGTAGCGACAAGCAGTTTCTTCATGATGGACTCCGTTTCACGGTGAGTGAGGTTGATGAGTCCATTCTGCGTGCCGCCGCCGCGCAACACTATGGCGCTTGCGTACGCCGACTGTGTGGCTGCTGTGCGTTTATGTGACGCTTTGTGACGGTGCGCCGCCGGCCGGGTGCAGCGGCAGCGTCAGCCCGAAGCGGGCGCCGCCTTGCGGCGATTCTGCGATCCACGCCTTGCCGCCGTGGTGGTGGGCGATCAGGCGCACGAAGGACAGGCCGAGGCCGTAGCCGCCGGTGGCGCGGTCACGCGAGCGGTCGAGGCGCTGGAACGGATCGAAGATGCGCTCGCGCTCCTTTTCCGGGATGCCCGGCCCGTCGTCGTCGACGGTGATGATTAGCTGGCCGTGTTCGACCGCCACCGTCATGCACACCTGCTGCCGCGCGTACTTGAAGGCGTTCAGCAGCAGGTTGCGGGTGGCGACGTACACCAGGCGGCGGTCGAAGGTGGTCTCGCCGCGTGCGCAGTCCAGCGTCAGCTGCAGCAAGGTTGGCCGCAACGGCTGCACCAGCTCGATCAGGTCCTCGAACCACTCTTCCAGGTCGATGGTGTCGTACTCCAGCGGCACTTCGCCGCGATCAAGCTTGGCGTAGCTGAGGCTGACGTTGATCAGCTCGTCCAGCTCCTGCATGTCGCGCTCCATGCCGTCACGGTAGCCGCGGCGTTCGTCGTCGGACTCTGCCTCGTCCATCATGGTCAGGCCGAAGCGCAGCCGTGCCACCGGCGTGCGCAGCTCGTGGGCGATGGCGTGCGCCAGCGCCTGCCGTGTCTCCATCTGCGTTTCCAGCTTTTCCGCCATGCTGTTGAGCTGGCGCTGCAGCGGCGAGAACAGCGGGCTGCGCGCCGCGGGCGCCCGCGCGCCGAGATCGCCCTCCGCCAGCCGCAGCGAGGTGTCGCGCAGCGCGGCCAGGTCGTGCCAGTGCGGGCGCAGGTTGAGGTAAATCAGCAGTGCCAGCGGCACGCCGAAGAAGGCGAACCACAGCACGAACAGGCCCAGCTCGCTGTGCAGCCAGCCGCCGCCGCTGCCCTGGCTGTCCAGCGGGCCGATCACCAGCAGCTGGCTGGTGCCGGGCAGCGGCGCGTACAGGTTCTGCTGGCTGCTGTCGAGCCAGCTCTGGCCGCTGGCCAGCCGCGCGCGCGCCTCTTCGCCGAGGCTGGCTGGCGGCAGCCTGACCAGCGCCAGCGGATAGGCGAACAGCGGCTGCAGCTCGCGCAGGCTGGCGTCGCGCCGCGCCGGCGGCTGGCGCAGCAGCTCGCGCTGGATCAGGCGCACGGTGCCGTCCATCTGCTTCTGCAGCCGTTCGCGCTCGCTGTTGGCGGACAGCACGATCAGCAGCAGCACAAAGCCGAGCAGCAGCACGAACTGCAGCAACATGGTCTGCGCGAAGTAGCGCGCGAACATGCGCGCCATGCTCAGCGGCGCTCTCACTCCCAGTCGCTCCGCGAGAACAGGTAGCCCTTGCCGCGCACGGTCTTGATGCGGGTCGGTGTTTCCGGGTTGTCGTCCAGCTTCTTGCGCAGGCGCGAGATGCGGGCGTCGATGGAGCGGTCCAGGCCGTCGAAGCCGATGCCGCGCAGCTGGTTCATGATGTCGTCGCGCGACAGGATTTCGCCGGCATGACTGGCCAGCAGCCACAGCAGGTCGAATTCGGCGGTGGTCAGCTCCAGCGACTGCGCGTTGAGCACCGCCTCGCGCGTGCTCTGGCAGATGCTGAAACGGCCGAAGCCGAGCTTGTCCTGGTCGCCGTTGTCGTCGCCGCCGCTGTCGCTGCGGCGCAGCAGGGCGCGGATGCGCGCCAGCAGGCGGCGCGGCTCCACCGGCTTGGCCAGATAGTCGTCGGCACCCAGCTCCAGGCCGAGGATCTCGTCGATCTCCTCGTCGCGGGCGGTCATCATCAGGATGCGCCCCGGGTAGCGGTGGCGTACCGCGCGGCAGACTTCAAAGCCGTCCTTGCCCGGCAGCATCACGTCGAGGATCACCAGGTCGGGCATGATCTCGATGATGCGTTCGGCGGCGCCGTCGCCGTGGGCATGGTGCTGGATGTCGTAGCCGTTCTTGCGCAGGTAGCTGCTGACGAGGTCGGCCAGGCGCTGATCGTCCTCGATCAGCAACAGACGTTGGTTCATGGCAGATCCTTGTGGGGTGACTGGCCGGTTATACCGCAATTCCGCCAGCAGGCAAAACAGCCCGCGGGGTGCGGGCTGTGCGGTGGCGGATGGTCGGCGCAGGCTGGGACGGCCGCCGGCGCCGGGCTGGCGCGGCGCGCCTTACAGCCAGAAGTCCTGGCGCACGCGGTGCGCTTCCAGCAGGCGCTGGAACACGCCGGGGTCCTTGGTGTAGGTCATCTCGCCGCTGGCCGGACGGTAGAAGTCGAGCAGGCGCGATACCCAGAAACGCAGTGCCGCTGCGCGCAGCATCACCGGCCATGCCTTGTGTTCCTCCGCGGTCAGCGGCCGGATGCTCTGGTAGCCGGCAATGATGGCGCGCGCCAGTTCGGCGTCGATCTCGCCCTGCGCATTGCGCGCCCAGTCGTTGAGCGCGATGGCGAGGTCGTACAACAGCACGTCGTTGCAGGCGTAGTAGAAGTCGATGAAGCCGGCAATCTTGTCGCCATCCATCAGCACGTTGTCCTTGAACAGGTCGGCGTGGATCACCCCCTGCGGCAGGAAATCAAAGCGGTGGCTGTCCTGGAGCGCGACTTCGCTGCGCAGGCTGGCAGCATCCGCGGCCGGCAGCTGTGGATACAGCGAGCTGGCGGTGCGGCTCCACCATTCCGGGCCGCGCGGGTTGTGCATGCGGCGCGGGAAGGTGCTGCTGGCCTTGTGCATCTGCGCCAGCATCTCGCCGATGGCGTGGCACTGCGCCGCGTTCGGCTGCTCGATGTCATGGCCGTCGAGGCAGCTGACCAGGCACGCCGGCTTGCCGGCCAGCAGCGAGGCAAACTGGTCGTTGTGGTCGGCAATCGGCGCCGGACAGGCAACACCGTGTCGCGCCAGGTGGCTCTTCAGCTCCAGGAAGTAGGGCAGCTCGTCCAGCTGCAGCACCTCGAACAGCGTCAGCACATAGCGGCCGTGGGTGGTGGTGACAAAGTAGTTGGTGTTGGTGACACCGGCCACAATGCCTTTCAGCTCGACCAGCTCGCCCAGCGCATAGCGCTGCAGCCACTGTGCCAGCTCTGCGGTCGAGACCGAGGTATAAACCGACATGCCCGCTCCTCAGAAGGTCAGCAGGACCCACTGCGGCACCACCAGGCGCTGCGACGGGTCGATGCGTTTCATCTGGCCGTTACCCTCGTCGTCACGCAGGTAGTACGGTGGCGCGTTTTTCGGCGTCACTTTCAGCAGGTAGAGGCGGCCGTTGAGACGGTATTCCTCAATGCTGTTGTCGCCGTCCTGGATGATGCGGATTTCCGGCTCCGCCATGGCATCGGCGGCAATGGTCGGCGGTGGCGGCAGCACCGCAGCGGGGGTATCGGCCAGCGCCGGCAGGGCGGTGGCGGCCAGCACGGCCAGAATCAGGCGGGACATGGTGTTTCCTTGGTTGTCGGCGCTGGCGGGCAGCGCCGGTCGGCAAATATTACAGATTGAGCAACTGTTCGCGTTCTTCCGGCAGGGCCTCGAAGCCGCGGGTTTCGTAAAAGGTGAAGATGGTTTCCACGATCTGCTGCGGATCGTCGATCAGCTGCAGCAGGTCGAGGTCATCGGCGTTGATCAGGCCGTCGCCGATCAGGCGTTCGCGCACCCAGTCGAGCAGGCCGCTCCAGAATTCGGCTCCGCACAGGATGATCGGCATCTTGCGTGTCTTGCCGGTCTGGATCAGCGTCAGCGCCTCGAACATTTCGTCCAGTGTACCAAAGCCGCCGGGCATCACCACATAGGCCAGTGCATGTTTGACGAACATCACCTTGCGGCTGAAGAAGTGGTCGAACTTCAGGCTCAGGTCCTGGTACTCGTTGGGGCGCTGCTCGTGCGGCAGCACGATGTTGAGGCCGACCGACGGGCTGTTGCCGTAATAGGCGCCCTTGTTGGCCGCCTCCATGATGCCGGGGCCACCGCCGGAAATCACCGCAAAGCCGGCGTCGGATAACAGGCGGGCAATGTCCTCGGTCAGCTTATAATAGCGATGATCGCGCGGCGTCCGTGCGCTGCCAAAAATACTTACAGCTGGACTGATCTGTTGCAGTTCTTCTGCCGATTCAACAAATTCCGACAGAATTTTCATCACATGCCAGGCTTCGCGCGAGCGGAAACGCTGCATCATCGCGTAGCGGTCGCTGGTTTGCGGTAATTTATCGGACAAGCTCATATCTGCCCCTTTTCTTATGAAAACCTTGTTATTGATTGACGGCTCTTCTTATTTGTACCGGGCCTTCCATGCGATGCCCGACTTGCGCTCACCCACTGGCGATCCGACCGGTGCCATCTACGGCATGATCAACATGCTGCGCCGGCTGGAGAAGGAAGTGCAGTTCGATTATAGCGCCTGCATTTTCGATGCTAAAGGTAAGACTTTCCGCGACGAGCTGTACCCGGAGTACAAGGCCAACCGTCCGTCGATGCCGAGCGACCTCGCCGCACAGGTCGTCACCGTGCACGAGGTGGTGCGTGCCAGCGGCTGGCCGCTGCTGATGGTGGACGGGGTGGAGGCCGACGACGTGATCGGCACCCTGGCCCGTACCGCCGAGGCCGCCGGCATGCGGGTGATCGTGTCCACCGGCGACAAGGACATGGCGCAGCTGGTGACGCCGGCGGTGACGCTGGTCAACACCATGACCAACGAGCTGCTGGACGAGGCCGGGGTAAAGGAGAAATTCGGCGTGCCGCCGGGCCTGATCATCGACTACCTGACGCTGATCGGCGACAAGGTCGACAACGTGCCCGGCGTCGACAAGTGCGGCCCGAAGACGGCGGTGAAGTGGCTGGAAGAGTACGGCACGCTGGCCGGGGTCATCGCACAGGCGGACAAGGTCGGCGGCAAGGTCGGCGACAACCTGCGCGCGGCGCTGGCGTGGCTGCCCAAGGGGCGCGAGCTGATCACCATCAAGTGCGACGTGCCGCTGGCGGACGAGATGCCGCAGGGCATGGCCAGCCTGCTGCACGGCAGCAAGGACAATGCGCGGCTGGCGGAGCTGTTCGCCGCCTGCGGCTTCCGCACCTTCCTGCGCGAAGTCAGCGAGCCGGCGGCCGATACCGCCACGCCGGTCGCAACGCGGGCGCAGCCGGCGCTGCATACCAGCGGCGACCTGTTCGGAGACGACAGCGCGGCGGTGCCGGATGCCGTTGCCGGTCACGAACCCGCCGCCGCCATCGTGCGCCACTACGACACCATTCTCAGTAGCGAGCAGCTGGACGAGTGGCTGCAAAGGTTGGCCGCGGCCGAGGTGGTGTCGCTGGATACCGAGACCACCAGTCTCGACCAGATGCAGGCGCGGCTGGTCGGCATCAGCTTCTCGGTGGCAGCGGGGCAGGCCGCCTACCTGCCGCTGGCGCACCGCGGCCCGGACGCGCCGCAGCAGCTGGACTTCGACGCCACGCTGGCCAAACTCAAGCCGTGGCTGGAGGACGCTAGCAAGAAAAAGCTGGGGCAGAACCTGAAGTACGACCGCCACGTGTTTGCCAACCACGGCATCACCCTGCGCGGCGTGGCCGACGACACGCTGCTGGCTTCCTACGTGATCGAGAGCCACGAACGCCACGGCATGGACGAGCTGGCGCGCCGTCACCTGAACGAAACCACGGTCAGCTACGAGGAAATCTGCGGCAAGGGCGCCAAGCAGATCGGCTTTGCCGAGGTGGCGGTGGACGTTGCGGCCAACTATGCCGCCGAGGACGCCGACATCACCCTGCGCCTGGCGCAGCACTTTGCGCCGCTGCTGAATGGCAAGCTGGCCGAGGTCTACCGCGACATCGAGCTGCCGGTGGCGGAGGTGCTGTTCGCGATGGAGCGCAACGGCGTGCTGATCGACCGCGAGCAGCTGGCGGCGCAGAGCCACCAGCTGGGCAGCGAGATGCTGCGCCTGGAGCAGGCCGCCTACGCGCAGGCTGGCCAGCCGTTCAACCTCAATTCGCCGAAGCAGCTGCAGGAAATCCTGTTCGGCAAGCTCGGCATCCCGACCAAGGGCGTGCGCAAGACGCCGTCCGGCGGCTTTTCCACCGACGAGGAAGTGCTGGAGAAGCTGGCGCTGGACCACCCGCTGCCCAAGCTGATTTTGCAGTACCGTGGCCTCGCCAAGCTGAAGTCGACCTACACCGACAAGCTGCCGACGCTGATCAATCCACAGACCGGCCGCGTACACACCACTTATGCACAGGCGGTGGCGATTACCGGGCGCCTCGCCAGCTCCGACCCCAACCTGCAGAACATCCCGGTGCGTACCGCCGAGGGCCGCCGCGTGCGCGAGGCCTTCATCGCCGCGCCCGGCCACGTGATCGTTTCCGCCGACTACTCGCAGATCGAGCTGCGCATCATGGCGCACCTGTCCGGCGATGCGGGCATGCTGGCGGCGTTTGCCAGCGGCGAGGACATCCACAAGGCCACCGCAGCCGAGGTGTTCGCCACCCCGCTGGCGGAAGTCAGCACCGAGCAGCGCCGCGCCGCCAAGGCCATCAACTTCGGCCTGATCTACGGCATGGGCGAATTCGGCCTCGCCTCGCAGCTGGACATCAGCCGCGACGCCGCCAAGCTGTACATCGACAGCTACTTCCGCAAGTACCCGGGCGTCGCCGAGTACATGCAGCAGACGCGCGATGCGGCACGCGAGCAGGGCTACGTCGAGACCGTGTTCGGCCGCCGCCTGTACCTGCCGGAGATCCGCGCCGCCAACCAGGCGCGCCGCGCCGGTGCCGAGCGCGCCGCGATCAACGCGCCGATGCAGGGCACCGCCGCCGACCTGATCAAGCTGGCGATGATCGCGGTGCAGGACTGGCTGCTGGCCGAGCGGCTGCAGAGCAAGCTGATCATGCAGGTGCATGATGAACTGGTGCTGGAAGTGGCGGAAAGCGAACTGGCGCTGGTGCGGGAAAAATTGCCGCAGCTGATGGCCGGCGTCGCCGCGCTGAAGGTGCCGCTGCTGGCGGAAGTCGGCGTCGGCAGCAGCTGGGAGAGCGCACACTAGACGCGCGCAGGTCTTCCCCGCATGGCAAAAGGTTGGCCGCAACAGCGTGCGCTGTTGCGGCCAACCTTTTTTGCAATCGCGCCGCTTAGCGCGTGTTCACGAGCTCACACGCTCACGCGAGACAAGGCGAAAACGGCTGGGGAAGCGGCGTTTATCCAGATATAGACAAGCATGCCGAAGCCGTTTTCAACCCGGTATCGCCCCGTAGAGATCGGTTGCTGCCGATCGTGAACAGGTGCTTACAGCGACTCGGCGACGCAGACGCGGTTGCGTCCCTTGGCCTTGGCCTGGTACAGCGCCTGGTCGGCGTGACGGATCAGCTCGCTCAGCTCGCGGCAGGCCGGCGACAGCGAGGCGACGCCGATGCTGACCGTGATCGGGATGGGGTGGTCCTGGTGCGCGATCGGCAGCGCGGCGATGGCGTTGCGCAGCCGTTTCGCCACCACCAGCGCCTCGCCGGCCGGGGTGTCGGGCAGGATGGCGGCAAACTCCTCGCCGCCCATGCGGCACACCAGGTCGCTGGCGCGCAGCGTGCTCTTCACGCACTGGGCGAAGGCCTGCAGCACCACGTCGCCGCCCTCGTGGCCGTGGCCGTCGTTGACGCGCTTGAAGTGGTCGATGTCCATCATCAGCAGGCTGAACGGCTTGCCGAGGTAGCGCGCCTCCTTGAAACGCTGCGAGGCGAGGTCGAGGAAGTGGCGACGGTTGGCGAGACCGGTCAGGCCGTCCTGCGTCGCCAGCCGGTACAGCGCGGTGGCGCGCTGCTCCTGCTGGATGGCAATCGCCATCAGGTGCGAGGTGCGGCGCACGATGTCCAGTGCTTGCGAATCCGGCGCGCAGGGGCGGTCGTGGTAGAGGCCGAAGGTGCCGAGCACCTTGCCGTCCTGCGCCAGGATGGGCAGCGACCAGCAGGCGTGCAGCCGGTGGGCGGCGGCCAGCTCGCGGTAGTCCTGCCACAGCGGATCGCTGGCGATGTCGCTGACGATCACCATCTCGCCGCGCTGCGCGGCGGTGCCGCAGGAGCCGATGCCTTCGCCGATGCGCAGGCCGTCGATCGCCTCCTTGTACTCGCTGGCCAGCGACGGTGCCGCCGCCAGGTACAGCCGTTCGCCGGCCTCGTCCAGCAGCATGATGCTGCACATCGCGCCACTGAGCTGGTTCTCGATCATCTGGCAGGTCCAGCTCATCACTTCCTGCAGCGGCCGGTCGTTGGCAATCATCTCCAGCAGCCGGTTCTCGTCGGCTTCCCACAACCGGGTGGCGTGCTGCTCGCTGATGTCGCGGTCGATGCTGAGCAGCGATTGCAGCTGGCCGGCGTCGTCGAATTCCGGCAGCAACCTCGACTCGAACACGTAGAGCCGCTGCGGCAGGCTCAGCTCGCTGATGAAGCGCTGCGGCTTGCCGCTGGCGATCACCTGCTGCGCATTGTGGCGGATGGCATCCTTCAGTTGCGCGGGCAGGCGCCGTTCTTCCAGCGTGCGGCCGATGTGTTCCGCCGCCGGTGTCGGCGAGAAGTTGCTCAGCGTGTTGTTGATGAAGCGGCAGCGCAGCTCGAGGTCGTAGCGGGTGATGATGTCCGGCGAGTTGTCGACCAGGGTGCGGAAGGCGTGACGGTCCTCGCGCACGCTGATCAGCCAGCCGTCGCGCAGCGGCGTGACCAGCCACTCCAGCAGCAGGCCGTGCGCCGGCAGCGTCAGTCCCTTGTTGTCGGGCTGATCAAGGCGCTGCTGCACCGCTTGCGGCAGCAGCGTGGCCGGCAGCGGGCTGCCGACGGTGGGCAGCGGGCTGCCGTGGCAGGCGATGCTGAAACGCTCGCTGACGAAGACGACCTGTCGCGACAGGTCAAGCAGCAGGTAACCGGCCGGCAGCGCGCTGAGGACGGTTTCGAGAGTGGCTTGGGCGAACACGTTGTGCTCCTGCGAGCCATGGCCGCGCGGCGGGCAATGGCAAATCCGGAATAATGTTTGAAGCATAGTACCTGAATGCCATGGCCGGTGATATCCGCTGCAGGACGTAGTGCCGAGGGCGGGCATCGCCAACCGGCGCCGGCTGGAGTATTCTGCCATGGTCAGCTACAGGAGCATTCCGTGGAGTATTTTCCGATTTTCATGCGCCTTGCCGGCGAGCCGTGCCTGCTGGTCGGCGGCGGCGAGGTGGCGGTGCGCAAGGCGCGCCTGCTGCAGTCGGCCGGCGCCCGGCTGACGGTGGTGGCGCCGCAGCTGGTGCCGGAGCTGGCCGCGATGGCGGCCGCCGGTGAGGTGTGCCATATCGACGCCTGTTTCCAGCCGGCACAGGTTGGCGGCCAGCGGCTGGTGGTGGCCGCCACCAACGAGCGCGAGGTCAACCGCCTGGTGTCGCAGACGGCACAGGCGCTGGGCATTCCGGTCAATGTGGTGGACGACCCCGAGCTGTCCAGCTACATCACGCCGGCCATCGTCGACCGCTCGCCGCTGGTGATCGCGGTATCGACCGGCGGCGGCGTGCCGGTGCTGGCGCGGCTGATCCGCGCGCGGCTGGAAAGCCTGATCCCGGCCGGTTTCGGTCGCCTGGCGCAGTTTGCCGCGCGTTTCCGCGACCAGGTCAAGGCGCGCTTCGGCAATGTCGAGGAGCGGCGCGCATTCTGGGAGGCGGTGCTGGAAGGGCCGCTGGCGGAGCAGGTGATGAACGGCGACGAGCGCGCCGCCGAGGCCGACCTGCTGCAAAGGTTGGCCGCAGGCGACAGCACGCCGTCCGGTGCGGTGTACCTGGTCGGTGCCGGCCCCGGCAACCCCGACCTGCTCACCTTCCGCGCCCTGCGCCTGATGCAGCAGGCCGACGTGGTGCTGTACGACAATCTGGTGGCGCCGGAGCTGATGGAGCTGGTGCGCCGCGACGCGGAACGCATCTTCGTCGGCAAGCAGCGCGCCAACCACACCATGCCGCAGGAAGAGATCAACACCCTGCTGGTGCGGCTGGCGCAAGAGGGCAAGCGCGTGCTGCGGCTGAAGGGCGGCGATCCGTTCACCTTTGGCCGTGGCGGCGAGGAAATCGAGCTGCTGGCCGAGCACCGCATCCCGTTCGAGGTGGTGCCCGGTATCACCTCGGCCAGCGGTGCCGCCGCCTACGCCGGCATCCCGCTGACCCACCGCGATCACGCGCAGGCGGTGGTGTTTGTTACAGGTCATAAAAAAGACGGTAGCATTCAGCTAGACTGGCCGGCACTGACGCGCCCGGATCAGACAGTGGTGGTATACATGGGACTGGCGATGGCGGCCGAGATCTGCGACGCCTTCATCGCGCACGGCAAGGCGGCGACCACACCGGCGGCGGTGGTGCACCGTGCCACCACCGCGCAGCAGCGTACCGTGGTCGGCACGCTGGCCAGCCTGCCGGCTAAAATCGCACAGAGCGGCATCGCCTCGCCGGCGCTGATCATCGTCGGCGACGTGGTAGCGCTGTCGTCGCGGCTGGGCTGGTTCCGTAGCGTCGAGGAAGTGGCGGTAACTCCCGACGCGCAGCAGTGAATCCAGGACGGTGACGGCGCGGTACCGTCACCACGTCATAACGAGGGCAATACCGGCTCGTCCGGAGCAAGACAATCATGGTAGGTGTACTGATCATTTCGCATGGCGAGCTGGGCTTGTGCCTGGCCGACTGTGCACGGCACGTGCTGGGGCGCGTGCCGGACAATCTGGCCATCCTCGGCGTCGAGAAGCAGGACAATCCCGACGCACGGCTGCTGGACGCGCAGGCATTGATCGACAAGATCAATGACGGCAGTGGTGTGCTGGTGTTAAGCGACATGCTCGGCGGGACGCCTTGCAATATTGCCAGCCGCTTGCGTCAGCGCGGCGTGGTGGAGGTCGTTGCCGGCGTCAACCTGCCGATGCTGGTGCGCGCGCTGAGCTACAGCGCGCAGCCGCTGGAGGTGGTGGTCAGCAAGGCGATTACAGGGGGACTGGAAGGCGTGTATTACGTCATTCCCGAGGGAAAAGAATGAAAACACAGCAAATCGAGATCATCAACAAGCTGGGCCTGCACGCGCGCGCCTCCAGCAAGTTCACCCAGACCGCCAGCCGTTTCAAGGCCGAGGTCTGGATCGCGCGCAACGGCCGCCGCGTCAACGGCAAGAGCATCATGGGGGTGATGATGCTGGCGGCAGCAAAAGGCTCGCAAATCGAGCTGGAAACCAATGGCGAGGATGAAGACCTCGCCATGGCGGCCTTGGTCGAACTGATCAACAACCGCTTTGACGAGGCGGAATAACCGCCCGTAACAAGAACAGGTACCGGACAGGGGAGAGGGCGCAACATGAGCATCGTTCTGCACGGGGTACCGATCGGTGGCGGCATCGCCATCGGCCGTGCCCACTTGCTGTCGCAAAGCATGGATGACGTGGTGCATTACAGTATCGATGACCACGAAATCGCGGCAGAACAGCAGCGTTTCGATCAGGCGGTGCGGGCCACGCGCAAACAGCTGGAAATGCTGTGGGGCAGCATCCCGGAGAACGCCCCGGCCGAGCTGGGGGCGTTCCTGTCGCTGCACATCATGCTGCTGTCGGACGTGACCCTGACGCGCGACCCGCGCGAACTGATTGCCAGCCTGCGCTGCAACGCGGAGTGGGCGCTGAAACAGCAGTGCGACACCCTGATCGAGCAGTTCGACGCCATTGAGGAAGACTACCTGCGCGAACGCAAGCACGACGTGCTGCAGGTAGTGGAGCGGGTGTTCAAGAACCTCGGCGGTCACACCACCGAGCTGCAACTGTCTGAAGGGCTGGACGGCGATGCCATCCTGGTGGCGCACGACCTGTCTCCGGCCGACATGGTCTACTTCAAGGATTCCAACGTCGCCGCCTTCGTCACCGATGTCGGCGGCGCCACCAGTCATACCGCCATTCTCGGCCGCAGCCTGGACCTGCCGTCGGTGATCGCGCTGCACCACGCGCGCGAGCTGGTGCGCGAGGACGAGCTGATCATCGTCGACGGCCAGCAGGGCGTGCTGCTGATCAACCCGGAACCGACGGTGCTGGCCGAGTACCGCCGCCGGCAGCGGGCCTGCGTCGAGGCGCGACGCAAGCTGTCCAGCATCCGCAACACCGATGCCATCACCGAGGACGGCACCCCGATCGAGCTGCTGGCCAATATCGAGCTGCCGCAGGATGCGGCCAACGTGCTGCAAGCCGGCGCCGTCGGCGTCGGCCTGTTCCGCAGCGAGTTCCTGTTCCTTGGCCGCGACAACCTGCCGTCGGAAGACGAGCAGTTCGACGCCTACCGCATGGTGGCGGAGCTGACCAGCGGTGCGCCGGTAACGGTGCGCACCATGGACCTCGGCGCCGACAAGAGTCCGCGCTGGCTCAATCACCAGCTGGCGGAAAACCCGGCACTGGGGCTGACCGGCATCCGCCTGTGCCTGGCCGAGCCGCTGATGTTCCGCGCCCAGCTGCGCGCACTGCTGCGTGCCTCGGCCTTCGGCAAGATCCGCATCCTGTTCCCGATGATCAACAGCCTGGGCGAGCTGAAGCAGTCGCTGACCCAGCTGGAGTACGCCAAGGCCGAGCTGCGCGCCGAAGGCATCGCCTTTGCCGAGGCGGTGGAAGTCGGCGCCATGATCGAGATTCCGTCGGCGGCGCTGGTGGTGGGCAGCTTCATCAAGCATGTCGACTTCCTCTCCATCGGCACCAACGACCTGATCCAGTACACGCTGGCGATCGACCGCAACGACGACACCGTCAGCCACCTGTACGATCCGATCCATCCGGCGGTGCTGAAGCTGATCTCCTACACCATCAAGACCGCCAGCAAGGCCGGGGTGCCGGTATCGGTGTGCGGCGAGATGGCCGGTGACGCGCGCCTGACCCGGCTGCTGCTGGGCATGGGCTTGCGCCGCTTCTCGATGCACCCGGCCAACCTGCTGGACGTGAAGCAGCAGGTGCTGTCCAGCCACCTCGACGAAGTCGGGCCGCACGTCGCGCGCATGCTTCGCAGCGAAGACCCTGATAGAATCGCCGATCTTCTGCAACAACTGAATGCCGGGCCGGACGCCTGATCCGGCTTTTTTCTTTTCTATGCTCAAAGACGCTATCGATCTGTCCGCCGTGCGCCGCGTGCTTGTCATCAAGCTGCGCCACCACGGCGACGTGCTGTTGTCGTCACCGGTGCTGTCGGTGCTGAAAAACCATGCCCCGCATGCCGAGATCGACGCGCTGGTGTATCACGACACCCGTGACATGCTGTCCGGCCATCCGGCGCTGTCGCAGCTGTATACTATTGATCGGCAATGGAAAAAACTTGGCCCGTATGGCCAGTTTGTTGCTGAGTGGCAATTGTTTTTGGCATTGAAAGATCGGCAGTACGATCTGATTGTCCATTTGACGAATCACAAGCGGGGGGCATGGCTTGTCCGCCTGCTGCAGCCCCGCTGGTCCGTTGTGGCCGCGGGTAATTATGGAAAATGGTTCCTTGATAGCTTTACGCATCGCCATGCACTTGTTCCTGGCGGCCGTCGTCATACGGTAGACGTGCATCTGGATGCCTTGCGCAGACTGGGCATTCAGCCTGGGACGCATGAGCGGAAGTTGACCTTAATCCCAGGAGAGCGTGCCGAAGCCCAAGTTCATGACAAGCTGGCTCAGCTTGGCCTGGCGGCAGGCGGCTTTATCCTTATTCACCCTACTTCTCGTTGGATGTTTAAGACATGGCCCGTCAGCCACATGGCGCTGCTCATTGACCAGCTTACTGTTGCCGGCCATCAGGTCGTGCTGACGTCGGCGCCGGATAAAGAGGAGCTGGCCATGCTTGAGCAAATTCAAGGCTTGCTGAAGCGGCCAGTCGGCAGTCTTGCCGGGCAGTTATCGTTAAAGGAATTGGCTGCTTTAATTGCGCGGGCAAAACTGTTTTTAGGTATGGATTCCGTGCCCATGCATATGGCAGCTGCGTTGCAGGTTCCGACTGTCGTACTGTTCGGGCCGACTTTCAATAACGAGTGGGGACCATGGCAGGTTAGAAGCCGTGTAATGGCGACAGAGATGTCTTGTCGCCCTTGTGGGCGTGACGGTTGTGGTGGCAGCAAGGTCAGCGAATGTCTGTCGATGATTCTGCCTGATCAGGTTTTTGCGGAAATCGAGTCTTTATTGCAGGAGGTTTCCGCATGACAAGATTGGCCATCGTTCGGCAGAAATATAATCCTGCCGGTGGGGCAGAACGCTTCGTGAGTCGTGCACTAGCAGCGTTGTCCGAGCAAGGGGATCTTGAGGTAAGTTTGATCGCGAGAAAGTGGGAGCCGCTTTCTGGAGTAACCGCTATTGCCGTCAATCCGTTCTATCTGGGTAGTGTGTGGCGTGACTGGGGGTTTGCCTGTTTGGCTCGTCGCGTTTGGCGACGGGAAAAGTTTGACTTGGTGCAGTCACATGAGCGTATTGCCGGGTGCGACATTTATCGTGCTGGCGATGGCGTACATCGGCACTGGCTGCACCTGCGCCGAAGAGTCTTATCACCGTGGCAGCGAATTACCCTGCAGCTTAATCCCTATCATCACTATGTTAAATGGATGGAGCGGCGAATGCTGCTACATCCTCGTTTGAAACTGGTGATCTGTAATTCCACGATGGTCAAGAAAGAAATCCAACACTATTTTAACTTACCGGATCAGCAGTTTGCCGTTATCTATAACGGGGTCGATACGGAAGCTTTTCATCCGTCTTTGCGTGAAGAGAACCGTCAAACAATGCGTGAACAGTACCAAGTGCCACAAGAGGCTCCTCTCTTGTTGTATGTTGGTTCCGGTTTCGAGCGTAAAGGTGTTGAACGTGCGTTGACGGCGATTATTCCACACCGAGCCGTTCATCTAGTGATCGTTGGTGGTGATAAACATGCTGATTTTTATAAAAAATTGGCGATTGGACTCGGGTTGATGGACCGGGTTCGGTTTGTCGGGGCACAAAATGATGTCAAACCATTTTATGGAATGGCCGATGCTTTTATTCTTCCGACATTATATGACCCTTTCCCCAATGTTTGTGTAGAGGCGCTTTCCTCTGGCTTGCCTGTCTTTACCAGCTTGCAGTGTGGTGCAGCCGAGTTGCTGGTTAATGGTGAGAATGGCTGGGTTTCTGATGCTTTGGATGTACCTGCATTTCAGCACAATATTGGCCTGTGGCTGAATCGTGTTCAAGAATGGCCATTCTTGCAAGAAGAAGCACGCAGAACGGCAGAGAAACTGACCTTGACTGAAATGGCAAACAAAATGCGTGAGTGTTATCAACGGCTAATGTGATGTTGTTTTTTAATATAGTCCGATTATTTAATTTAATGTATTAGACAAGATTTTTACTCATGAACCAAGAAAATGCAATTAGCAGCTTTGCTCTTTATAAAAGAGTTTTGCGCTACCTTCGGCCGTATTGGAAGGTGTTTGTCGTCTCTATATTATCCATGAGCATTGCCGCAGCAACTGAGCCTGCCTTCGCTCGGTTGATGAAGCCATTGATTGATGGTGGGTTTGTTAACAAAGACGGATCCTCCTTGATTTGGGCCCCTCTTGCAATTGTTGGTCTTTTTTTGGTAAGAGGTGTTACGAGTTATATTAATGAATACTCAACTACGTGGCTCACCGGACAGTTGGTTCAAGCCTTGCGAGAGGAAATGTTCACTAAGCTGACTAAGCTGCCTGTTGATTATTATGATAATAATCCATCTGGCAGAATAATGTCCAGAATTGCATATGATGTCAACTTGGTAACAGAAGCTGGTTTTAATGTCATTACTGTGACCGTCAAAGATGGTATTACCGTGTTAGGTTTGGTTTCGCTATTGCTTTACACGGATTGGCAACTTACCCTTATCTGCTTGGCTGTATTGCCTATTGTTACCGTATGTGTACGAGTTGTAGGGAAAAGACTGCGTGGCTTATCTCGGCAGAATCAGCAAAACGTAGCACAGCTTACTCAAATACTTGGTGAGGCAATTGACTGCCATCGTGTTGTAAAAGTATATGGCGGTGAAAAATATGAATCAGAGCGTTTCCATCGTGCGGCAGAGTCGATCAGGCATAATATTGTCAAACAGAGTGCAACAAGTTCAGCAAATACGGGGGTCACTCAGCTTTTTATTGCTTGTGCATTAGCGCTAATATTGTATTTTGCAGCTATGCGAGCACACAGTGGTGATTTTACCGCTGGTGACTTTATGTCGTTCTTGACTGCAATGCTAATGTTATTTGCACCAGTAAAGCGAATCACCAGTATCTCCCAGTCACTACAAAAAGGTTTGGCAGCGGCAGAGAGTGTTTTCAATTTCCTTGATCAACCAACGGAGATTGATGCTGGTAAAAATGTTCTTGCGAATGTACAGGGTGAGATTGCATTTGAAAATGTTAGCTTCAACTATAGCGGTGCTGAGCGAGCGGCATTGAAAGATGTAAATCTGACTATCAAACCCGGTGAAACAGTGGCGCTGGTGGGTAGTTCCGGTAGTGGAAAAACAACATTAGTCAGTCTGATCCCCAGATTCTATGAGCCTTCATCGGGTAGCGTTTTGCTTGATGGCTTGCCATTGAATGCAATCAGTATTGTAAGTTTAAGAGAAAATATTGCGCTTGTTAGTCAAGACGTTGTTTTGTTTAATGATACCGTGATGGCCAATATCGCTTATGGTAAAACCGGTTCTGTATCTGAACAGGAAGTCATTGAGGCTGCCAGAGCGGCTAATGCTCTCGATTTTATTGAGAACATGCCACAAGGCTTCAAAACAATGATCGGTGAGAATGGCACCAAGTTATCAGGTGGCCAGCGTCAGCGACTTGCGATTGCCAGGGCGTTATTGAAGAATGCCCCGGTTCTTATTCTTGATGAGGCGACCAGTGCGCTTGATACACAATCTGAACGTCTGGTTCAATCTGCACTTGAAAACTTGATGAAGAATAGAACAACTATTGTCATTGCACATCGGCTGTCGACAATCGAGAGTGCAGATAGAATTGTGGTGATGAGTCAAGGCTCCATTATTGAAGTAGGTACCCATGCCGAGTTGCTCGCAAGTGCCGGTCAGTATGCCCTTTTACATCAAATTCAATTTGCCGCTGAAAAGTAATTTTGGAGCTTCCGTGGAAAAAATTACAGTTTGTGTCCTGACATTTAATTCAGATCGTCTTCTTGAGGCATGCTTGAGTGCACTTTCTCGAGTAGCGGATGAAATGATTGTCGTCGATTCTGGCAGTACCGATAAATCTTTAGAGATCATCAAGAAATTTGATTGTCAGTGTGTGTACCGTCGTTACTCTACCCATGCTGAACAGATGAACTTTGCTGTTGACTTGGCTAGCAATAACTGGGTTTTATGCATGGACAGTGACGAAATTTTGGATGCTGAAACAATACACTCGATCAATGCGCTGAAGAATGATTTAGCTGATCCTTCTCAAGCGTATCGTCTTCAAAGACACTGGTACGTTCTTGGAGAGGAGGTACATGCAATTTATCCTGTATCCTCTCCGGATTATCCAGTCCGATTATTCAATAAAAGCATGGTTTCTTTTAATGATGCACCGGTGGATGATAAGCCTATAGGCTTTTCCTCAACGAAGAAAATTGCTGGTCATGTCCGACATGATACGTTTTACTCTATTCATGAAGTTTTTCAAAAATTGAATACCTATACAACTAGGTTGGTTTCGTATAAACCAATCGAGCCTTCCCTTGCCCGTGCTTTTTCTAGTGCGGCTGCTGCGTTTATAAAATGGTATTTTTTGAAGAAGAGCTGGAGGAATGGAAAGGTCGGTTTTGTTGCAGGTATTTATGCCGGTGCGTATAGTTTTCTAAAATATTTTAAAGCTTGGTATCTAAATAAAAACTGATTTTTGATAGGGTAATTTTAAAATCATGGTTGAGTCCTATCGATTTGATAGCTTTTGCGTCCTTGAAAAAAAAGATGATAAAAAATATTTTGCTATCCTTTCTTTATTTTTTGACGAAAAAATTGAGCGCAATCTGATTCAGAAGGGTAGCAAAGGAGAGGTTTGGAAGGTTCGCCACGATGGTGTTTGTTATGCTTTGAAAATTAATAGGCCAACAAACAAAATCATTGGCAGAAAAGTCAAGGCTCTGCTGAAGGGCTCCTACTTCTCTAGTTTGATTCTTCGGGTAGACAAGGCAAGAGCCGAGGGATGTTTTTCTATGTGTGATGTTTATCTTGTCGCTGAAAAAAAACATTTCCGTTTCGCCCGTGAAAGCTTTGTTCTGATGGAGTGGATCGATGGTCCATTGTTGAGTGATTCAGAAGAGTTACGTAATAAGTATAAAAATGAAGTTGGTGACTTATTGAAAAATCTCCATCAGCATGGCATTTCGTCAGGTGATGTGCATCCTGGTAATTTTATTGTCAGTAATGCTGGCTTAAAAATTATCGATCTTTCTGGGCGAGGGGCATCCGCCATTGATCAAGCAAAGGACTTTATTGGTCTGAAGAATAAGTTTGGTGTTGAGGCTGATGTTGATTCATGGGCCGTTTCTCTTGTTCTTTTAAGGTCAAAGCTGCGGGCTTTCTTGAAAAAAGCCAAGGTTTCGTAATAGGTTGGCACTGGGAATAATCATGTTTGATAAAATAAGTAAGCCATTAATAAGTCTGGTTGTTCCTGTTTTTAATGCCGATAAATATCTAGATTCCATGCTTTCTGGTTTTGAAAAGCAATCAATAGAAAGCATGGAGTATATATTTGTAGATGATGGTTCAACAGATGGTAGTTGGCTTATTCTTTCTGCATTTAAAGAAAGGCATCCTGCTACGATCTTGGTAAAGCAGGAGAACAAAGGTGCATATGCGGCGCGCAATGCAGGCATGGCTATCGCCAATGGTAAATATATTTCTTTTCCGGATGCGGATGATCTTGTAGATCCTGAGATGTTTTCCAAGTTGTGCAGTTTTTGTGAGGCAAATGAACTTGATGTGGCAACGGCGAACTCCCTCATATTGGATGAGGATGGTTCGCAGCAAGTGATGTATCCGAGTGTTGATTTTTCGCTCGGGCCTGGTTGTGAGTGGTACGAGAAGTGTTTGGAAAAACGAAGTGGTGGGTTTTGGCATTGCATCTGCCCGAGCGTATATCGTCTTTCATGGCTAAAAGAAAATAATTTCACTTTTTACGAGGGGTTTAATGGCTTCGATGTGCCATGGACTGCTTCGATACTAATGAAGGCTGAGCGATTCGGTTTTTATGATGAAAATCTGTATTTTTACTACAGAAGACAAGGCTCATTGAGTCTTGCTAAAAGTAACAAACAGAAAGTTAGAACTGTTGACAGCCTACTTGTTTCAACAAATCTGCTTTTGAATTTGCGTGCTGATGTTGCTTGCAAATTTTCTGACTCGAAGTTTTTTGATTTGCTTCTAATAAAAAGACGACAAAAGCTATTTCATTCTTTGAGGGAGGTTGATGATAGGCGTGACAAAAAGATATGTGCCAAAAAAATCGTCAAATCGAGATTTTTTAACAAAATATACCCTTTGTGTTCGAGTGGAAAAGAAAAGCTCAAGCACATGCTGGTTTATGCTTGGGTACTGGTTTTAAGTCTATAGGAATGGTATGAATTTTCTGAAATATAAGATGCAAGACTTCGCGCTGCCATTGCTTTTAGCCATGGCATTGTTGATGCCAACACTTAATGTGGCAACAGTCTTGTATGTTTTGCCTACCTTGGCAATTTTGCTCTATTTCATTTTTAATGATAGGCCTGCCTTTGCTAGTTTTTTTCTGCTGGCTAAAAAATATTGGTTCATTGCTTGTTGGGCGCTGTTTGCGCTTTCCAGCATGATGTGGTCACCTTATCCTGATTATGTTCTCGATTCATGGGTTAATGCTTTTTTAATACCCATGCTATCTCTGATGGCATTTTTTTTATTGGCTTCAAAGCTTTCTGATGAATTCTTGATTAAATCTTTTTGTTTTGTCATTTTGATTTTTTCTACGCTTTCTATTGTGGCTTTTTTTGTTTTTGATGGCAGAGTTGGTCGCTATACTATATTTTTTGGAACGGTGGGTTATTATTCAAGTTATGTGCTAATAGTTTTTGCTGGGTTTGTTCCTTTTTTAAAGAATTCAATAAGGTTCCCATATTACATTCTTCTTTTGTTGTGTTTCTTTTTTTCTACACAACGAATTGTTTGGATGCTGTTTCCATTTGTTTTTATTGCTGATTTTTTTGTTAATAAAAGAATAGATGTTAAATTCTTTTTTTGGTCTGTCGTTGTTGTTTTTTTATCTTATGGTTTTTTGAAGTATTACCAAGATTCTCGACCGGCCAATGTGTTCGTTTTGCATGAAAAACCCACGAGTGTTGTAGCCTACTTGCTTGCTAATGAAAGGCTTTATTTGTGGGGTGAGTGGTTCCGTCGGGGAATGGAAAACTGGTTTGTTGGGGCTGGATTCGGAAGAAAAGCGTCGCTTTATTATTTTTCTCATGGCGACTATTGGCCTCCACAAAAACTTAATCATGCACATAATATTTTCTTGAGTGCTTTTGTTCAGTTGGGTTTAGTTGGTTTGGTATTGCAAGTGGCTTCTTATTGGCAGTTAATTAGTGGGGTTGTCAAGAAAAATAGTAAATTCAGCTTTGCCTGTATAGTACTTGTTTTGATTTTTGCTATGCGCCACTTGACTGATGATCCTGAACATAAAAGAGTGTTAATGTTTTATTGTGGCTTTGTCGGGGTGCTGATGGGCGCTATGTACCAAAGAAAATCTGATTTTAACTAGTTTGTTTTTGAAAAAACGCCACGAAATTTCGTGGCGTTTTTTCATAACTATTTTATTTGAGAGTTTTTAAAAGAAACGGTTGACCTCTTCCACCACCTGGTCGTCCAGCGTGCCGGCGGCCTGTGCCAGCGCCAGTCGCGCCTGCAGGAAGTTGTAGCGTGCCTGCGCCAGTGCGCGGATGGCGTCCTGGTAGTCCTTTTCCGCGTTGAGCAGGTCGAGGTTGGTGCGCACACCGACGTCCTTGCCGAGGCGGGTGGCGTCAAGCTTGCTCTTGGCGGAGACCAGCAGCTGTTCCTGCGCCTTGACCAGCGCCGCGCCGTTGCTGACGCCCAGCCAGCTGCGGCGCACGTTCTGCGCGTTCTGGCGGCGGGTGACTTCCAGATCCTCGCGTGCCTTGTCGCGGTTGGCCGCGGCTTCGGTCACTTGCGAGTCGATGGCGCCGCCGGCGTACAGCGGCAGCGTCAGGCTGAGGCCGAGGCTGCTGCCGCGCGTGGTGTCGCGGCCGCTGGCGACGCTGCTGGCATCGGTGCTGCGGTTGTGGCTGTAGCCGGCGTTGAGGCTGACCGTGGGCAGGTGCTTGCCGCGCGCTTCGTCCAGGTTCTTTTCGGCCAGCGCCAGCTGCTGCTGTTGCAGCTGCAGCGCCAGGCTGTTCTGCTGTGCGCGTTGCGTCCACGTCTCCAGCGTGCCGAGGTCGGCGGCGCTCAGTTGTGGCTTGTCGCGCAGGCGGCGGATGCTTTCCGGGTTGAGGCCGGTCAGCTGCGCCAGCGCGTTGCGCTTGAGGTCGAGGTCGCTGAGGGCGGCGATTTCCTGGGCGGTGGCGGCGTCGTAGCCGGCCTGTGCTTCGTGGGTGTCGGTGATGGTGGCGGTGCCGACCTCGAACGCCTTGCGCGCCTGTGCCAGCTGGCGCTCGTAGGCGCTCTTGGTGGCGCGGGTGACGTTGAGCACGTCCTCGGCCAGCAGCGCGTCGAAGTAGGCTTTTGCGACGTCGATCACCAGTTGCTGGCCGCTGGCGTCGAACTGCAGCTGCGCCACGGTGCTGGCGATCTTGCCCTTCTGGTAGCCGCTGTAGCTGGCGGTGTCGAACAGCGGTTGCGTCAGCTGCACGCCGAGGCTGTCGCTGCGGTAATTGCCGGCCGCCGGTTGCAGCGGCTTGGTCTGGGTGCTGGCGGCGCTCAGCCCGATGCTGGGCAGCAGCAGCGCGCGACCCTGGACCGCCTTTTCGGCACCGGCACGGTTGGCGGCGCTGGCGCTGGCGTAGCCGGCATCGTACTGGCGCGCGGCCTGCAGCGCCTGCAGCAGGTCGAAGGCGTGGGCCGGGGCGGCGAGGGCGCTGCCGAGCAGGGCGCCAAGGCCTAGGGTGCGGATGAGCTTCATAGTGGGCATTCCGGTTGCATCATGAAAGCGGTGAAGCCTCTACCTTACCCAATTCCGGTAGCGGCTTCACTCGGGATTGATTAATTTGTTTGCGGGCGCTTGACGCCGAACCACTGCGCATACAGCGCGGGCAGGAACAGCAGCGTCAGCACGGTGGCCACCAGCAGGCCGCCCATGATCGCCACCGCCATCGGCCCCCAGAAGGTGCTGCGCGACAGCGGGATCATCGCCAGGATCGCCGCCAGCGCGGTGAGCATGATCGGGCGGAAACGGCGCACGGTGGAGCCGACGATGGCCTCGAAGCGGTCGATGCCCTCGCCGATGTCGGTTTCGATCTGGTCGACCAGGATCACCGAGTTGCGCATGATCATGCCGAACAGCGCGATCACCCCCAGCATCGCGACAAAGCCGAACGGCGCGCCGAACAGGATCAGCGTCAGCGTGACGCCGATCAGGCCCAGCGGCGCGGTCAGCACCACCAGCAGCGTGCGCTGGAAGCTGCCGAGCTGGATCATCAGCAGCGTCAGCACCACCACCAGCATCAGCGGCGTCACCTTGGCGATCGCGCCCTGCGAGTTCTGGCTCGCTTCCAGCGAGCCGCCCAGCTCGATGTGGTAGCCCAGCGGCAGTGTCTTCTCCAGCTGCTGCAGTTGCGGCCACAGCGCCTTGGAAATGTCGGCGGCCTGCACGCCGTCGGCGGCATCGGCGCGCACCGTCACCGTCGGCAGCCGGTTGCGGCGCCAGATGATGCTTTCCTCCGGCTGGTAACTGATGCTGCCCAGCTGCGCCACCGGCACGTACTTGCCGCTGGCGGTCTGCACCATCAGGCTGCCCAGCGCGTCCACCTGCTCGCGGCCGGCGTTGTCCAGCCGCGCCACGATGCCAATGCTGCGATCGCCTTCGCGCCATTCGCTGACGGTGCTGCCGCTGATCAGCAACTGCAGCTGGCGGCTGAGCGACTGGCTGGAGACGCCCAGCACACGCGCCTTGTCCTGGTCGATCTCCACCCGCAGCGCCTTCACCTGCTCGCCCCAGTCGATGTTGACGTGGCGGGCACCCGGGTGGGCGCGCAGCAGCGTTTCAACGTTGGCCGCAATGCTGCGCACCTTGGCGTGGTCCTCGCCCATCACGCGGAACTGCACCGCGTAGCCGACCGGCGGGCCGTTCTCCAGCCGCGTGACGCGGCCGCGCACCATCGGGAAGTCGCGCTCGAACAGCGTTTCCAGCTTGTGCTTGACGTCTTCGCGCACCTTTTCGTCCTGCGTCATCACCATCAGCTGCGCGTAGTTGAGGTGCTGCTGCTGCTGGTCCAGCGGCAGGTAGAAGCGCGGGCTGCCGCCGCCGACGTAGGCGGTGGTGCTGACCACGTGCGGGTCGTCCTTGATCAGCGCCTCCAGCTTGCGTACCTCGGCCTCGGTGGCCTGGTAGCTGGCGCCCTGCGGCAGCCACATGTCCACCATCAGCTCGACGCGGTTGGAGGAGGGGAAGAACTGCTGCTGCACGAACAGCTTGAACGCCACCAGCGACAGCAGGAAGGCAGCCGCGGTCAGCGCGATCACCGTCTTGCGGTGGTCGAGGCACCACTCCACCGTGGCGCGGAAGCGCAGGTAGAACGGCTTGTGGTAGACGTCCTCGTGCGCATTGCCGACGTGATGCTCCGGCAGCAGCTTGTAGCCGAGGTAGGGCACGAACACCACCGCCACGATCCACGACAGCAGCAGCGCGATGCTGACCACCGAGAACAGGCTGAACACGTACTCGCCGGCGTTGGACCTGGCCATGCCCACCGGCAGGAAGGTGGCCGCGGTGAGCAGGGTGCCGGTCAGCATCGGGAAGGCGGTGCTGGTATAGGCAAAGGTGGCGGCCTGGAACTTGTTCCAGCCCTGTTCCAGCTTCAGCGCCATCATTTCCACCGCGATGATGGCGTCGTCGACCAGCAGGCCCAGCGCGATGATCAGCGAGCCGAGCGAGATGCGCTGCAGGTCGATGCCCAGCAGGTACATGGCGAGGAAGGTCATCGCCAGCACCAGCGGGATGGACAGCGCCACCACGATGCCGTTGCGCACGCCCAGGCTGAGGAAGCACACCGCCAGCACGATCACCACCGCCTCGATCAGCACCTTCATGAATTCGCCGACCGCGTTCTTCACCACCTGCGGCTGGTCGGATACCGAGTGGATCTGCATGCCGACCGGCAGTTTGTTCTGTACTTCCTGCATCAGCAGCTGCAGGTTGTTACCCAGTTTCAGCACGTCGCCACCCTGCTTCATGCTGATGGCGAGACCAAGCGCCGGCTTGCCGTCAAAACGCATGCCGAACGACGGCGGGGTGACGAACTGGCGCTCGACGGTGGCGATATCGCCAAGGCGGAAGCTCTTGCCGCCGGCGCTGAGCGGGGTGTCGGCAATGGCCGCCACCGAGCCGTAGCTGCCGGAGACGCGCACCCAGATGCGGTCGCTGGCGGTGTCGTAATTGCCGGCCGGCGTCATCGCGTTCTGCTCCGCCAGCGCGCTCCAGATGGTGCGCGCGTCCAGCTGCAGCGCCGCCAGCTTGGCGTTGGACAGCGTCACGTAGATGCGCTCTTCCTGCTCGCCGATCAGGTCGACCTTGCCGACGTCGGGCAGCCGCAGGATCTCCTGGCGCACGTCGTCGACGTAGCGGCGCACCTCCTCGTAGCTGAAGCCGTCGCCGGTAAAGGCGTAGATGTTGCCGAAGGTGTCACCGAATTCATCGTTGAAGAACGGACCGCGGATGTCGGTGGGCAGGGTGTGGCGGATGTCGCCGAGCTTCTTGCGCACCGTGTACCACAGCTGCTGCACGTTCTTCGGCGGTACGTCCTCGCGGATCGACAGGATCAGCAGCGCCTCGCCCGGCTTGGTGTAGCTCTTCACGTACTCCAGCTCACCCATTTCCTGCAGCTTCTTCTCGATCTTGTCGGTGACCTGCTGCTCGGTCTCCAGCGCGGTGGCGCCGGGCCACAGCACGCGCACCATCATCGCCTTGAAGGTGAATTCCGGATCTTCCTTCTGTCCCAGCTGGGTGTAGGCGAACAGCCCGGCCACCATCAGCACCACCATCAGGTACTGCACCAGCGAGCCGTTGCGCAGCGCCCATTCCGACAGGTTGATTTTTTTCATCGTCGCCGTCCCTTATTGCTGCAGCAGGCTGACGCGCTGGCCATCGCGCAGCAGGTGGACACCGGCGGTGACCACCTTCTCGCCGCCGGCGAGGCCGGACTGCAGTGTCACGCCCTGGCTGTCGAGGCGGGCAACCTGCACCGCCTTGCGGCCAACCTTGTTGCTGCCGTCGATCAGCCACACGTAGTGCTTGCCGTTCTCGTCGAGAATGGCGCTGTGCGGCAGGCGGATGGCGCGTTGGCCGCTGGCGGCCAGCGCGCTGATGCGCGCGGTCATGCCCAGCCGTACTCTGTCGTCGCTGGCGGCCAGCTGCAGCCGCGCGGCGTAGGTGCGGGTGGCCGGGTCGGCGTCGGCGGCCAGCTCGCGCAGGCTGGCATCCAGCTCACGGCCGTCGGCCCACAGCGCCACCTTGAAGCCGCTGGCACGGCGCACCCGTTCCAGCGCGTTTTCCGGTACCTGGAACAGTACCTCGCGCGCGCCGTCGGCGGCGAGGCGGGCGACCACCTGGCCGGCGGCGACCACCATGCCCGGCTCGACGCTGATCTCGCTGACCACGCCGTCACTGTCGGCCAGCAGCGAGGTGTAGCTGCCCTGGTTGCGGCTGGCGGCCAGCGCCGCCTGCGCTTGCTGCAGGCTGGCGCGCGCGCTGCTGACCGCCGCCTGCTGGCGGTCGACCTGCGACTGGCTGATGAAGGACTGGCCCAGCAACTCGCGGAAGCGCTGCAGGTCGGCCTGCTGCTGCTGCAGATTGGCCTGTGCCGCCGCCAGCTGTGCCGCCTTGGCCTGGCTGTCGAGCTGGTAGTCGCTGGCATCCAGCACCGCCAGCACCTGGCCGCGCCGCACGCGCTCGCCACTGTTGACGCGCTTTGCCACCACCTTGCCGGCGACGCGGAAGGCGAGACGGCTTTCCTGGCGGGCGCGGACCTCGCCGCTGAATTGCTGGCTGGCGGCAGCGTCGCTGCTGCTGGCGGTGGTGTAGCGGACCGGGCGGATTTCCTCGACCGGTTTGACCTCGTCCTGGCAGGCGGACAGGGTCAGCAGCAGTGCGCTGGCCAGGGCCAGCCGGTGGTAGTGCGGTGCCATCGTGATTTCCTCGTTGCGTTTTATTGTTGTGGCTGACGGCCGGACATCAGGCCGTTAAGCATCAGGTCCAGCGACAGTTCCAGGTACTGCAGCGGCGGCATGGAACGGTGCTGGCTGTCGGTGATTACCTTGCCGAAGGAGCAGCGCCAGGTCATGGTCAGCATCATCGGCGCCACCAGGGTGTCGACCACCGCGTGCGGGTTGATGTCGCGGAACTCGCCGCGGGCGACGCCGCGCTGCAGGATGCGCAGCAGCATGTTGTGGCTGGGCTCGATCACCTCGTGGTGGTAGAAGCGCGCCAGCTCCGGGAAGTTGGTGGCCTCGGCGAACATCAGCTTGCAGATGCCGGCCAGCGGCGATTCGCCGACTTCCATCCACCAGCGCCGCATCATCAGCCGCAGCAGCTCGGCGCTGCTGCCGTCGAATTGCTGCTCCAGCTCGGCAAAGCTGGCCAGCCGCGTCACCAGGTTCTCGCGCAGCACCGCCTTGAAGATGTCTTCCTTGTTCTCGAAGTACAAATAGGGCGTGCCCTTGGTGACGCCGGCGGCCTTGGCGATGTCTTCCATCTTGGTGGACTTGAAGCCGCGCTCGACAAACAGCGCCAGTGCCGCATCCAGGATCTCCGCCGGGCGGACTTCCTTGCGGCGGTGCCAGCGGGTGATCGGACAGCAGGATGGTTTGCTCATGGCGGTGTTCTCTGAATACTTGTTCATTAGTCTGATGGCCGGACTTTAGTGCAAGAGCTCGGTATCGGCAATTAATAAATCAAAATTTATTTGCAAATGGCGTATTGGCGATGGCGGCCTGTTGCAGCGTTGCCAACAGCCGCTTAATCGCGACCGGATGTGCACAAACGCCAGCCGAATCGGCCGTGCTTGGGTAGAATGCGGCGCAGTAATAGCTGTTTCTGATTCCGACTACCGTGGAGATGCCCCGTGAGCGTAGCCCCCATCGACAAGGCCGCGATTCTGGCCGAAGCGCTGCCATATATCCGCAGCTTCAACAACAAGACCATCGTGGTGAAATACGGTGGCAACGCGATGACCGACGACAAGCTGAAGGAAGACTTCGCCAAGGACATCGTGCTGCTGAAACTGGTCGGCCTCAACCCGGTGGTGGTGCACGGCGGCGGCCCGCAGATCAATGAGCTGCTGGAGCGCGTCGGCAAGGAAGGCCAGTTCATCCAGGGCATGCGCGTCACCGACAGCGAAACCATGGACGTGGTGGAAATGGTGCTGGGCGGCCTGGTGAACAAGGAAATCGTGTCGCTGCTGAACAAGCACGGCGGCAAGGCGGTCGGCATCACCGGCAAGGACGGCCACTTCATCCGCGCCAGCAAGCTGTTCCTGAAATCGGAATCCGATGAGAACATCGATATCGGCCAGGTCGGCGACATCGAGCACATCGACCCGAGCCTGGTGGCGCTGCTGGACAGCCACGACTTCATCCCGGTGATCGCGCCGATCGGTGTCGGCAAGGACGGCGAGGCCTACAACATCAACGCTGATGTGGTCGCCGGCAAGCTGGCGGAAACGCTGAAGGCGGAAAAGCTGGTGCTGATGACCAATACCCCCGGCGTGCTGGACAAGCAGGGCAACCTGCTGACCGGCCTCACCGCAGCCAAGGTCGACGAGCTGTTTGCCGACGGCACCATCAGCGGCGGCATGCTGCCCAAGATCAGCTCGGCACTGGACGCGGCCAAGAGCGGCGTCAACTCGGTGCACATCATCGACGGCCGCGTACCGCACGCGTTGCTGCTGGAAATCCTCACCGACGAAGGCGTCGGCACCATGATCAAGGCCGGCTGATTCCGCGCCCGTTCCCTGCCAAAGGCCGCTGTTGCGGCCTTTTTCTTTTGGTCCTGGCTGGCGGCTGTCTATATTGAACGCAATACGGTTCTACTCCGGCATATGCCGGGCGGTCATCAAGGGGGAGGGCGGCATGCAAACAGTGCGACAACTGCTGGAAAACAAGGCAATCAAGGAGCTGATCAGCGTCGGGCCGGAAATGACGGTGTTCCAGGCGCTGCAGGTGATGGCGGAACGCGACGTCGGTGCCATCCTGGTGATGGAGATGGGCGATGTGGTCGGCATTTTCTCCGAGCGCGACTATGCGCGGCGCATCGTGCTGCTGGGGCGCACCTCGGCCGGCACCAAGGTGCGCGACATCATGACCAGCAAGGTGATCTTCGTGAGTCCGGAGCAGAGCATCGGCGAGTGCATGGCACTGATGACCGAGCGCCGTATCCGCCACCTGCCGGTGATGGAGGACAACCGCGTCATCGGCCTGCTGTCGATCGGCGACCTGGTGCACGCCACCATTGCCGAGCAGCAGTTCGTGATCGAGCAGCTGGTGAAGTACATCCGCACCTGACGCGGGGCGGCGCCAGCCGTGCTGCAGCCGGGGCTATAAAAACCACAAAAGGTTGGCCGCAATGTGTGCGGCCAACCTTTTGTGCTGATGGGGACGGCTGCCGGCTCAGGGCACGATCTGGCGCGCCAGCTGCATCAGCGCCGGCGCGATCTGGCGGCGCATGGTGTCGGCGTTGAAGGCGAAGGCCGGGCCGCTGGCATTGAGGCACACCACCGGCATGCCCGGCACCGGCGACGGCAGCGCGACGCCGACCGCCATCACGTCGCGCTCGAACTCGCCGAACGATTCGCTGTAGCCGTATTGCGCGTAGTGCTCGCCGCTGGCCTGCAGCCGCGCCGCGACGGCCGGCCAGTCGCCGCCGTAGCGCTGCGCCAGCTCCGGCGCCAGCGCGGCGCGCTCCGCCGGCGACAGGATGGCGTAACAGGCGCGGCCGATGGCGGTACTGGCCAGCGGCACGCGCGAGCCGACAGTGAGCTGCACCGATACCCGCGCCTGGCTGCGGCAGGTTTCCAGATAGACGATGTCGGTGCCGTCGCGCATGCCGAGGCTGACCGAGATGGTGTGCTGCATCGCAAAGTCGCGCATCAGTGGCGAGGCGACGCGGCGGATGTCGTAGCTGCCGAGCACGGTGGAGCCCAGCGCCAGCACCGCCAGCCCCAGCCGGTAGTAGCCGGTGTCGTGGTCCTGGGACAGGTAGCCGAGCTTGGTCAGGGTATAGGTCAGCCGCGACACGGTGGATTTCGGCAGGTCGGTCCGTTGCGCCAGTACCTGGTTGGACAGCGCGCCCTCGCCGGGCTGGAACGCCGCCAGCACGCGCAGGCCACGGGCCAGCGCTCCGACGAACAGGCGGTCTTTTTCCTCGTCTGCAACAGGGTTCGACGACATCGGCAATCGGCTCTCTTTCTGGATGAGTGGCAAGAATAGTGCACCGCCTTATATCGACCAAGAAAAAACTTTACAGCGTCTGGCCGAGTTGTTAGTCTATTTTGCATTGTAGAACGTAATTCCGCAATGCGGAATTACTTAAGGAGAGTCCACATGGCTGCAGCATCCAATCGCGCCCCTTTTCAGTGGGATGACGCACTGTTACTGAACGATCAGCTGACTGACGAAGAACGCATGGTGCGCGACAGCGCCTACGCCTACTGCCAGGAGCGCCTGCTGCCGCGGGTGTTGACGGCCAACCGCGAAGAGCGCTTCGACCGCGAGATCATGAGCGAGATGGGCGAGCTGGGCCTGCTCGGCTGCACCATCGACACCCACGGCTGTGCCGGCCTGTCGCACGTGGCCTACGGCCTGGTGGCGCGTGAAGTGGAGCGTGTGGATTCCGGCTACCGCTCGGCGATGTCGGTCCAGTCCAGTCTGGTGATGCACCCGATCTGGGCCTACGGCACCGACGCGCAAAAAGACAAGTACCTGCCGAAACTGGCGACCGGCGAATGGGTCGGCTGCTTCGGTCTGACCGAGCCGGATGCCGGCTCCGACCCGGCTGGCATGAAGACCCGCGCCCGCAAGGTAGATGGCGGCTACGTGCTCAACGGCAGCAAGATGTGGATCACCAACAGCCCGATCGCCGACGTGTTCGTGGTGTGGGCCAAGGACGACGACGGCGAGATCCGCGGCTTCGTGCTGGAAAAAGGCATGAAGGGCCTGTCGGCACCGAAGATCGAGGGCAAGTTCTCGCTGCGCGCCTCCATCACCGGCGAAATCGTGATGGACAACGTGGAAGTGGGCGAAGACGCACTGCTGCCGCACGTCAAAGGCCTGAAAGGCCCGTTCGGCTGCCTCAACAAGGCGCGCTACGGCATCGCCTGGGGCGCGATGGGCGCCGCCGAGTTCTGCTGGCACGGTGCCCGCCAGTACACGCTGGACCGCAAGCAGTTCGGCCGTCCGCTGGCGGCCACCCAGCTGGTGCAGTTGAAGCTGGCCAATATGCAGACCGAAATCAGCCTGGCGCTGCAGGCCGCGCTGCGTGTCGGCCGCCTGATGGACGAAGGCCGTGCCGCGCCGGAAATGATCAGCCTGATCAAGCGCAACAACTGCGGCAAGGCGCTGGACATCGCCCGCGTTGCCCGCGACATGCACGGCGGTAACGGTATTTCCGACGAATTCCACATCATCCGTCACGTGATGAACCTGGAAGCCGTCAACACCTACGAGGGCACGCACGACGTGCACGCCCTGATTCTGGGCCGCGCCCAGACCGGTATTCAGGCGTTTGCCTGATCGCTTGCGGGCGCACCGGGCAAGGGTGTCCCGTGCGCCTGGAGTGTGATGTACCGCCGCCGGCCTCCACCAGCGGCGCGAGTTGGTTCCTGTCTGTCCTTAGGGCTCGGTGCAACCGAGCCATTTTTTTCGCGGCCAAGGTTGGCCGCAAAGGAGAAGCATCATGGCTGGCGCATTGTCGGGTATCAAGGTTCTGGATCTGAGTCGTGTCCTCGCCGGGCCGTGGACCGGGCAGCTGCTGGCCGATCTCGGCGCGGAAGTGATCAAGGTGGAGCGCCCCGGCAGCGGTGACGATACCCGCCACTGGTCGCCGCCCAGCCTGCCGGACGGTACCGCCGCCTACTACCTCGCTGCTAACCGCGGCAAGCAGTCGCTCACCGTCGACATCACCCAGCCGGCCGGACAGCAGATCGTGCGCCAGCTGGCAGCCGAATGCGACGTGCTGCTGGAGAATTACAAGGTCGGCGGCCTGAAGAAGTACGGCCTCGACTACGACAGCCTGCAACAGCTGAACCCGCGGCTGGTGTACTGTTCGATCACCGGCTTTGGCCAGGATGGCCCCTACGCCGAGCTGCCCGGCTACGACTACATCGTGCAAGGCATGTCCGGGCTGATGAGCATCACCGGCCCCGCCGACGGCGAGCCGCACAAGGTCGGCGTCGCGGTCACCGACCTGTTCACCGGCCTGTACGCCGCCAATGCGGTACAGGCGGCACTGCTGTCGCGCCACCACACCGGCGTCGGCCAGTACATCGACATGGCGCTGTTCGACTGCGCGCTGGCGATGCTGTCCAACGTCAACATGAACTGGCTGGTCGGCGGCGAAGTGCCGCCGCGGCTGGGCAATGCCCATCCCAATATCGTGCCCTACCAGGTCTTCAAGACCGGCGGCGACGGCCATTTCATCCTCGCCTGCGGCAACGACAAGCAGTTCCGCGCGGTGTGCGAGGTACTGCAGCTGCCGCAACTGGCCGACGATGCGCGCTTTGCCAGCAACCCGAAGCGGGTGCAGCACCGTGCCACGCTGGTGCCGCTGCTGGCCGAGGGCTTCATGGCACGCGGTCGCGACGAATGGCTGAAACTGCTCGATGCCGCCGGCGTGCCGTGCGGCCCGATCAATACCGTCGCCGAGGCATTTGCCGACCCGCAAATCCGTCATCGCGACATGGCGTTGCAGATGACCGACAGTAAAGGGCAGAACGTGCCCCAGGTGGCCTGCCCGATCAAGATGTCGGCCACCCCGCCGCAGTACCTGACGCCGCCACCGGCGCTGGGTGAGCACACCGACGCGCTGCTGCAGCATCTGGGCTACGACGCGGTGGCAATTGCACAACTGCGCGCCGCTGGAACCGTTTAAACGCTTGTTTGATTTTGACGCGCAGCCACTTTCATTGGCATCATTGCGCTTATTGTCCCCTGCCAGCGCAAAGGAGAAGCGGTGGAACGCGAATACATGGAATACGACGTGGTGGTAGTCGGCGGCGGGCCTTCCGGCCTGTCTGCCGCCATCCGTCTCAAGCAGCTGGCTGCCGAAAAAGGTCAGGAACTCAGTGTCTGTCTGCTGGAAAAAGGCTCCGAAATCGGCGCCCACATCCTGTCCGGCGCGGTGCTGGAGCCACGCACGCTGAACGAGCTGATCCCGGACTGGCAGGCAAGGGGCGCACCGCTCAATACCCCGGCCAAGCAGGACAGCTTCCTGCTGCTGACCGAAACCGAGTCGATCAAGCTGCCGACCCCGCCGCAGATGAACAATCACGGCAACTACATCATCAGCCTCGGCAACTTCTGTCGCTGGCTGGGGCAGCAGGCAGAAGAGCTGGGGGTGGAGATCTATCCCGGCTTCGCCGCCGCCGAAGTGCTGTACCACGCCGACGGCTCGGTCAAGGGCGTGGCCACTGGCAACGTCGGCACCGGCAAGAACGGTGACGAAGAGGGCGAACCGGGCATCGAGCTGTGGGCGAAGCAGACCGTGTTCGCCGAAGGCTGTCGCGGTTCGCTGACCAAGGGCCTGTTCGAGCGCTTCCAGCTGCGCACCGGCGCCGATCCGCAAACCTACGGTATCGGCATCAAGGAGTTGTGGGAAGTGAAGCCGGAGCTGCATGAAGCCGGCAAGATCACCCACACCGCCGGCTGGCCGATGGACCAGAAAACCTACGGCGGCTCCTTCCTCTACCATCTGGAAAACAACCAGGTGGTGGTCGGCTTCGTGGTCGGCCTCGATTACGAGAACCCCTACCTGTCGCCGTACGAGGAATTCCAGCGCTTCAAGACCCACCCGGCGATCAAGGGCGTGTTCGAAGGCGGCCGCCGCCTGTCCTACGGCGCGCGCGCGATTTCCGAGGGCGGCCTGCAGAGCATCCCGAAACTGACCTTCGCCGGTGGTGTGCTGGTCGGCGATACCGCCGGCTTCCTCAACGTGCCGAAGATCAAGGGCACCCACACCGCGATGAAGTCCGGCATGCTGGCGGCGGAAGCGGTGTTCGCGCTGTTTGCGGCCAACCCCGAGGCACAGGGTGCGGAAGCGGTCGGCTATACCGCCGCCTTCAAGCAGAGCTGGCTGCACGACGAGCTGCACAGTGTGCGCAACATCCGCCCGGCGTTCCGCTGGGGGCTGTGGCCGGCGATGATCTACTCGGCGATCGACACCTACCTGTTCCGCGGCAAGGCGCCATGGACGCTGCGTCACAAGCACGCCGATCACGAGTGCCTGAAGCCCAAGGACGAGTGCACGCCGATCAGCTACCCGAAGCCGGACGGGGTGCTGACCTTCGACCGCCTGTCGTCGGTGTTCATCTCCAACACCAACCACAGCGAAGAGCAGCCGCCGCACCTGCAGCTGAAGGACGCGAGCGTGCCGATCCGCATCAACCTGGAAAAGTACGACGCACCGGAACAGCGCTACTGCCCGGCCGGGGTGTACGAGATCGTCGGTCGCGAAGAAGGCGAGCCGCGGCTGCAGATCAACGCGCAGAACTGCGTGCACTGCAAGACCTGTGACATCAAGGACCCGACCCAGAACATCAACTGGGTGACACCGGAAGGTGGCGGCGGGCCGAATTACCCGAACATGTAATCCCGCATCACCCGAACACGCCGCCAGCAGACCGCTGGCGGCGTTTTTCATTGCGGCGATGGTGACGCACTGGCCGCGCCGCCCTCTGCTCGCGATCAGGCGTTGGCGTGCCTGCTTTCGCCACCAGCGGATCACCGTGGCCCGGATTGCTACTTGGCTTGCGGCCAAGGTTGGCCGCAAGCTTCAGCCGCCGCTACGTTTCACCGTCCAGCCCTGCTTCTGCAGCTCGGCCATCAGTAGTGCCACATGCTCGCCCTGGATCTCGATCTGGCCATCCTTGACCGTGCCGCCGGTGCCGCAGCGCGCCTTCAGCTGCTTGCCCAGCGCCAGCAGTTCGCTGCCGGCCAGCGGCACGCCGCTGATCACCGTCACGCCCTTGCCCTTGCGGCCCTTGGTCTCGTGGCGCACGCGCACGATGCCGTCGCCGGCCGGTGTTGGCGCGCGCTGGCAGACGCAGGCGTCCAGTGGCGCGCGGCAGGCAGGGCACATGCGGCCGTGTTCGGTGGAGTACACCAGTCCGCCGCTGGCATGCTTGTTCATGTTGCGTCCTTGTCCTGTTTGCGAAAAAACTGCATCGGCTGGCCTGTCGATGCAGGAATGACGCATTGTATTGCGCCATCGCGCGCAGCTCAAATGGCGACGCGGCTTGACAGCCGGCGCCGCGCGGGCGCATCATCGTCCGCTATGGCTACTGTTATCCGTTTCGTGTCCCACGCTTATTATTATGGTTACCGCACTTCTCCGGCGGCACCAGGACGCGTCACGGGCTGAACAAGCCTTACCCCCGAATCCCTGAATCAATGCCGCCGCACTCTGGCGGCATTGGTGTTTCTGGGCAGTTCCAATGTTTCCGGTTTGCGGCACCCAACGGAGTCCGAACATGGAAAACAATCGATGCTGGCAGCTGCCAGCGACAAACCACGGTATCAGCAGCGCGCTGTGCATCATCAGCGATGTCGAGCACGGCTCGCACCAGCCCGGCAACCCGGTAGCCCGCCTGCAAGTCCTGCTTGCCGGGCAGTCGCAGCCGGCGGTGCTGGAGTCGCTGTTCCCCGAAGTGCGCAGCCTGGCCTACCTGTCGGCCGGCGGCCGCTCGCCGCAACGCGCCGACTGGCTGGCGGCGCGGGTGCTGGTGTTCGCGCTGCAGCATCTGGAGCTGGCCAGCCACGAACTGGCGCTGATGGACGCGGTAAACCTGCGTTTGCAGCAGCTATCGCGTAAACTGGCACTGGATTGCCCGCTATTGCGCTCGTTTGCGCTGTTTTGTGGCGCACGGCCGTGGCGCACCCACGGTCATGGCGAGCAGCTGCTGAGTGTGGCGGCGTCGCCGGTGGCGCAATCGCTGGCACTGCGCACTCAGCTGGCCGCACATCTGGCGCGTTTGCAACAGGCACTGGCGCGGCTGGCGTGATGCCGGCGCACACAAACAGCATGGCTAACAAAGCCTGGCGTGACGGCAGTGCCGCCGCGTAACGGTTTTGTTAGCCATGCTCGAACGGGAGAAGACATGGACGACGGTTATCTGCAACGCGTACCCCGCGCCGACGGCACACTGAAAACCCTGACCCTGGTGGTGTATGCGCTGCAGGCGCTGAGCCTGTTTGTCGGGGTCACCGCCATCGTCGGCATCATCATCAACTACCTCAAGCGTGATGAAGCCGCCGGTACCGAGTGGCAAAGCCACTTTGCCTGGCAAATCCGTACCTTCTGGTGGGCGGTGATCGGTTTTGCCGTTTCCTGGCCGCTGATCCTGCTGCTGGGGCTGGGCTTTGTTACCGGTTTTGCGGTGTGGGTGTGGTACGTGTACCGCATCGTGCGCGGTTTTCTGGCGTTTAACGAGCGCCGCCCGCTGCCGCAGTGAATGCTTGCTGCGCATTGGCCACAGCTTTGGCACAATGCGCGGCTGATTTTTGAATGAACGCGATGAATCCCGAACATCTGCAACTGCTCGTCACCCGCGTGATGCCCTACGGCAAGTACAAGGGCCGCGTGATCGCGGACCTGCCCGGGCACTACCTGAACTGGTTTGCCCGCGAGGGCTTTCCGCCGGGCGAGATCGGCCGCCTGCTGGCGCTGATGCAGGAGCTGGATCACAACGGGCTGTCATCGCTGCTCGACCCACTACGAAAGCGATAATACATGGCCATCCAATGGTTCCCCGGACACATGAACAAAGCCAAGAAAGAGCTGCAAGAGCGTCTTGGCGGAATCGATGTGGTCATTGAAATGCTGGACGCGCGCCTGCCGGCCTCCAGCGCCAACCCGATGATCGCGCAGCTGGCCAAGCGCAAGCCGTCGATCAAGGTACTCAACAAGCAGGATCTGGCCGATCCGGCCGTCACCCAGCAGTGGCTGAACTGGTATCGCAAGCCGGGCACCATCGCCATCGGTCTCGACGCCTCGGAAAAATCGCCGGCGCAAAAGCTGATCGAGGCCTGCATGGACGTGGCACCCAACCGCGGCACTATCGACAAGCCGCTGCGGGTGGTGATCTGCGGCATTCCCAACGTCGGCAAGTCGACGCTGATCAACAGCATCATCGGCCGCCGCATCGCCAAGACCGGCAACGAACCGGGCATCACCAAGGGGCAGCAGCGCATCATGCTGTGCGACGAGATCGAGCTGTTCGATACCCCCGGCATGCTGTGGCCGAAGATCGTGGTGCCGCAGGGCGGCTACAACCTCGCCGCCAGCGGCGCGGTGGGTCGCAACGCGATGGATGAAGAAGAAGTGGCGCTGGAGCTGCTGGCCTATCTGATCCGCTACTACGGCAAGGAGCTGGACGCGCGCTACAACATCGGCGACATCGCCGGCATGCAGGACTGGCAGGTGCTGGAGCAGATCGGCCGCAAGCGTGGCGGCATGCTGCCCGGCGGTCGCGTCAACATCCAGAAGGCATCGGAAATCGTGCTGTCCGACTTCCGCAGTGGCGCCATTGGGCGCATGACGCTGGAGCGGCCGGACGAGTGGCGCGCGTGGGAAAAGGCGGCCAAGGAAGCCGCGGTACTGCGCGCCGCGGAGAAGGAAGTCGCGCGTCTGGAGCGCGAGGCACGCGTCGCCAAGGCCGCCAAGCGCCGCTGAAGCGTTGCGGCCAACGTTGGCCGCAAGCGCAAACAAAAAGCCCGCTGCATGTACAGCGGGCTTTTTTTGTGGGGTGGGGCAGCGCTCAGCCGAGGCGCTCGCCCGGCTCCTCGAACCACGCCATCACGATCGCCTGCGCCGCCACCTGGTCCAGCACCGGCTTCTGCTTGCGGCCGCGCACGCCGGCTTCCTCCAGCAGGCTCTCGGCGATCACCGAGGTCAGCCGCTCGTCCACCAGCCACACCGGCAGCCGGTAGCGACCGTGCAGGCGCTGCGCGAACTTGCGGCACAGCGCGGTCAGCGCGTGGGCGTTGCCGTCCATGTGCGTCGGCAGGCCGACGACAAAACCGGTCGGCTGCCACTCCTCGATCAGCTTGCCGATGGCGGCAAAGCGCACCTCGTTGCTGTCGCTGCTGATGGTGGCCAGCGGCGTGGCGATGCCCAGCTCCGGCTCGCCCAGCGCCACGCCGATGCGCTGCTCGCCGAAGTCGAAGCCCAGCAGCGTGCCCTTATGCATGACCGGCATCCGTGCACAGCAGTGCCGGGTCGAAGCCCAGTAGTTTGATGGCGCTGTCGAAGCGCGCCTCGCTCGGGGTGTCGAAGATCACCCAGTCGGCGGCGGCGACGGTCAGCCACTGGTTGGCGGCGATTTCTTCTTCCAGCTGGCCTTTTTCCCAGCCGGAATAGCCGAGGCTGACCAGCAGCTTGTCCGGACCCTGCGCCTCCGATACCGCCTGCAGGATGTCCTTGGAGGTGGTCAGCGCCATGTCGTCGGTGATGGTCAGCGTCGATTGCCAGTTGCCGATCGGCGTGTGCAGCACGAAGCCGCGATCCGGCTGCACCGGACCGCCGAAGTGCACCGGCACGGTATTGGCCTCGTCGTTGGCCAGCGGCAGGTCGATCTGCTCCAGCAACTGTGCCAGCACCAGGCCGGAGGGCTTGTTGATGATCATGCCCATCGCCCCCTGTTCGCCGTGCTCGCAAATGTAGACGATGCTTTTGGCAAACAGCGGGTCGGTCATGCTGGGCATGGCGATCAGAAAATGATGTGCAAGGGTCAGCGTATCCATGCCTGCATTATGGCAACCATTGTCATGGCCGGCAAAGGACATCGCGCAAAAGCGCCACCGCGGCCGCGCGGCACGACGGCCGGCCGACAAAGGTTGGCCGCAGCGGCGCGGTTGCTTGCTAAAATGGCAGACTGATTTCTCCTGAGCTGGATACCCCTTGCGCCTCACTCACATCAAACTGGCGGGCTTCAAGTCCTTCGTCGACCCCACTAGCATCGCCGTGCCCGGCCAGCTGGTGGCGGTGATCGGCCCCAACGGTTGCGGCAAGTCCAACGTCATCGACGCCGTGCGCTGGGTGCTGGGCGAGTCGTCGGCCAAGCAGCTGCGCGGCGAATCGATGCAGGACGTGATCTTCAACGGCTCCAGCACGCGCAAGCCGGTGTCGCGCGCCTCGGTGGAGCTGGTGTTCGACAACGGCGACGGCCAGCTCACCGGTCCGTGGGGCCAGTATGCCGAGGTGTCGATCAAGCGCGTGCTGACGCGGCAGGGTGAATCCAGCTACTACATCAACAACCAGCAGGTGAGGCGCCGTGACATCACCGACCTGTTCCTCGGTACCGGCGTCGGCGCCCGCGGCTACGCGGTGATCGAGCAGGGCATGATCTCGCGCATCATCGAGGCGCGGCCGGAAGAACTGCGCGCCTATCTGGAAGAGGCCGCCGGCGTGTCGCGCTACAAGGAGCGCCGCCGCGAAACCGAAAGCCGCCTCGCCGACACCCGCGACAACCTGACCCGCATCGACGACCTCAAGCTGGAGCTGGAACGCCAGGTCGAGCGCCTGACCGAGCAGGCCGAGGTGGCGGCCAACTATCAGGACATGCGCGGCGCGCTGACCTTCAAGCAGAACCTGCTGGCGCTGGCGCGGCGCGAGGAAGCGGCGCGCAGCGAGGCCGCCGCACGCAGCGAACTGGCGCGCATCGAAACCGAGGAAACCGCGCTGGAAGCGGCGCACACCCACATCGAAGCCGAGCTGGAAACGGTGCGCGAGACGCACTACGCCGCCAGCGACGCGGTGCACGAGGCGCAGCAGGCGCTGTTCGAGGCCAACGCCACGCTGGCGCGGCTGGAGGAGCAGCAGCGCCACCGCCTGCAAAGCCGCGAGCGGCTGGAGCGCGATCTGGCCAGCGCCCGCAACGAACGCCAGCAGCTGGCGGAGCAGAAAACCCAGGTCGAGTACGAACTGGATGACTGGCTGCCGCGCCGCGAAGAGGCGCAAATGCGCATGGAAGAGGCGCAGATGGGGCTGGAAGACGGCGCCGACGGCCTGCCCGGCGCCGAGGCCGCGTTCCGTGTCGCCGACCAGCGCCTGGCGCAGATGACGGCGCAGATCGCCAACCTCACCCGCGAGCGCGATCTGGCGCGGCAGCAGGGCGAGCACCTGCGCCGCAGCATCGAGCAGCTGGCCGGGCGCGAAGACGCGCTGCGCCGTGAACTGCACGACCTCAACCTGCCCGACAGCGGCGTGCTGGAAGCGGCCCATGCCGAGGTCGCGCGCGCGCAGGCGGCGCTGGACGCGGTGCGTGCGCGGCTGGTCGCCGACGAAGCCAAGCAGGCGGATCTCACCAGCGAGCGCGAACAACTGGACAAGACGCTGCACGAATTCAATAGCGATGCCGCCCGCGCCGAGGCCGAAGTCGCTGCGTTGGACGCGGTGCTGGCACGCGAAGCCGCCGGCGAGCAGCTGGCCGGCTGGCTGGCGGCGCAGCAGCTGGACGGTGCGCCGGCGCTATGGCAAAGCCTGCAGGTGGAGGAACAGTGGCGCAGCGCGGTGGAAGTGGTGCTCGGCGACAGCCTCGCCGCCCGCGCCGCCGCCTTGCCCGGCGATCTGCCGCCGGCGCCGCTGGCACTGGTCGATGGCTCCGCGCCGCCGGCCCTTGCGGCCAACCCTGGCCGCCAGCCGCTGCTGGCTGTCGTCAGCGCCGGCGCGCCGTTTGCCGCCGCGCTGGCCGACTGGCTGGCCGGCGTCTACTGCGCCGACACACTGGACGCCGCCATTGCCCGCCGTGGCGAGCTGGCCGCCGGCGAATGCTGGATCACCCCCGACGGTCACCGCGTCAGCGCGGTCAGCGTGCGCTTCAATGCCGCGCACAGCGGCGATGGCATGATGGCGCGCAAGGCGGCGCGCGATGCGGCGGCGGCAAGGTTGGCCGCGGTGCAGCCGCAGATCGACAGTGCCCAGCGCCGTCGCGACAGCGTGGCGTCGATGCTGGGCATGCTGGCCGAGGCGGTGCGTGCACAGAAGGGCGCAGTGTCGCGGCTGGAGGCGGAGCTGAACGCGGTGACGCTGGAGCACGTGAAGCTGGACCAGGCGGCACGGCAGGGCGCCGCGCGGCTGGCGGCGATCCACGCCGAACAGCAGCGCCTGCAAGACGAGCGCGACATGGCGCAGGAAACCATCGCGGAGGCCGAACTGCTGGCCGAAGAAAACGCGATGCAGCTGGAAGAGCTGGCCGAACAGCTGGAAGACGCGCGTCTGGCGCGCCTGAACGCCGAGACCGGGCTGGAGCTGGCGCGCAACAAGACCCGCGACGCCGAGCGCATGCTGCACGAGATCAAGCTGGCGCAGCACACCGCCGAGCAGAAGGTGGCCGAGCTGGCACGCCGCGCACGCGAACTGGAAGACCGGGACCAGCAACTGGCCGAGCGCCTGGAAACGCTGGCGATGGAAGCGGAAACGGTGGAAGAGGCGGCGCCGGACGAGGTGCTGCAGCAGGCGCTGCTGCTGCGCGAAACGCGTGAGCAAACGTTGGCCGCAACGCGCGACCAGCTCAACGCGCTGACCGAGACCCTGCGCCAGTCCACGCAGCGGCAGCAGGAAATCAGCGCCGCGTTGCCGGCACTGCGCGAGGCGCGTTCCGACTGGCTGTTGAAGCACCAGGAAGCGCGGCTGAACGTCGAGCGCTTCGACGAGGAGCTGAAAACCGCCGAGGCGGATGAGGCGGCGCTGCTGCCGCACCTGAGCGAGGCGGTGAAGCCCAACGCGCTGGCGGCGGAAATCGCGCGCCTGGCGCGCGCCATCGACGGCCTTGGCGCGGTCAACCTCGCCGCGCTGCAGGAGCTGGAAGAGGCGCAGAAGCGCGGCGCTTACCTCGCCAGCCAGACCGACGACCTGCTGCAGGCGATGGCGACGCTGGAAGAGGCGATCGCCAGGATCGACGGCGAAACCCGCGACATGCTGCAGACCACCTACGACGCGGTCAACACCAAGATGAGCGAGTTTTTCCCGACGCTGTTCGGTGGCGGCCGCGCCGAGCTGGTGCTGACCGGCGACGACCTGCTGTCGGCCGGCATCCAGATCATCGCCCAGCCGCCGGGCAAGAAGAACAGCACCATCCACCTGCTGTCCGGCGGCGAAAAGGCACTGACCGCGATGAGCCTGGTGTTCTCGCTGTTTAGCCTCAACCCGGCGCCGTTCTGCCTGCTGGACGAGGTCGATGCCCCGCTGGACGACGCCAATACCAGCCGCTTCTGCGATCTGGTGAAGCAGATGGCCGCACACACGCAGTTCCTGTACATCAGCCACAACCGCCTGACCATGGAAATGGCCGAGCAGCTGGTGGGGGTGACCATGCAGGAGCAGGGTTGCAGCCGCATCGTGGCGGTGGATATCGTCGAAGCGCTGAAAATGCGCGAAACGGCCTGAACGATGCGCGCGGCGCTGTTATTGTCGCTGGCGCTGCACGTGCTGCTGCTGGCCGCGTTTGCCTGGCAGTTCCGCCCGCTGCCGGCGCTGACGCAGCCCTTGCAGGTACTGTTGTTGCCGGCACCGGCACCGGCACCAGCCCCTGCGGCGCTGACGGCACCGCGTGGTGACAGCCGTGCCGTTGCCGCGGCTGCCGCCCGGCCGCCTGCAGTGACCTCCGCGCCGACACCGGCACCGGCCGCACGCCGCGCCACGCCGCCCGCGACGGTATTGGCAGCCGGCAAGGCCGCAGCGGCGAGCAGGAGCGCACCGCCCAGCAGCAGTAGCACGGGCAGCAACACTGCGGCCAACCTTGCCTCGGCCGCCGCCGGTGCGGCCTCGCCGCCAGCCCTTGCCAACGGCAATACTGCCACCGGCGGCGAAAAGACGGGCGAAAGCCGCGCGGTGCGGGTACGCTTTTCGCCGAAGCCGCCCTATCCGGCGCTGTCGCGCGAGCTGGGCGAGGAGGGGGTGGTGTTGCTGCGCATCTCGGTCAGTGCCGGCGGAGAGTTCGAGCAGGTGCAGCTGTTGCGCTCCAGCGGCTTCATCCGTCTCGACCGCGCCGCGCGTGACGGCGTGCGCAGCTGGCGCTTTGACGCCGCGTGGCAGGGCGGACAGCCGGTGGCGGACAGTATCGACATCCCGGTGCGCTTCCGCCTCGATGAGTTGTAGCCGGCCGCGGCCTCCGCGCGCGGCGATGTCGCGCTGCCGCTGGCGGTTTTTTCGTGAAAATTACGCTTTTGGCTGGCAAAACCAAAAAATTGAGCCCGTTTTCGATAGAGAATGGCCGATGACGCGAGGGTGGCCACCGTTTGCGTTGCGACGTTTGTTATAATACTGTCCTGAATAATGGCCACAGCAGTGGATAAGGCTCGATGAGCGACATACAAATAGGCTTGCTGATGCTGGGGGGGATCGTCATCGCCCTGGTGTTCGCCTTCAATACATACCAGGAATGGCGCTTTCGCAAGCGGACCCGCCAGGCCTTTTCACGTCATCACGCCGATGTGCTGCTGGACGTGCCCAAGAATCATGTCCGCGACGGCAAGCAGGAGCGGCTGGAGCCGGTGTTGCTGCAGGACGAGGACGATACCCCCGCCTACCTGAACGACACCCCGCCGCAGCACGCCTTTACGCCGCCGCCTGTCGTCAGCGAACCGCTGCCGGAAGAGGATGACGAAGTGGTGGCGATGGACGCCGCCGACCACCAGGCGCTGGTGGTGGCGCTGCTGGATCCGTCGCTGGATTTCATCGCCGAAGTGGTGTTCAGCCGGCCGCTGACGCTGTCGTCGCTGCCGCGCTTCAATGTCGCCAAGCGGGTGCAGGCCATCCTGCGCAGCGAGCGCGGGCTGTGGACGCCGGCCGAGCTGCTGCCGGGCACCCGTTACAAGCAGGTCAACTTCGGCCTGCAGCTGGTCGACCGCAGCGGCGCGGTCACCGAGCAGGAGCTGGCCAGCTTCTGCCAGCAGATCAACCATTACGCCGAGCAGTTTGATGCCCAGGTCAGCTTCCCGCAGCGCCAGCAGAAGCTGGTCGCCGCGCGCGAGCTGGACCGTTTCTGCGCCGATGTCGACGTGCTGATCGGCATCAATATCGTGCCGGTGGCGCCAATCTCCGGTGCGCGCCTGCGCAGCGTGGCCGAAGCCGCCGGGCTGCAGCTGGAGCCGGACGGCCAGTTCCACTACCTCGCCGATTCCGGCAACTCGCTGTACTCGCTGGCCTCGGCCGACCAGACGCCGTTCACGCTGCACAACCTGCTCGACAAGTCGTTCCCGGCGCTGACGCTGTTGTTCGACGTGCCACGCGTGGCCGGCGGTGCCGCGGTGTTCGACCGCGCCATTGCCTTCGCGCTGCAGCTGACGCAGGAATTCGACGCGCGCCTGGTCGACGACAACCGCCGCGAGCTGAGCGAAGCCGGACTGCTGAAGATCCGCGAGCAGCTGGTGCGCATCTACGGCAATATGGACGACCGCGGCATCGCACCGGGCAGTGTCGCCGCCTTGCGCCTGTTTGCCTGATTCTTGCCGTTTTCATTGTTTCCGCACGCCGGCCCTTGCCGGCGTGCTGCATTTGGGGCCTTCCATGACCAAACCTACTCCCGAGATCGAAGCCCGCGCCCGCGAGTTGGCTGCCTTGCTGGAACGCTACAACCATGAGTACTACGTGCAGGATGCGCCGACGGTGCCGGATGCCGAGTACGACCGCCTGTTCCGCGAGCTGCAGAAACTAGAGCAGGACTATCCCGTTTTGCAGACACCTGCTTCGCCAACTCAACGCGTTGGCGGGGCACCGTTACCCGCATTTGTCCAAGTCCGTCACGTTGTGCCGATGCTTTCTATTCGTACTGAAACCGACTCTACTGCTGCTGGCGCATTAGAGTTTGATGCAAGTGTTCGTCGAGAATTAGGCATGGCCGAGACCGACCCACCAGTTGAGTATTCTGCTGAACTTAAGTTTGATGGCATGGCTATTAGCTTGCGCTACGAACATGGCCAGTTGGTTCAGGCTGCTACTCGTGGGGATGGTGTAACAGGTGAGGATGTCACGGCCAACATTCGTACGATTCGTCAGATTCCGTTACAGCTGATAGTTAACCCATCCGGTCGCTATAACTCTGTGGCTCCTTCGGTCTTAGAGGTACGTGGCGAGGTGTATATGCGCTTAGACGATTTTCGTCGTTTGAATGAAGCACAGCTGGCTAGTGGGGGCAAAACCTATGTAAACCCACGCAACACGACCGCTGGGGCGGTTAGGAATCTTGATTCGAAAGTAACTTCTAATCGCAGATTATCGTTTTTTGTGTACGGACTTGGGGAGGTCCAAGAATGGCTTGCTCAGCCCGATACTCAGTCGGAGGTCATTGCCGCTTTAGGTGAGTTCGGTTTTCCCGTTTGTGATTTGAATACCGTGGTCAGCGGTGGGGCCGCGCTTGCAGCTTTTAAGGACAAAATTCAATCAAAGCGCGATCAATTACCGTTCGAAATTGATGGTGTCGTGTACAAGATCAATTCACTTGCTTGGCAACGCCAGCTTGGATTCCGCTCACGCGAACCAAGGTGGGCAATTGCACACAAATTACCGGCCCAAGAAGAGCAGACTCTCGTTATTGCTATCGAAGAACAGGTTGGCCGCACTGGGGCAATCACCCCAGTGGCGCGGCTGCAGCCGGTGTTCGTCGGCGGCGTCACCGTCACCAATGCCACCCTGCACAACGAGGACGAAGTGCGGCGCAAGGATGTGCGCGTCGGCGACACGGTGATCGTGCGCCGCGCCGGCGACGTGATTCCCGAGGTGGTGGCGGTGGTGCTGGCCGAGCGGCCAATGCGGCCAACCTTGGGTGGCGATCTGTTCAGCCAGGGCGAGGAGCCGATGTATCCGGCTTACCGTCTGCCTACCACCTGCCCGGTGTGCGGCAGCCACGTGGTGCGCGAGGAGGGCGAGGCCATCGCGCGCTGCTCCGGCGGGCTGGTGTGCAAGGCGCAGCGCACGCAGGCGATCCAGCATTTTGCCGGCCGCCGCATGATGGACATCGACGGCCTCGGCGAGCGCTATATCGACAAGCTGGTGGAGTTCGACTACGTGAAGAGCGTGGCCGACCTGTACCGGCTGACACTGGACGACCTGCTGCAGATGAAACGGCGCGCCGACGAGCAGGAGGGGATCACGCCGGAAACCGTCAAGGCGGGAAAAGTGGCCACCAAGTGGGCGGACAATCTGATCGAGGCGATCAGCGCCAGCAAGCGCCCGCCATTGGCGCGCCTGCTGTTCGCGCTGGGCATCCGCCATGTCGGCGAATCCACCGCCAAGACCCTGGCCGACTGGCTGGGCACGCTGGATAACGTGCGCCGCGCGCCCCGCGCAGTGCTGGCGGCGCTGCCGGACATCGGCGGCGTGGTGGCCGATGCCATTGCCGAATTCTTTGTCGAGGCGCAGAACGAACAGGTGATCGATGCCTTGCTGGCCGCCGGCGTGGCGCCAGCGGACGAGCACGCGCCCAAGGCGCAGCTGCGCGACAAGCTGGCTGCGGCCAACCTTTACGCGCGGCTGAACGTGCCGCGGCTGACCGAGGTGCGCGCGCAGCAGCTGGCGACGCAGCAAGGCGAGTTGGCAACGTTGGCCGCAATGCCGCGGGTGGCGGTGATCCAGCTCGATCTGCCGGCCGAGGTGGTCAATGCGTTGGCCGACTGGCTGGACGACGCGGCCAACCGTGCGCAGTTGCAGGCCATCGCCGACTATTGCCGGACGCTGCTGGCCGGGCTGCCACAGGCCGAGGTCGCGCCGCAAAACGAGGCGGTGGCCGGCAAGACCTTCGTGCTGACCGGCACGCTGCCGACCATGGGCCGCGATCAGGCCCGCGCGCTGATCGAGGAAGCCGGCGGCAAGGTGTCCGGCAGCGTGTCGAAGAAGACCCACTATGTGGTAGCCGGCGCCGAGGCCGGCAGCAAGCTGGACAAGGCGCTGGAGCTGGGGGTGACGGTGCTGGACGAGGCCGGCCTGCTGGCCTTGCTGGCGTCGTGACGGCAGGCAAAACTAGAGCGGTGGCGATAAAACGCCTACAATTGCCCGCTACTTAACATGTTGTCCGGATAAAAAGACTCATCATGCGAAAAGTTACCAAAGCGGTATTCCCGGTGGCCGGCATGGGCACCCGCTTCCTGCCCGCCACCAAGGCCAGCCCGAAAGAGATGCTGCCCATCGTCGACAAGCCGCTGATCCAGTACGCGGTGGAGGAGGCGGTAGCCGCCGGCATCACCGAGCTGATCTTCATCACCGGTCGCAACAAGCGCAGCATCGAGGACCATTTCGACAAGGCCTACGAGCTGGAAACCGAGCTGGAAAACCGCAACAAGAAAAAACTGCTGGAAACGGTACAGCAGATTCTGCCGGCCAACGTCAGCTGCATCTACATCCGCCAGGCGGAGGCGCTGGGGCTGGGGCACGCGGTGCTGTGCGCCAAGCCGGTGGTCGGCAACGAGCCATTCGCGGTGATCCTGGCCGACGACCTGATCGACGGCGAGCCGGGGGCGATGGAGCAGATGGTGCGCGTGTTCAACGAGACGCACAGCTCGGTGCTGGGCGTGGAAACCGTGGCGCGCGAGGAGACCGGTTCCTACGGCATCGTCGAGGTCGCCACCGATGGCAACGGGCGGCAGCAGGTGTCCAGCATCGTTGAGAAACCGCATCCCGACGTGGCACCATCGAACCTGGCGGTGGTCGGCCGTTACATCCTGACGCCGCGCATCTTCGACAAGCTGCTCAATACCGTGCCTGGCGCCGGCGGCGAGATCCAGCTCACCGACGGCATCGCCGCGCTGCTGAAGGACGAACCGGTACTGGCCTATCCGTTTACCGGCAAGCGCTACGATTGCGGCTCGAAACTGGGCTATCTTAAAGCCACGGTGGAATACGGCCTCAAGCATCACGAAGTCGGCAGCGAGTTTGCCGCTTTCCTGTCCAGCCTGCCTCGCGCCTGAGCGCAAAACTATCCATCACGCTGCCTGCCGCGTCAGGCGGCGTGTCGTTTTCTTGAATAAGGACTCATCATCATGGCTAATGTTGCCGAAGCCCGTGGCATTCTGAATAGCTCGGACATCCTGTTTTCCGCCGAAGAGGTCAATGCCGCGGTCGACCGCATGGCCGCCGACATCACCGCCGAGCTGGGGGAAAGCTATCCGCTGGTACTGTCGGTGATGGGCGGTGCGGTGGTGTTTACCGGCCAGCTGCTGCCGCGCCTGATTTTCCCGCTCGATTTCGACTACGTGCACGTGTCCCGCTATGGCGACAAGACCCAGGGCGGCGAGCTGGTGTGGAAAACCGCACCGAAGGAAGACGTGCGCGACCGCGTGGTGCTGGTGCTGGACGACATCCTGGACGAAGGCCACACCATGGCGGCGATCCGCGACAAGGTACTGGCGATGGGTGCCAAGGCCTTCTACAGCGGCGTGTTCGCCAACAAGCTGATCAGCAAGGACAAGCCGATCAAGGCCGATTTCGTCGGCATCGACGTGCCGGACCGCTACGTGTTCGGCTACGGCATGGACGTGCGCGGCGCCTGGCGCAACCTGCCGGCCATCCACGCGCTGAAGTAAGCCTGGCGATACACCCCGGCCAGCCCGCAACCGTAAATGTTGCGGGCTTTTTTCATGCCTGCGGATTAGAATTCGGCACAGAGCAGCCATAACAAGGAGAACGTCATGCTCGCCATCATCGGAGGCAGTAGCCTCGCCAAATTGCCCATTCTCGAAGTGACCCATCGCCAGGTTGTGCGTACCCCGTATGGCGACCCGTCCTGCGCGCTGACCTTCGGCCGCATCGGCATGCAGAACGTGGTGTTCATTGCCCGCCACGGCTATGGCAACTCCATCGCCCCGCACGAGATCAATTACCGCGCCAACATCTGGGCCTTGCACAGTGTCGGCGTCAAGGGCGTGATTGCCATCGGCAGCGTCGGCGGCATTCGCCCGGACATGGTGCCGGGCAGCCTGGTGATTCCCGACAATATTGTCGACTACAGCTGGGGCCGCAAGCACACCTTCTTCGAGGGACCGGAAAAACCGGTGGTGCACGTCGACTTCACCTGGCCGTTTGACCGCGAGTTGCGCGCCCGTCTGGTGCAGACCGGTCGCGAGGCCGGCTTGAGTGTGATCGACGGCGCGGTCTATGCCTGCACCCAGGGGCCGAGGCTGGAAAGCGCGGCGGAAATCCGTCGTGTTGAGCAGGACGGCGCCGATATGGTCGGCATGACCGGCATGCCGGAGGCGGCATTGGCGCGCGAACTGGCGCTGCCATACGCCAATCTCAGCCTGGTGGTGAACTGGGCGGCCGGCAAGGGCAACAGCAGCGAGACGGTTGCCCTGCCGGAGACGGTGTTCGAGCACGGGGTCAGCAAGATCCTGGCCGTGCTGACGCAACTGGCAAAATGAGCAACCACCGGCATTCAGGAAAGAGACGATGGCCGAAACCCAATTGAAAAGCATGATCGCCCCCGCGTATCTGGCGCAGTTTTCCTGTCTTGGTCCGGCGTGCCCCGACACCTGTTGCTACGGCTGGCGTATCCCGGTCGAGCATGAAACCTATCTGCGCCTGCAAAGCCTGCCGGATAAAGAACTGAAACCATTGATCAAGAAAGCGCTGCATCGCGGTTCGGGCAAGAGTGGCAGCAGGGATTTCGGTTTCCTGTCGGTGAGTACCGAAGAGCATGCGCGCTGCGAATTGCTGGATGGTGAGGGACTTTGCAGTCTTCATAAGAAGTGTGGTGAGCAGATGTTGCCCGATGTCTGTGCCGCCTATCCCCGTGCCACCAAGTCGGTCGCCGGTGTGCTGGAGCAGTTTGCCTCGCCGTCCTGCCCGGAAATCGCGCGTCTGATCATTGAAAACGAGCACGCCTTGCAGCTGCAACAGCTGCAACTGCCTACCCGTGCCAGCACGATTGCCAGCATCCCGGCGGCGATTGCCAGCCCGGAAATGGAGCAGGTGCGGGCATTCTTCCTGGCCATTCTGGCGGCTGCGGAAGTGCCGTTATGGCAAAGGCTGGCCTTGCAACTGCTGATCGCGGAATCATTGCAGCAGACGGTGGACCAGTTCGATGCCGCTTCCGGGGCGGTATTGCTGGACGACATCACGGCGCTGCTGCTCGACTGGCAGCAACAGCTGCAAAACGGGCAGGCACTTGCCGCGCTGCAAGGCTGGCAGCGCCACGAGCAGTTGCACATCAAAACGTTGGCCGCCGCCAGCCGGGTACGGGCCGATCTGCACTTCAATCGCCCGCGTTACCTGGAGCTGATTACCGAGGCCTTGCAAGCGTTGGGGGCGGGGCAACCGGAGGCAGAGGTGGATGAGGCGGTACTGTGCCGCACCTTTGCCGCGACGGCGCTGTCTGCCGAGGTCGAGCAGTGGCTGGGCCGCATCCTGCTCAATCACGCCCATACCGGCTACTTTCCGCTGCAAGGACAGGTCGTGCAGGATGTGCAGCAGCTGTGCATGGCGTACCTGCTATTGCGTTTCTGGCTGGTGGGCCTGACCGCAGCAAGGCAGCGTCAGCTTGCGGCCAAGGAGGTCATTGAGCTGGTGTACCTGTTTTATAGAACCAGCATTCATCAGGAAAACTACCTGCCTTCCTGCATGGCTGGCTTCCAGCAGGCGGGTCTGGTGAAACCGGAGCACTGGCTGCTATTGCTGCCGGATTAAAAATTTTCACCGGATGGCTAAAGCTTTCCGGTGACGGTCCGATAAAGCTAGGGAAGGCGGTAGCAGCGGCACGGGGCCGGCTGGTACAACGCCCAGATTGATGATTCCAAGGAGCAACCATGCTGACCATCAACACTAACGTGGCTTCGCTGAACTCGCAGCGTAATATGTCCGGTTCCCAAAGCGCCTTGTCCACCTCGCTGCAGCGCCTGTCGTCCGGTCTGCGCATCAACAGCGCCAAAGACGATGCCGCCGGTCTGGCCATCTCCGAGCGCATGGGCGGTCAGGTTCGCGGTATGGATCAGGCTCGTCGCAACGCCAACGATGGCGTGTCGATGGCTCAGACTGCTGAAGGCGCACTGTCTTCCGCTGGTAACATCCTGCAGCGTGTTCGTGAGCTGGCGGTACAGTCGTCCAACTCCAGCAACTCGGCTTCCGACCGTCAGGCTCTGCAGTCCGAAGTGACGCAGCTGACCTCCGAACTGGACCGTATTTCCCAGACTACCGAATTCAACGGCCAGAAGCTGCTGGATGGTACCTCCGGCACCCTGACCTTCCAGGTCGGCGCCAACGCCAACCAGACCATCCAGGCATCTGGCTCCAACTTCCGTACCAGCAACTACGGCAACAACAACCTGTCCGTTGCCGGTCCGGTTGCTGGTAACGCCACATCTTTGGTGGCCGCTAAGGCTATCGCGGTGAGCGGCTCGCAGGGTTCTGCCACCTACACCACTGTGGCTGGTGACACCGCCAAGTCGATTGCCCAAGGTATCAACAACCTGAGCAGCCAGACCGGTGTAAATGCTACCGCCAAGACCGAGGCCAACTTGTCCGGTCTCGTCGCCAACAAGTCCTACGCGGTAGACGTGGTGTCCGATAACGGCACTGCCGTGCGCGTTTCCTTCTCCACCGGCGCCACCGTTACCAGTTCGAACGACCTGTCCGAAGCGATCAATGCCTTTAATGCCGCTTCTGGCAAGACCGGCGTGACTGCTGAATTCGACAGCAAGTATGGCGGTATCAAGCTGACCAATGCCACAGGCAACGACATCAGTCTGACCAACAGCAGTGCTGCTGGTGCCGACTTCAACACTGCGGGTTACACCGTGGCCGGTTCGGATGGCACTGCAGCCAACGCTGCCGCTGCACTGACTGCCGCCGATGCCGCTGCCGGTGCCGGTGGGGTGTCGTTTGTGAACGGTACCGTACGCCTCGACTCCGATAAGAGCTTCTCGGTGACGGATGCCGGCTCCGGTTTCTTCGGGGCGGGCGGTTCCTCGACCCTGCAAACGGTGGCTTCGCTGGACGTGACTTCGTTCGCCAACTCGCAGAAAGCGATCAAGATCGTTGACTCTGCACTGCAGGCGATCAACGGCCAGCGTGCCCAGTTTGGTGCCTTGCAGTCCCGCTTCGAGAACACCATCTCCAACCTGCAGTCGTCGTCGGAGAACCTGAGTGCCTCGCGTAGCCGTATTCAGGATACCGACTTTGCTTCGGAAACCGCTAAACTGAGCCGTAACCAAGTGTTGCAACAGGCTGGTACCGCCATGCTGGCGCAGGCCAACCAGTTGCCACAGCAAGTACTGTCGCTGCTGCGTTAATCAAGGTGGGTGAGGGCATGGCCCTCCTGTAACCCTGCGTGCCTGGCGTGGCCCCCACGCCAGGCTTTTCGTCTTGGAGGTGTACTATGTCGTCATTATCGCCACTGTTGCCGGTTGCCACACCTGTTACCACCACCTTGTCTGACGGTGCCGGTCGCTCTGCGCCGTTACCAGCCCAGCAAGCCAGTGCCCCGACGGTGCCGGTCTCTGCCGGTGCGGTGCAAGCGCTGTCCAGTAGTGCTGCAAGTGGTCAGGGCAAGAACGTGCCGGACAAGGAAGAACTGGCGCAGGCTACGGAAAAGATCAGCAAACTGGTCGCCACCTTTGCCAGCGAACTGAACTTCTCCATCGATGAAGATCTGGGCGTGCCGATTGTGAAGGTGATCGATAAGCACACCGACAAGGTGATCCGCCAGATTCCGACCGAAGAAGTGCTGGAACTGTCCAAGAATCTGGACAAGCTGGTCGGGGTTTTGTATCAGAGCAAGGCGTAATTTTGGTTGCAGCAAGCGTAGTGCCGGCAGGTCCTACGACTGAATAATGGCGGGAGAAATATCATGGCATTGAGTTCGAGCGGTCTTGGTTCCGGGATGGATATTGACAGCCTGGTTTCCAAGCTGATGAATATTGAAACCCGCCCATTATTGAAGCTGCAGCAGAAGCAACAGGTTTTCGAAAGCAAGATCTCGGCGGTCGGCCAGGTTAAGAATGGCCTGGCGTCGTTCCAGGCCGCGCTGAAGGCGCTGCAGGATCCGGCAAAATACCAGACGCTGTCGTCGTCTACCTCCGACAAGGATGTGGCCGAGATCAGTGCCGGTGCCAAGGCACCGGTGGGCGGCTTTAGCCTGAAGGTGGAAACGTTGGCCGCAGCGCAGAAGTTGTCGTCGAGTATTTTCACCAGCAGCAAGACCGCCATCAATGGCGCGACCGAGGAAACACTCAGTTTTTCCTTTGGCACCACTTCCGGCTCCACCTTCACGCCGCTCTCCGGCTCGACCCAGAAGGATGTCAAGATTCCGGCCAATGCCACGCTCGAGCAGGTGCGGGATGCGGTCAACAAGGCCAATATCGGTGTCAGCGCCAGTATCGTCAATGACGGCAGCGGTTACCGGCTGATCTACTCCTCCGGCAAGACCGGCACCGAGAGTACGCTGAAGGTAACGGCTGCCGGTGGCGCCACTTCGCCGCTGGCGAACCTGACCCATGATCCGGCGGGCACGACCATGACGGTGTTGCAGCCGGCCAAGGATGCCGTGTTTTACGTCGATGGCCTGAAAATCACCAAACAGTCCAACACCGTCAGCGACGCCATCGATGGCGTGACGCTGACGCTGAAAAAAGAGCAGGAAGCGGGCGATGCGGCGCTGAAGATGAATGTCAGCCGCGACACGGCCGGCATCAAGAAAACATTGGAAGACTTTGTGAAGTCGTACAATGACTTTACAAAGGTGTTGAAGGAGACGACGGCGGCGACGCCCGGTACCGCGCCCGGCGAGGCCGGTTCATCGTCTCCGTTGAGTGGCGTGGCGGCGATTCGCGGCATCGAAACGCAATTGCGTGCCGCTTTTGGTGCCGCCACCAAGAATAGCGGCAGCTACCAGGTGGCCAGCCAGCTGGGGCTGGCTTTTGCCAAGGATGGCAGTCTGAGCCTGGATTCGAGCAAGCTGAGCAAGGCGATCGAAGCCTCGCCCGATGATGTGGCCAAGTTTTTTGCCACCGGTGCTCAGGTTAATGGCAAAGGCATGTCCTATGTGTCGAGTACCGACAAGACCGTGGCCGGCAGCTACGAGGTTTCCGTCAGTGCTTTGACCACCGGTTACAATCAGGCTGGCAGCGTGCCGACGCTGCCGGTTTCCGGCACCAATGCATTTTCGGTCATGATCGACAACACCACCGTCAACGCCCAGGTTACCGGTACCTATAACAGTGCCACCGAATTGGCCAAGGCGCTGGAAACCGCCATCAACGGCGATGCCGGCCTGGTGGCGGCCAAGGGGCAGGTCTCGGTCACGGTTGACGAAGACAGCGGCAAATTGCTGATTTCTTCAGTCAAAACCGGTACCGAGTCCAAGGTCAACGTGCTGAGCGGCCTGGATTTTGCCGGCTTTGCCGCTGCTAGCGGTGTCGCCGGCTCGGCGAGTGTGGCCGGTAGCATCGGCGGTTACGCGGCACGTGGTGACGGTAACAAGCTGATCGGGGCGGTCGGCACCCCGGTGGAAGGCCTGACCATCGAGCTCAGCGGTGGTACCATCGGTGACCGTGGCTCGCTGACCTATACGCAGGGTTTCTCCTTCAATCTGGACAAGAAGCTGGAGGGGATGCTCAGTACCAATGGCACACTGGACTCGTTTAACAAGGGCCTGAACGCGTCGCTGAAAGACTTGCAGAAGCAGCAGGACACCATGGCCAAGCGCCTGGAGACAACCGAGGCCCGCTACAAGGCCCAGTTCAATGCGATGGACCGCCTGCTGGCGCAGCTGAACGCCAGCAGCTCGTTCCTGACCCAGCAAATCAGCAGCATGCAAAAGAGTTCCTGAACTGGATAACATCGATTAAGGCTTCATCATGGCACTTTCTAGGCATATGCAGGCCGCTTACGGTCGCTCCGCACTTGAGACCGAGGTATTGGTAGCGACCCCTCATAAACTGGTGCTCATGTTGCTGGATGGTGCGTTGCAGGCGATCCGGCGCGCAAAGATCGCGATGGAAGCCGGGCAAGTCGCTGACAAGGGCATGCTGATCGGCAAGGCGATCTCGATCGTGGACGAAGGGCTGCGCCTGGCACTTGATCACGAAAAAGGCGGCGACATTGCCAGCAATCTTGACCAGCTCTACGAGTACTGCACCCGCCAGTTGTTTCAGGCCAACATCAATAACGATCCCGCGTTGCTGGACCAGGTGTGTGCGCTGTTGAATGAAATCCGCGATGCCTGGGTCCAGATCGGGGTGCCGGCCAACGCACAGGGCAGTGCACCGGGTGACGCAGGAAAAGTCTATGGCGCAGCCTGAGTTGTCGGAAGACTGGTGCGCCTGGCTGTCGCTGGTGCAAGCGCTGTCAACAGCGGTCGAAGCCCAGGATTGGGAGCGGGCGGTAGTATTGGCGGAGCAACTGGGGGCGGCACAGGTGACGCTGTCGCCATTGTCGGCGCTGCCTGCTGCCGCGCATGACGGGGTGTTGGCCGAGCTGCTCAGCGCGCAGCGTTTGCTGCAAGCCCTGGCCCAGCAGGTTAGCGCCAGCAAAGGCCAGTTGCAGCCGGAACTGGCGCTGCTGAAAACGCGGCAAAACCTGCTTTCTACCTATAAAGACAGCCTCTAGCCGGCACCGTTTTACGGTGAGGATGGGGGTTTTACCGTTGCGGCCAACCTGCAAACGACGCTGTTATCCTGCCGATTGCGTGCCATAGTAAAAGCAGTGTTGCCGTACCGCACCGTGTTCCTGGATGACAGAGGACAGGCCGGCATCGCTTGTGATCGTTACCCTGCCAGCATCAACAAGCTTGAGGACATTCGCCCTTTACCTGAGCCAGAGGGAATGTCCGTGTTACCGGAGTCGTGATCATGACCATTTATCTGGTGTTGCTGATTGGCCTGATGATCGCGCAGGCCGTCGCAGTCTTCTATCTGTGGCAACGGCTGTTGCGCATCGAGTCCGAGCGCGCGGTCGAGGCGGTCAGCCATGAGCAGCTGCAGAAGCAGCTGGCGGCCGCACAGCGCAATATCCAGGACATTGCGCTGATGGCACAGCAGAAAGTGGTCGAACACGAGCCGCGCCAGCAGTTGCCGGCCGCCAGCAGCGAGGGCATCAGCCCCTACAATCAGGCGGTGGAAATGTTCAAGCGCGGCCTGGGCAGTGCCGATGTCGCCGAGCGCTGCGGCATTTCCCGCAGTGAGGCCGAGCTGATCCTGTCGCTGTACCGCAATAGCCCCACTCCATGATTTCCCTGCCCCCGATTCTTGCGCCGGGCAAACAGTCGACCGGTGCGGCCGAAGCGTCGACGATTGTTGCCAATCGTCCCGGTCGCGAGACGACGCGCAGCCCGGTCGAGGTTACCTCGTCACCCGCGCGCTTGCCGGCATTGCAGTCCGGCGAGACCGTCACCGCCCACATCACCGAACGCCTGCCGGATGGCAAGCTGGCCGCCTCCATCAAGGGCGAGGCCTTCGTGCTGAGCCTGCCCAAGGGCATGACCGCCGATGGCAATGCGCTGTCGCTGCGCGTGACCGCCGGGCCGCCGTTATCGTTCAATCTGCTGGACGTGCTGCAGGACCCGGCGACGGCGCTGCGCAGCAGCGAGCTGGCGCGGGCGGTTTCGGCGGCACTGCAGGACGACAACAGCACCGCGTTGCAGACCCTGTCGCAGCCGGGGCGGCTGCCCGATCTCGCCCGTGGCGAGATGGTCACCGGCCGGCTGGCGGAGCGCCTGGCGGACGGCAGTGCGATGGTGCTGATCAAGAATGCGGTGTTCAACCTGAAGGCGCCGGCGGATGGCCTACTGACCAAGGAGCCGATGCTGTTGCGGGTGGGGATGAGCTCGCCACTGTTGCAGTTCGACTTGCTGCGTCTCAATGCGCTGCCGGACGAAAAATCGGTGCCGGTGGCCTTTACCTCGGGCGGCCGCTATCTGAACGGCTTGCTGGATGCGGCAACGCAGTCGGCGACGCGCGGCAGCCTGACCCTGCTGTCCGATCCGGCGGCGCCGGGCGCCGGCGAGCAGCTGCGGCAGACGGTGGAAAAAAGCGGCGTCTTTTACGAGTCGCACCAGCGGGCGTGGGTTGATGGCCGCCTTTCGCTGGAAGAGCTGAAGCTGGAGCCGCAGGCTAAGCTGCTGCACGAGGGCCGGGCCGGGCTGTCGCCGGAACTGGGGCAGCTGGTGCAGAAGCAGCTGGAGGTGCACGAGCAGAAAGTGCTGGTGTTCCAGGGGCAGGCATGGCCGGGACAGGCGGTGGACTGGGAAATCCAGCGCGAGGAAGTCGCCGAGCGCGAAGCGGATGGCGAGCTGGAGCTGCCGGTGTGGCAAACGCGGCTGAATCTGGAGCTGCCGGCACTGGGAGGCGTCGGGGCGCGGCTGCGCATGGTGGGCAAGCAGGTGCAGGTGGTGTTCGATGCTGATGATGGGCAGACCGCACAGCTGATCGAGCAGTATCGCAGCCGGCTTGGCTCGGCACTGGAAGGCGCCGGTCTGGCGCTGGCCAGCCTGCTGGTCAAGCACGAGGCCGACGATGAAGCCTGAGCATCGCCGTTCGGCGGTCGCGCTGCGCTACAGCGAGGACAGCGCGGCGCCAAAAGTGGTGGCCAAGGGCTATGGCCGCATGGCCGAGCGCATCATCGAGCAGGCGAAGGAAGCCGGCGTCTTCGTGCATGACTCGCCGGAGTTGGTCAACCTGCTGATGCAGGTAGACATGGACAATCACATCCCGCCGGAGCTGTATCGCGCGGTGGCCGAAATCCTCGCCTTCCTCTATTTCCTCGAGCACCATGCCACCGGCAAGGACATGAATTTCGAACAGTGGCTGGCGCAGCGCCAGCCGCCTCCATCCTGAGCCGGCGAGTGGCCGGCTTGCATTTCTGCTTAGGAACATGATGAAAGTTGCGTATATCGGTCTGGGGATCATGGGGCGCCCGTGCGTGGAAAACCTGCTCAAGGCCGGACATGAAGTCTGGGTCTGGGCTCGGCGGCGCGAGAGTGCCGAGCCGCTGCTGGAGCAGGGTGCCCACTGGGCGGACAGCCCGCAGGCGCTGGCGGCCAACGTCGAGGTGCTGGTGACCAATGTCTCCGATACCGCCGACGTCGAGGCCGTGCTGCTGGGTGAGCACGGAGTGGTGCACGGTGCGCGGCCGGGGCTGGTGTGTGTCGACATGAGCACCATTTCGCCGATCGGTGCGCGCGAGATCGCCGCCAGGCTGGCTGCCAGCGGCATCGACTTCCTCGATTGCCCGGTGTCCGGCGGTGAGGTCGGCGCCATCAACGGCACGCTGACCATCATGGTCGGCGGCAAGGCGGCGGCGCTGGCCACCGCGCGGCCGGTGCTGCAGGCGATGGGCAAGACCATCACCCATATCGGCGACAGCGGGGCCGGGCAGGTGGCCAAGGCCTGTAACCAGATCGCGGTCGGCGTCGGCGTGGCGGCGGTGGCGGAAGTGATGAAGCTGGCCAAGGCTTGTGGCGTGGACCCGGCGCCGGTGCGCGAGGCGCTGCTGGGCGGCTTTGCCAGCAGCCGGGTGCTGGACGTGCACGGCCAGCGCATGATCGATGACAACTACGCGCCGGGCTTCAAGGCCAAGCTGCACCAGAAGGACATGGGCATCGTGCTGGACACCGCGGCGTCGCTGGGCATCAAGCTGCCGGAGGCCGCGCGTGTCGCCGGCCTGATCGACCAGCTGGTGGCCAATGGCGAGGGCGAGCTGGATTCCTCCGCCATCGCGCGCCTGATCTGGCAGGATAACGACTGAGCCACGCTAAAAAAATTGCGGCCAACCTTGCTGCAAGGTTGGCCGCAATGCGGTGAGCGTCGGTAGCGCTAAGGCTTATTCGACGTTCTGAATCTGTTCGCGCATCTGCTCGATCAGGACCTTCAGCTCCACCGAGGCCTGCGTGGTTTCGGTGGCGACCGACTTGGAGCCGAGGGTGTTGGCTTCGCGGTTGAGTTCCTGCATCAGGAAGTCCAGCCGCTTGCCGACCTGGCCGCCGGTCTTCAGGATGCGGCGGATCTCGCTGAGGTGGGTGCTCAGGCGCTCCAGCTCCTCATCAACGTCGATCTTCTGCGCGAACAGCGCGAACTCCTGTTTGATGCGGTCATCGTCGACATTGCCCAGCGCCTCCTGCAGCCGTGCCGACAGCTTGGCACGATAGGCCTCCAAGATCAGCGGCAGGCGTGGCTTGATGTCGCTGATGATCTGCGCCATCGACTCCAGCCGGTCGCGCAGCACCTGCGCCAGTTTTTCACCTTCGCGGCCGCGGGTGGCGCGGAAGTCTTCCAGCACCACCTTCAGGCCGTCGAGGCACAGCTGTTGCAGTACTTCCGGCGGCAGCGAATTGGATTTCAGCACCCCCGGCCAGCGCAGCAGCTCGCCCATGCCCAGTTCGCGCATTTGCGGCGCGATGGTCTTGACCTGGTTGCTGATCGCCAGCAGGCGCTGCACCATGTCCGGGTTCAGTTCCAGTTGCTGGTTGTCGTTGTCGTTCTGGCTGATGCCGACGCGGCATTCCACCTTGCCGCGGGTGACGCGGCCGGCGATCAGCTCGCGCATTTGCGCCTCGATCACGCGCAGCTCTTCCGGCAGCCGCATCTGCACGTCGAGGTAGCGGTGGTTCACCGCGCGCAGTTCAATGGATAATAGGCCGCCCGGGAAGTCGCGGGTGGCGGAGGCAAAGCCTGTCATACTCAGGATCATGGGAGCTCCGGCTGTCATGGTTTTCAGGAAGACATGCCCCGAATAGCTAGGGTTCCGATTCAGGGGCCGCTACACTATAACAATGCACATGACGCAATCCAAGCAAAGCGCACTGCCCGCCGGCTTCCGGCTGGATGACTACACCATCGTCCGCGAGCTCAGCTCCGGCGGTTTCAGTCAGGTCTATCTGGCGCTGGATCACTACGACCGCAAGTTCGCGATCAAGGAATACCTGCCACTGGACATGACCAGCCGCCAGCCCGGCGGCGAGGTCACCATCATCGACGAGCTGGACCGCGAGGCGTTCCGCGTCGGCCTGAAGTGCTTCTTCGAGGAGGCACGGGTGCTGGCTGGTATCCAGCATCCCAATATCGTGCGGGTGGTGAACTTCTTCCGGGCCAACAACACGGTGTACATGGTGATGGAGTACACCGAGGGCCGGCCGCTGAGCAAGGAGCTGACGCTGGCCGCCGGCAGCCTGCCGGAGGCGCGGCTGCGCAAGCTGTTTGCCGAGCTGATCGGCGGCCTGCGCGAGGTGCACCAGCAGCAGCTGCTGCATCTCGATATCAAGCCGGCCAACATCTACCTGCGCCGCAACGGCTCGCCGGTGCTGCTCGATTTCGGTGCCGCGCGCCAGGCCTTGCGGCGACCGGGGCAGGCGCTGACCGCGATGTTCACCCCCGGCTATGCCGCACCGGAACAGTACGATGCCAAGGCCAAGCTCGGGCCGTGGACCGATATCTACGGCCTCGGCGCCAGCCTGTACGCGATGCTGGGCGGTGGCCGCCTGCCGGCTGCGGATGAGCGGCTGCAGGCCGACACGCTGCAACCGGCCAGCAAGCTGTTCGCACGCCACTATTCGCCGCAATTGCTGGCGCTGGTCGATGCCTGCCTGCAGCTGGAGCCGCAGCGGCGGCCGGACAGCCTGGCGCAGATGCAGCAGAGCCTGCTGGCCAATGACTATGTCACGCCGCTGCCCTCGCTATGGCAGAAGGCCGGTGCCTGGCTGACGGGGAAAAAGCGATGAAGTTTGCGCTGGCAGTCGACTCCCGCATCGGCGGACGCGGCAATAACGAGGACCGGCTGGCGGTGACCTGCTCCAGCGAGTGCGTGTTGCTGGTGGTGGCCGACGGCATGGGCGGCCATATCGACGGCGAAGTGGCGGCGCGGATCGCCACCGAGGTACTGGTGCAGCAGTTCCGCTGCCAGGCCACGCCGCGGCTGCTGCAGCCGGGCGACTTTCTGCGCTGGGCGCTGGGCGAGGCGCACCAGGCCATCATCGACCACGCCATCGCCCACCACCTGCGCGAGATCCCCAGCACCACGGTGGTGGTGGCCATCGTGCAGGATGACACCGTGTACTGCGCCTACGCCGGCGATTCGCGGCTGTATCTGCTGGAGCAGGGTGCGGTGCGCTTCCGCAGCCGCGACCATTCCCACGTGCAGCGCCTGATCGACAGCGGCCAGCTGACCGAGGCCGAGGCCGCGGTGCACCCGGCGCGCAACCGCATCTACAACTGCCTGGGCGCAATGGGCGAGCCGGAAGTCAGCGTCCTCCATCCGCTGCCGCTGCAGGCCGGCTGCAGCGTGCTGCTGTGCAGCGACGGGCTGTGGAGCGTGGTGCCGGACCCGGAGCTGGCGCGCGTGTTCCACGGGCGGGTGGCGCCGGCGGTACTGCCGGCGCTGATGACGGTGGCGGAAAAACGCGGCGGCGAACGCGGCGACAACCTGTCGGCGGTGGCGTTCACCCTGCTGCCGGCGGATGCGGCGCTGGATGGCCGCAGCGGCTACATCGACAGCGGCACGCTGGTGGGCTTCCTGCCCGATGACGCCATCCCCGGCCTGCTGATGGAGCATGAACTGGCCGCCGAACTGCTGCCCCGGCAGCCGCACTGAGCGGCAAGCCGCCGCGCGCGGCAGGGTGATCGGGTAGAATCGCGCTGTTATTCCTACCCGAGAGCCCGCGCCATGCGTTCATCCCAACGACTTGCCGACGCGCTGCGCAGCGTCCGCATTACCCGCAATTACACCCGCCACGCCGAAGGATCGGTACTGATCGAATTCGGCGACACCAAGGTGATCTGCACCGCCAGCGTTGACGAAACCGTGCCCGGCTTCCTGAAGGGCAAGGGCCAGGGCTGGGTCACCGCCGAATACGGCATGCTGCCGCGCTCGACCCACAGCCGCATGCGCCGCGAGGCGGCCAGCGGCAAGCAATCCGGCCGCACCCAGGAAATCCAGCGCCTGATCGGGCGCAGCCTGCGCGCGGTGGTCGACCTGGCCAAGCTCGGCGAGCGCCAGATCCAGATCGACTGCGACGTGATCCAGGCCGACGGCGGCACCCGCACCGCCAGCATCACCGGTGCCTACATCGCGCTGGCCGATGCCATCAACGGCCTGCTGGCCGCCGGCAAGCTCAGCGAAAACCCGCTGCGCCAACACGTGGCGGCGATTTCGGTCGGCATCGTCGACGGCGTGCCACTGCTGGATCTCGACTACGAGGAAGACTCCGGCTGCGAAACCGACATGAACGTGGTGATGACCGGCGACGGCCACTTTGTCGAGGTGCAGGGCACTGCGGAAGGGGTACCGTTCAGCCGCGCGGAAATGGACGCCTTGCTGCAACTGGCGGAAAAGGGCATCGCCGAGCTGGTTGCGCTACAGCGCGAGGCGCTGGCGAAGTAACCGGCGCGAAAGCGATCGTGCCATCCGCTGCGATGGCGCCATAAACAAACAGGGTTGGCCGCATGCGGCCAACCCTGTTTGCTTTGATGCTACCGTGTGGGCGGGTACGACGGATAGGGCCGGTCACTGTCAGCCAGCTCCTCTGCACTTAAAGCCAGCAACTCCAACAAAACCTTCTGCTTGGTCTTGGGCAGGTCGCTAATGGTGACGCCTTTTTTGCGGCGCAGACCGATGGCCAGAGTTTGTCGGCTTTGTCGCACACCATGCCGATGACTTTGCGAAGCGGGATGGGCTGCTTGATGGCGGCGATGATTTGGTTGGCCGCATGCGGCCAACCTTGAACTGATGGCCGGCTTACTCCGCCTCGCGGAACCAGATGGTGGCGCCGTAGCTGCTGTCCGGGAAATCCGGCATCAGTTCGCCCTGGGCAAAGGCACAGCGGGCGTCGGGTTTGGCTGGCGTCCACCAAGTACCGGCCTGCGGGCAGGGATGGCCCGCTTCGCAACGGCTGGATGATGGTATGGGGGGCGCCATGCCTTGCGCTTCGACCGGCTCTTGCGGCGTGATGACGGGGTTGAAGTAGAAAGATTCGTCCGGAATCACGCCGTCGAGGTAGCGGGTGTCCTCCCACACCAGGCGCCAGGTGGCGGGCAACACATACTGCTTGCCGGGATTGGGGTCCTGGCTGAACTTCTCCAAATCCTCGATCCACGGTGCGACCGCGCCTTTGACGAAATAATTGAGCGCATCGGTCTCGCCGGGCGCGCGATGTGGCAGCACCAGTTCCCAGATGCCATCGTTGGGGATGCGTTCCCCGCTTTCAACGAGAATATTGGTGGGGGGGGCTCGGGCGTGGGTTCGGGCCAGGGGCCAAATTTGTGAATCACCTCCTGAAAATAGCTTTCAGTAAGGCATTCAGAATCTCTATAAGCGATAGGATGCCAATCAGCATAAGTAGGCCTTGGCTCATAAACCAGCGCCGCACCACAAGGAGTCGCCGCCTCCTTCAGCAGCCGCAGCTGTTCCAGCCGCTCGGTCCACACCGTATACAGTGGCACGCCGTGCTCGCCACCGTCGTATTTGTTGATCTCGGCAGACGTCACGCCTTCCATTGCTCTGAAAGAGGCACTCTCCGCTTCCCCCAGGTAGCCGTCCTCGCGCTCGCGCCACACCGAGCGGTCGCCTTTCGCTAGAGCGGCCAAGCCTTTCGGGTACAGGTCCTGCACCAGGTAGGCAAATCGCATATTATATTCTGGCGGGCGTTCACCGTCCGGCCAGGTGGCCAGCGCCTCTTCGTAGGCTTTGACGAAGATATCGAACTGCTTGGCGTAGTGCGCCCACACGGTGTAGCTGGACCACTTTTGCAGCAGCCAGAACAGGCGGCGGCGGTTGTGTTGCAGATTCATCTTGCGGTTTCCTTCTGTTTGTCCTGATTGCAGGAGCGCTGGTGCCGCAGGCAACCGCTGCACACGCCGCAGTTTCTGGCAGAAGGCTGTGAGGCTGGCAAACAGAGGGAGATGCATTGCGGCCAACCCTTACTCCGCCTCGCGGTACCAGATGGTGGCGCCGTAGCTGGAGCCAGGAAAGTCGGGCATCGCTTCGCCTTGCACGAAGGCGCGGCGGGCGTCCGGCTTGGCCGGGGTCCACCAGATACCGGCCTGCGGGCAGGGCTGGCCTGCTTCGCAACGGCCCGATGATGGTATGAGGGGCGCCGTGCCTTGCGCTTCAACAGGCTCTTGCACCGTGATGACGGGGTTGAAGTAGAAGGACTCGTCCGGAATCACGCCGTCGAGGTAGCGGGTGTCCTCCCACACCAGGCGCCAGGTGGCGGGTAGTGCAAACTGTTTGCCATGCACATAATCATGATTAGGGTCATCAATCCACGGTGCAATAGCGCCTTTGACGAAATAGTTGAGACAGTCGGTCTCGCCGGGGGCTCGGTGTGGGAAAACCTGTTCCCAGATGCCATCATTAGGGATGCGTTCCCCGCTTTCAACGAGAGTACTGGTGGGCGGAGGGGTGTCTGGGCAGTGAGTAGGAAGGGGCCCCACATCCTGATCCTGCCTCGTACTCTGAAAAAATGCCTCAGGCAGGCCTTCTGAAGGACGATATGCAATAGGGTGCCAATCGGCATAAGTCGGTCTGGGCTCATAGACAAACTCGGCCCATTTTGGCGTCGCCGCCTCCTTCAATAACCGCAACTGCTCCAGCCGCTCGGTCCATACTGTATAGAGCGGCACGCCACGCTCGCCGCCGTCGTATTTATTGATCTCGGCAGACGTCACGCCATCCATCCCTTTGGAGGCCATCCATGCAGCGCAGAGCAAGTAAGCGTCTTCACGCATGGTACGCCACATCGAGCGGTCGCCTCTCGCCAGCGCGGCCAGGCCTTTCGGATACAGATCCTGCGCCAGGTAGGCAAAGCGCACATTGTATTCGGGCGGGCGTTCACCGTCCGGCCAGGTGGCAAGTGCCTCTTCGTAGGCCTTGACAAAGACGTCGAACTGCTTGGCGTAGTGCGCCCACACGGTGTAGCTGGACCATTTTTGCAGCAGCCAGAACAGGCGGCGGCGGTTGTGTTGCAAGTTCATCTTGCTGCTTCCTTTTGTTTACCCTGATTGCCGGCGCGGGTGGCCGCGACGGCAGTGCTGTTGCTGGTCTTGGGCTTGATTTCGTCGGTTTCCAGCTGTCGGGTAAGGGCGTATTGCGACAGGTCTTCGCCTTCCCTGGCGTAGCCGTACTTGCCCTCGACCTCGGTCCAGCCGGTCTTGCGGACTTCGATCTTGACGCCCATCACCTCGGCGCTGCCCAGCTTGCCAGCCTTGGCGGCCTCGCCCAGTTCGGTGATTTTGGCGTTCAGTGCGGCAGGCAAATCGTTCATGCCGACCTGCTTGCCGCCGCCCTCCAGAAACTGGTTCTTGATCTTGTCGCCAAACTGTTCCGCGATGCTGCCATGCCAGCCTTTGAGCGCCTGCATCAGCTCGGCCTCCTGCCGGATGCGGGCCAGTGGCGGAAAGGTGACGAGCACGATCAGGCCGTTGGCGTTCCACTCGTCCAGTACCGCCGCCATCTCGCGCCAGGCCTTGGCATTCTGCGGGATGGTGCCGGCACCCCAGAAATAGCCGCCAGCATTGGATGGCCCGGCCAGCTTGCCGCCAGGGCCAAAGGCGCGGTAAATGGTCTGGCCGGCAAACTGCTCCGGCCCCCAGGCGGCGATCTTGCCACTGAAGGTGCATAGCGAGTTGTAGTACTCGACAACACCATGGCCGGGTAATTTAACCTGTTTACGCAGCAAATCCGGCCAGCCTTCGGCGATCTTGTGCCGGTCGAACCACTTGGCAAGCTGCTTTTGTGCTTCAGGGGTATCTAATTTCCCCGACAGCAAATTCTGCGGCCACTTGCCGGCCTTGATCGCCGCGCGCACCTGATTGTGCAGCATCACGGCCTCGGCTTCGCGCGTCAGATTGCGTTGGCCGGTGGCCAGGGTATGGACTTCGCCCTGGTAGACCAGCTCCTGCAATACCTTCAGCTTGGCGTGCAGCTCTTTCAGCGCCAGTGGAATCATCTTCTTGCCCAGCTCCCGCAGCGTCATGATTCCGGCCTGCACGCGCTGTAGTTGGCCGCGCATATTGTCTGGTAGTAACTGACCTGTGCGTGACTTGATGATGCCGCTGATAGTGTCCGCAATGCTGGCGCAAAAATCAGAGAACTTACCCACCAGTTCGCCCTGATATTTCATGACGTCCAGCTGTTTAAGCCATTTGACGGCGTTGCCCCGCCCGATCCGATTCAAAAACTGGATTGTCTCCGTAAGCAACTTGCTGTTGTCTGCCGCATTTTTCCCTACACGCAGCGCCAAACGACCAACACCCTTGATGACGCCCCCCACCACCGGAATCAAGGCGAAGAGCAGAACTACAAGCAATACCCATTCACTTACTTGTTCGCGGCGTTGCGGTTCATTACTCAGCCGTAGCAACACGGCGATCAGATCGCGTACCGCGGTAGCATCCCCCACCAAGGGGATCATGCCGATGACCGCATCCACAATGATCTGTGCAGTAGTCTGTCGCTCGTTGAATGCCCCTTGTGTCGTGCCCCAGATCCAGTCGCCAGTTTCCGCCGCAATGCTTTTGATTTCTGCAAGACTCATACCGGACATTTTCAATTTCCTCCATGCTTGGCGATGAGTGCCTGGATATCACTGTCGGCAAGTTTGGTTTTATAACCGGGTGTTGACTGTTGGTCTTTGCGTTTATAGGCACGTGAATCAGGGCCAAATTGCACCTCTACCGCACCAGGAGGAACATCCTCAAGCTGCGCCTGCCCATCGCCATCAAGTACCCCGCTACGGGTACTCCCGTCGGAAAACAGTGCGACGTAGCTTGCTCCCGACAGTGCTTCTTGGTCGTGATATTCCCGTTTGATATGAAGCTGTGTCTTACCTACCGGGAGTGCGGGAAGGGCTATCTTCAAGCTCGCCGGCCCGCTCAACCCATGCTCCGCCCCCTTCACGCTCACCGTGCCGGGGCAGTGGATATCAATGTTGCCGTCGGCGAGCTTGATGTAGCCGCCACCGCTGGTAAGCAGAATCTCCTGCTTGGCGGCAATCACCACCTTGCCTTTGCAGGCGGTGATGGTGATGTCCCTATCCGCCGTCAGTTCCATCGCTCCGCTCTGCGCCTGAACCTGTACCTTGCCCTTGGCGGCGATCAGTTTCAGCGAGACCCGGTCCTTCACCCCGGCCACGAACAGGCTGATGTGCTGGCCGACGTTGTGCAGCCACCTCCTGCCCGAGGTCTGGTTCAGATCGCGCTGCGCCACCTGGTCGAGGTTGCTGCCGGCGGCCAACGTTAGGGAGTTGTCGGTGCTGGCGGCCAACCCGGCCGGGGCGGACAGGATCATGAGGGGTTGCTGGCCGGCCTGGGTGGCGCCCTTGCCGGGGGCGGCTGTTTTGCCGTCCTTGTCGGTATTGCTGCCGGCTTCCCACGCGCGCAGGGCGGCGGCGTGGTGCTGCAGGTGGCCGTCGGCTTTGTTCGCGCCCTTGCCGTTGTCGGGCTTGATTTCGGCGGGCCCGGTTTCCTGGGTATCGGCCAGTTGCGCGGTGGCGGTGTCGGCCAAGGATTGGGCGAGGGCCAGGGCAGCGTCGAGCTGGTGTTGTGCGCCGTCGCGCGCCAGTTGCTTGCCGCCGGCGCCGGCTTGCGCTTCGGTGCTCAGCAGCAGACCGTGGCCGGCGCGAATGGCGCCGTGGCGGTCAGTCCTGAGTTCGAAACCCTCACCGCGCGGACTGGCCTTGCCGTCGCTACGCGGGTGGGTGAGGTAGCCCTGGTTGAGCTGGGTGTTGCCGTGTTCGGATGACAGTTTTGCCCGCACTTCGCCCGGGCTGTCATCGAACAGCAGTTCGTTGTACTGCCCGCCGTGGTGTTCCTTGCTCTTGATGCCGGATAGCGTCTGGTTGCCGGGCAGGCTGCCGGCGCCACTGAAGGCGGGCGGCGGGTGGCTGCCGTTGTACAGCACGCCGGTAATCACCGGGCGGTCGATGTCGCCTTCGATGAAGTCGACCAGCACTTCCTGGCCGATACGCGGAATGAACTGGTGGCCCCAGCCGGCGCCAGCGCTGGGCATGGCGACGCGCAGCCAGCAGCTGGAGCGCTCGTCCAGATTCGCCCCGCTGTCCGGGTGCTCGTCCGACCGCTGCCAGTGGAACTGCACCTTGATGCGGCCGTAGGCGTCGGTGTGCACTTCTTCGTTGGCCGGTCCCACCACGGTGGCGGTCTGCGCGCCGCGCGCGGTGGGCTTGGCGTGGGTGGTGGCGGCGTAGGCCGGGGTGAGCGGCAGGCCGCGGCGCTGGGCGTCGAAGGCGCTGCGGAACGGCGTGTTGTCCTCATCGCCGTTTGCGGCCAAGGTTGGCCGCAACGCGGCCGGCAGGCTGCGGGCCAGCTCGGTCGGCAGGTTGTTGCGCACGGCCAGTGTCTGGCGGGTGACCACGAATTCGCGCTGCTCCGGTGCGTCCCACTGGTGTGCCGGGTGGTCGTCGAGGCGGAACCACTGCCCGGCGGTCAGGCCGCGTACCACCCCGGCGCCGGTGAAGGTCTTGGCCTGCGCGTCCAGCGCCTGCTGCCGCAGCCGCGCGTAGTGGCTCAGCTGCTCGGCGTCGCTGGCGTAGTAGGCGCCGGGGGCGTCGTAGTGCTGCAGGCTGCTCTGCAGGCGGGTGCCGTCCAGCCCCTGCTTGATGGCGGTCTCGTCACCGCTGTGGCCGGTGGCCACCGGCTGGTAGTCGTAAGTGGCCAGTGCCACGCTGCCGGGCACGATCTGTCGTGCGCCGTCCCAGCGGGTGAGACCGTCCTCTTCCTCGGTGGCATCGCTGCGATGGAAACGCACGCGCTCAAGGTTGGCCGCAGGCAGGCTGTACGGGTCGTCGAAGGCCAGCAGTTTGACCTGCGGGATATTCCCTCGCGACGCTGCGCTACCTCGCTCGGTCACGCCACTCAGGTGCTCGTAACGCCAACTGAGCCCTTCCTCGCGCAGCAGGCGGCAGATGAAGTCGTGATCGGATTCACGGTACTGCAGGCAGTAGCTGCGACTGGGCAGCGGGCCGGCCAGCGCGAAGTCCAGGCTCTGCACCGCGGCAAACAGCGGGTTGGCGCAGGCGTGCTCGGCAAAGAGCTGGCGCACGATGGCGTCCACAGATGCATCCTGGAACACGCGCGAGGTCTGGCGCAGGCGCAGTAGCGCGAACGGCGGCTCGACAGTGAGCGCATAGCGGGCGAAACCGCCGTCGCTGCCCAGCGTCTCGGCGGCGCTGACCACGCCGCAGCGGATCGTCTCGCTGCCGTCGGCACCGGCGATGCCGAGCCGCACCGGCAGGCCGAGCAGTGACTTCAATTCGATGCCGTCATCCGCCGACAGGCACTCGACACGGAAGCGGTAATCGCCGGCCAGCGCTTCGTCACCGGACAGGCTCAGCGGCAGCAGCGCCTCGCCCCAGCGGGCGCCGTCGCCCAGTTGCAGGCGGAGCAGGCGCTGGTCCTGGTTGAAGGCGGAGGCGAAGCTGGCGAGCAGGTCGGGGAGATTCATGGGGATTAGTACGGGTTAACCGTTGAAAGTAACGCGGGCAGCGTGCAGGCGCTGCACGGTGTCGATCTTGAGGACGAAGCGCTTGGCGGCAATGCCGTTGTCTACCAGCAGTTTCTTGACGGTTTCTGCCCGAGCACGGGCCGCGGCCGGTGCATTGCCTACTTCACGGCGGTCACAGTAGCCAGTGATGATGATCTGTTTGGCAATGACCAGCGCCGGGGCAAGGGCACGGACCTGTTGTTCGGTGAGGGGGCTCAGCTTGGCGCTCATCTTGTCAAATGGCACCAGTGTCGGGTCGGAGACGACGGCCTTGTTGCCGGTGGCTTCCTGCACTTTTGCGGTAGCCTGCTCCACGCCTTCTGCCACTTTCACGACAATGGCCTTGCTTTCCTGGGCCTGGACGGTGGCGGGGTCGGGGGGCGGCGTTTTGTTTTTGCGGCTATTGGCACAGCCCAGCAGCAGTGCCGTGCTGATAGCCAGAATGGTGAGGCGATAAAACATGATGCATCCCTTCAAGGCCGGAGCCGCGATGGAAAGCGGACTCCGGCCGGCAAAACGGCTTAGGCGATTACTTTATTGGCAGTCAGGTCCCAGCCGGCGCTGACGTTACCGCCACCTGCGCCGTCGGCACGTTTCTGCTGGGTGTAAGTCCACTTGATCTTGCCGTAGCTGAAGCTGACCTTTTCGCTGGGGAAGCCGGCATCGTTGGCGGAACCATTCGGTTCAACTTTGGATACCAGAACCTGCTCCATCTTGATTTCCATGTACTTCACCTTGTCACCGCCGGCACGGCACAGCTCGATGGTGATCTCCTTGATGTGCTTGCCGGTGCAGCATGCCTCGTAGATCTTCGGGCTGGCCTTGTCCAGGAAGTGGGTGATCTCATACTGGCCGTGGTTGACGCGTTCCGCGGTGGCGCCGCCGGCGGAGCTGGCCGTCGCCTGGGCTGGCTGTTCGATCAGGTGGGAAAAAGACTGGATTTCGATCCAGTCCTTGTGTTGGTCATCGGTGCTTTCGCCCGGAATGCCGTCGATTTTCAGAAAGGCGTCAAAAGCCATGTGGTTCTCCTAGGTGACAAAAATGGAAGCGTGGCTTCCGGAATGCATGCTCCGGTCACGCCGGCCGGTGAGGCGGGAGACCGGAGCGTCTCGGCGTTAACCTGCCGGCTGAGGCAGCTCGGCAACCAAACGCAGGGAAATGGTGAGTTCGTCCAGCTGGAAATGCGGACGCAGGAAGGCCGCGGCGCGATAGACACCGGGTTTGCCCGGTACCTCCACCACGTCCACACGCGCCTCGCGCAACGGATATTTGGCCTTGGCTTCCTGGCTGGCGGAGTCGTCCAGCAGCACGTATTGCGCCAGCCAGGTATTCAGGAAGTCCTGTACGTTCTGGCGTGAGGCAAAGCTGCCGATCTTGTCGCGCATGATGGATTTCATGTAGTGCGCAATGCGCGACACCGCAAAGATGTAGGGCAGCTGCGTGGACAGGCGGGCGTTGGCGTTGGCCGCATCGGTGTTGTAGGTCTTGGCTTTCTGTATCGACTGGCCACCAAAGAAGGCGGCGTAGTCGGTGTTCTTGCAGTGCACCAGCGAGATGAAGCCCAGGTCGGACAGCAGCTTTTCGGTGCGGTCGGTGACGGCGACTTCGGTCGGGCACTTGAGTGCCACTTCGCCGTCGTCGGTCTTGAAGGTGTGTGCCGGCAGGCCTTCTACCAGGCCGCCACCCTCCACGCCGCGAATGGCGGCCAGCCAGCCGTACTGGGCAAAGGCATCGGTCAGGCGGGCGGCGTAGGCGTAGGCGGCGTTGGTCCACAGGTATTTGTCGTGGTTGCTGCCATCGACGTTTTCCTCAAAGTCGAAGGCCTCTACCGGCACATTGTCACGGCCGTAGGGCAGACGGCCGAGTACGTGTGGCAGCACCATGCCGACGTAGCGCGAGTCTTCCGATTCACGGAATGACTTCCATTTGGCATATTCGACGGTGTCAAAAATCTTGGCCAGGTCGCGCGGCTTGCCGATATCGGTGAAGCTTTCCAGACCGAACAGGCCGGGGGAGGCAGAGGAGATCAGCGGGGCGTGGGCCGATGCGGCCACATGAGACAGCTCGTCCAGCAGGTAGAAGTCCTCCGGGTGACGGGTGAATTCGTAGTCACCCACCAGTGCGGCATAGGGCGCGCCACCAAAGGTGCCGTACTCTTCCTCGTAAATTTTCTTGAACAGGGCGCTCTGGTCGAACTCCGGCGAGGCC
>Ga0209172_10000831_pt1 | contig 77512 bp, 72 predicted proteins | sample LarsenN4metaG_FD_184113 | JGI IMG/M metagenome (GOLD analysis project Ga0209172, IMG submission 184113) | Hot spring sediment bacterial and archeal communities from British Columbia, Canada, to study Microbial Dark Matter (Phase II) - Larsen... ... | reverse complement strand
GCCTGACTGGAGACACTGTTCGGCGTGCGCGAAGGCGGCTTGAGCCGCCCATTGCGCACGCCGAGGTCCGTCGGCTCCCGCCCGGACAGCAGACCGAGTTGGCCTGCGAGAAAGGTGACCGCGACCAGCCCAAAGGCGATCCACAGGGCGACGGTGAGCAATCTCATCGCAATATCTCCATCGCGGCTAAGTCGGCCGGCGGCGCATGAATTTCAGCACGCTGCGCGGTCGCCTTCCGTCACGTGCAGGATCGACCGCGATCCGGCGCAGCGTTTTCCGTGCGTGGCGCGCGACGGACCGGCCGTCGAGACGGTCCCGCCAGCGCCAGACCCGGCGACCTTCGCTGCTCAGACCGTAGCAGTTTGCGACCGTGTGCTGCGGCCACGCGGGGCGCGCTCCGCGGCCACGCGGCGGAACTCGGCCAGCACCGGCGAGGCATCGTCGCGCCGCCAGACGAGCGAGGTCACGACCGGCGGCGAGCGCTCGGCCAGCGGCCGATACACCACGCCACGCAGCCGCGTCCCGCGGATCGAGTCCGGTACCAGCGCCACGCCGATGCCGGCCGACACCAGACCCACCACCGCGTGCGATTGCGCCACCTCTTGCGCGACGCGCGGCGTGAACCCGTGCTGCAGGCAGAAGCGCAGCACCAGGTGGTGCATCACCAGGCCGGGCCGGCGCTGGAACATCACGAAGGGCTCGTTCACCAGGCGCCGCACCGCGATCCGCGCGTGGCGCGCCAGCGGATGGCCGCGCGGCAACGCCACGACGAGCGGCTCTTCGAACACCACTTCCGAATCCAGTTCGGCATCGTCCACCGGCGGCCGCACCACGCCGACGTCGATCTCGCCGCGCCGCAGTTGCTGCAACTGCTCGGGCATCGGCAACTCGCGCAGTTCCAGTTGGACCGCCGGATAGCGGGCGGAGAACTCGCGCAACAGCGGCGGCAGCAGCGTGTAGATGCTTCCGGACATGAAGCCGACGCGCAGCCGGCCGACCGCGCCGCGGGCGGCGGCGCGCGCCAGTTCCGCCGCCTCCTGCGCGCGCGCGAGCAGCGACCGCGCCTGCTCGAGGAAAGCGGCACCCGCATGCGTCAGCGTCACGCGGCGCGGTGCGCGCTCGAACAGCCGCACGCCGAGTTCCTGCTCCAGCGCGTGAATCGCCATCGACAGCGGCGGCTGCGTGATGTGCAGCCGCCGCGCGGCGCGGCCGAAATGCAGCTCTTCGGCGAGGGCGACGAAATAATGCAGCTTGCGCAGTTCCATCGATTCGGCCGGCGTATCGAAAGCGAACGAATTATGAATTGGACCGAATCGCCCGCGCTGCCTATCTTGGCCGCGCAGTGTTCATCCACCAAGGGGGAAAGCGATGAAACGTGCCTTTGCCGCGCTCGCCGCGGCGCTCGCGGCCATGGCGGTCACTCCGCCGGCGGCCGCCTATCCGGACAAACCGATCACCGTCGTGGTGCCGTTTCCGCCCGGCGGCTCCAGCGATGCCATCGCGCGCGCGTTGAGCCAGAAGATGAGCGCGACGCTGGGCCAGCCGGTCGTGATCGAGAACGTGGCCGGCGCCACCGGCGCGATCGGCGCGACGCGAGTCAAGCGCGCCGCGCCCGACGGCTACACCGTGCTGGTGGCCTCGATCGGCGTGTACGCCACCAACCCGTTCCTGCAGAAGAACCTGCAGTACGACCCGGCCAAGGACTTCGACCTGCTGACCGTGCTGGTGCGTGCGCCCAACGTGCTCGTGCTGCATCCGAGTGTGCCGGCGAACAGCGTGGCCGAGTTCGTCGAGTATCTGAAGAAAAATCCGGACCGGGTGTCGTTCGCATCCTCTGGCGCCGGATCCTCCGACCATCTGACGGCCGCCCTGTTCTGGCAGCGCACCGGCACGACGGGGCTGCACGTGCCGTACAAGGGCGGCGGGCCGGCGATTTCGGACCTGCTGGCCGGGCACGCATTGGCTTCGTTCCAGAACCTGAACGCGATCGCCGCGCACGTGAAGGCGGGCAAGCTCAAGGCGCTGGCGATCACCGGCGATCGCCGCTCGGCCGCGCTGCCCGACGTGCCCACGCTGGCCGAAGCGGGCGTCAAGGACGTGGAGGTGTACTCGTGGCAGGCGGCGGCGGCGCCGAAGGGCCTGCCCAAGAGCGTGCGCGACAAGCTGCACGCCGCTTTCGTCGCGGCGTTGAACGATGCCGACGTGGCGCCAAAGCTGACCGCACAGGGCTTCGAACTGGTCGGCAATACGCCGGAGCAGTTCTCGCAGTTCCTCACCCAGGAGCTCGCGCGCTGGAAACAGGTGATCGAGCGCGGCAAGATCACGATCGACTGAGGCCGGGCGCGCACCGATGGCAGAGCTTTCGTTTGCGGCCCGCGAGACGCCGACGGTCACCGCGCTGCGCGTGGTGCCGGTGGCCGGGCGCGACAGCATGCTGCTGAACCTTTCGGGTGCGCACGCGCCGTTTTTCACGCGCAACCTGCTCGTGCTGACCGACAGCGCCGGGCGCAGCGGGGTGGGCGAAGTGCCGGGCGGCGAGCCGATCCGTCGGACGCTCGAAGACGCGCGCGAGCTGGTGCTCGGCCAGCCGCTCGGCGCGTACCTGCGCCTGCTCGCGGCCGTGCGCGAACGCTTCGCCGACCGCGATGCCGGCGGACGGGGGCAGCAGACCTTCGATCTGCGAACGACGATTCACGCGGTCACCGCGCTGGAGGCGGCGCTGCTCGATCTGCTCGGCCAGCATCTGCAGGTGCCGGTCGCGGATCTGCTCGGCGAAGGCCGCCAGCGCGACGAAGTCCCGGTGCTCGGCTACCTCTTCTTCATCGGCGACCGGCGCAAGACCGATCTTCCGTACGCGGAGGAAGAACACGCGCGCGACGACTGGTTGCGCCTGCGCCACGAAGAAGCGCTGACGCCGCAGTCGATCGTGCGGCTGGCGGAAGCGGCGCAGGCGCGCTACGGCTTCCAGGACTTCAAGCTGAAGGGCGGCGTACTGCGCGGCGAGCAGGAGGTGGAGGCGGTGCGCGCGCTGCACGAGCGGTTCCCGCGCGCGCGCGTCACGCTCGACCCGAACGGCGCGTGGTCGCTCGCCGAGGCGGTGCGGCTGCTCGCGCCGCTGCGCGGCGTGCTCGCCTATGCCGAGGATCCCTGCGGTGCCGAGAACGGCTTTTCAGGGCGCGAGGTGATGGCCGAGTTCCGTCGCGCCACCGGGCTGCCCACGGCGACCAACATGATCGCGACCGACTGGCGCCAGATGTCGCACGCGCTCGCGTTGCAGGCGGTCGACATACCGCTGGCGGATCCGCATTTCTGGACGCTCGCCGGGGCTGTACGCGTGGCGCAGACGTGCCGCGACTTCGGCTTGACCTGGGGCTCGCACTCGAACAATCACTTCGACGTTTCACTGGCGATGTTCACGCACGTGGCCGCCGCCGCACCGGGGCGCATCACGGCGATCGACACGCATTGGATCTGGCAGGACGGGCAGCGGCTGACGCGCGAGCCGCTGGCGATTCGCGACGGTCTCGTGCGGCTGCCGCAGAAGCCGGGTCTCGGCGTCGAACTCGACTGGGACGCCGTCGAGAAAGCGCACGCGGCGTATAAGCTGCACGGGCTGGGCGCGCGCGACGACGCCGCCGCGATGCAGTACCTGATCCGCGGCTGGACCTTCGATCCGAAGCGGCCGTGCCTGGTCCGGTAGAGGAGAACGAAGCGATGCGAGAAAACCGTTTGCGCGCGCTGTGGCGCGCGCAACAGACCGCGCTGAACGGCTGGCTGTCGATCCCGAACGCGTTCTCGGCCGAGGTCATGGCGCACCAGGGGTGGGACACGCTGACGGTCGATCTGCAGCACGGGCTGATCGATTACCAGGCGATGGTCGGCATGCTGCAGGCGATCTCCACGACGCCGGCGGTGCCGCTGGTACGCGTGCCGTGGCTCGAGCCGGGCATCCTGATGAAAGCGCTCGACGCCGGCGCCTACGGCGTCATCTGCCCGATGGTCAACACGGCCGACGATGCGGCCAAGCTGGTCGCGTACACGCATTACGCGCCGCGCGGCACGCGCAGCTTCGGCCCGACTCGCGCGGCGCTGTACGGCGGGGCGGACTACGCCGAGCGCGCCGACGAGACGATCGTCGTGTTCGCGATGATCGAAACGGCGCAGGCGCTGGAGAACCTCGACGCCATTCTCTCCGTCGAGGGGCTCGACGCGGTCTACGTCGGTCCGGCCGATCTGTCGCTCGCGCTCGGCTGCAAGCCGACGTTCGATGCGGTGGAGCCCAAGGTCGCGCAAGCGATCGAACACATCGCCGCGCGCGCGGCCGCGCACGGCGTGATGGCCGGAATCCACACCGGCAGCGCGCCGACCGCGCTGGCGCGCGCGGCGCTCGGCTACCGCTTCGTCACCGTCGGCACCGATGCGCGCCTGCTGGCCGCGGCGGCGAAACAGGCGGTGGACGCTTTTCGCAGGGGGTGATGCATGAGCAAAGTCGGATTCGTCGGCCTTGGCATCATGGGCGCGCCAATGGCCGCCAACCTGATCAAGGCGGGGCACGAACTGTTCCTGTTCAGCCGCTCCGGGGTACCGGCGGCGCTGGTTGAAGCCGGCGGCCAGGCGTGCGGCAGCGGGCAGGAGGTGGCGAGCAAGGCCGAGGTCGTGATCACGATGGTGCCGGACACTCCGCACGTGGAGGCCGCGCTGTTCGGCGAGAAAGGCATCGCTGCCGGACTTTCGCCCGGCAAGACCGTCGTGGACATGAGCTCGATCTCGCCGCTGGCCACGCGCGAGTTCGCGCGCCGGATCCGGGCGCTGGGTTGCGACTACCTCGACGCGCCGGTGTCCGGCGGCGAGGTGGGGGCGAAGAACGCCACGCTGACCATCATGGTCGGTGGATCCGAGGCGGCGTTCGCGCGCGTCAAGCCGCTGTTCGAGGCGATGGGCAAGAACATCACGCTGGTCGGCGATGTCGGCGCCGGGCAGATCGCCAAGGTGGCCAACCAGATCATCGTCGCGCTCAACATCGAAGCGGTGGCCGAGGCGCTGTTGTTCGCCGCCAAGGCGGGCGCGGATCCGGCGCGGGTGCGGCAGGCGCTGATGGGCGGTTTCGCCGCCTCGCGGGTGCTCGAGGTGCACGGCGAGCGCATGATCAAGCGCACGTTCGAACCGGGCTTTCGCATCGAGCTGCACCAGAAGGACCTGAATCTGGCGCTGACGGCGGCGCGCGAGCTCGGGCTGAGTCTGCCGAACACCGCCAGCGCGCAGCAGTTGTTCAGCGCCTGCGTTGCGCACGGCGGAGCGAAGTGGGATCACTCCGCGCTCGTCCGCGCGCTCGAGAAGCTGGCCAACTTCGAAGTCGGCGCGGGGACGTGATGCCCGATTCGGCACGGCCTGCCGGCGCGGCGGATGCGCACGCCCCGCGCTACGTCCGGCTGGATGCGCGCGACAACGTCGCGATCGTCGCCAACGACGGGGGCCTTGCGGCCGGCGCGCGTTTTCCCTGCGGACTGACCTTGCGCGAGCGCGTGCCGCAGGGACACAAGGTCGCGCTCACCGACATCGCCGCCGGTGGCGCGGTGATTCGCTACGGGGTCGAGATCGGACGCGCGCGGCGCGAACTCGCGGCGGGAAGCTGGGTCCACGAAGGCGTGCTCGATCCGCCGCCGGCGCGGTCGCTGGACGATCTTCCGCTGGCGACGCGGCCGGCATCCCCGGAGGCGCCGCTGACGGGTTTCACGTGTTCCAGGGCTTTCAACGCCGACGGCAGCGTCGGCACGCGCAACGTGCTGGCGATCGCGACGACCGTGCAATGCGTGGCGGCGGTGGTGCGGCACGCGGCGGAGCGCATCCGGGCCGAACTGCTGCCCCGCTACCCCAATGTGGACGACGTGGTCGCGCTCGACCATGCCTACGGCTGCGGCGTGGCGATCGACGCACCGGACGCGCAGATTCCGATACGCACGCTGCGCAACCTCGCGCGACATCCGAATTTCGGCGGCGAGCTGTTGCTGGTGAGTCTCGGTTGCGAGAAGCTGCAGCCGCCGCGACTGCTTGGCCGCACCATCGAGATCCGTCCCGCGCGCGGCGGCGACGAAGCGCCGGAGCTCGTGACGCTGCAGGAAGAGGCGGGCTTCGCCGCGATGGTGCGGACGCTGCTGGCCGCCGCCGAACGCCGACTCGAGCGCCTGAACCGCAGGCGGCGCGAGACGGTGCCGGCCTCCGAACTCGTCGTCGGCGTGCAGTGCGGCGGCAGCGATGCCTTCAGCGGTGTCAGCGCGAACCCCGCTGTGGGCGTGTGCGTCGATCTGCTGGTGCGCGCCGGCGCGACCGTGCTGTTCTCCGAGGTCACCGAGGTGCGCGACGGCGTGGCGCAATTGACGGCGCGTGCCGCGACACCGGAGATCGCGCGCGCGATCGTGCGCGAGCTGGCCTGGTACGACGACTACCTGCGCCGCGGCGGCGTCGATCGCAGCGCCAACACGACGCCCGGCAACAAGGCCGGTGGCCTTTCCAACATCGTCGAGAAAGCGATGGGCTCGATCGTCAAGACCGGCCGCGCGCCGATCGCCGGCGTGCTGGCGCCGGGCGAGCGCGTCGAAGGTCAGCGCGGTCTGCTGTTCGCCGCCACGCCGGCGTCGGACTTCGTCTGCGGAACGCTGCAATTGGCCGCCGGAATGACCGTGCACGTCTTCACCACCGGCCGCGGCACGCCTTACGGGCTGCCCGCGTGCCCGGTGATCAAGGTCTCCACGCGCAGCGAGCTGGCACGCCGCTGGCACGACCTGATCGATCTCGACGCGGGGCCGGCGCTGACCGGTGCGGCCACCGTTCAGGACATCGGCCATGCGCTGTTCCGCCAGATCCTGGCGGCGGCCAGCGGCGAGAAGACCTGGTCGGAGCGCTGGCGCCTGAACAACGCGCTGGCGCTGTTCAACCCTGCGCCGGTGACGTAGCGGGCGCGGGTTCGTGCGCCGCGTACCGCGCGACGAACCGGCGGTCGATGCGGTCCTTCCAGCGCCAGACCCAGCGGCCCTCGGTGCTCAGGCCGTCCCAGCTCGCCACCGCGTGCTGCGGACCGGTCGAGATCAGGTACAGCGCCACGCGCTGCGGGCGGTAGCGGCGCGGCCGCTTGCCGGCGAGATGGCGCATCAGGTTGCGCGCCAGCGGCGGGCCGGCGCGCACCGCGTACACGCCCGACTTCGGGCGCGGGTGGCCGACGATCGACGCGCAATCGCCGGCGGCGAAGACGAACGGATGCGAGATCGATTGCAGCCGATCGTCGACCGCGATGAAGCCGCGCTCGTCGACGGCGAGCCCCGCTTCGCGCGGCCAGTCGGCAGCGGCCGCGCCGATCGCGGCGATCGTCACATCGGAGGCGATCTCGCCGCCGTCGGCGAGCAGCACCGTGTGGCGTGTGATCTCGGCGGCGTCGTCTTCGATGAGCCGAACGCCGCGTGCGGGTGCAAGACGCGCGATGCGCCGGCGCACGCCCTCGCCGAGCGTCGGCAGCAGCCCCGGTTTGCCGGTGACGAGCTGCACGCGCGCCGGCACGCACGCGATTCGCGCGCGATGCGCGATCGCGAACGCCAGCTCGACGCCGCCGGCGCCGCCGCCGAGCACCGTGACCGTGCCGGCGTCTTCGCCCGCCTCGGCCAGCGCGACGAGCTGCGCGAACAGCCGCGGCCACGCCCGGATCAGCGATTCGATCGGCCGCAGCGCGATCGCATGCTCGCGCAGGCCGGGGATCGCATCGAGGTTCATCACCGGTCCGGTCGCGATCGAGATCACGTCGAACGGCAGCGGCTCCGATGCCTCGGTGTACGCGACGCGCGCGGCGAGGTCGAGCCGCGCCACGTGCGCCTGCACGAAGCGCGCGTTCGCCCGCTGCGCGAGCGGCGCGAGCGGGATCACGCACTGTTCGATCGCGTAATGGCCGGTGATCCAGCCCGGCAGCATGCCCGAGTAGACCTGCCGGTCGAACGGCGAAACGAGCGTGACTTCGACGTCGGCCAGCGGCGCGCGCGCGAGCGCGTCCAGCACGAATACGTGCGAGTGGCCGCCGCCGGCGAGCAGCAGCCGTTTCACTCGGTCTCCAGCACGACGTCGCCGAAATAGGACAGTGCGGCGGTTCCGGTGTTGTCCGCGTCGGCGGATAGTGCGACCGCGGCGAGTGCCGGCAAGCCGCCCTTGCTCTCGTCCGGAAAGGCCGCGGCGAAGTCGGCGCGCAGATCGCGCGATTCGTCGAACCAGCGGCCGGTCGATCCCTGCCGCAGCACCAGCATGCGGACGCGGTCCGTGTACGCGTTGGCGAGCCATGTGCCCGCGGCGAGTTTCTCGTCCCACACGTAGCAGATCGCCGCAGCGGGCAGCTTGGGGTCGAACAGCAAGCGGCCGAGCCGGATGCGGAAGCGGTCGCCCGCCGAAAGCCGCTCGAGCGGCAGATCGAACAGCGCGCACACGCGCGCCGGAACGTCGTCGCCGGACTTGCGCGTGAGGTCGGCGCCCGCGACCGGCTGATCGATTCGCCAGCGCCACGCGAGCCGCGTCGCGATCGTCGCCGGCGCAAGCTCGTGGACGAGGTTCGCGTACGACGCATCGGCGCGCGCGCGCAGCACGTGCGCACCGTCGAGCGCGACGATGTCGTACTGCGTGTGGCGCGCGATCTTCGGCGAGGTCGCGAGCTTCCACGGCGCCGGCGGCGCGCCGGTCGGCGCTCTGGAAAACGGCGTCAGTTCGACCGTTGCGGCGGCTGCGGGCGCGAGCGGCGCGAGCGCGGGCAGCGCGGCGGCGACTAGGCTGCGAGCCAGCCTGCCGCGAGCGCGCGTTCGTAGTCTTCCGGCGTGTCGAGATCCGGCAACGGCGGACGTTCGCACCAGCGCAGCCCGAGCCGCGCCATGCGCTCGCGCGTCGCTTGCATCACCTTCGGTCCGCCCCATTCGATTCCTTCGAACAACGGTGCGTGCGGCGCACGCAGTCCGATCAACACGTAGCCGCCGTCCTCGGCCGGCTGCACGACTGCGTCGTTCGCGGCGAGCGCTTGCGCCGCCGCCGCGAGGTCCGCGGTCGTCAGTGCCGGACAATCGGTGCCGATCAGCAGGCATCGATCGCAGCGGTCGGGCGCGAGTGTATCGGCGAACGCGTTCAGCATCCGTGCGCCGAGGTCGCATCCCTGCTGGATGCGGACCCGAACGCCGACGCGCTGCGCGCAGCCGGCGATGAACGGATGCCGAGCGTCGCCGGCGACCCACAGCGTCACGCGCGAATCGGACAGTGCGATCGCTGTTTCGAGCGCGCTTTCGATCAATCGTTCCTGAAGGCGTGCCGCGCCCGCCGCGCCGAGCCGAGGGACGAGCCGGGTCTTCGCTTCGCCGGCGACGGGCGCCTTGGCAAAGACGGCGATATCGACGAGCGGCATCGGCATCGTCACCGCGCGTCGCGATAGCGGCGCGCGAGCTCGGCCGGATCGGCACCGAAGAAATACGCGAGCCGCAGCCGCCACATCAGCAGGATCGTGCGCCACACGCCGTGCCTTTCCCAGCGGCGGCCCGAGGTCGTTACGCGCGCGGCGAGTGCGAGCGGCGGCGAGATGCGCTTGGCGCGCTTGCTGAACTCGATGTCCTCCATCAGCGGAATCGGCGCAAATCCTTCGAGCGCGACAAACGCGCCGCGTTCGACGAAGATCGCCTGGTCGCCGGTGGCGATTCCGGTGAGCCGCGAGCGCCAGTTCATCAGCGCCTCGATCACGGGAAGCCAGCGCGAACGGCCCTGGATCGAAACGTCGAAGCGGCCCCAGCAGCGATCCGAGTTGGCGAGCGTGCGAAAGATGATCCGGTCCGCGTCGGGCGGAAGCGCTGTGTCGGCGTGCAGGAACAGCAGCACGTCCGCGTCGGCCGCTTCGGGTGCGCGCGCGCCCGCGTTCATCTGCAGCGCGCGGCCGCGCGGCGCCTCGATCACGCGGTCGGCCAGCGGCGCGGCACGCCGCACCGTGTCGTCGCCGCTACCGCCGTCGACGACGATCACACGCGCGCCGCGCGCACGCAATTGCTCCAGCCGGGCCAGCGCCGCTTCGATGCCGCGGGCTTCGTTGAGCACCGGAATGATGATCGCCAGACGCATGCTTCAGTTTTGGAGAGGCCGTATTTCAACACGGAGCGCACGGCGAAAGCCTCTCGGCTTGCCGTGTCGTCGGTGTGCTCCGTGGCTGAAGCTCCGATTTCGAAGGCCGAAGGACGCACCACAGAGACACCGAGCGCGCTGAGAAAACCAAAGCGACGTCCTTGTCGGTGTCCCCGCTGTCGCGGCGTTCGAATCGGTCGCATCCGCCGTCAGCGCAGTTTCCGCCGCTTTGGCGCGAGGTCGGGCCACTTCGCTTCGACGATCGCGAGCAGGTCGCGCGCGCCGAGCACGGTCACGCCCGGCCGCGGATTGCGGGCGGCTTCGAGGATCGCGCGCGCCGCCGTCTTGGCCGACAGCGCGCGCGCATAGGTCGGCAGCATGATGTCGGCGAGCGCCCGGCCGGCTGCGCGGACGAGCCGTGCGAGCCAGCGGCCGGCGGGCCGCGTGTCGTCGGCCGCGGTCGGCCGGACGATCAGCACGGACTCGAAGCCCATGCGTGCCAGCTCGATCTCGTCGGCGCTGGCGATCGTCGACGCCGCCGCGCTCATCTGCAGCAACGCATCGAGCGGCGCGACGACGACGAGCCGGCGCGCGCCGCAGTCGCGCGCAATCCGCGCCGCTTCGAGCAGCTCGCCCGGCGCGAACGCGCGCAACGGCGAGCCGGCGGGCACGAACGTCTCCGGCCCCGCGAGGCAGACGTACGCGTCGTCCGCGACCACGACACCCTGACCGACGACCCACGGCCGGAAGCGCGAGGTGGCCGAGCCGATCGGGTGCGTGACGCCGACGTGCACGAGCCGGTAGTCGCTCGACGCGACCAGCAGCGCGAGGAGTTCTTCGCCGAGCGCGCCGACCATGCCGAGCGCGAGCGCGGTCCGGGCGACATCGTCGGCGCGCGCGTTGCGTGCGCGGTGATCGGCGACGGCAGATTCGAGTGAAGGCGCGTCCGACATGGCGGCGCGAGGTTAGCAGCGCGCGCGACACCGGAGCATGGCGGCTTCACTTCGCGTCGTTCAGCGACCAGTCGTACTCGATGAACCGGATCGGCGCGCTGCCCGCGCGCAGCGCGGCGCGGTCGGCCTCCGTGTCGGCGAGCTGTTCGGCATAACGCGCGCCGAGCTCGGCGAGCGACGTGAAGCGCCGATAGCCGAGGAAGCGCTTGCCGCCCTTCTTGAAGTCGTCCGCATACCAGTCGAAAAGCTGCGACAGCTCGAGCGTTTTCGTTTGCGCATTGAAGCGGTTGCGCGTGCGGTCGGACAGGAAGCGCCGCATCAGGTCTTCGAGCTGCGCGTCGAGCTTCTCTGCGGTGAAGGCCTCGCGGCCGAGCATCGGGCAGCCGATCGACGCGCAGTTCACCGCGACGTGTACGCGCGGCTCGTCGAACACGCCGGGCGCGCGCATCGTCTCGTGCTCGATTCCGTCCAGATGCTGTGGTTTGCCGAGCAGCGTGAAGAAGCGGTCCTTCCACGGATTGCCGAACACGATGCCGAAGTCGCGGATCGACTTCAGGTTCGGATAGCGCGTCAGGATCTTCTCGACCGTGAACGCGTTGTACGCGTTGGCGAGGAACGCGAACTGCTGCGGCTTGCTCCACTGCGCGTACTCGTCCGCGCCGACGGCCGACAGCGTTTTCAGGAACGCCTGCAACTGCGCGCGGTCGGCCGCGAAGCCCTTGTAATCGACGCGCGAGCTGTTGCCGTCGGCCGCGATGCGGACGTGCTTGCGCAGCAGCGCGGTCCACGCCGCGTGCGTGTGGTCGAACTGCGCGCGCGCGTCCGCCGCCATGAGTGCGAGCAGCGCAACGGTGAGAGCGAGCAGGGCGGCGAAACGGGGGCGATACGGCATTGTGGGCCTCCGGGGGTTAGTGGCTTCAGTGCGTGGTCGGCCGCGCGGGTTCGCGCGTGGCGCCACGCGCCGTAATGAGCGCCGGTTCCGCGCCTTCGATGCGATCCGCCCACTGCAGCCGACGGTAGTCGAAGCCGCGCTCGAGCGTCGGTTTGACGATGCGGAAGTACGGCGAGATGTCGAAATCTCGCGGCGCGTACAGGCTGTGGTGACGGATATGCAGGTATTCGCGGTAGCACTGGCTGCAATGCGGATCGGCGAGCTTCTCGCGCGTGACTTCGGGCAGGATCGGGTAGCGGACCGACTGGAACGCCTGCGCGATCAGCGTCGAGCAGATCGCGCGCGTCGGATCGCCGCTGCCGAGCGCGAGCAGCCGCCGGCGGTACTGCGCGGGCACCGGCGGCGTGCGCAGCAGGTAGCGCGCGAGGTCGAAGACGTTGCGCAGGTCGTAGCGGTAGCCGATCCGCTCGATCGCGAAACGGATCACGCGTTCGCGATCCTCGTCGGTCAGCCCGACCGGGCGGCAGATGCGCGTGTGCAGCGTCGCGTACATCGACAGCGCGACCGCGCGTACGCCGTGCTTGAGGTCCGCCTCGATCAGCTCGGCAGGCTCGCCGTCGATCGCGGGCAGCTCGGGCCGGCGGCCGACGTACAGCGTCGCGTGCGACCAGGTCGATTGCGTGAGGTACTTGATCGCCGCGCTGATGCGCGTGTTGCCCTCGACCAGCAGCACGTCGCCCGGTTGCAGCGCCGCGGCGAGCGCATCCGGGTCGCTGGTCGTCGCGCTCGACGCGCCGACCGGCCGGGTCAGGTAGTCGGCGAGCTTGCGTCCAATCCAGCGCGCGATCGGGTTCATTGCGGCGAGTGTTCCACCTCCGCTGCATAGGCTGGGCGCTTGTCGGTGAGCAGCGCACCGACCTGGCCCAGCACGGCACCGATACCGTACTCGCCGCGCTGCCACGCGTGCAGCGCGGTCAGAAACGCCCACTGGCCCTGCGTGACGGTCGAGCGTTTCCACGCGCCGGCCGCGTACTTGTTCGCCTCCGCCATCGTCGGATAGACGTGGATCGTGCCGAGGATCCTGTTCATGCCGAGGCCGTGTTTCATCGCGAGCACGTATTCGGCCAGCAGATCGGCCGCGTGTTCGCCGACGATCGTGACGCCGAGGATCTTGTCGGTGCCTGGTTTGGTCAGCACCTTGACGAAGCCGTGCGCCTCGCCGTCGGCGATCGCGCGGTCCAGATCGTCGATGCCGTACACGGTCACCGTGTGCGGGATGCTTTTCTCTTTCGCTTCCTGTTCGTTGAGTCCCACGCGCGCGACCTCCGGATCGGTGAACGTCGCCCACGGAATCACGCGGTAATCGGCCTTGAACTTCCGGAAGCGACCGAACAGCGCGTTCACCGTCGCGTACCACGCCTGGTGCGAGGCGGTGTGCGTGAACTGGTACGGCCCGGCGACGTCGCCGCACGCATAGATGTTCGGGTAGATCGTCTGCAGATACGCGTCGGTCTCGATCGTGCGCGCGGCGGTGGTGCCGATGCCGAGCTCCTCCAGTCCGTAGCCGCTCGTGTTCGCGATGCGGCCCACGGCGACCAGCACCGCGTCGAAGGCGATGCGCACGTCCGCGCCGCCGCGTTCGGCGATCAGCACGTGCTCGCCGTCTTCCAACAGGAAGCGCTTCGCCGTGTGCCCGGTCAGCACGCGGATGCCTTCCGCCTCGAAGCGCTGCGCCACGATCTGCGAGACCTCGGGATCCTCGCGGATCAGGATGCGCGGCAGCATCTCGACCTGCGTGACCTGACTTCCCAGCCGCGCGAACGCCTGCGCCAGTTCGCACCCGATCGGCCCGCCGCCGAGCACGACCAGGCGCTTCGGCAACGTTCGGATGTTCCACACCGTGTCGGAGGTCAGATAGCCGACTTCCTTCAGTCCCGGGATCGGCGGCACGAACGGGCGCGCGCCGGCGGCGATCACGATCGCCTTGGTGGCGAGCGTCTTCGTGCCGGCGGCGGTCGCCACCTCGACCGTCCACGGCGAGGTGATCTTCGCGTTGCCGATCAGGCACTCGACGCCGAGCTTCGTGTAGCGGTCGATCGAATCGTGCGGCTCGACGGTCTTCACGACGCGCGCGACGCGCTCCATCACGTCGGCGAAGTCGAACTCGGCCACCGCGCGCCGGATGCCGAACTCGCGGCTGCGCGCGATGTGCGACAAGAGCTTCGCCGAGCGGATCAGCGCCTTGCTCGGCACGCAGCCGGTGTTCAGGCAGTCGCCGCCCATCCGGTGTCTTTCGACCAGCGCGACCTTGGCTTTGGTCGCGGCGGCGATGTACGCGGACACGAGTCCCGCGCTGCCCGCGCCGATCACGACCAGGTTGTAGTCGTACTTCGCCGGCCGCCTGTCCTGCCATTTCGCATAGACGCGCCGCGACTCGAGCGCCGCCAGCGCGCGCTTGGCGGCGAGCGGGAAGACGCCCAGCAGCACGAACGCGGCGATCAGCCCGGCCGACAGGCGGAACTGCCCGAGCTGCGTGCCCGCGTACACGTAGACGATGGTCCCGGCGAGCATGCCGAGCTGGCTCACCCAGTAGAACGTGCGCGCGCGCATCGGGGTCAGCGCCAGCGCGAGGTTGATCAGCCAGAACGGAAAGATCGGCACCAGCCGCAGCGCGAAGAGATAAAACGCGCCCTCCCTGCGTACGCCGTCGTTGATCGCTTGCAGCCGGTCGCCGAAGCGGCCCTGCACCCAGTCGCGCAGCAGGAAGCGCGCGGCGAGGAAGGCGAGCGTGGCGCCGATGCTGGAGGCGAACGACACGACGATCGTGCCGACGACGAGGCCGAAGATCGCGCCGCCGGCGAGCGTCATGATCACCGCGCCCGGCAGCGACAGCGCGGTGACCGCGACGTAGATCGCGAAGTAGATCGCGATCGCCCGCAGCGGATGCGCGGCGTAGTAGGCATCGATCTTGGCCCGGCTCGCCTGGAAGAACTCGAGCGTCAGGTACTGCTTCAGATCGAAGGCGAAGAACGCCGCGATCGCCGCCACGACGACGGCGAGCAGCACGAGCCGTTTCTTGTCCATCGGATCTCCTTGCCAGCGGCAGGTCGGCGCTAACCCTCACCCCCGCCCCTCTCCCGCGCGCGGGAGAGGGGAGTTTCGAGAGCCGCTGCGCGACTTTCAGGTCGCGCCGGGCAGTGGTCGACGCGTCGGCGCCGATCTTACGCAGCGGCGGGGCGGCAGACCGCGGCCGGTGCGCGGCCGAGCGCGTGGTCGATCGTGAACGCGGGTCCTTCGACGATGCGCCGGCGATACGAGATCGCGGCCGGCGAACCGGCCGGCCAGATCGCGTCGAAGCGCGCGAGCCACGCCGCGAGATCGAATTCGATCTTCAGCGCATCGACGAAGCAGCCGGCGTCGAACAGGCCGTACAAGCGCAGGCGTTGGAGCGCGCGCGGCAGCCCGCGCGTCGAGATCCGCGTCAGCACGCCGTAGGTCGTGCCGGCGAAATTGGCCATGCCGGCCGCGCCGTTGTTGATCACGAAGCCGCGCTCGAAGGCTTTGAGCGCCGGCGCGCAGGTATGGCTGCACGCGTAGCCGTCGACCGCGCCGAGTTCGAGCGCGCCGGCGAGCTGCGCGGTGCGCGCGTCGTCGTGCAGGCTGTCGTGCGCGAAGCGCCAGCCGGCGAGTGCCCACGCGTCGCCGTGGACGATCGCGATGCGCGCGTCGCCGACCTGCGCCACCGCGTGCATCGGCAATGCGCCGAGCCGCCGCCGCGAGCAGCGGTCGCCGTCCGCTGCCTGCGCGATGCCGCGCAGGCGCGCCAGGATCGCGTTGCTGCGCTCCACATCGTCGTCGGGCACCGACTGCGGATACGCGCAGCCGCAGCCGGCGGCATCGTCGTCTGCGGCGAGCTCGGTCTCGACGTTGCCGCGCAGCGCGACACATGCGAGCACGCGCTGCTGGATCTCGGCGTACAGGGCAGCCTCGGCGTCGAACCAGTGGAAATCGCCGTTGAACACGCGCATCGGGGCGACGGCCTCGGTCGCCGCCATCGCGTCGATCGCATCGAGCGCGTACGGATTGCCGTACAGACCGCCGATCACGTACAGCGTCTCGGCCGCGATCTGCGGCGGCCGCGCGAAGGCGCGCGGCGAATAGCCGTAGTGCGGCGGGCAACTGCGTCCGGGCGTGCTCACGCCAGCGCCCCGCCGCAGCTCGATCCCTGCCCGGCGGTGCAGCCGTAGCAGTGATCGGCGACGACGATCGGGTTGTCGGCGAGGTCCAGTTCGAGCCAGTCCTCGAGGTGCAGCCGGCCATGGCCGCGTCCGCCCTCGCGCAGCGGCAGCCCGAGCATCTGGTTGAAGTCGCAGTCGTACAGGAAACCCTGCCAGTCGACCGAAACGAGCGTGCGGCACATCACGTGCTCGACGTTCTCGGCGCGGTGCGCGGCGCGCAGCAGCGCCATGTAGTCGCGGAACTGGCCCTTGCTGATCAGCGTGGAGCCGAAGCGCGCGATCGGCATGTTGGCCAGCGCGTACAGGCGCGTGAACACGATGCCGTGGCGCTCGCCGAGCAGGCGGCGGTAATCGGCTTCGAGCTTGCCCTGGTCCGGCGGCAGCGACGTCCCCTGCGGGTTGTAGACGAGCGCGAGCGGCAGCCGCGTGCCGTAGCCGAGCGCGTTCAGTTTCTGCAGCGCGCGCACGCTCTTGTCGAACACGCCCTTGCCGCGCTGGCGGTCGACGTTTTCTTCCAGATAGCAGGGCAGCGAAGCGACGACCTCCACCTCGTGGGCGGCGAAGAAGTCGGCGAGGTCTTCCTGCCCGGGTTCGAACAGGATCGTCAGGTTGCAGCGGTCGATCACGTGCACGCCGAGCGCGCGCGCTTCGCGCACCAGGTCGCGGAAGTGCGGGTTCAGTTCCGGCGCGCCGCCGGTGAGGTCGAGCGTGCGGATGTCCTTCGCCGCCAGCACGTCGAGCACGAGGTCGATCGTCGCGCGGCCCATCTGCTCGGTGCGGTTCGGGCCCGCGTTCACGTGGCAGTGCACGCAGGTCTGGTTGCAGGTGTAGCCGAGATTGACCTGCAGCGTTTCGACCGCGCGCCGGCGCAGTGCGGGGAAGTCGGTGGCCTTCAGCAGCGGCAGGGTGGCGTGCATCGAGTCGGTCTCCAGGGCCCTTTGGTTCGTTTCTCGTTGAGTGCAGCGTTGTTCGAGTGCAGCGTTGTTCAATCGACGGCGAGTTGGATGCGGGTCAGCCTCGGTGATGCGCGCGATCTCCAGGCCGCGGTCTGCGACCCGGTCGCGCCGCGCCGACCCTGCGATTCGAGCCCCGCGCTGAACGGAGCGGTGCTGCGAGACGGCGTTCTCTCCACACGATGCCCTTTGTCGTCGTTCGGCTCAATCGCTTACGGTGAACGGCTTCGAATTTTCCCGGAGCGGTTCCGTAATGAACGCGGCGCCGCGGCGACTGATGCCGGGCGCGTGGGCGTCCGGGCCAGGAAATCTGGCGAGGCGTGCTGTTGCGCTGCTCATCCAACGTCCAACCTTTCTCGAACGATCTAAGGAGATTGCAGATGTCGAAGTCGAAAGTCGTGGCCGCGCTGTCGCTCGCGGCGTTGTCCTTCGCCGCCCACGCGGGCGGCGGCAACGTAGGGGTGTATGCCTCCGAGAACTCCGCTCGATCCGGTGCCGGCCTGACGCGCGCCGAGGTGCGAGCCGAGCGCGATGCGGCGCTGGCGCGCGGTGAACTGCACCGGTTCGGCGAGGCCGGTCCGCTGGTCGCGGCGCAGCCGTCGACGCGCACGCGTGCCGAGGTGCGAGCCGAGCGCGATGCGGCGCTGGCGCGCGGCGAACTGCACCGGTTCGGCGAGGCCAGTCCGCTGGTTGCCGCGCAGCCGTCGATGCGTACACGGGGCGAGGTGCAAGCCGAACTGCTCGAAGCGATCCGTCTCGGCGTTTACGGAAGCGGCGGCGAGGCGAGTCCGCCGATCGCCACGCCCGCTCAGGAGGCACAGATCGCCGCGGCCGGCCGCGCAGCCGCGCACCGGTTCGCGGCGATGCAGTAGTTCCCCGCGACTGAAAGCGGGCGCCGGCGCAAGGCTTCGCGCCGACGCCCGCGTCACTGCGCTGCGATCGCGAACGAGGGCCGGCCCGAAGGCCGGCCCAGCGCCGCCTGCTGTCGCCATCGAATCGGTTGATCTCATCTGCCGCACACGCTCGCCGATACGCACGCCCAGCGGCGCCTTTGCTTCCGACCGGCGCACCGTGGGCAGGTTCACCGGCTCATTCGCCGAGCCGGCGCATCGCGCGGCGCATCAGGTCGAACTGACGGTCGACTCGCGAACAGAGGTCGCACGCCTTCAGATGCAGATACAGGCGATAGCGGCCGAGCGGCGACAGCGGCCGGTCCATCCGCTCCGAAAGCAGGACATGCGCCTGCCGGCAGGTGATTCGGGTCAGTCGCTTGATCATCCTGATTGCACCTTCCCGAACCAGTTCGATTCGAGGCACTCCCGAAGCCGCATCCGCGCGCGAAAAAGCATCACGAAGCAGTTGGTCGACGTGATCGCGAGCTCTTTACAGATCTGCGCGGTTTCGAACTCGAGCCATTCGCGCATCATGAACACGCGGCCGAGATTGACCGGCAGCCGGTCGACGCAGAGCTGCAGGATCTCGAAAAACTGCGTGCGCGAAAGCGCGTCCTCGGGGTCGCCCCAGTCGAGCGGCGGATCGATCCGGTGTCCTTCCGGGAGGTACAACTCGTCGAAGGTTTCGACCTCGGCGGCTTCGACCTGCGCGTCGGCCGACACTTCGCGCGCCGCGCGGCGGAAGTGATCGATGATCTTGTGCTTGAGAATCCCGACGACCCACGTCTTCAGCTGCGACTGGCCGGCGAACTTGCCCGCGCCTTCGAGCGCTGCGATCAGCGTCTCCGAGACGACGTCCTCGGCCCAGGTGTCGTTGCGAAGCTGCAGTCGCGCGATCTTCAGCAGCGCAGGGCGCAGCTCGGCGAGCGACTGGCTGAGATCTGCGTCCATCGGCGCTTCGGGCGGATTGTGCGTTCCGGTCGAACGGCGAACCGGTGCACGTGGCGGTCCGTCGCTCCGTCGGACCTACTTCTTGCGCCGCAGGCGGCGGATCAGCGATGACGTGTCCCAACGCCCGCCGCCCATCGCCTGCACGTCGGCATAGAACTGGTCGACGAGCGCGGTCACCGGCAGCGGCGCGCCGTTGCGCCGCGCCTCGTCGACGCACAGGCCGAGGTCCTTGCGCATCCAGTCCACGGCGAAGCCGAAGTCGAATTTGTCGTCGACCATCGTCGTGCCGCGGTTGTCCATCTGCCAGCTCTGCGCAGCCCCCTTGCCGATCACCTGCAGCACGAGCTTCATGTCGAGTCCGGCGGCCAGCCCGAAGTTGATTCCTTCCGACAGGCCCTGGAGCAGGCCCGCGATGCAGATCTGGTTGACCATCTTGGCGAGCTGGCCCGATCCGCTCGCCCCGATCAGCGTGACCGCTTTCGCATAGGCCATCGCGACCGGCCGGATGCGCTCGAACACCGCCGCATCGCCGCCGCACATCACCGTGAGCTGCCCGTTGACCGCGCCAGCCTGGCCGCCGGAGACCGGTGCGTCGATGAAGTGCAGGCCGCGCTTGCGCGCTTCGGCGTACAGCTCGCGCGCGATCGCGGCCGAGGCGGTGGTGTTGTCGACGAACACCGCGTCCTTGGCCATGCCTGCGAACGCGCCGTCGGCGCCGAGCACGACCGAGCGCAGGTCGTCGTCGTTGCCGACGCAGCAGAACACGATCTGCGCACCGGCTGCGGCTTCGCGCGGCGTCCTGGCGAAGTTGCCGCCGTACTCCTCGACCCAGCGCTCCGCCTTCCTGGTCGTGCGGTTGAACACGGTCACATGGTGGCCGGCGCGGGCCAGGTGGCCGGCCATCGGAAAGCCCATCACGCCGAGCCCGAGAAAGGCGACCTTGTGCGGGGTGACGGGTTCGTAGGTCTTGTTCGTCATCGGCTGCAGTTCCTCCCGTGAACGGCCATTCTATCGGGCTGCCGCGGACGCGGCCGCGCTCGCGCAAAAGCGCGACACGCATCGAGGGGTCGCACCAAAGGCCGGCAGCGCGCATCGTCATCGGCGCGACACGGCGTTCGCATAACGTGCCGCCGTTTCCGTCCAACCGAGGAGGTTCACAATGACAATAACGTTCGCGAGCCGCCTGACGGCGGTGCTGCTTCTGGCCGTTTCACCGATGACGATCGACATCACGCACGCGCAGGGCCGTGCCGGCGAGTCCGCGCGCAGCGGCGCGCGCCCGGTGCCGCTCGTGATCGCGCATCGCGGTGCGAGCGGGTATCTGCCCGAGCACACGCTCGAGGGTTATGCCCTCGCCATCGAACTCGGTGCCGATTACATCGAGCCCGATCTGGTGGCGACGAAAGACGGCGTGCTGATCGCTCGCCACGAACCGAACCTGATCGCGACGACCGACGTCGCGGCGCGGCCCGAGTTCGCTTCGCGCAAGCGAAAAGCGATCGTCGACGGCGTCGAGGAGGAGGGGTTCTTCGCGAGCGACTTCACATTGGCCGAGATCAAGACGCTGCGCGCGATCCAGCCGCTCGCCGAGCGCGATCAGTCGTTCAACGGCCGGTTCGCGATCCCGACGTTCGCCGAAATCCTCGACCTCGTCCGCCGCAAGTCGGCCGAGCACGGTCGTGCGATCGGCGTCTACCCCGAGACCAAGCATCCGACCTATCACCGCAACCTCGGTCTCGCGCTCGAGGACCGCGTGCTCGACGAATTGACGCGCGCCGGCATGAACCACCGCGGCGCGCCAGTGTTCATCCAGTCCTTCGAGGTGTCGAACCTGCAGTACCTGCGCACACGCACGCGCGTGAAGCTCGTTCAGCTGATCGACGGCGACTCGGTCGCCAACGACGGCACGGTGACGCTGGCCCCGCCCTTCGACAAACCGTACGACTTCGCGGTGCGCGGCGACCCGCGCACGTTCAAGGACCTGCTGACGCCCGCCGGACTGCGCGAGATCGCAACGTACGCCGACGGCATCGGGCCGTGGAAGCCGTACCTGATCAGCTCCAAGTGCACGGACGCGAACAACGACGGACAGTGCGACGACATCAACGGCGACGGCCGGGTCGACGAGGCGGACCGCACGCTGCTCGCGCCGACCACGGTGGTCGCTGACGCGCACGCCGCGGGGCTGCTGGTGCACCCGTTCACGTTCCGCAACGAACAGCGCCGGCTCGCGAGGGACTACGCGGGCAATCCGGTCAACGAATACCTGAAGTTCTACGAGCTCGGTGTGGACGGACTGTTCTCCGACTTCACCGACACCGCACGCAGCGCGCGCTTCATGTTCCTGCTGAAGACACGGCCGGAGCTCGCGCAGTGCCTGACCGGCGAGCAACGCGGCCGCGCGTGCGACGCGCTGCGGTAGCTCGTTCGCCCGGCAACGGCGCTTCAGCGCCCGATCCGATGCGTCGTGCCACCGGCGTGTTCGCGCCGGCGCACGAGCACGCGCATGAACTGCGGGTGCCACGGCCGGCACGCAAGCAGCAGGCTCATCGGCGGGCGCTCGTTCGCGGGCAGGTGCGCGTCCTCGGCGTGCTGATCGGAGAATTCGCGCGCGAGCCGCTTGAGTTTCTCGATCAGCACCGCGCTGGACGCGGCTGACAGCCGCCCGTTCAGCAGGATCATCAGCTCGTTGTCGCCGGCGAAGTCGGAGTCGAAGAAGTCGTCCGCGGCGCCCTTGAACGCGGTCTGGATCGGGCCGTTGGGAATCCACGCGAAGGTGCGCGCGATCCGCAGCTTGAAGCGGTTGTTGGGCAGCAGCTCGATGATGCCGATCCGGTCGAGCCGCACCAACAGACCGACGAGCTCGGCTTCGGTGAGGTCGTAGGTCGCGAGGATGTCGTCGAAGGACAGCAGGTTCAGCGCGCAGATCGCGACGAGGAACAGCTTCGGGTCGGCGACGATCTCGCGTTCCTGCGCGACCGTGAGCCGGCTGATCAGATGCTCTTCGCGGTTGAAGCCGCGCGTCAGATCGGTGAACTCGATGCCGGCGGCCGCGCAGATCTGGTCGAGCCGATCCAGCGTGAAGTTGCGCTGCGAGAACATGCGCTTGACGCTCGGTTCGCTCATGCCGATTCGGCGCGCGACCTCCGCGTAGGTCAGCCCGCGCGCCTTCAGTTCGCGCTTGAGCACGTCGATCACCGCACCGGCCTGCGCCATGGCGAAGTTCCCTCCCGAATCGCGTCGGGCAGTATCGCTTCCCGATACCATCGGCCGCAAGCGGTGTGACGCGGCGGCCGGAACGCTGACGCCGCCGCGCCCCGGAGTGCACGATTCCGCCGTCCGGTCAACGGGAGATCTCCATGTTGCGAATCGAACGCCGCCATCTCGAAGAAGCGAGCGACGCGGGCATCGTCACGCGCGAGCAGGCCGATCGGCTGTGGGCCTTTCTCGTCGAGCGGGTCGCGGCCGCGCCCGCTGCGAGCGAGCACGGCCCGCGCTTCACGCTCACCAACGTGCTGTACTACCTCGGCGGCATGCTCGCGATCGGCGCGATGTCGCTGTTCATGACGCTCGGTTGGGAGGGTTTCGGCGGCTTGGGCGTGTTCTTCATCGCGCTGCTTTACATCGGCGTGGCTCTGCTGCTTGCGCGGCGCTTCGAGCGGCAGGGGCTCGCGATCCCGATGGGCATCATGGCCGCGCTCGCCGTCGTGCTGGTTCCGCTGGCGGTCTGGGGCCTGCAGCACGCGCTCGGCTTGTGGGCGGATGCGAAGGGCGCCGAGCACTACCGCCAGTACCACTATGTGATCGACTGGCGCTGGGTCACGCTCGAGCTGGCGACACTTCTGGCCGGCGTGCTGATGCTGTACCGCTGGCAGGCGCCATTCCTGCTGATGCCGGTGGCGGTGACGCTCTGGTACATGAGCATGGATCTGGCGCTGCTGCTGCTGCCGCCCGACGTGAAGCCGTGGTCGGAGAGCGAATGGCTGTTCCGCAAGTGGTTCTCGGTTGCGTTCGGACTCGTGACGGTGCTGGTCGCCTTCTGGGTTGATCTGCGCTCGCGGCGCACGTTGGACTACGCGTTCTGGCTGTACCTGTTCGGGCTGCTGGCGTTCTGGGGCGGGCTCAGTTCGCTCGGCTCCGACCGGCTCGCCGGCAAGCTCGTCTATCTGGCGATCAACCTGGGGCTGGTGCTGATCGGCGCGGTGCTGGTACGGCGCGCGTTCACGGTGTTCGGCGCCATCGGCGTCGCGACCGTGCTCGCGGACATCTCGTGGCGCTACTTCAAGGAGTCGTGGCTCTTTCCGATCGCGCTGACGGCGATCGGGCTCGCGGTCGTGTACCTGGGGATCTGGTGGAACCGCAACGAAACGCGATTCGCCCGCGGGCTGCAGGCGCTGCTGCCCGCCGATCTGCGCGAGTTGATCGCGAGCCGCCGCGCGAGTCTCGGGCGCTGAGGCGCGTCAGGGCTTCGCGCCGCCGCCCGGTTCGATCCAGAACGCACGGTTGGAGCGCTTGGCGCGATACATCGCGAGGTTCGCCGCGAGCAGCAGGTCGTCTTCGCTGCGCCCGTCGCGCGGAAACAGCGCGCCGCCGACGTTGACGCCGACCGCGCCCGAGACGTCGCTGACGCGAAACGGCTGCGCGATGCTGTCGGCGAGCGCGGTCGCGCGCGGTTCGAGCAGCGCCGCGCTCGCTACGCCATCGAGAAGAACGGCGAATTCGTCGCCGCCGATGCGCACCGCGAGGTCGTCGGCGCGAACCTGCGTCTGGATGCGGCGCGCGACCATGCGCAGGATCTCGTCGCCGATGCGGTGGCCGTGCTGTTCGTTGAACGCGCGGAAGCGGGCGAGGTTCAGGAACAGCAGCGCGAACGGGCGGCCGGCCGCGATCGCACGCTGCATGCGGCGCGACAGCGCGAGCCGGTTGCCGAGCGTCGTCAGCGCGTCGCTCTGCGACTGCGGTGGCGCGTCGCCAGGGCGCACGCGCGCGGTGGCGGCGTCGCGCACGATCGCGACCGCATAGCGCGCGCCGCCGAGCTCGATCGTCGCCAGCGCGATCGTCACCGGCACCTCGTCGCCCGACTTGGCAAGCGCCGGCAGCGACGGTCGCGCGCTCATCGCGGCCGCCTGTCCCTGCTGCATGAACTGCGCCTGCAGGCGCGCGTGGCTTTCGCGGTAACGCTGGGGCAGCAGCATCTGATGGTCGCGGCCGATCAGTTCATCGGGCAAGTATCCGAAGACGCGCCGCACCGCGGCATTGGCCAGCACGATCTTGCCGCCCTCATCGACGACGATGCAGGCGTCGGGCAAGACTTCGAAGAGGTTGCGCAGGGCGGAGACGGCGTCACTCATTGCAGCTCGCTGTGGATGGCTCGCTCCCGGCGACGCCGGAAGCGGCGCGCCGCAGCGCGCCTCGAGCGGATCATGCCATCGCGCGAGCTTCGTCGATCGCTCCGTCTGCCGCCAATGCGTCGATCTCGCCGTCCGAGTAGCCGACCTCGCGCAGCACTTCGCGCGTGTGCTCGCCGAGCAGCGGGGCGGGGCGGTCGATCGAAATCGGCGTCTCGGAGAAGTGCACCGGGCAGCCGAGCGCGCGGGTATGCCCGGCCCGCGGATGATCGAGCTCGACGACCATCCCGCGCGCGAGCGTCTGCGGATGCGACAGCGCCTCGCCGATCGAATGCACCGGGCCGACCGGAACGCCGGCGGCGTCGAACGCCGCGATCCACTCCGCGCGCGTGCGCGTCGCGAGCACGGCGTTCATCGCCTGCACGAGCGCATCGAGGTTGCGCATGCGGTCCGAGTTGGTGCGGAAGCGCGGATCGTCGCGCCACTCGGGATGGCCCAGCACGTCGGCGATGCGCTCCCAGTTCGCCTGGTTCGCGCCGCCGATGTTCAGCCACCCGTCCTTCGCCTTGAACGCCTGATACGGCGCCGTGAGCACGTGCGCGGAGCCGGTCGGCCCGGGCGAGACGCCGGTGGCGAAGTAGATCGCCGCGTGCCAGTACGTCTGCTGCAGCGCCGCCTCCATCAGCGACGTATCGACCACCTGACCGCGCCCGGTCTTCAGCTTGTGCGCGTACGCGGCACAGATGCCGACCACCGCGAGGATGCCGGCGTTGATGTCGGCGACCGAGTTGCCGGTCTTCAGCGGCGGGCCGCCCGGTTCGCCGGTGATCGACATGAGTCCCGCGAACCCCTGCGCGATCAGATCGAATCCGCCCTTGTCCGCGTAGGGACCGGTGCGGCCGTAGCCGGACACCGCGCAGTAGATCAACCCCGGGTTGACTTGCGAAAGCACGTCGTACCCGAGGCCCAGCTTCTCCAGCGTGCCGAGGCGGTAGTTCTCGGTCAGCACGTCGGCGCCCTTCACCAGCCGCAGCAGCACCTCGCGCCCTTGCGGGTGCTTGAGGTTGACCGCGATGCCGCGCTTGTTGCGATTGAGGATCAGAAACGGCGCGGACACACCGTTCACGCGCGGCTCCTGATAGCCGCGCGCGTCGTCGCCGCCGGGCAGCTTTTCGACCTTGATCACGTCGGCGCCCATGTCGGCGAGCATCATCCCTGCAGTCGGCCCGGCCATGATCTGCGCCAGCTCAAGCACGCGCATGCCGGCGAGCGGTCCCGTCTTGCGTTCGGTCATCGCGAGTTCAAATGCCCAGTATCAACACCGAGACACGGAGGACACCGAGAAAACCCCGTCTCGCCTTCCTCTGTGATCTCAGTGTCTCCGTGGTGGAAACTCATCTGCCCACGAACCGCGGCTTTTCCTTCGCCAGGAAAGCGCGGTAGCCGATGCGGAAGTCCTCGGTGTCGAAGCAGTCGAAGCACTCGTCGTATTCGGCTTCGGTCAGCGGCTGCGGGTCGGCCAGCCGGCGCGCGAACTTCTTGTGCCAGCGCGCGGCGAGCGGCGCGCCCTCGGCGATGCGCTCGGCGGTGGCGCGCGCCTCGGCCGCGACCTGGTCGTCGGCCACGATGCGCGTCACCAACCCTTTGTCCCTCGCCTCGGCGGCGTCGAAGATGCGGCCCTCGAGCAGGATCTCGAGCGCGATTGCGGAGCCGACGAGCCGCACCAGCGGCAACATCTCGGGGTAGGCCATCACCAGCCCCAGGTTCTTGATCGGCGCGCCGAAACGGCTCGACTGGCCGCAGATGCGGATGTCGCACAGCGCGGCGATCTCCAGCCCTCCGCCGACGCAGATGCCGTGGATCTGCGCCACCAGCGGATGCCGGCACTCGGCCAGCGCCTGCGCGGTCGCGTGCATGATCTTGCCGTACTCGCGCGCCTGCGCCTTGTTCGCGCGCACCGTTTCGAACTCGGAGATGTCGTTGCCCGGCGAGAACGCCTTTTCGCCGGCGCCGCGCAGCACGATGCAGCGCAACGAGTCGTCGGCCGAAAGCCGCGCGATCGTCTCGCCCAACTGCTGCCACATCGGCCGGGTGAGGGAGTTCAGTTTCTCCGGGCGATTGAGCACGACGGTGGCGATCGCGCCGTCGCGCTGCACGAGGATCAGGTCGGACATTCGCTTTACCGATAGAACAGTTCGACCAGCCCGAGTCCGGTCACGGGCACGTAGGTCACCATCATCAGCACCGCGAACAGCACGCCGATGAACCAGATGTTGGTGCGGGTGACTTCCCAGACGCTCGCCTTGGCGATCGAGGACGCGACCATCAGCACGCTCGCCACCGGCGGCGTCTGCTGGCCGATGCCGAGGTTGATCGTGACGATCAGGCCGAAGTGGACCGGATCGATGCCGACCGCCTTCACCAGCGGCATCACGACCGGAACGACCAGGATGATCGCCGCCGCCGAGTGCAGGAACATGCCGAGGAACAGGAACAGCACGTTCAGCAGCGCCAGCACGACCCACTTGTTCGACGTGAACTCGCTGACCGCCCGCGCCAGCGCCTGCGGCGCCTGCACTTCGGTCAGATACGTGCCGAGCAGCGCGCTGGTGGCGACCAGCAGCATCACGATCGCGGTCTGCACGCCGCCTTCGAGCACCGCGCGCTTCAGGTGCGCGAAATCCAGCTCGCGGTAGATGAAGAGCCCGACGAACAGCGATGCCACGACCGCCAGCGCCGCGCCTTCGGTGGCGGTGACCACGCCGCCGAAGATGCCGCCGAGGATGATGACCGGAAGCAAGAACGCCCAGGCGGCGTTCTTGAAGGACTCCCACACGCGGCGGCCGGAGAACGCCGCCTCGCGCGGCAGGTTGTAGCGGCGCGCGAACCAGTAGGCCATGCCCATCAGTCCGAAGCCGCCGATGATCCCGGGGACGATGCCGGCGACGAAGAGCTGCACGACCGACGTCTCGGCCATCACCGCGTACAGGATCATCGGAATCGACGGCGGGATGATCACCGCCAGCGTCGCGGCCGAAGACATCACCGCGGCGGCGAGCGCGCGCGGATAGCCCTTCGCCTGCATGCCCGGGATCATCACCGAGCCGAGCGCCGCCACGTCCGCCACCGCCGAACCCGAGATCTCCGCGAAGAACATCGACGCGCCGATCGACACGTGCGCCAGTCCGCCGCGGATCCAGCCGAACAGCGATGAGGCGAACGCGATCAGCCGCTGCGAGATGCCCGACGCGTTCATGATCGCGCCGGCCAGGATGAACAGCGGGATCGCGAGCAGCGGGAAGTTGGTCGCGCCGTTGTAGACGACCAGCGCCAGATTGGGCAGCGAATCGAGCCCGTGGCTGGCGACCATCGCGGCGACCGCGACGATGCCGAGCGCGACCGCGATCGGCACGTTGATCAGCACCAGCGCCAGCACCGCGGCGAACAGCAGAAGCATCGTCATCGGTCGCCCCTCAGTGCAGGCCGTCGGACAGCGCCGCGCCGCCGACGCGCGCGGGCAGCGAGCGCAGCAGGGTCGCCAAGTGCATGACTTCGGCCACGAGGATCAGCGCCGCCGAGATCGGGATCACCGACTGCACCACGCTCATCGGCACCTGCGGCAGGCTGACCATGTGATCGGTCGCGAGCACCGGCAGGATCGACACCCCCACCCACAGCAGCAGCGCGAAGAATCCGATCACCAGAAGCTGCGCGACGATGTCGAACGCCCGCCGCTTCGGCGGCGAGAGCTGCTCGATCAGCTCCGGGCAGCCGATGTGCGCGCGTTTGACCGAGGCGAGCGCCGATCCGTAGAACGTCAGCCAGGCGAGCAGGATCGACGCGACTTCGTCGTACCAGACCAGCGCGTAGCCGACATAGCGGAACACCACGCCGGCCGTGACCTCGGCCGCGAGCGCGACCATCAGCGCGATCACCAGCCACTCGAGGGCGCGCTCGTACCCCCGGCGCAGTTGCTGCAACGTCATCGGCGGCCTACTTGCCGAGCGCGATCGCGCGGTCGATCACCTCTTTCGAGCCGGCCACTTCTTTGGCGAACTCGTCGTACACGGGGCGGCTGGCGGCGATGAACGCGTCCTTGTTCGGCATGTTCACCGCCACACCGGCGGCCTTGATCTTGCCGAGCAGTTCCTCGTCATCCTTCGCGGCCTTCTGGTAGACGAATGCCTGCGTCTCCTTGGCCGTGTCCTCCAGGATCTTGCGCACGTCCGGCGCGAGCGATGCCCACTTCTTCGCGCCCACCGTCACATAGGCCGGCGTGTACACGTGCCCGGTCAGCGACAGGTATTTCTGCACCTCCTGGAACTTGGCGCTGTAGATCTGCGTGAACGGGTTCTCCTGGCCGTCCATCACGCCCGTTTGCAGCGCGGTGAACACCTCGGAGAATTTCATCGGCGACGGATTGGCGCCGTAGGTCTGGAACATCTTCACCCGCCACTTGCCCTCGGGCACACGCAGCTTGATGCCTTTCAGATCGTCCGGCGTGTTGATCGGCCGCTTGTTGTTCGTGATGTGGCGGTAGCCGTTCTCCCACACGGCGATCACCTTCAACCCCTTCTTCTCCGCTTCCGGTGCGAGCTTGGACCAGAAGACCTCGCGTTCGATGCGCTTCATGTGCTCGCGGTCCTTGACCAGATACGGCATCTCGAACACGCCGAAGAGATCCGCCTCCGAGGACATCACGGTCGAAGGCAGCGCGATGTCCACCGTGCCGAGCTTCAGCTTCTGCAGCAGCTCCTTGTCGCCGCCGAGCTGGCTGGAGCCGTAGACCACGACCTTGGCCTTGTCGCCGAGCTTGGCGTTGGCGCGGCGGGCGAATTCCTCGGCCGAGGCGGCGAACAGCGACCCCGGTTCACCGACATGGCCGAACTTGATCTCGATCTGCGCGACAGCGCTGCCAGCGGCGGTCAGCGCAGCCGCGCCCAAGGCAGCGGCGATCAGGCGGATGCGAAAGCGAGGGTTGATGCGGTCGGTCATCGGTCGTCTCCTTGGCGTTGATTTCTTTCGCCCCTCTCCCCGGCGGGAGAGGGGAAGGGCAGAGGGGTCAAGCCACCTTGCGTTGTTGTGAACGGCGCGCCCCGGGCGCCGTCTCGCGAAGATAATCGAGCGCGGCCTGAACGCCGCCGGCGCGATGCGGTACGCCGGCGAGCGCAAGCCCCATCTCGACACCGGCCAGCGTTCCCGCCAGCGTCAGGTCGTTGAAATCGCCGAGATGGCCGATGCGAAACACCCAGCCGGAGAGTTTCGACAGCCCCTGGCCGAGCGACATGTTGAAGTTCTCCAGCACGACCTTGCGGAACGCGTCGGCGTCGTGATGCTTGCCTTGCGCGTCCTTCGGCATCACGACGGCGGTCAGCGTGTTGCTGTATTCGGCGGGGTTCGCGCACAGGATCTCCAGCCCCCAGCCGCGCACCGCGCGGCGCGTCGCTTCGGCGTGGCGCGCGTGACGCGCGAACACGTTGTCCAGGCCCTCCTCGAGCAGCATGTCGATCGCTTCCGCCAGCCCGTACAGCAGGTTCGTGCTCGGCGTGTACGGGAAGAAACCGTTGGCGTTCGCGGCCAGCATCTCGTCCCAGCTCCAGAACGACTTCGGCAGACGCGCGGACTTCGACGCGGCGAGCGCCTTGTCGCTGACGGCGTTGAACGACAGCCCCGGCGGCAGCATCAGGCCCTTCTGCGATCCGCCGACGGTCACGTCCACGCCCCATTCGTCGTGGCGATAGTCGATCGAAGCGAGCGAGGAGATCGTGTCGACCAGCAGCAGCGCGGGGTGACGCGCGTTGTCGATCGCGCGCCGCACGGCGGCGATGTCGGAGGTCGCGCCGGTGGAAGTTTCGTTGTGGACGACGGCGACCGCCTTGATCCGGTGTTCGCGATCCTCCGCGAGCCGCGCCTCGATCGCCGCCGCGTCCACGCCGCGCCGCCAGCTTCCCTGCTCGAAGCCGCCGAGGAAGATCGGTTGCAGGCCGAGCCTGTCCGCCATCTTCTTCCACAGGCTCGCGAAGTGACCGGTCTCATACATCAGCACCGCGTCGCCCGGCGACAGCGTGTTGACGAGCGCGGCTTCCCACGCGCCGGTGCCGGACGCGGGATAGATCACGACCGGGCTCTTGGTCTGGAAGACCTGGCGGACGCCGGCGAGCACCTTCTTCGCCAGCGCCTGGAACTCCGGCCCGCGATGGTCGATCGTCGGATGATCGATCGCGCGCAGGATCCGGTCCGGCACGTTGGTCGGGCCGGGGATCTGCAGGAAGTGGCGGCCGCTCGGATGCGAGTTCAAGCGCAGCATCGTATCTGTCCTTTGGGTCCGCGGCGCTCGAATCGCTGTCCGGCCGCAATTGCATTTTGTATACACTAGGGTATCAGAACGCCGGAGGCAAGTCCGTGGTTCCCGTCAGCGAGGCTGCGCAGCCGCGCGCGATCGACCGGCAGGTGCTGCACGCGGCCGTCGTAGCGCAATTGCGCGACATGATCACCGAAGGGCTGCTCGCGCCCGGCGAGCGGCTGAACGAGCGCGTGCTGTGCGAGCAGCTCGGTATCTCGCGCACGCCGCTGCGCGAAGCGTTCAAGGTGCTGGCGACCGAAGGGCTGATCGTCTTGCTGCCGAACCGCGGCGCGCAGGTCGCGAAGATGACCCGCGACGAAGTCGTGCACGCGTTCCAGGTGATGGGCGCGCTGGAAGGGCTGTCGGGCGAACTGGCCTGCGCCAGGATCACCGACGCGGAGCTTGCCGAACTGCGCGAACTGCAGCGGCAGATGGCCGCGTGTCATCGCAGGCGCGACCTGCCCGGCTATTACCGGCTGAACCGCGCGATCCACGAGCGCATCAACGCCGCTGCGCGCAACCCGGTGCTGACGCAGGTGTATCGCACGGTCAACGCGCGGCTGCACGCGCTGCGCTTCCGCTCCAACTTCGACCGCAAGAAATGGGACGCCGCGCTCGCCGAGCACGAGCAGATGCTGGAAGCGCTTGCAGCGCGCGACGGCGATCGGATGCGCCGCCTGCTGGTCGAGCACCTCGCGCACAAGTGCGCGGCCGCGGTGCTGGCGCTGATGGAAGGCGAGCGTGCCGCCGCGCCTGCGCCCGCTGGCGAAGCGCCCGCACGGCGCGGCAACGGTGCCGCACTTCGGCCGGCAGCCGCGCGGCGCACGCGCACTGCGCGCGCGGCCGGCGGACGCGCGGTCAAGTCCGCGCGGCGCATCAACGGCCGCCGCGCATGAGTTCCACCATCACCGATGGAGCGCCGCCGGCGCGGCGCATGTTCTTTCGGCCGTCGCTCGCCCGCACCGACCTCGCGCATCGGCTGCGCCGCGCGGTGCGCGGCGAAGTGCTGTTCGACGTCGCTTCGCGCGGGCGTTACTCGACCGACGCGTCGATCTATCAGGTCGATCCGATCGGCGTGCTGATTCCGCGCGACGAAGACGACCTGCGCGCCGCGCTCGACATCTGCCGCGACCTGAAGGTGCCGATCCTGCCGCGCGGCGGCGGCAGCAGCCAGTGCGGGCAGACCGTCGGCCGCGCGCTGGTGATCGACTGCAGCAAGCATCTGGACCGCGTGGTCGCGTTCGACAAGGAGGCGGCCACCGTCGAAGTGCAGCCGGGCATCGTGCTCGACGCGTTGAACGCGGCGCTCAAGCCGCACGGGCTGTGGTTTCCGGTGGACGTTTCGACGTCCGCGCAAGCCACGCTCGGCGGCATGGCGGGCAACAACTCGTGCGGCTCGCGTTCGATCGCGTACGGCAACATGGTGCACAACGTCGAAGGCATCGACGCGCTGCTCGCCGACGGCACCGACGAGTTCTTCGGCCCGTTCGGCGAGAACGCGGGGCGACCGCTGCGCTCGGCGCGCGCGTCGAAGCTCGTCTCGCGGCTGTTCGAGATCGGCGCGCGCGAGCGCGACGAAATCGAGCGCGTGTGGCCGACGGTGATGCGGCGCGTCGGCGGCTACAACCTCGACGTGTTCCATTGCCGCAGCGAACGCCCGTACACCGCCGACGGCTCGGTGAACCTCGCGCACCTGCTGGTCGGCAGCGAAGGCACGCTGGCGCTGTTTCGCCGCCTGCACCTGAAGCTCGCACCGCTGCCGGCGCACAAAGTGCTCGGCGTCGTGAACTTCCCGACGTTCTACGCGGCGATGGACTCGGCGCAGCACATCGTCAAGCTCGCGCCGACGGCCGTGGAACTCGTCGATCGCACGATGATCGACCTGTCGCGCGCGAACCCGGCGTTTGCGCCGACGATCGAAGCGGCCCTGATCGGCGAGCCGGAGGCGATCCTGCTGGTCGAGTTCTCCGGCGACGACCGCGCGGCGCTGCTCGCGCGGTTGAAGCGGCTCGTCGCGCTGGTCGGCGATCTCGGCCTGCCCGGCCGCGTCGTGGAAATGGTCGACGCCGGCGCGCAGAAGGCGCTGTGGGAAGTGCGCAAAGCGGGGCTGAACATCATGATGTCGATGCGCGGCGACGGCAAACCGGTGTCGTTCATCGAGGACTGCGCGGTGCCGCTCGAACACCTGGCCGAATACACCGCGCGGCTGACCGACGTGTTCGCGAAGTACGGCACCAAGGGCACGTGGTACGCGCACGCGAGCGTGGGCACGCTGCACGTGCGGCCGATCCTCGACATGCGCCGTGACGGGGCACGGAAAATGCGCGCGATCGCCGAGGAAGCCTCGGCGCTGGTGCGCCGGTTCAAGGGCGCGTACTCGGGCGAGCACGGCGACGGGCTGGTGCGCAGCGAATGGGTGGCGTGGCAGTTCGGCCCGCGCATCACGCGCGCGTTCGAGGAGATCAAGGATCTGTTCGATCCTGACGGCCTGCTGAACCCCGGCAAGATCGTGCGGCCGTCGAAGATGGACGACACGACGCTGTTTCGCTTCAAGCCGGGTTACGCGATCCAGCCGTTGCAAACGGCGCTCGACTGGTCGGCGTGGAACGTGCACAACGATCACCGCACCGAAGCGACGACGCCGCCCGGCACCGGCGAAGATCCGGCGCAGGGCTTCGGCAAGGCGGTCGAGATGTGCAACAACAACGGCCATTGCCGCAAGTTCGACGCCGGCACGATGTGCCCGAGCTTCCGCGCCACGCGCGACGAGCGGCATCTGACGCGCGGCCGCGCGAACACGCTGCGGCTGGCGCTGTCCGGTCAGCTCGGTCCCGGCGCGTTCACGTCGGACGAGATGCTCGCGACGATGGAGCTGTGCGTGAGCTGCAAGGGCTGCCGCCGCGAATGCCCGACCGGCGTGGACATGGCGAAGATGAAGGTCGAGTTCCTGCATCACTACAAGAAGGAACACGGCCTGACGCTGAAGGACCGGCTGGTCGCTTTCCTGCCGCGCTACGCGCCGTGGGCGGCGCGGCTGCCGTGGCTGGCGAACGCGCGCGAATGGCTGCCCGGCGCGAAGCGGCTGGGCGAACGCTGGCTCGGGCTGTCGGCGCAGCGGTCGTTGCCGCGCTGGCGCAGCGACACCTTCCTGCGCGATGCGCCGCGCGAGCACGCGGACGATGCCGACGTCGTGTTCCTGGTCGACACCTTCAACAACTACTTCGAGCCGGAGAACGCGCGCGCGGCGCTGGCGGTGCTGCAGGCCGCCGGGCTGCGCGTGCACGTCGCGCGCGCGGCGGCGAACGACGAGCAGCCGACGCGCCCGCTGTGCTGCGGGCGGACGTTCCTCGCGTCGGGCCAGGTCGAAGAGGCCAAGCGCGAAGCGCGCCGGCTGCTGACGGCGCTCGCGCCGTTCGTCGAGCGCGGCGTGCCGATCGTGGGGCTGGAGCCGTCGTGCCTGCTCGGCCTGCGCGACGAGTACCTGGTGATGGGATTGGGCGAGGCCGCAGACAAGCTGGCGGCGAGCGCGCTGACGATCGAGGAGTACCTCGCGCGCGAGCACGCCGCCGGCCGTTTGCGGCTGAACCTCAAGCCGCTGCCGCAGTCGCGCGCGCTCGTGCACGGCCACTGCCATCAGAAGGCGTTCGACGCGATGAGGCCGGTCGAACAGGTGCTGCGGCTGATCCCGAACCTGAAAGTCGAAACGATCGAGTCGAGCTGCTGCGGCATGGCCGGCAGCTTCGGCTACGAAGCCGCACACTACGACGTGTCGATGAAGATGGCCGAACTGTCGCTGCTGCCCGCGGTGCGCAGCGCGGACGAGAACGTGCTGATCGTCGCCGACGGCACGAGCTGCCGCCATCAGATCGCCGACGGTGCTGCGCGTGAGGCGCTGCACGTGGTGCGCGTGCTCGAACGCGCGCTCGATCGGTAGGCGCCGCTGCGCCGTCGAGCGCGAGCGCGCTTCGCCGAGGCCGGCTAGTAGCCAGCGGCCAGCCCGTCGCGCCGCGCGTCGCTCGCGGCGACGTAGCCCTCGATCGCCGGATCGCCGAGTCGCCAGATGAACTGGCCGGCGCCGTAGTCCATGTAGCTGTCCTCGATCTTCGCGATCTGGTGGCCGCGGCGAGCGAGCTCTTCACGCACGGCAGCCGGCATCGTCGGTTCGAGGTCGACCTTCAGTCCCGAGTCCCACTTCCAGCGCGGCGCATCGCACGCAGCTTGCGGCTGCTGCCTCGCGAGCAGCATGCGCGTCAGGGTCTGCACGTGGCCCTGCGGCTGCATGTTGCCGCCCATCACGCCGAAACTCATCACCGGCGCGCCGTCGCGCGTGAGGAACGCCGGGATAATCGTGTGGAACGGCCGCTTGTGCGGACCGACGCAATTCGGATGCGCCGGGTCGAGCGAAAAACCGTAGCCGCGGTTCTGCAGCGAGATGCCGTAGCCGGGGACGACCACGCCGGAGCCGAAGCCCATGTAGTTCGACTGGATGAACGACACCATCATGCCGTTCGCATCGGCCGCCGACAGATAGATCGTTCCGCCCTTCGGCAATGCGCCGGGGGCGAAAGTCTGCGCGCGTTTCATGTCGATCAGCCGCGCGCGCTGTGCGAGGTAGTCCGCGTCGAGGAGTTGTGCGGGCGTGCAACTCATCGCGCGCGGATCGGCAACGTAAGCGTAGGCGTCGGCGAAAGCGAGCTTCATCGCTTCGATCATCACGTGATGCCAGTCGGCGCTGTCGACCTCGAAGCTTTCGAGCGGCGTGTGCTTAAGGATGCCGAGGCACGCCGCGGCGGCGATGCCCTGTCCGTTCGGCGGGATCTCGTGCAGTTCGTGGCCGGCGAAGGACTGGCTGATCGTGCCGACCCAGCCGTTGGCGCGAACGAAGTCCCAATACGCGGCGAGATCGGCCGCGGTCAGCGCGCCGCCCGTATCGGCGGCGAAGCGCGCGATCGCCGCGGCGATTTCACCGCGGTAGAAGTCTTCGCCCTTGCTGCGCGCGACGAGCCGCAGCGTTTTTGCCGCGCCGGGCAGGACGTAGTGCTCGCCGACTTCGGGCGCGCGCCCGCGCGGCAGGAAGTGCTCGGCGAACCCCGGATAGGCCTTCAGGATCGGCTCGGCGAGCTTCCACTTCGATTGCGTGATCGGGCTCACCGCGAACCCGCGCTCGGCGTACTCGATCGCGGGCGAAAGGACGTCCTCGAAGGGCAGCAGACCGAGCCGGCCGTGCAGCAGCGCCCAACCCGCCACCGCGCCGGGAACCGTGACCGCATCCCAGCCGCGCGCAGGGCGTTTGTGTCCGGCGTCGGGTCCGTACTTGCGCCGGAAGTAGTCGAGCGTCCACGCAGCCGGCGCGAATCCGCTCGAGTTCATTCCGTGCAGCCGCTGTCCGTCCCAGACGATCGCGAAGTTGTCCGAGCCGAACCCGTTGCTGCACGGTTCGGTCATCGCGATGACCGCCGCCGCGGCAATCGCCGCGTCGACCGCATTTCCGCCGTGCTGCAGGATGCGCAGCCCGGCCTGCGCGGCGAGCGGCTGCGAGGTCGCGACGATGTTGCGCGCGAACACGGGTGTGCGCGTCGAAGGGTAGGGGTTGGTCCAGTCGAACATCGTTTCTCGGAGAGATCGGCGACGCCGCCGCCGATGGGCGGCGTCGATGGGTTCGTGCGGGCGCTTGCGCCGGGCGGCGACCGCTGCCCGATCAGTCGGCTTCCTGGAACGCCTCCTCGCGCTTGGCCTTGATCGCCGGCAGCGCGACGATCACCAGCAGCGCGGCCGCCATCAGCAGCAGCGTCAGCGACAGCGGCCGCGTGACGAAGGTCATCGGATCGCCGCGCGACAGCAGCATCGCGCGCCGCAGATTCTCCTCCATCATCGGGCCGAGGATGAAGCCCAGCAGCAACGGCGCCGGCTCGCACTTGAGCTTGTAGAACACGTAGCCGACCACGCCGAACGCGGCCGTCATGTACACGTCGAACGTATTGTTGTTGATCGAATACACGCCGATGCAGCAGAAGACCAGGATCGCCGGGTAGAGCCAGCGATACGGCACCTTCAGAAGCTGAACCCACAGCCCGATCAGCGGCAGGTTCAGGATCACCAGCATCAGATTGCCGATCCACATCGACGCGATCAGCCCCCAGAACAGCGCCGGGTTGCTGCTCATCACCTGCGGGCCGGGCTGGATGTTGTGGATGGTCATCGCGCCGATCATCAGCGCCATCACCGCGTTGGGCGGGATGCCGAGCGTCAGCATCGGGATGAACGAGGTCTGCGCACCGGCGTTGTTGGCCGATTCGGGGCCGGCGACTCCGGCCACGGCGCCCTTGCCGAACTCGGAAGGATCTTTCGCGATCTTCTTCTCGACCGTGTACGCCGCGAACGCCGCGAGCAGCGCGCCGCCGCCGGGCAACACGCCGAGGATCGAACCGAGCAGCGTGCCGCGCACGGCCGCCGGAGCGGCTTTCTTGAACTCCTCGCCACTCGGCCACAGCCGGCCGACACGGTCGGTGAAGACCTCGCGGTGTTCGCGCTTCTCGACGTTGGCGATGATCTCGGCGAAACCGAACACGCCCATCGCGATCGCGACGAAGCCGATGCCGTCGGTGAGTTCCGGGATGTCGAAGGAGAAGCGCGCCACGCCCGAGTTGACGTCGGTACCGACCAGCCCGAGCAGCAGGCCGAGCAGGATCATCGCGATCGCCTTGGCGAGCGACCCTGATGCGAGCACGACCGCGCCGATCAGGCCGAGCACCATCAGCGAGAAGTACTCGGCGGGGCCGAACTTGAACGCGAACTCGACCATCGGGCCGGCGAGCGCGGCGACGATCACCGTCGCGACCGTTCCGGCGAAGAACGAGCCGAGCGCGGCGACCGCCAGCGCCGCGCCGGCGCGGCCCTTGCGCGCCATCTGGTAGCCGTCGATACAGGTCACGACCGACGAAGACTCGCCCGGCAGGTTGACCAGGATCGCGGTCGTCGAGCCGCCGTACTGCGCACCGTAGTAGATGCCGGCCAGCATGATCAGCGCCGAAGTCGGCGGCAGCGCGTAGGTTGTCGGCAGCAGCATCGCCAGCGTGGCGATCGGTCCGATGCCGGGAAGCACGCCGATCAGCGTGCCGACCAGCACGCCGACGAACGCATACAGCAGGTTGATCGGTGTCAGCGCGGTGGCGAAGCCGAGCGCGAGGTTGGTGATGAGTTCCATCGTCGTCTCCTTCGCCGCCTAGTTCTCGATGAAGGCCGGCCACACCGGGATCGTGAGCTTCAGGCCGTAGATGAAGACGAGGTAGACGATCACGCCCATCACGAAGCTGACCGCGGCGGCCTCTTTCCACTTGAACTCGTGGCTACCGAACATCGAGATGGTGACCAGCGCCACGAGCGCGACGACGAGACCCGCCGGCCGCAGCAGCACGCCGAACGCGACGATCGCGCCGATGATCCACGCGATCGGTCCGAAGTGGAATTTGTCGATCTTGCCGTCGTGGCCTTCGCGCGCCAGCCCGCCGATGGCGATGCCGAGCCCGAGCAGCGCGAGCAGCGCGCCGAGCACCGTCGGGAAATACGCCGGTCCCATGCGCTGCGCGGTCCCCATGTCGTAGTTCTGCGCGAACAGCGCGAATCCCAGCCCGAGCGCGAAGAACATCACGCCGGACCAAAAGTTCTTCGGGTTTCTGATTTTCACGTTGTCTCCACTGGCGATGCCGTGCCGTATGCGGCCGGCTTTCTCTTGTAGATCTTCGATCCTCAGTCCACCTTCGCTCCCGAGAATTTGACCACCTTTTCGTACTTCGCGAGCTCCTTGCGAACGAACGCTGCGAACTCCGACGGCGTCATCGGTGCGGGCTCCGCACCCATGCGTGCGAGCCGTTCGCGCATCTCGCTCGTCGCGAGCGCGCGTCGGAATTCGTCACTGAGCCGTTCCACGATCGCCGGCGGCGTCGCTGCGGGCGCGAACACGCCGAACCACGTGCTCACGTCGAAGCCGGCGAGCTCCTTGCCGCCGGCTTCGGCCATCGTCGGCAGGTCGGGAAAGCTCGCCGCGCGTGCCGCGGTCGTCACCGCAAAGGCGCGCAGCTTGCCCGCGCGGATCTGTGGCGCGGCGGAGGCCAGGTTGTCGAACATCAGCTCGGTCTGCCCGGCCAGCAGTCCGAGCTGGGCCGGGGCCGCGCCGGCGTACGGAATGTGAACGATCGAGACGCGCGCCATCGACTTCAGCAGTTCGCCGGCCATGTGTCCGGCGCTGCCATTGCCACCCGAAGCGTAGTTGAGCTTCGCCGGGTTCTTGCGCGCGTAGTCGATCAGGTCGCGCACCGATTGGATGCCATACCTCGCGGCGGTCTCCGGCGGCATCACCAGCACGTTCGGCACGTGCGCGATCAGCGTGATCGGCGTGAAGTCCTTGATCGGGTCGTACGGCAGTTTGGCGAAGAGCCAAGGGTTGATCGCGTGCGTGGCCACCGCGCCGATGCCGATCGTGTAGCCGTCCGGCGCGGACTTCGCGAGTTGATCGACGCCGATGTTGCCGCCCGCGCCAGCGCGGTTTTCGACGACGATCGTGCCGAGCGAGTCCTTGACGCGATCGGCGAGCGCGCGCGCCGCCGTATCGAGCGGCCCGCCGGGCGGGTAGGGCACGATCAGCCGGATCGGCTTGGACGGATACGCGGCTGGTTGTGCCGCCGCGGCAAGCGGCAGCGCAATACATGCGAGCAGCCAAGCGCACAGCGCACGGCGGGGCTTCACGGCGACGTCTCCTCCCTTTTCGATCGACGCATCAGGTCGCGAGGCGGAATTAAACCGGAAAACGCGCGGCCGCGGTTGCGCCCGTGCCGGGAGCGCGCTGCGTCGCCCGGTCCGGCGCGCGCGGCGTCGCCGCCCGTGCCTCGGGAACAGGACTAGCATCTGTCGCGTCGAAGCTGTCAGGCGCCGAAGGGTGCCTCGGTGTTGCAGCCTCCAAAGGAGGGACACATGACCCAATCCATCGGTACGTTTCCGGCGGGAGTCAGATCGATCGCGTGGCGCTCGGCGGTCGCCGCCGGGCTGATCGGCGGCGTGGCCTACTTGTTGATGCAGGCGCTGTGGACGCCGCTGCGGACCGGCGAGAACCTCTGGACCTGGGTACACACGAGCGGTGCGATCGTGCTCGGCTCCGGCGCGCTGCAGGCTCGGGACACGTTCGATCTGCCGGTTCTGATCGTCGCGCTGCTCGTGCACTTTGCGCTCGCGCTCGCCTACGGTGCGGTGCTCGCTGTGCTCCTGACGCGCGGCGACACGGCTGCGCTGCGCTGGCGTCTCGCGCCGACGACGGCCGCCGGCGCGCTGTTCGGGCTTGCACTGTACGCGCTGAACTACTACGTCTTTACGCTGTGGTTTCCGTGGTTCGCCGAGTTGAGGCACGGCGTGACGATCTTCAACAACGTCGTGTTCGGTGCGGCGACCGCCTTCGCGTACGCGCAGCTCGTGCGTGCGCGCGGCGCGAGCGCTCGACGGTAACGAGCGCGGCAACGGCATTCAGCGGTTCGCCGCCGACGTTGCAGTTGCGGCGCGCCGCGGCGGTTCAGCGCGTCGGCAGGCGGCGGAAGCCGGCGCCAACGAGTGCTTCCTCTTCGAGCGTGGCCGGACGCGTGTCGATGCGATCGACCCGCGCGGCCGGCGGACCGCGTCGCGCCCACGCCAGCAGCGACTCGCAGGCCGCGGGCGTGCCGCGCGCGACCGCTTCGATCGATCCGTCGCTGCAGTTTCGCACCCAGCCGTCGAGGCGCAGGCGCCGCGCGACCTCGCACATGCTGTCGCGGAATCCGACGCCCTGCACCACGCCTTCGACGCGGAAGTGAATCGTCTGCTCTGCCATCCGACGGCCGCTGTGGTTCCGTGAACGCGGCTCTCCGACGCAAGGATAGCGAAGCGCCAAAAAAAAGCCGCCCATGCGGGCGGCCGTCACGCGGTTTCCTGCGCGACGCGATCGCGCGGTCGTCGACGTGACGCGGACCACGCGGTTGCCGGCGCCTTCCGCAGCCGGTTTCCTGCGCGGTGACCTGCGCCATCGAATTGTCGTTCTGGGCGGTTTACCTCCTCCGCTACGTTGGCGGTGCCGGCGCAGGCGACTCGACTCAGTTCTCGATCTCGGCTTCTTCCGCGCCGAGCGACGTGACGTTGAACGACGCGCCCTTGACCTTGACGGTCGTGCGGTTCGGCGTGATGGCGGCGAAGAATTGTGCCTCGCTGATCGGCTGATCGTTGACGTCGCGGAAGCTCGCGGCGTTGACGAAGGCGGTGATGCCGAGCAGCGTCACGGTCCGGGCCGCCGGGTCGGCAGCGCTGACGACCGCCTGCACGATGTCGCGCGGACCGCCGCTGTTGGACGCTTCGATGCGCTCGGCGACGATCGCGCCAGTGCTGTCGATGAATGCGCGCACTTCGACGCGGGTCGCGTTCGGTATGATCGCTGTCAGCGGCGTTCGCACGTCGGTGAGATCGTTGACCCGCACCGAGCGGCCGAACAGCGTGAGGACCCTGTTGGTGGGGTCGACCGCGCTGGCCTGCGTCGTCAACAGCACACGCGCCTGCTCGAAGCGGATCTCGCGTGCGACGAGCGTGGAGCCGCTGATCGCGCCGTCGACCTCGACCCGGACGTTGTTGGCGAGGTCCGTCACCGAACCGCCGCGGAACTGCGTGCTCGCGCTGAACGACACGGTGCGGCCGTTCAGCGTGAACGTCCCTGACGTGCCACCGGCGGCGATGCTCAGGTTGGCGACGAAGCCCTCGGTCTCGTTTCGCTCGCCGTCGCGCGGGCGCAGCCCGCCGTTGTCGTCTTCGAGATCCTCGATATCGACGCGGGTCGCGGTGAACACCGTGCCGGCCGCGTTGAATGCGCCGTGCACTTCGACGACGATGCCGTTGGCGAGCGCCGCTTCGGTCGCACCGGCAGGGCTGAACGACGCGGTTCCGTAGTTGACCGTCACCGCGCCGAGGGTGAACGTGTTGGCGTTCGTGTCGAGCGCGCCGACGACGCCTTTGAGTTCATCGGCCGGATTGGCGTTGTCGCGCACCTGCCCCTCGACGCGCGTCGCGCGCAGGTTGCCGGCGGCGTCACGAATGCCGTGCACCTCGACGTAGCCGCCGACGGCGATGCCGGCGAACGCGAGCGGGTTCAGATTCGCGTACACCGTTGCGTTGTCGACCAGCACGCGCAGTCCGCCGACGGTGAAGGTTTGCGGACTCGCCGCGGCGTCGACCGCGGTGACGTTTCCGCGCACTTCGTTCTCGACTTCGATGCGCTCGGCCGTGCGGCCGGTACCGTCGTCGCGGCCGCGCAGTTTGACGACCATGCCGCTGCGCAGGTCGTCGACACCTTTGGGGTTGTCGTCGATGCGAACGATCGTGCTGCCGTTGGTCGCGAACGCAACGCCATTGACGGTCACGGTCGAGCTGCCGGCGGCCTTGCTGACGACGCCGAACGACGTCGTCGCGGCCGGCTGCACCGGCGCGCCGGACGACGGCGAGCCGCCGCCTCCGCCGCAGGCGGCGAGCGCAAGCACGGCGCAAAGAACCAGCGGGGCCTGGAGGGAATTCGGGCGCATAAGAGCCTCCTCGCGCGCACGCAGCGCGCTGTTTGTGGACTGCGGAATTGCGGGGGCCGGGTCCCGGTCCGGCCACCTTCGGCGAGCGTCGGGTCCGGGTGCCCGGCCGCTCAGGTCGTATTCATCGGCACGGCGTTCATAACTCGATTTCGCCTTCCTCGACGCCTGTCGATAGCGGCGTGCCGCGCACCTTGACCAGCGTGCCGCCGGCCGGCGAAGCCGTGATCGCTGCCAGAAAGTCGGCCCGCGACGGGAAGAACGTGCCGTCGGGCCGCTCGTACCGGTTGGCACCTTCGAGCAGCGTGTAGGTGTTTCCTAGCAGCGTGATCGTGGTCGCGGTCTTCGCGGTCACGCGCGCCTGCACGATTTCGCGGTTGGCGTTGCCGCCGCTCGGATCGCGCACCTCCTCGGCGACCAGCGCGCCGGCACTCGTGAAGCGCGCACGAACCTGTACGCGCGTGCCGTTGGCGATTCCGCCGCTGACCGACACCTGGGTCAGGTCGTTGCGCACGATCGTCTGGCCGAGCACGACGAATTGCGTCGCCGTGACGCCGCTCGCCTGGCCTTGCAGGATGATGCGGTCGCTCTTGAACGAGATCTCGCGTGCCATGAGCGTCGCGCCGTTGAGGGTGCCATCGACCTCGACGCGGACGCCGTTGCCGAGATCCTCGCGCGAACCGTTGCGGACTTGCGTGGCAGCGTCGAAGGTCACCGTAACGCTGCCCAGCGTGAAGCTGCCGGTCGTCAGGTTCACGTCCGCGGAGAAGGCAGTGATGAAGCCCTCGAACTCGGTGCGTGCGCCGGCGGGTGGCTTGACGCCGTTGCTCTCGTCTTCGAGGTCCTCGCAGTCGATCTGCGTTGCGTTGAACTGGTTGGCGCCCGTGAAGTTGCCGTGCACCTCGACGACGCGCCCGACGGTCAAACCGGCGGCGCTGCAGCCCGCTGGCGTGAAGGTCGCCTGGGCGCTCACGGTCACCGCGACCGCGCCGATGCCGAACGTCGTACCGTTGAATGGCGTGGTGATCGCTCCCTTGAACTCGTCCGGCAAGCCCGTGCCGTTCTGCACCTCGACCCGCGTGGCGCGCAGCACGCCGGCCGCATCGCGCAGGCCGTGTACCTCGACCTTGGCGTTGAGCAGCGCACCGATCGTGACGCCATTGGCGAACACCGTCGCGTCGTCGGTCTGCACGAGGATGCCGTTGACCGTGAAGGTCGGCGGATTGGCGGAGGTGTTGGTCGCTGTCACGGTGCCGCGCAGCTCGTTCTCGACCTCGACGCGCTCGGCGGTGCCGGTCACGCCGTCGTCGTTGATGCGGCCGCGCACTTTCACGACCATACCGTCGCGCAGTTGCGAGCGCACAGCAATGGCGTCGTCGATGATGACCGTGGCGTTGGTGTCGTCGTAGCGCACGCCGTTGACGACGACGCTGCCCACCGTCATCACGCCGATCGAATAACTCGCCGGCGCCGGCGGCGGAACCCCGCCCGTGCCTTCGGTGCCTCCGCCGCAGCCTGACAGCGCAACGGCACCGGCGATCGACGCGAGCAGCAAGCCAGCGCGTGTCGTTTTCATTTTGCTGTCCCCTCTGGTTGGCCGAGGTTGTCCTCGAAATAGAAGATGCCCATGCCAGCGCGCACGCGGCCGGTTCCGCGCACCAGCGGATTGGCGTCGCGGTCGTGACGCGCCAGCCATGTGTCGAGCAGTTCGATCAGTTCCTGTCCGTGCCGCGCGGACAGCGCGCGGAACTCGTCGATCGCGTCGACCGGCAGGTTGTCGTAGACGACCGTGCGCTGAAAACGCGGCGGCTGCGCCCCTTGCAGGTTGTGGTCGATCGTGTCGATGAGATAAGAGACGTTGCTGCCAAAGATCGTGAGCTTGCCGAGGTCGCTCGCGCGCGGGATGTACACGCGCGTCAGCAGGCGGATGCGGCCGTCGGGCAGCCGCTCGACCGTGCCCACGCGCAGCAGCTCGTCGAGCATCGCGCGCGCCGGGACGTCGCCACCGTACCGGCGAACGAGCTGCGCGAAGCTCGCCGCGCCTTCGTCGAGCGTGAGCGCTGCGGGCTCACCGTCGCCGCCGCGAAAGTCCGTATCGCGGACCCAGCCCGCGACGACGCGCGCAGCTCGGTTGTGCCGCTCGATCGCTTCGGTGTCGATCGGTTCGCCCGGTTCGGCGAGCCGTTGCACCTCCTTGCGCGTCAGTCCGGTCAGCAGGGCGACGCGCGAGATCGAGGGCTTGCGGCCGGGAATGCCGAACTCGTTCAGTGCGACGTCGACATAGGCGCGTTTGGCGAGGTCCACGAATGTCGGGAACGGCAGCCCGTGTCGGAGCAGCATGCGCGCGAGGGCGCGCAGGATCCGCAGCACGGACGACGTCAGCGTCTGGTTGAGTTTGCTTAGGCCGATATCCATGATTTGGGCAAAGTAGCCCAAATACAGCCATTGGTCAATCTATTTTGTGCCTGTCGTCCCAAAAAATTGGGTCTGATGGATGAACAGGCCCATGGGCGGTGTTACGCGGCCGGCGCGGGGGGCGCCCGGCTGGGGCAGGCAGCGGCGATGGGGGTGTCCGGGCCGCGATCGGATCAGATCGTGCCGGCCTCTCGAAGGGCCCGGATCTCGATCTCGGAGCAGCCGACCAGTTCGCGCAGCACCTCTTCGGTGTGCTCCCCCAGCAGCGGCGGGTGACGGTCGTAAGCGGGCGGGGTGGCCGACATCTTGATCGGGTTGCCGACCAGCGGCACGCGGCCGGCGAGCGGGTGCGGCAAATCGACGCGCAGCCCGCGTGAAACGATCTGGGGATCGGCGAGCGCCTGCGCGATCGAATTGATCGGCCCGCACGGCACGCCCGCTGCTTCGAGCCGCTCTGTCCAGAACGCGACGGGCCGCGCGCGAACGATCTGTTCGAGCATCGGCACGAGCACGGCGCGATTGCGGACGCGGTCGGCGTTCTTCGCGAATCGCGGATCGGTCGCGAGCTCGGGATGGCCGGCGATCTCGCAGAACCTCGCGTACTGGCCGTCGTTGCCGACGGCGATGATGACGTGACCGTCGGCTGCGGCGAACACCTGGTACGGCACGATGTTCTGGTGCGCATTGCCCGCGCGGCCGGGCGCTTTGCCGGTGACCAGGTAGTTCATGTTCATGTTGGCCAGCATCGCGACCATCGTGTCGAACAGCGCGAGGTCGAGATACTGGCCCTGGCCGGTCACGTCGCGGTGGGCGAGCGCGGCGAGGATCGCGACCGCCGAGTACATCCCGGTCATCAGGTCGCTGACCGCCACGCCGGCCTTCTGCGGGCCGCCGCCGGGCAGATCGTCCCGCTCGCCGGTGATCGACATGAAGCCGCCCATGCCCTGGATGATGAAGTCGTAGCCCGCGCGCTCGCGGTACGGGCCGGTCTGGCCGAAGCCGGTGATCGAGCAGTAGATGAGCTTCGGATTCAACGCGGCGAGCGCTGCGTAGTCGAGGCCGTACTTGGCGAGCTGGCCGACGCGGTAGTTCTCGACGACGATGTCGGACTTCTTCGCGAGCTCGCGCACGAGACGCTGCCCTTCGGGCTTGGAAATGTCGATGGTCACCGAGCGCTTGCCGCGGTTCGCGGAAAGGTAGTACGCGGCTTCGGTGGTGTCGTTTCCCTGCGTGTCTTTCAGATAGGGCGGGCCCCAGGCGCGCGTGTCGTCACCGGTACCGGGTCGCTCGATCTTGATCACGTCGGCGCCCAGGTCTGCGAGCAGTTGCGTGCACCAGGGACCGGCGAGCACGCGCGTCAGGTCGAGCACGCGCAGATGGCCGAGCGCGCGCGAGGTCGTAGCAGCGTTCATGGCCGCGCAGGATAACAAGCCCGCGCCGCTAGACTTGCGCAATGGCACGCAAGATGCCCCCTTGGCTGCTGAAGCTCGGCATGAACCTGTGGCCGCCGTTCCTGGGCGCCGGAATCCGGGTCAAGCGAATCGCGGCGGACTTCCGCGAGATCGTCGTCGAGATGCCGCTGCGGCTGTACAACCGCAACTATTTCGGCACGCACTTCGGCGGATCGCTGTACGCGATGACCGATCCGTTCTTCGCGCTGATGGTGCTGCACAACCTGCCGACGAACTACCTGGTGTGGGACAAGGCGGCGTCGATCGAATTCGTCGCCCCGGGTCGATCGCGAGTGCGCGCGGTGGCCCGCCTGACGCAGGACGACCTCGACACGATCCTGAAGATGACCGCGTCGGGCGACAAGCACCTGCATCTGTTTCGCCTCGACGTGACCGACGCCGAGGGGCTGGTGGTCGCACGCGTCGAGAAGATCGTGTACGTGCGCAAAAAGAGGGACCCGGGGTCGAAGCTTTAGGATTCCGTTCACGGCGGCATTGCGCCGGCGACGCGCCGGCCCGATGCGCAATCCGTCTGGCAACGATGTCGCACTTCCGTCCCTGGCCGTACCCCCGCGTGCTCGCGCATCGCGGCGGCGGCACGCTCGCGCCCGAGAACACGATCGCGGCGATCGACGTCGGCCGCAGCTTCGGGTTCGGCGGGATCGAGATCGACGCGACGCTCGCGCGCGACGAGGTGCCGGTGCTGATGCACGATCCGACCGTCGAGCGCACGACTGACGGCACAGGTCCGGTCGGCGCGCTGACGGCGGACGAACTTGGCCGGCTGGATGCCGGCGGCTGGTTTGAGCCGCGTTACCGCGGCGAACCGGTGCCGACACTCGCAGCCGCGATTCGGCACTGCCGAGCGCACGACGTGTGGATGGACATCGAGATCAAGCCGGGCCACGGCGATGCGCGGCGGACCGGCGAAGTGGTCGCCCGCACGGCGGCCGCACTGTATGCGGACTGCGTGCGGCCCGGCGGGGATCGCGCCGATGCGATCGACCCGCGCGCGCCGTTGCTCAGTTCGTTCTCCGTCGAAGCGCTCGCCGCCGCGCGTGCAGCGGTGCCGGACCTGCCGCGCGGCTGGATCACGAGCCGCGTTCCGCAGGACTGGCGGGCGCGGCTCGACGCGCTGGCGTGCGTGGCGCTGCACACCAATCACCGGCATCTCGCGCGCGATGTCGCCCGCGCGATCAAGGACGCGGGCTACTGGCTGTTCTGTTACACGGTCGACGATCCGGCGCGCGCACGGGAGATCCTCGACTGGGGCGTGGATGCGTTCTGTACCGACCGCATCGATCTGATCGGTCCGCACTTCGTATGAACGGGCTGACATCGAGGTGTGGTTCTGCGGTGCAGCGGCGCCACCCGTCCGGTGGCGATTGACGTGGATCAAGGGCCGAGGCATGGTGCTCCGTAACCTGCGCACGGGTGCTTTTCGGGCGGCGTCGCATGGGAGGGGCGCCGTGCGCGGGGCGTGTCAACAACGCGCGGCGCGCACGGCGTTTTTGCGATCGCCGCTCTTTCTTTTGTCGCTTGCTTCGCGATGACCCAGGCGCCGTCGCCGCGCAAATCGAAAACACCCGACGACGCGACGGGTAACTCGACCGCGCTCGCGGCGGACGCGCACGCAACCGCCTCGCACTGCGAACACTGCGGCGATCCGCTGGCCGGCCTGAAGGTCGTACGGCGACGGATCGGCGCGACCGAGCAGTCGTTCTGCTGTCTGGGCTGCGCTTTCATCGCCGAGCAGCTCTACCTCGCGCGCGCGACGAGCCGCGATCTGGCCGCGCTCGACGCGGCGCTGGGCGGCGCGCGCCGCGCGCCCGACATCCCCGCCGGCAGCGCGCTCAAGCGCGAGCAGATCGAGGTGCACGGCATGGTCTGCGCCGCCTGCGCGCTGCTGATCGAGCACCGCTTGCGGCACGAGCCCGGCGTGGCGTCCGCGCACGTCGATTTCGGCGCGCGGCGCGCGTACGTCGCATTCGATCCGAAGCGAAGCTCGCCGGCCGCGCTGCGGCGTGCCGTCGAGACGAGCGGCTACCGCACCTCGAGCAGCGCGCAGGCGGAACGCAAGGCGCACCGCATCGAGCTGCTGCGCGTGCTGCTCGCGTGGCTCGCGATGATGCAGGTGATGATGCTCGCGATCCCGGCCTACGTCGCCGCGCCGGGCGACATCCCGCGCGACATCGAACAGCTTCTGCGCATCGCCCAGCTCGTTCTGACCGTGCCGGTGCTGCTGTTCTCAGCCGCCCCGCTGTTCCGTGCGGCGGCAAGCCAGATCCGCGCGCGCGCGATCGGCATGGATCTGCCGATCGTGCTGGGCCTGACCGCAGCGTTCGCCGCGAGCGCGCACGCGACCGCGATCGCCAGCGGCGCGACCTATTACGACTCGATCACGATGTTCGTCGCGCTCGTGATGGGCAGCCGCTGGCTGCAGGCCCGTGCGCTCGCTCGCGCGTACGTGCACATCGACGCCGCGCACCGCCAGTCGACGCTGCGCGCGCGCAGGCTGCGCGCCTATCCCGGTTCGATGCTCGCCGACGACGTACCCGCGCAGGCGCTCGCGCCGGGCGATCACGTCGTCGTCGCGCCCGGCGAAACCGTTCCCGCCGACGGCGTGGTCGCGCGCGGCGCGTCGACGGTGTCGCAGGCCTGGCTGACCGGCGAGGCGGCCCCGATCGAAGTGGCCGACGGCGCACCCGTGCTCGCGGGCAGCGTCAATCTCGAGCAGCCGCTCGTGCTCGAGGTCACGCGCGCGGGCGAAGCGACTTCGCTCGCGGCGCTGCGCAGGCTGGTCGACGACGCGGGCCGCGACCGCCCGCGGATCGTCGAGACGGCCAATCGCGTCGCGGTGGTTTTCCTGTGGGCGGTGCTCGCGGTCACGACGCTGACGGTGGCTGGATGGTGGATCGTCGATCCATCGCAGGCGCTGCCGAACGCGATCGCGGTGCTGGTGGCGACGTGCCCGTGCGCGCTGTCGCTCGCCGCGCCCGCCGCGCTCGCGGCGGTGCAGTCCGCGCTCGCCGGGCGCGGCGTGCTGACGGCGCGCGTCTCGGCGATCGAGCAGCTCGCGCGAATCGACGCGATCGCCACCGACAAGACCGGCACGCTGACCGAGGCGGAGCCGGCGCTGCTGCGCACCGTGCTGCTGCGCGCGGGCGTTCCGGCGAACGTGCTCGCCGTCGCAGCGGCGCTCGAATCGCTGTCGACGCACCCGTTCGCGCGCGCGCTGACCCGCGCCGCGCGCGCGGCCGGTGTGGCGGTGCCCGCGTTGCAGGGCGGCCGCGTCGAACCCTCGGCGGGCGTCGAAGCGGTCGTCGACGGCGTGCGGCTGCGGCTCGGCAAGGCCGACTACGCGCTGGGCATTGTCGACGCCGAACCGGCGCCGGTGACGGCTCGGCTGCTCAAGCGGCTCGAGCGCGAGAAGCTGCAGGCTGCGAGCGTGATCGTGCTGGCCGATTCGGCCGGACCGATTGCGCTGTTCGCCTTCGGCGAGGCGTTGCGGCCCGACGCGCAGGCATTCGTCGACGAAGTGCGCGCCGCCGGAATCGATCTGCTGCTCGTGTCGGGCGATCGCCGCGAGCCGGTTGCGAACCTCGCGCGCGCGCTCGGAATCGCCGCGCCCGACGGCGGCAACGTCTTCGCGCACCAGACGCCCGACAGCAAGCGCCAGCTCGTCGCCGGCATGCAGCGCGCCGGCCGCGTCGTCGCGATGCTCGGCGACGGCATGAACGACGCTCCGGTGATCGCGCAGGCCGACGTTTCGATCGCGCTCGCTCAGGGCTCGACGCTCGCGCAGGCGCGCGCGGACTTCATCGTGCTGACTTCGCGGCTGGCCGACGTCGCGTTCGCGCTGCGCGCGGCGCGCAAGGGCATGCGCATCGTGCGGCAGAACCTCGGCTGGGCGCTCGTGTACAACCTCGCGGTCATCCCGCTCGCCGCGTTCGGCTACGTCACGCCCGCCGTGGCCGCTGCGGGCATGGCCGCGAGCTCGCTCGCGGTCGTCGCGAACGCGCTGCGCGCGCGCCGTCAGTGATCGCGGTCACACGATGGACTCGCTGTACCTGCTGATCCCGTTGTCGATCGTCCTCGTGATCGCGATCGGCGCGCTGCTCGCATGGTCGGTGCTGTCGGGTCAGTTCGACGACCTCGACGCCGAGGGGCGGCGCATCCTCGACGAAGAGGACGCGCCGCGCGATGATGCGCGCGGCTCTGGCGGCTGACGCGAACGCGTTGTGAGAGGTTCGTCACTGAGTTCCCGAGGATGGGAACGGAGTTGACCTGAATCAACCGGGACGACCAGGGCGGTCCATACGATCGCCCCGGGCGTACCGGGCGCGGAGCGGTCGGAGCGCAGGCGACGTCCGCACGGGGGCGGCGCGCCGCCGACCGGGTTTGCTTCGAGAGGGAGACATGAACCAATCCAATGGCTTGACTTACCACTACGGCGTGATCCGGGCCTTCTCGATCATGACCGTGGTCTGGGGCATCGTCGGCATGCTCGTCGGCGTCGTGATCGCCGCGCAGATGGCGTGGCCCGAGCTGAACTTCGGCGTTCCCTGGCTGTCGTTCGGCCGCCTGCGTCCGCTGCACACCAACGCGGTGATCTTCGCGTTCGGCGGCTGCGCGCTGTTCGCGACGAGCTACTACGTCGTGCAGCGCACCTCGCAGGCGCCGCTGTTCGCGCCCAAGCTCGCGTGGTTCACGTTCTGGGGTTGGCAGGCGGTGATCGTCGCCGCGGCGGTGACGCTGCCGCTCGGCATCACGACGAGCAAGGAGTACGCGGAGCTCGAGTGGCCGATCGACCTGCTGATCGCGGTCGTGTGGGTCGCGTATGCGATCGTGTTCTTCGGCACGATCGGCGTGCGCCGGGTCAAGCACATCTACGTCGCCAACTGGTTCTACGGCGCGTTCATCATCACCGTCGCGCTGCTGCACATCGTCAACAGCGCGTTCACGCCGGTCAGCCTGACCAAGTCGTACTCGGCCTACCCGGGCGCGATCGACGCGATGGTGCAGTGGTGGTACGGCCACAACGCGGTCGGCTTCTTCCTGACCGCGGGCTTCCTCGGGATCATGTACTACTTCATCCCGAAGGCGGCCGGGCGCCCCGTGTACTCGTACCGGCTGTCGGTCGTGCACTTCTGGGCGCTGATCTTCACCTACATGTGGGCGGGGCCGCACCACCTGCACTACACGGCGCTTCCGGACTGGGTGCAGTCGATCGGCATGCTGTTTTCGCTGATCCTGCTCGCGCCGTCGTGGGGCGGCATGATCAACGGCATCATGACCCTGAGCGGCGCCTGGTACAAGCTGCGCGAGGATCCGATCCTCAAGTTCCTGATCGTCTCGCTGTCGTTCTACGGCATGTCGACCTTCGAGGGGCCGATGATGTCGATCAAGACGGTCAACGCGCTGTCGCATTACACGGACTGGACGATCGGCCACGTGCATTCGGGCGCGCTCGGCTGGGTGGGGCTCGTGTCGATGGGCGCGCTGTACTACCTGATCCCGCGCCTGTACGGACGCACCGAGATGTATTCGATGCGGCTGGTCACCGTGCACTTCTGGGTGGCCACGATCGGCATCGTGCTGTACATCGCCGCGATGTGGATCGCCGGCGTGATGCAGGGGCTGATGTGGCGCGCGGTCAACGAGGACGGCACGCTGACGTACAGCTTCGTCGAGAGCGTCAAGGCGACGCTGCCGTTCTACCTGATCCGCCTGACGGGCGGGCTGATGTACCTCGGCGGCATCTGCCTGATGGCGTACAACATGTTCAAGACGATCGCCGTCGGCAAGGCGGTCGAGGACGCGGTTCCGGCGCCGGCGATGGCTCACGCGTAAGCGACCGTCCACCGCACCGACGAGGAAACAACCATGCAATTCAATCACGACTTCATCGAGCGCAACTCGTGGCTGATGATCACCCTGATCGTGCTCGTGGTGGCGGTCGGCGGGCTCGTCGAGATCGTTCCGCTGTACTTCCAGCGGCAGACGACGCAGCCGGTCGAAGGCATCAAGCCGTACGAGCCGCTGCGGCTGGTCGGGCGCGATATCTACATCCGCGAGGGCTGCAACAACTGCCACTCGCAGATGGTGCGCCCGTTCCGCGCCGAGACGCTGCGCTACGGCCACTATTCGGTCGCCGGCGAGTTCGTCTACGACCATCCGTTCCTGTGGGGCAGCAAGCGCACCGGCCCCGATCTGGCGCGCGTCGGTGGCCGCTATTCGGATGAGTGGCACCGCATCCACTTCAACAACCCGCGCGACGTCGTGCCCGAGTCGAACATGCCCGCGTACCCGTGGCTCGCGCGTTCGGGCGTGGACGGCGTCGACGTTCAGGCGCGCATGCGCGCGCTGCGGCGTGTCGGCGTTCCCTACAGCGACGAGCAGATCGCCCAAGCGCCCGAGGCGTTGAAGGGCAAGACCGAACTGGACGCGGTGATCGCCTACCTGCAGGGGCTGGGCGTCGAGCTGCGCAACGTGCGCTAGGAGGAGGCGATGGACATCAATGACATGCGTTCGATCGTGACCGTGCTCGCGTTCGTGTCCTTCATCGGCATCGTTGCGTGGGCGTACAGCCGGCATAACCGGCAGCGCTTCGAAGAGGCCGCTCGCCTGCCGTTCGCCGACGCCTGGGCCGACGAGACCAAGGCGAACAAGGAATAAATAGCGAGGCGGCAATGAGCGACTTCTACAGCGTTTTCTGGGACTACTACGTCGCGATCATCACCGTCGTGTCGGTGATCGGCTGCGGCGTGTTCCTCTGGGTGCAGAGCAAGCGCAGGGTCAAGCTCGTCGAGGGGGCCGAGCCCGAGACGACCGGCCACGTGTGGGACGGCGACCTGCGCGAGTTCCACAACCCGATGCCCCGCTGGTGGATCTGGCTTTTCTACATCACGGTCGTGTTTTCGGTGGTCTACCTGATCCTGTATCCGGGGCTCGGCACGCAGTACAAGGGCGTGCTGGGCTGGAGCCAGGAAAAGCAGCACGCCGACGAAGTCAAGGCGGCCGAAGCGCGCTTCGGCCCCGTGCTCGCGGCGTTCCTGCAGCAACCGGTCGAGCAGGTCGCCGCCGACGCGCGCGGCCGCCAGATGGGCGAGCGCATCTTCCTCAACAACTGCGCGCAATGCCATGGCGTCACCGCGCAGGGATCGCGCGGATTTCCGAATCTGACGGACGCCGAATGGCAGTGGGGCGGCACCGCGGACGCCATCAAGACGACGGTGGCCGGCGGCCGCCAGGCGGCGATGCCGCCGATGGCCGCCGCGGTCGGCGGCGCCGAGGACGTCACCGACGTCGCGCACTACGTGCTGTCGTTGTCGAACTCGGCGCACGATTCCGCGCGGGCGTCGCGCGGCAAGGCCAAGTTCGCGGCGTGCGCCGCGTGCCACGGTCCCGAGGGCAAGGGCAATCCCGCCATCGGCGCGCCCGACCTGACCAACAAGATCTGGAACTACGGCGGTTCGGTGGCGACGATCGTCGAGACGATCACCAAGGGCCGACAGGGCGTGATGCCCGCGTGGAAAGGCATCCTGACCGACGCCGAGATCCATCTCGTCTCGGCCTACGTCTACTCGCTGGGCCAGCCGTCCGGCGCAGCGCCCGCGCCGAAGCAGTAGGTTTTCCCGGCGCGCCGGTCCCGCCTCCCTGGGGCCGGCGCCGCCGTTTCGAAGCAAACGAAGAGCAGCCCATGAGCACCGCGGTCAATCGCAAGCGCGAGCAGCGCGAAGCGCGGTCCGCCGGCCCGGCGCCGGTCATCCCGATCAAGGAGGCGCCGGTCCGCGAGGTCGTCGAGTCGCTGTACGAGAAGCGCAAGGAGATCTATCCGCGCCAGAAGATCGGCGACAAACTCGCGTACTTCCAGAAGTGGCGCTGGGCGCTCGTCTGGATCACGCAGGTCGTCTACTACGGCCTGCCCTGGCTGCAGTGGAACGACCGCCAGGCGGTGCTGTTCGATCTGGCCGCGCGCAAGTTCTACATCTTCGGGTTGGTGCTGTGGCCGCAGGACATCATCTACCTGACGGCGATCCTGATCATCGCGGCGCTGTCGCTCTTCCTGTTCACGGCTGTCGGCGGCCGCCTGTGGTGCGGCTATGCGTGTCCGCAGACGGTGTACACGGAAATCTTCATGTGGATCGAGCGGCGCATCGAGGGCGACCGCGCCAAGCGCATGCGGCTCGACGCCGAGCCGATGTCGGCGCGCAAGTTCGCGCTGAAGAGCGCCAAGCACGCGGCGTGGATCGCGGTCGCGTTGTGGACGGGCTTCACCTTCGTCGGCTACTTCACGCCGATCCGCGAACTGGGCTCGGACGTGCTGCGGCTCGACGTCGGCGGCTGGTCGGCGTTCTGGATCCTGTTCTACGGCTTCGCCACCTACGGCAACGCCGGCTGGATGCGGGAGCAGGTCTGCAAGTACATGTGCCCGTACGCGCGCTTCCAGAGCGCGATGTTCGACCCGGACACGCTGATCATCACCTACGACCGCGAGCGCGGCGAGCCGCGCGGCCCGAGCAGCAAGCGCGAGGATCGCAAGGCCAAGGGGCTGGGCGACTGCGTCGACTGCGGCCTGTGTGTACAGGTGTGCCCGACCGGGATCGACATCCGCAACGGTCTGCAGTACGAGTGCATCGGCTGCGCAGCGTGCATCGACGCGTGCAACTACGTGATGGACAAGGTCGGTCTGCCGCGCGGGCTGATTCGCTACTCGACCGAGCACGCGCTCGAGCAGCACTACGGCGCGGCCGGCATCTGGAAGCGGGTGTTCCGGCCGCGCGTGCTCGTCTATGCGTCGATCCTGACGGCGGTGACCGCGGGGCTCGTCGTCGCGCTGATGCTGCGCGTGCCGCTGAAGGTCGACGTGCTCCGCGATCGCGGATCGCTCGCGCGCGAAGTCGAGACCGGCTGGATCGAGAACGCGTACCGGCTGCAGGTGATGAATACGAGTGAACGGGCGCATTCGTATGTCATTCGCGTCGAGGGGCTGCCGGGACTGACGGTCGCGTCGCAGACGGCGTTCGACGTTCCCGCGGCGACGACGATGTCGGTCCCGTTGCGCCTGCAGGCGCCGCCGGAGGCGGCCGCCCCCGGTTCGCATCGCGTGTACGTGGAGGTCGCCGCGCAGGACGATCCTTCGATCCGGGTACGCGAGAAGACCACCTTCCTGGGGCTGCGGCGATAACATGCACAGCGCAATGGCGAAACCGTGGTATCGCGAACCGTGGCCGTGGTTCCTAATGGCGCTGCCGGCGGCTGCCGTCGTCGGCGGCATCGTCACGACGGTGATCGCGTTTCGCGGCGCCGACGGCGTGGTCGCGGCCGACTACTACAAGCGCGGGCTCGCGATCAACGAAGAGCTGTCGCGCAGCCGGCTCGCTGCGTCGCTCGGCATCGAGGCGGAATTTCGCATCGGCGGAATCGAGCCCGGCGACTTCGTCGGCGTGAGACTCGTCGCCGAGCAGCCGCTTCCGCCCGAGGCCGCGCTGCGCGTGCGCCTCGTTCATCCGGGCCGCAGCGGCGCCGACCGCAGCGCGGTGCTCGCGCGCGTCGGCACGAACGACGGCGGGCGCAGCGTCGAGTACGCGGGCAGTTGGGGCGAGGCGGCGCCTGTGACGGGACATCCGGCGTGGCAGGTCGTCATCGAGACGGCCCAGTGGCGGCTCGACGGCGACGCGGCGATCGAGGATGGACGACTCGCCAGGGTTTTCCGCGTCGGGGCGAAGCGATGACGCCACGGCGCGGCCGGTCCGAAGGAGGGCAGCGATGACGACGCAGAGCTTGGGACAACGGGTGCTGTGGGTGCTGTGGCCCGCGTTCCTGGTCGCGGCAGTCGCCGAGATGATCTTCTTCGCGCTGTTCGATCCGGCCGATCTCCACCTGTTCGGTGCGCCGATCGAAGTCGAGCGCATGCCCGTTTACACGATCGGGTTCTTTTTCTTCTGGGCGATGACCTCGGCCGCGAGCGCGCTGACGGTGTTCCTGGCCCGTTCGCCGTTCGAAGCGAACCGCTGCCCGATCGACGCGGCCGATCGGCCGCCGGGCTGCCCGAAGCGGGCGACCGAGGTCGAAGGTGATTGCGCGTGCGAGCCGGCGCGGCAATAGCCGTTCAGCGCTCGCAGGGCGGTGCCTGCCCGGAAACGATCGCGCGCAACCCGTCCGGATTGACGATGCGGACGTGCTTCTGATTGACCTCGATCAGCCCGTCCTGTGCGAAACGCGAGAGCACGCGGCTGACCGTCTCGAGCTTCAGGCCGAGGAAGCTGCCGATCTCGGCGCGCGTCATGCGCAGCACGAACTCGGTGCGCGAATAGCCGCGCGCCTCGAAGCGCTGCGACAGGTTCAGCAAAAAGGCCGCAAGCCGCTCTTCGGCGTGCATGCTTCCGAGCAGCAGCATCACGCCGTGCTCGCGAACGATCTCCCGGCTCATCACCTTGTGGAAGTGCGTACGCAGCATCGGCACCGCGGCGGCGACTTCCTCGAGCCTTTCGTAGGGGATCACGCAGACTTCGGTATCCTCGAGTGCGACCGTGTCGCACGAATGCGTTTCGCTGCTGATGCCGTCGAGGCCGACGAGCTCGCCGGCCATGTGAAAACCCGTGACCTGCTCGCGGCCGTCCGAAGACATCACCGTGCTTTTCAGGAAGCCCAGACGTACTGCATACAGCGACTCGAAGCGGTCGCCCGCGCGGAACAGGCTCTCGCCGCGCTTGACGCGCTTGCGTGTGGCGACGAGTTCCTCGAGTTTCTCGATGTCGGCGAGCGACAGCCCGACCGGAAGGCACAGCTCGCGCAGATTGCAATTCGAGCAGGCGACCTTCAGGTGCGAGATCGAAAAGTTCGGCGCATTCATCGACGCTTCTCCTGCGGCGGAAAGGTTTCCATGCTCCCCCTGGCCTTCTCTGCCGCTCGCGGCACCCTTCACGAGCATCGCGGTCGTTCCTGTTGACATGAGCAGCGCATGATTCGCATCATCGCTGGCACGAGGTTGACGTTCATCAAGGCTGCGCCGGATGGCAGCCGAATAATACACGGGACCCGTTACATGCAGCCGCTGCTGCGCCGGCTGCGCCATTGCATCGCCCCCGACCGAAGGTCTCCATGCTGATGTCGACGCGCAACGACGTTGCGCTGCCCGATCCCGACCTGTTGCGCCGGTTCGACGTACCCGGTCCGCGCTACACGTCGTACCCGACCGCGGACCGCTTCGTCGAGGCGTTCGACGCACAGGCGTTCGCGAATTGGCTCCGCAAGCGGGGCGATACGGTCGGTCCGAAGCCGCTGTCGCTGTACGTGCACCTGCCTTTCTGCAACACGGTCTGCTATTACTGCGCTTGCAACAAGGTCATCACGAGGGACCACGGCAAATCGGCCGAGTACCTCGCCGCGCTCGAACGCGAAGCCGATCTTGTCAGCGCGCTGCTGACTGGCGAACGCCGGGTCGAGCAGCTTCATCTGGGCGGCGGAACGCCCACCTTCCTGTCGGACGACGAGCTGCGCGCGCTGATGTCGATGCTGACCGCGCGCTTTCCGCTGGCGGACAAGGGCGAGTTCAGCGTCGAGGTCGATCCGCGCTCGGCGCCTGCCGACAAGGTGCGCGTGCTCGGCGAGCTGGGCTTCAACCGCATGTCGGTCGGCGTTCAGGACTTCGACATCAACGTTCAGCGCGCCGTCAACCGCCTGCAGAGCCTGGAGAGCACCCTCGCGACGATCGAAGCGGCGCGCGCGTCCGGGTTCAAGTCGGTCAACCTCGACTTGATCTACGGCCTTCCGAAGCAGACGCGCCAGACCTTCGCGCGCACCCTCGACACGGTCCTGCAAATCGGTCCCGAGCGCATTGCGCTGTACCACTACGCGCACCTGCCCGAGCGCTTCAAGCCGCAGCGGCGCATCAGTCCGGCCGAGCTGCCGTCGTCGCCGGAGAAGATGGGCATCATGCTCGACGCGATCGAGCGCCTGACCGACGCCGGCTACCAGTACATCGGCATGGATCACTTCGCCAAGAGCGATGACGATCTGGCGCGCGCTCAGAACCAGGGCCGGCTGCACCGCAATTTCCAGGGCTACAGCACGCGCCCCGACTGCGATCTGGTCGGGCTCGGCGTCTCGGCGATCAGCAAGATCGGGCCGACCTATTCGCAGAACGTTCGCGAACTCGACGAGTACTACGATCGCCTCAACCACGGGCTGCTGCCGACCGCGCGCGGCATCCTGCTCGACCGCGACGATCTGCTGCGGCGCGCGGTGATCATGTCGCTGATGTGCCATTTCGTCGTTTCCAAGGAAGCGATCGAAGCGGCGCACCTGATCAAGTTCGACGAGTACTTCAAGCGCGAGCTGGTCGCGCTCGAGAAGTTCGTCGCCGAGGGGCTCGTCGAGCTGTCAGCCGACTGGATCAGCGTCACGCCCAAGGGCAAGCTGCTGATCCGCGCGATCGCGATGTGCTTCGATCGCTATCTGCAGAACGACGAGCGCGCGCGGCGTTACTCGAAGATCGTCTGAGCGAAGAGCGTTCGAGCGCGACGCGCAGTGCCGCCCGGGACTAGACTGGGCGCAGCGACCTCGTACCGATGCTGGACCTGCTGACCACCCAGGCGATCGCCGCCTTTGCGCTGGCCGCGCTCGGCGGGCTGCACTGCGCTGGCATGTGCGGCGGATTCATTGGGGCGCTGCAGATGAACCGCCCGCGCGACGTTTCCGCCGCGCGGCTCGCCGCGGGTTATCACGCCGGGCGGATCCTCAGCTACTCGGCGGCCGGTGCGGCTGCGGGCGCGCTCGGCGGCGCGCTGTTTGCCGCCGACGTGTTGCCGGTGCAGGTCGCGCTGCTCGTGGTCGGCAGCGCGATGCTGCTCGCGATCGGCGCGTCGATGTTCGGCCGCGGCGCATGGCTCAAGCGCATCGAGCCCGCCGGCGCGTGGGTGTGGCGCTTCGTCGGTCCGCTCGCTCGCAAGGTGTATCCGCCGCGTTCCGGGCGGCAGGCCCTCGTCGCGGGGCTCGCCTGGGGCTGGATTCCCTGCGGGATGGTCTACGCGGCCCTGCCGCTCGCGCTCGTCGCGGGCGGCCCCTGGCAAGGCGCGCTCGTCATGTTCGCTTTCGGTATCGGAACGCTGCCGAACCTGATCGTCGTCGATTTCGCCGTGAGCCGCGTCAGCGCGGCAAACCCGGGCGGCGTGCTCGCCCACGCACGCGCCTGGCTCAAACCGGCCGCCGGCGCGCTGATCGTTCTATTCGGACTTTCGGGGCTTGCACACGCCGCGCGCGTGGCAGGCGCGGATCATCCGGCGATCGCAGCGGTCGCGAGCGTCTGTCACCGCTGAACGTCGGGCGCCGGACCCGTCACGTCCACGCGGCGAGCAGCGTGCCCACCGTCAGCAGCGCGCCGAACAGCGCTTCGAGCATCACCGTGCGCAGCATCAGCCCGTTGAACGCAAGCCCCGGCGGCGTCGCGGGCAGCGCCCGCACGAGCACCGCCGCCGAGGGCAGCGCGAGCAAGGGCAGCCAAAGCCAGGCGCTACCGGTCATCCACACGAGGACCGGCACGGCCGCGAACGGCGACAGCATCAGCGCCGCGTACAGCATCGCGGATGCGCGAGCGCCAGCCACGACGGCGAATGTTCTGCGCCCGGTTTCCGCGTCGTGCGCGGTGTCGCGATGGTTGTTGACGACGAGCACCGCTGCGGCGAGCGATCCGATCGCTGCGCCTGCGAGCCACATCGGCGGCGTGACGGCGCCGATCTGCACGTAACCGCTGCCGGCCACCGCAACGAGGCCGAAAAAGACGAACACGGTCAACTCGCCGAACGGCGTGTAAGCAATCGGCCGCGGACCGCCCATGTAGCCGAGCGCGGCGAGCACCGAGGCCACGCCCATCGCCAGCGCCGGCAGTCCCCAGCGCGCAACGATCGGCAGGCCGATCAGCACGACGAGCGCGACCGCCAGCGCGATCGCCAGGCGCACCTCGCGCGGCGTGAGCCAGCCATTCGAGGTCGCGCGCGGAAAGCCGACGCGGCGCGTCGAGTCCGCCCCGCGCGCGGCGTAGCCGACATCGTTCTGCAGATTGGCGATGATCTGCAGCAGCACCGAGCCCGCCAGCGCGAGCGTGGCGAACAGCACGTCGACGCGGCCGCTCGCCAGGAACGCGAAGCTCGTGCCGACGAACACCGGCACCGTGGCGATCCACCACGTGCGCGGCCGCGACGCGATGCGCCAGGCCTCAAGCGACCCGGGGCGGATCGCTGCGATCGGGGCGGGGGCGGGCGAGTCCAAGCGTGACGGCTCCCTTCGAAGGAAGGCGGCGCGCAGTGTAACGCTGCGTGTGCCGCCGCAAGTCTGGTCGAGCGCGTGCGGCCAGCGTTTGCGCGTCGTCAAGGCGAGCGAGGACGCGGCTGCGGCGCGCATGCCCCTGATATGATCGCTGCGTTCCGAATTTCCCAAGCGTGGCGCGGGTTTGCGCGCCATCGCGCCGCCTCCCGCCGACATGAAAAGCGCCGAAATCCGCGACAAATTCCTCAAGTACTTCGAGTCGAACGGGCACACGATCGTGCGCGCCTCGTCGCTCGTTCCCGCCAACGACCCGACGCTGCTGTTCACCAACTCGGGCATGGTCCAGTTCAAGGACGTGTTCACCGGCCGCGAGACGCGGCCGTACAAGCGCGCGGCGACCGCGCAGAAGTGCCTGCGCGCCGGCGGCAAACACAACGATCTGGAGAACGTCGGCTACACCGCGCGGCATCACACGTTCTTCGAGATGCTGGGCAACTTCTCGTTCGGCGACTACTTCAAGCGCGACGCGATCAAGTACGCGTGGGAGCTGCTGACGAAGGTGTACGGCCTGCCGCCCGAGAAACTGTGGACGACGGTCTACATCGACGACGACGAGGCGTACGACCTCTGGACCCAAGAGATCGGCGTGCCCAAGGAGCGCTGCATCCGCATCGGCGACAAGCCCGGGCAGCCGAAGTACGTGTCGGACAACTTCTGGCAGATGGCCGACACGGGGCCGTGCGGTCCGTGCAGCGAGATCTTCTATGACCACGGCCCGACGGTCGAAGGCGGCCCGCCGGGCTCGCCCGATGCCGACGGCGACCGCTACATCGAGATCTGGAACCTCGTGTTCATGCAGTTCGACCGCGACGAGCGCGGCGTGCTCACGCCGTTGCCCAAGCCGTGCGTCGACACCGGCATGGGGCTTGAGCGGCTGGCGGCCGTGCTGCAGGGCGTGCACTCGAACTACGAGATCGATCTGTTCCGCGACCTGATCAAGGCGGCCGCGCGCGAGACGAAGACGCAGGACCTGTCGAACAACTCGCTGAAGGTGATCGCCGATCACATCCGCGCGTGCAGTTTCCTGATCGCCGACGGCGTGATCCCCGGCAACGAGGGGCGCGGCTACGTGCTGCGGCGGATCATCCGGCGCGCGCTGCGGCACGGCTACAAGCTGGGCCAGACGGAGCCGTTCTTCTACAAGCTCGTCGCCGACCTCGCTAGGGCGATGGGCGATGCGTACCCCGAACTGCGCGAGATGCAGCCGCGCATCGAGGGGGTGTTGAAGCAGGAGGAGGAGCGCTTCGGCGAGACGCTGGAAAACGGCATGAAGATCCTCGATGCGGCGCTCGGACAGATGAGTTCGGGCGACCCGCGCATGCTCGACGGCGAAACCGTGTTCCTGCTTTACGACACGTACGGCTTCCCGGTCGATCTGACCGCCGACATCTGCCGCGAGCGCGGCATCGGCGTGGATCACGCCGGCTTCGAGCGCGCGATGCAGCGCCAGCGCGAACAGGCGCGCGCGGCAGGCAAGTTCAGGATGGCGGGCGGCGTCGACTATGCCGGCGACAAGACGCGCTTCGTCGGCTACGAGCACCTGCAATCCCAGGCGAAAGTCGTCGCGCTGTACGTCGATGGCTCGCTCGTGTCCGAGGTACGCGCGGGCCAGCGTGCGATCGTCGTGCTCGACACGACGCCGTTTTACGCCGAGTCCGGCGGTCAGGTCGGCGACCGCGGCGAGATCGTCGGTCCCGGCGGCACGTTCGAGGTGCTCGACACGCAGAAGATCATGCCCGACGTGTTCGGTCATCACGGCGTCGTGAAGGCCGGTTCGATCGAGTTCGGCGACACCGTGCGCGCGCAGGTCGACGGGCGGTTGCGCGCGCGCACGATGCGCAACCACTCGGCCACGCACCTGATGCACAAGGCGCTGCGCGAAGTGCTGGGGCCGCACGTGCAGCAGAAGGGTTCGCTCGTGGACGCCGAGAAGACGCGCTTCGACTTCAGCCACGACGCGCCGCTGACGCCGGAGCAGATCCGCCGCGTGGAGGAGATCGTCAACCGCGAGATCCTCGCCAACACGCCGACGCAGGCGCGCATCATGAGCTTCGACGACGCGGTGCGCGGCGGCGCGGTGGCGCTGTTCGGCGAGAAATACGGCGACGAAGTGCGCGTGCTCGACATCGGCAGTTCGCGCGAGCTGTGCGGCGGCACGCACGTCGCGCGTACCGGTGACATCGGCCTGTTCAAGATCGTGTCCGAGGGCGGCGTGGCGGCAGGCATCCGCCGCGTCGAGGCGGTCACCGGCGAGGGCGCGCTCGCGTACGTGCAGTCGGTCGAGGCGCAGCTTGCCGAAATCGCCGCCGCGCTGAAAGCGCCGGTCGCCGAGGTGACGCAGAAGATCGCGCACCTGCTCGAGACCGTGAAGTCGCTCGAGAAAGAGGTCGCGCGGCTGAAGGGCAAGCTCGCATCCAGCCAAGGCGACGAACTCGCGGCGCAGGCCGCCGACGTCAAGGGCATCAAGGTGCTCGCCGCCACGCTCGAAGGCGCCGATGCCAAGGTGCTGCGCGACACGATCGACCAGCTCAAGAACAAGTTGAAGAGCGCTGCGATCGTGCTGGCCTCGGTCGAGAACGGCAAGGTGCAACTCGCCGCGGGCGTGACCGCCGACGCCGTGGCGAAAGTCAAGGCGGGCGAGCTGGTCAACTTCGTCGCGCAGCAAGTCGGCGGCAAGGGCGGAGGACGCGCGGACCTGGCGATGGCCGGCGGAACCGATCCCGCCAAGCTGCCCGCCGCGCTGGCCGGGGTGCGCTCGTGGGTGGAACAGCGGCTCTGAGCCACGTCGACTACCGCCGCGCGACGCCCGCCGACGCGGAATCGCTCGCGCGGCTGATGGCCGACGAAGCGGTCTTCGCCGGGCTGCTGCAGCTTCCGTATCCGACGGCCGAGGCGTGGCGCAAGCGTCTCGAATCGCAGGTCACAGAGGCCGACGGTTTGCATCTGGTCGGCGTCGCGGACGGACAGGTGATCGCGAGCGGCGGCATCTTTCCGCTCGGCTCGACGCCGCGCCGGCGCCACGCGGCCGGCCTCGGCCTGTCGGTGGCCCTCGCATGGCAGCGGCGCGGCATCGGCTCGGAGCTGATGCGCCGGCTGCTCGAGTGGTCCGACCGCTGGCTCGGCTATCTGCGGATCGAACTGACCGTCTACACCGATAACACGCGCGCGATCGCGCTGTACGAGAAGTTCGGCTTTGTCGCGGAAGGTACGCACCGCGCTTTCGCGCTGCGCGACGGCGTCTTCGTCGACGCGCTGGCGATGGCGCGGCTCAATCCGAATCCGCCGCGACTTCCTGCGGAGTCCGCATGATCGTCAGCAACCTCGAACTCATCCCCGGCAAGCGCGTCGCCGCGCACCTGGGCCTCGTTCAGGGCAGCACCGTGCGTGCCAAACACGTCGGGCGCGACATCTTCGCGAGCCTGAAGAACATCGTCGGCGGCGAGCTCAAGGGCTACACGGAGCTGATGCAGGAAGCGCGGCAGGAGGCGATCGACCGGATGATCGCCGAGGCCGAATCGATCGGCGCCAACGCGATCCTGAACGTGCGCTTCGCGACGACGTCGATCGCGGTCGGCGCCGCCGAGATCCTCGCCTACGGCAGCGCGGTCAGGCTCGAGAACCCCTGAGCGCGGCGTACGCGGCGGGCATGGACGCGTTCGTCGAACTCGCGATCCTCGTCGCGCTGCTCGCGACCGGATTCTTCGTCGGCAGCGCGATCGAACGGCGACACTATGCGTCGATCCGCGCGCGCGAAGCGCGGTACGCCGACGTGCTCGCCTTCGGTTTCCGCTTTCCCGCCGACCGCGTGACGCCGCAACGCGCCTTCCTGGTCACAGGCACGGTCGTCGTCAGCGCGGACTACTTCAAGAGCTTCGTCGCCGGCCTGCGCAACCTGTTCGGCGGGCGGCTGCGCGCGTACGAGACGCTGCTCGAACGCGCGAGGCGCGAGGCGCTGTTGCGTTTGAAGGAAGACGCGCGCCGGCGCGGCGCGCGCATGGTCGTCTGCGTGCGCTTCGAGACGACCTCGATCACCGCAGGCTGGGCGCCCTCGATCGAGGTGTTCGCCTACGGCACTGCGCTGATTCCCGAGCGGGCGGACCGTGCGGCTTGAGAATCGCCGCCCCGCCGAGGGCATCAACGCGTCGCACGAGAACCCGCTCGCGGAGTTCGCGTGGCTCGTCGCGGGTAGCCTTGCCTTGCTCGGCGCCGTCGTCGCGGCGATTGCTCTTGCCGCGGAATGGATCGCACCGCGCCTTCCGTACCGGTACGAGGCGCGGCTGGCGGCGCGCTTCGACCCCGTACCGGCGCCGAAGTCCGACGAGGCGCGCCGCGTGCAGGCCGAGCTGCAGGCGCTCGCCGACAGGCTCGCCGCGCGCATGGCGCTGCCCGAAGGCATGACGGTGCGCGTCGGCTACCGCGAGGAAGGGATCGTGAACGCGTACGCGACGCTCGGCGGCCGCACCGTGTTCTTCCGCGGGCTGCTCTCCCGGCTCGACAGCGAGGATGCGTTAGCGATGGTGATGGCGCACGAGCTCGCGCACCTGAAGTTGCGCCATCCAGCGGCGGCGCTCGGCCGCGGCGCTGCGGTCGGCATTGTGCTGTCGGCGATCTCGGCGGATCTGGGGCGCGCCGCGGCTGGCGCGCTCGGCCAGGCGGGGCTCGTGACGCTGTTCGCCTTCAGCCGCGAACAGGAGCGCGCCGCCGACGCCGAAGCGCTGCGCGTGCTCGCCGCCGAGTACGGTCACGTCGGCGGCGCGATCGATCTGTTCGACGCCTTCGCGCGACTGCCGGCTGCGCAGCGCGACGACCACGTTCCGGCGATCGAGTTCGTGCGCACGCACCCGCTGACGGCCCACCGCGTCGCCGCCGCCGTCGAGTGGGCCGGGGCCAACGGTGTGGCCGTCGACGGCGCGCGCCGGCCGCTGCCGGCAGCGATCGCCGCGGTGAGACCGCGCGAGGAGCGGGCGTCGTGACGCAAGCCGACGAGTTCCGCTTCTGCCCGCGTTGCGCGACCGCACTCGAGCGCGGCATTCACGGCGAGCGCGAGCGCAGCGCCTGCCCGGCCTGCGGCTGGGTCCACTGGGACAATCCCACGCCGGTCGTCGCCGCGGTCATCGAGTACGAAGGCAAGGTCTTTCTCGCGCGCAACGCGGCCTGGCCGGAAGGACGCTTCGCGCTCGTCACGGGCTTTCTCGAACGCGACGAGACTCCGCGCGACGCCGTGATTCGCGAGGTCAAGGAGGAGACTCAGCTCGACGCGCTCGACGCGCGGCTGATCGGCGTTTACGACTTCGCGCTGCGCAACCAGGTCATCATCGCTTACCACGTGCCCGCGCAGGGCGAGGTGCGGCTCAACGAGGAACTCGTCGAATACCGCCTGATCGAGCCCGCCAAGGTGCGCGTCTGGCCGCGCGGCACAGGGCTCGCGCTCGCCGATTGGCTGCGTGCGCGGGGGCACGAAGTAAACTTCGTGCCGTGGCCGTAGCGCCCGCACCGAAACCGATTCAGACCATGATCAGCTTCGACAAGGAAATCGACACGCGCGGACTGAACTGCCCGCTGCCGGTGCTGCGCGCGAAAAAGGCGCTCGCCGAGATGACGAGCGGCCAGGTGCTGAAGATCGTCGCGACCGATCCGGGTTCGTTCCGCGACTTCAAGGCCTTCGCGAAGCAGACCGGCAACGAACTGCTCGCGCAGGAGACCGTCGACCGCGAGTTCGTCCACTACCTGAAACGGCGCTGATCGGCGGCCGCGCGATGAAGAAATTCCTGTTCGTCGGCCTTCCGCTGATCGCGGCGCTCGTCGCGCTGTACTTCTTCGTGGCGCTGTCGTGGAACTACTCGACCGGCGAGCGCGCCGGCTGGGTGCAGAAGTTCAGCAAGAAAGGCTGGATCTGCAAGACCTGGGAAGGCGAGCTCGCGATGGTGTCGATGCCCGGTGCCGCGCAGGAGAAGTTCTACTTCACGGTGTGGGACGACGCCGTCGCGGAGCAGATCAACAAGGCGATGGGCCGACGCGTTTCTCTGCACTACGAGGAGAAGGTCGGGCTGCCGACCTCGTGCTTCGGCGAGACGCGGCACTGGGTCACCAAGGTCACCGTCGTGCCGGAGATCCCGCTCGCGCCCGGCGTGACCGTGCCGGTCCCGCCGCAGCCACCCGCGCCGGTCTCACCGCCTTCGCCGCAGCCGCCGGTTCAGGCGCCGCCGGCCGAGCCCGCGCCGGCGACGAAGTAACCCCTTCCGTCGTTCACTGCGACGGCAGCCGCTCGAACTGTTCGCGCAGCTTGGCGAGCGTGCCGCCGAAGCTCGCGAGCCTTTCCTTCTCCTGCGCGACGACCGCGGGCGGTGCGCGCTCGACAAAGCTCGCATTGCCGAGCTTGGACTCGGCCTTGCGGATCTCGCCTTCGAGCCGCGCGATCTCCCTGGCGAGCCGTTGCCGCTCGGCGGCCACGTCGACTTCGACCAGCAGCATCAGTCGATCGTCATCGATGACCGCGATCGGCGCCGGCGCGCGGTGCGCAGCGGCTGCGAGGTCGGCGACGACCCGCACTTCGGACAGGCGCGCGAGCAGCCGCATGTAAGGGGCGAACCGCGCCAGCCGCGCGGCGTCGCCCGACGCCACCAGCGGCACCTTCTGCGCCGGCGACAGGTTCATCTCGCCGCGCAGGTTCCGGCACGCGTCGGTCATCCGCTTCAGCAGCGCGACCTCGGCGTCGGCCGCGGCGTCGATCTTCGACGGCTCGGCCTTCGGATACGGCTGGATCATCACCGAGGTCATCTCGTCCGCGCGCCGCTTGCCGGCGGGCACCGAGACCTTCTGCCACAGCTCCTCGGTGATGAACGGGATGATCGGGTGCGCGAGCCGCAGCGTGGCCTCGAGCACGGCGAGCAGCGTGCGGCGCGTTGCGCGGCGTTGCGCGTCGTTGCCCTGGGCAAGCTGCACCTTGGCGAGCTCGACGTACCAGTCGCAGTACTCGTTCCACACGAAGCTGTAGATCGCGTTGGCGACATGGTCGAGCCGGTACTCGGCGTAGCCCCGCTCGACCTCGGCTTCGGTGCGCTGCAGTTCGCCGACGATCCAGCGGTCGACGAACGACAGCTCGACCGGCGCCGATCCGTCGGGTCCGCAGTCTTCGCGCGCGGTGTTCATCAGCACGAAGCGGGTGGCGTTCCACAGCTTGTTGCAGAAGTTGCGGTAGCCCTCGCAGCGCTTGGTGTCGAAGTTGACGTTGCGGCCGAGCGTCGCGTACGACGCCATCGTGAAGCGCAGCGCGTCGGCGCCGTACGCGGCGATGCCGTGCGGAAAGTGCTCGCGCACGCGCTTCTCGATCTTCGGCGCGTCCTGCGGGCGGCGCAGGCCGGTGGTCGACTTCTTCACCAGGGTTTCGAGATCGACGCCCTGGATCAGATCGACCGGATCGAGCACATTGCCTTCGCTCTTGCTCATCTTCCGGCCTTCGGCGTCGCGCACCATGCCGTGGATGTAGACGACCTCGAACGGCACCTTGCCGGTGAAGTGCATGGTCATCATGATCATGCGCGCCACCCAGAAGAAGATGATCTCGTAGCCGGTGGTCAGCACCGAGGAGGGCAGGAACAGCTCCAGCTCCTTCGTCTGCTGCGGCCAGCCGAGCGTCGAGTGGCACACCAGCGCCGACGAGAACCACGTGTCGAGCACGTCGGGGTCGCGCTCGAGCCGCCTGCCGTCGCCGGCGAGCTTCCGCGCTTCGGCTTCGCTGCGCGCGACGAACACGTTGCCCTGCTCGTCGTACCACGCGGGGATCTGGTGCCCCCACCACAACTGGCGCGAGATGCACCAGTCCTGGATGTTGTTCATCCAGTGCATGTAGGTGCTGACCCAGTTGTCCGGGACGAAGCGGATGCGGCCGTCGGCAACGGCTTCCGTGGCAACTTCGGCGATGCTTCGGCCCGGGAAGAGCGTTCCCTGCGGCGCGGGTTTGCCGGTGGCGACGAACCACTGGTCGGTGAGCATCGGCTCGATCGCGACGCCGGTGCGGTCGCCGCGAGGGACTTTGAGTGTGTGCTTTTCGATCTTCTCGACCAGTCCGGCCGCCTGCAGATCGGTGACGACCGCGTCGCGCGCGGCGTTGCGGTCGAGCCCGCGGTATTTGGCCGGGGCGTTGTCGTTGATCCTCGCGTCGAGCGTGAAGATGCTGATCATCGGCAGCCCGTGCCGCTGCGCGACCGCGTAGTCGTTGAAGTCGTGCGCGGGCGTGACCTTGACGACGCCGGTGCCGAACTCGCGGTCGACGTAGCTGTCGGCGACGATCGGGATCTCGCGCTCGGCCAGCGGCAGCCGCACGGTCTTGCCGACCAGGTGCCGGTAGCGCTCGTCGTCCGGATGCACCATCACCGCGGTATCGCCGAGCATGGTCTCGGGGCGGGTCGTCGCGACGACCAGATGGCCCGAACCGTCCGCCAGCGGATAGCGCAGGTGATAGAGGCGGCCTTCTTCCTCCTCGCTGACGACTTCCAGGTCGGACACGGCGGTCTTCAGCACCGGGTCCCAGTTCACCAGCCGCTTGCCGCGGTAAATGAGCCCCTGCTCGTACAGGCGCACGAACGTTTCGATCACGACGGCCGACAGTTTCTCGTCCATCGTGAAGTACTCGCGCGACCAGTCGACCGATGCCCCGAGCCGGCGCATCTGCTGCGTGATCGTGCCGCCGGACTTTTCCTTCCACGCCCACACGCGCTTGACGAACTCGGCGCGGCCGAGGTCGTGGCGCGTCAGCCCTTCCGCTTCGAGCTGGCGCTCGACGACGATCTGCGTGGCGATGCCGGCGTGATCGGTGCCGGGCACCCACAGCGTGTTGAAGCCGCGCATCCGGTGGTAGCGCGTCAGCGCGTCCATGATCGTCTGATTGAACGCGTGCCCCATGTGCAGCACGCCGGTGACGTTCGGCGGCGGCAACTGGATGCAGAACGACGGCTTGTCGGAGTCGAGGCTGGGCTTGAAGTAACCGCTGGACTCCCACACCGGATACCACCGGCGCTCGATCGAAGCCGGTTCGAAACTCTTGGCGAGCTCGGATGTCTGCTCGCTCGCACCAGGTTCTGCAGTCGTCGAATCCACGATTCCGCCGTTTCGTCGCAAGGGTTTGAATTTTAGGGGAATCGCTTCTACGCTCTGCGCCTTTCGAAATCACCGGTCCGACATGAAGAACCTCTCGACGCTTCCACTCGTATGGCGCGGCATCGCCGCGGGCGGCTTGCTCGCGCTCGGCGCCTGCGCGACGGCACCGCAAAGTCCCGCGGCCGCCGCGCCCGGTGCGGTACCGGCGGCGGCGACTGCGCCTGCGGCGGCATCGCCGACGACCGCCGCAGCGGACGGCAAGCCGGCCGCCGCGGCAACGGCGCCGGCCTCGGCGGCGGCGCGACCCGGCGAACCGCCGCCGCTGCGGCCGTTTGCCGACGTCGTCAAGGACGCCAAGGAGATCAAGGGCTTCTTCACGTTCTGGCAGAAGGACGAGCGCACGTGGCTGGAAGTGCGGCCGGAGCAGCTCGACCAGCCTTTCTTCTTCTCGACCTGGCTGGCGACCGGACTCGGGGAGCGCTTCTTTCTGCCCGGGTTGATGGGACAGGAACAGGTCGCCAGCTTGCGGCGCGTCGGCAACAACGTGCAGTTGATCGCGCGCAACCTCCGCGTGCGCGCGCCGGAAGGCACGCCGCTGGCGATCGCCGTGCGCGAGAGCTATTCGGACAGCCTGCTCGCCAGCGCCGCCGTCGTGTCGGCGCCGCATCCCGAGCGCAAGTCGTTTCTCGTCGACGCGGCTGTGCTGTTCGGCCACGACATTCCCGGCGCGCAGACGCAGCTCGAAACGCGCTTCCGGCTCGCCTACGCCTTCGACCGCAACAACAGCGGCATCGAGCGCATCCGGTCCAGCGACGCCGCCGCGCACGTGACCTATCGCGCGCACTATGCGGTGCCGAAGATCCCCGCACCGCCGCTGACGCCGCCGCCGCCGGGAACGCCGCAGGTCGCGCCGCCGAGCGCACTGCCGGACAACCGCAGTCTGTTCCTGACCTACACGTACAACCTGATGCAGTTGCCGAAAGAGCCGATGCGGCCGCGGCCCGCCGACCAGCGCGTCGGACACTTCACGACCGCGTTCATGGACCTCGGCAACGAACTGGGGCTCGATTCGCGCACGCACTACGTCGAGCGCTGGCGCCTCGAGAAGAAGGACCCGGGCGCCGCCATCTCCGAGCCCAAGGAGCCGATCGTCGTGTGGATGGACAAGAACATCCCGGAGAAGTGGCGCGACGCGGTTCGCGCCGGCATCCTCGAGTGGAACAGGGCCTTCGAGCGCGCCGGTTTCAAGGACGCGCTCGTCGTCAGGCAGCAGCCGGCGGATGCCGACTGGAGCACCGTCGAAGGCACGCGCCATCTCGCGGTGCGCTGGTTCGCGATGCAGGGGCCGGGCGCGGTCGCGGTCGGTCCGAGCCAGTCCGATCCGCGCAGCGGCGAGATCCTCGCCGGCGCGGCGATCATCCCGGAGAACTGGGTACGCATCGGTCGCGCACAGGTCGGCGAAACGCTGCCGCGCCCGCCGGCGTCTTCGCTCGCGGACGCGGTCGACGGACGGCTATGCACCTACGCGTTCGACGCGCTCGAGCAGGCCAACTTCGCGTTCGATCTGCTCGTCGCGCGCGGCGCGATCGATCCGACCGGCCCCGACGCCGACCGCTTCATCCGCGACAGCCTGAAGGATGTCGTGATGCACGAGGTCGGCCACGCGCTCGGCCTGCGGCACAACTTCAAGGGTTCGACCGGCGTGCAGCTCGAGAAGCTGCGCGACGCCTCGTATGCGCGCACGCACGGCATCTCCAATTCGGTGATGGACTACAACGCGCTGAACGTGCCGCTGGAGAACGAGCCCGCGACCGTCTACAACCAGGTCACGCTCGGCGAATACGATTACTGGGCGATCGAATACGCGTACCGCCCGCTCGCGCCGGAGCACGAGAAGGAGGAACTGGCGAAAATCGCCGCGCGTTCGGCCAACAACCCGGCGCTCGCGTACGCGGCCGACGAGGACGCCGGCGGCTTCTTCGGCGCAGGGATCGACCCGACCGCCAACCAGTTCGACCTCGGCAGCGATCCGCTCGCGTACTACAAACGCCGCGTCGTTCTGGCGCGCGAGCTGCTCGCGCGCACGCAGAAGTTCGAGCTGAAGCCCGGCGACAACCTATCCATTTACCGGCGCAATCTGCAGCGCGGCATCGGCGCGATCGGCTTCGTCGCGCCGCTGATCGGCAAGTACGTCGGCGGCGTGTATACGTCGCGCGAGGTCGCCGGGGCCGGCGACAGTCCCCTGTATGTCCCGGTGCCCGCGGCGCGCCAGCGCGAGGCGCTCGACCTGCTCGCGAAGGAGGTGTTCTCGGTCGACAGCTTCCGCTTCGATCCGAAGTTCATGAGCCGGCTCGGCGTCGACCACCTGGAGCGCTTCACGCCCGACGGGCAGGTCGTCGTCAACACCGACTTCAGCCTCGCGACGGTCGTGCTCGACATCCAGAAGCGGGTGCTCGACCAGTTGATGTCGGACGGCGTCGCGGTGCGACTCGCGGACGCCGAGACCAAGGTCGCCGACAAGCGCGGGCTGCTGTCCTTCGCCGACGTCCAGACGCAGCTCGCCGATGCGATCTGGAGCGAACTTCGCAACGGCCGCGACATCGACACCCTGCGCCGCAATCTGCAGCGCGAACACGCACGGCGGGTGGCGACCGCGCTGGTGCGGCCGACGAGCACAGCCGCCGCCGACGTGCGCGCGGTGCAGCGTGCGATCGCGATCAGGCTCGAAGCGGAGCTGCGGCGCCAGGCAGGCAACGCGCGCCTGAACGCCGTTACGCGCGCGCACCTCGCCGAGACGCAGGCCGTGCTCGCCGAGGCGCTGAAGGCGCCGCTGGTCAGGCAGGGGGTCTGATCGGATCGCGCCGCTCGGATTGCGGATTGCGTCGAGGCTCTACGGGGTCGAGCGCAATCCGCGATCCTATTTCTTGAGTCCGCGCAGCCGCTCCAGCTCGGCGCGCACGGCGCGGTCGACGATCTCGCGCAGCGAGCTGGCGAGCGCCAAGCGCGCTTCGGCGGCGAGGCGCTGCACGGCCGCGTCGATCGCCACGTTCATTTGCCGGCGCACGATGCCTTCGACATCGGTCGGCAGCCGCTCGGCGAGGTCGCGCAGGATCGCCTCGCGCAGTTCGATCTCGACGCGCCCCCACGGCACTTCGGCGGGCGGCGGTGCCGCCACCGGCGGCGTCGCTGCAGCGGGCGCGGGCGCCTCGGGGGCGACGGTGAGCGGCGCTTCGGTCGGCGTTCCGGTCACCGTCGGCGCGGGCGGCAGCGTGAAATCGAGTTCGAGCGGCGGCAGGGTCAGCCTTTCGGTCAGCACCGGAATCGAGGCGTCGTCTTCCACCGGCGCAGGAACGCGCGGCGGACGGGTCTTGCCGGACGGATCGCTCATTCGCCCTTGACCTCGTGCGCGACCGGTTCGAACCCGCACTCCCGATAGCGCCGGAACCGCTGGCGCGCACGGCTGCGATCGTCGGCGTCGACCGAAACGACTTCGATCACGCGTTCGAATCGCGCGAACCACGCATCGAACGCAGGCGGTACGTCGTCGTCGAGATTCAGCAGCACCTGACGCGCGGGCGCACTGCCGGCATCGAGCGTCAGCACGATCGGCGTGGCCGCCGCGAGCGGCGAATCCGCGTACACGTGCGGCAGGAACTCGAGCGCGGAGAACGTCCACAGCGCGGTGTCGAAGCGCGCCAGCGTGCCCGCATCGCGCGCGTACGCGAGCACGGTCTTGTCCGCGGCGCGCGCCTTGCGAACGACGCGGCACGCGTAGTGGATGCGGTGATCGACGCCGAAGTGGAAGTCGATCTTCGGATGGCGGATTGCGGATTGAGGACGGGTCGAATCCGGGGTCATCTGTGCAGCAGGTGCCTCAAGCGCAATCCGCAATCCGCGCTCCGCAATCCTAGGCCGCCCGCTCCAGCAGGAACTGCGCGAGCAGCGGCACCGGCCGCCCGGTCGCGCCCTTGGCGGGACCGGACTTCCACGCCGTGCCGGCGATGTCGAGGTGCGCCCACTTGTAAGGCTTGGTGAAGCGCGCCAGGAAGCACGCCGCGATCACCGCGCCCGCCTTGCCGGGCGCGCCGATGTTGGCCATGTCGGCGAAGTTGGACTTGATCTGCTCCTGGTAGTCGTCCTCGACCGGCATGCGCCATGCCGGGTCGACCGCGGTCTTGGCCGCCTTGAGCAACTCGGCGGCGAGCGCGTCGTCCGTGGCGAACAGGCCGGTGTTGATATCGCCCAGCGCGACGACGCACGCGCCCGTCAGCGTGGCGATGTCGATCACCGCCGCGGGCTTGAAGCGCTCGACATAGGTCAATGCGTCGCACAGGATCAGCCGCCCTTCGGCGTCGGTGTTCAGCACCTCGATCGTCTGCCCGGACATCGACGTCACGATGTCGCCCGGCTTGGTCGCGGTACCCGACGGGAGGTTCTCGCACGCGGCGATCACGCCGACCACGTTGACCTTCAGCTTCAGCTCGGCCGCCGCGCGGATCGCGCCGAGCACCGAAGCCGCGCCGCACATGTCGAACTTCATCTCGTCCATGTTCGCGCCGGGCTTGAGCGAAATCCCGCCCGAGTCGAAGGTGATGCCCTTGCCGACCAGCGCGATCGGCGCGGCCTTGCCCGCGCCGTTGTACCTGACGACGATCAGCCGGGGCGGCTCGGCCGATCCGCGCGTGACGGCGAGAAACGCGCCCATGCCGAGCTTTTCGATCCGCTTGCGGTCGAGCACGTCGACGCCGAGCTTGAACTCCTTGGCGAGCTTCCGGGCCTGTTCGCCGAGGAAGGTCGGCGTGCATACGTTCGGCGGCAGGTTGCCCAGACGCTTGGCGAGCGCCATGCCGTTGGCGATCGCGACGCCTTCGTGCAGACCGCGCTCGGCCGCGGCGTCGCGCTTTTCGAGCAGCAGGTGAACGCGCGCCGGGCCGGCCGCGTTGTCGTCCTTCTTGCTCTTGAGCTCGTCGGAGCGGAACACCGTCTCGCGCGCCGCGATCGCGAGCTGGCGCGCCTGCCATGCGCTGTCGCGCGGTCCGTTGCCCGCCTTCACGACCCAGTCGGTCGCGGCGATCGCCAGCTCGCGCGTTCCCGCGCCGGCGCCCTTGGCGGCGGCGCGCACCGCTTCGCCGAACGCCTTGTCGCCGAACTCTTCGCGCTTGCCCAGACCTACGAGCAGAACGCGCGGCGCGGCCACCCCGGCGAGCGAGCGCAGCAGCAGCGTCGTGCCGCGCTTGCCGGTCGCGTCGCCGCTCTTGATCGCCGCGCGCACCGCGCCCTTCGAAGCGAGGTCGATGCGGCGCGCCGCGGGCGTCAGTTCGCCGTCGGCGTAGACGCCGACCGCGACGCAATCGACCTTCGCAGTCTCGGCCGAGGCCAGCTTCGTGCTAATGTCCATCGCGCTTCCGATCCTCTGTTCGTTGATCCGTTCGGGACGGGCTGCGCCGGCGCGGCGCGTGCCTTTCGTTGCGACGGCGCGTCGAGCGGGTTCGGCGCCGCGATGGCGGCGAAGTATAGCGGTGGCGGTCGTTCCGCCATGGATCGCCGGCGCGCCGAGCACGAGTGCGGCGCCGGCCGGGCGCCGAGCCGGATGATCTTCAAACGAGCCCTGATCGCAGAACTTTCGAGCACCGCCGGCGCGGTGTTCACCGTGCTGTTCTCGATCATCTTTTCGGTCGGGCTGGTGCGGATCCTCGGCGACGCCGCGGGCGGCCGCGTCGACAACCAGGCGGTGTTCGCGATCGTCGCGCTGACGGCGCTGACCTATCTGCCGACGGTGCTGACGCTCACGGTGTTCATCTCGGTGCTGATGACGCTTTCGCGCGCGTTCCGCGACTCCGAGATGGTCGTGTGGTTCGCGTCCGGCCGCAGTCTGTTCGACTGGGTCGGACCGGTGCTGCGTTTCGCCGCGCCGATCATCGCGCTGGTCGCCGTGCTCGCGCTGGTCGTGTCGCCGTGGGCGAGCCGGCAGATCATCGAGAGCAAGCAGCGCTTCGAGCAGCGCGACGACGTGAGCAAGCTGGCGCCCGGACGCTTCATCGAGTCGAGCGGAGCCGACCGCGTGTTCTTCGTCGAGAGCGTCGACCTGCAGACGTCGACGGTGCGCGGCGTCTTCGTCAGCCATCGCAGCCAGGGGCGCGAAGGCGTGATCGTCGCCGCGCGCGGCGCGATCGACGTGCGGCCCGACGGCGAACGCTTCCTCGTGCTCGAACGGGGCCGGCGCTACGAAGGGACTCCGGGCGTGCCCGAGTACCGGATGCTCGAGTTCGAGCGCTATGCGATCCGGCTGGACACGCGGCCCGACGCGCCGCTCGCGGAGTTGCAGGCGCGCGCCAAGCCCACGCAGGTGCTGCTGCGCGAACCGACGACCTGGCACCTCGCCGAACTGCTGTGGCGGATCGCGCTGCCGGTGATCGCGGCGCTGCTGGCGCTGCTCGCGATCCCGCTGTCGTACACCAATCCGCGCATCGGACGCTCGTTCAACCTGATCGTCGCGGTGCTCGTCTTCCTGCTCTACAACAACGCGATCTCGGTGGTCCAGGCTTGGGTCCAGCAGGGCCGCCTGTCCTTCGCGACCGGCGTGTGGCTCGTCCACGCCGTCGTCGCGGCGATCGGCGCGCTGCTGTTCGTCCGGCGCGTGTACATGCAGCGGTGGCTGCCGCGCTGGCTGGTCAGGCGCGCGCCGGCGGCGCGGGGTGCGGCGTGAGGACGCTGCGGCGGTATCTGTCGCGCGAGATCGCGGCGGCCACCGCGTTCGTCGCGTTCGCGCTGCTCGCGCTGTTCTCTTTCTTCGACCTCGTCAACGAGATCGAGGAAGTCGGCGCCGCCGGCTACCAGCTCGCGCAGGCTTTCGGCTACGTCGCGCTGTCGCTTCCTTCGCGCGCCTACGAGCTCGCGCCGATCGCGGCGCTGATCGGAACGATCTACGCGCTGTCCAAGCTCGCGGCGAACTCCGAGTTCACGATCATGCGCGTGTCGGGCATGAGCACGTGGCGGCTCGCCGCCTGCGTGATGCGCGTCGGGCTCGTCCTGGTCGCGCTGACGTATCTGCTCGGCGAGGTCGTCGCGCCGCCCGCCGAACGGCTCGCGCAGCGCGCGAAGCTGCAGGCGACCGGGGCCACGCTGTCGCAGCAGTTCCGCTCGGGCGTTTGGGTGCGCGACGCGGTCCGCGACACAGCGGGCCATGTCGAGCGGCTGCGCTTCGTCAACGTGCGCGAAGTGCGGCCCGACGGCAGCACGAAGGGCTGGCGCATCTTCGAATTCGACCGCGACTTCCGCCTCCTGTCGATCAGCACCGCGCAATCAGGAACGTACGTTCCCGGCGATGCGGGCGGCAACTGGAGGCTCGTCGATCTCGTGCAGACGCGCGTTCCCGAGGTCGTCGCCGCGGACACCGCGCCGACGGCGCTGCGCACGCAGATCGTGCGCGAGCCGCAACGGATGTGGACGTCCGAACTGACGCCGGAGATCTTCGGCGTCGTGCTGGTCAAGCCCGAGCGGATGGCCGCGTACAAGCTCGCGCAGTACGTGCGGCACCTCGCCGACAACCAGCAGGACACGGGCGTTTACGAGATCGCGTTCTGGAACAAGGTCTTCTATCCGCTCGCGATCCTGGTGATGATGGCGCTCGCGCTGCCGTTCGCGTACCTGCACGTGCGCGCGGGCAGCGTCAGCCTGAAGATCTTCTCGGGCGTGATGATCGGCGTGGGCTTTTACATGCTGAACAAACTCTTCGCGCACCTGGGCGTGCTTCACACCTGGCCGCCGATCGTCATCGCCGCGCTGCCCAGCCTCGTCGTGCTGAGCGTGGCGCTCGCCGCGCTGTACTGGATCGAGCGGCGCTAGGTGTGAACTTCCAATAGGTTGTTTCTGTTCACTCGGACTGAGTCTGGGAGACTGGAAGGTGCGAACCGATCCACTTCTCGCAGGAGCTCAGCCGAATGAACACGCACAAGAATGCCC
>Ga0209172_10000830_pt1 | contig 77775 bp, 95 predicted proteins | sample LarsenN4metaG_FD_184113 | JGI IMG/M metagenome (GOLD analysis project Ga0209172, IMG submission 184113) | Hot spring sediment bacterial and archeal communities from British Columbia, Canada, to study Microbial Dark Matter (Phase II) - Larsen... ... | reverse complement strand
CTGCTTCTGCCGGCTCAAGGATTTCAGGCGCATAGCCACCCGCTACGACAAGCTCGCCCGCAATTACCTGGCCGCCGTGCATCTCGCCGCCATCGTCGCATATTGGCTCAATTGAGTCTGGACCCTAATCCTCGAGCGTGAAGCCGAGCTTCATCGTCACTTGCCAGTACGCGACTTTGTTGCCTTCCACTTGGCCGCGCACCTGCGCGATCTCAAACCAGCGAATGTTGCGGATAGTGTCGCTCGCCCGCGCAATCGCGTTCTCGATCGCCTTCTGCATGCTATCGGGTGAACTGCCCGTGAGTTCCACGCTCTTGTAGACATGGTCGGACATGGGGGCCTCCTTGTGGCGACACATTGAGCGCGGCGCGCGCGGCTGTCATCACTCGAGCAATGGAACTCCGGCCAGAGGCGCCCTACAGTTCGGTGAGAGACCAAGGAGCTACCCGTGCCCGAGATCGCCCAAGCCGCGCTGCGCAAGTTCACCGACACGATCTGGAACGAGGAGATCGTGCCGATGCTGGTCGAGTACATCCGCATCCCGAACAAATCCCCCGCGTTCGAGCCGGAATGGGAGCAGCTCGGGCACATGGAGAACGCGCTGCAGCTGCTGGTCGGGTGGGCCGAGGAGAAACTCGCGGCCCTGCCGGGCGCCACGCTGAGCGTGGAACGGCTGGCGGGCCGCACGCCGCTGATCTTCATCGACGTACCGGGCGCACGCAGCGACGACACCGTGCTGCTCTATGGGCACCTCGACAAGCAGCCGGAGATGACCGGGTGGGCCAAGGGCAAGGGGCCGTGGACGCCGGTGCTGGAACGCGACAAGCTCTATGGCCGCGGCGGCGCCGACGACGGCTATGCCATGTTCGGCGCGCTGGCGGCGTTGTTGGCGCTTAAGCAGCAAAACGTGCCGCACGCGCGCGCGGTGATCGTGATCGAGGCGTCGGAAGAATCCGGCTCGCCCGATCTGCCCTACTATATCGAAGCGCTCGGCGATCGCATTGGTTCGCCGTCGCTGGTCGTCTGTCTCGACAGCGGCTGCGGCGATTACGAGCGCCTGTGGCTGACGACCTCGCTGCGCGGCATGGTCGGCGGCGTGTTGCGCGTCGATGTGCTGGAGGAGGGCGTGCACTCGGGCGATGCGTCGGGGATCGTGCCGTCGAGCTTCCGCATTCTGCGTCAGCTGCTGACGCGCCTGGAGAATGTCGAAACCGGCGGGGTGATCGTCGAGGCGCTGCGCGCGCCGATTCCGGCAGAGCGCGTGGCGCAGGCGAAGATCGCGGCCGAAGCGCTGGGCGATGAGGTCCATGCCAAGTTCCCGTTCGTGCAGGGCATGCGGCCGGCCGCGAGCGATCTCACCGAACTCGTGCTCAACCGCACGTGGCGACCTGCGCTCTCCGTCACCGGTCTCGCCGGCGCGCCGCCGCCCGGCAACGCCGGCAATGTGCTGCGGCCTTTCACGGAGGCGAAGCTTTCCATGCGCTTGCCGCCGACAGTCGATGCCATGACGGCGTCACAGCATATCAAGCAGATCCTCGAAGCCGATCCGCCGTATGGCGCGCGCGTGTCGTTCCACTATGAGGAGCCGGGCACGGGCTGGAACGCCCCAAAGACCGCGCCGTGGCTGGAAGCCGCGCTGGAAGACGCATCGCACGCCTCGTGGGGCAAGCCGATGGCGATGATGGGCGAGGGCGGCTCGATCCCGTTCATGGCGATGCTCGGCAAGCGCTATCCGGAGGCGCAGTTCGTGGTGACCGGCGTGCTGGGGCCGCACTCCAATGCGCATGGACCAAACGAGTTCCTGCACATCCCGACCGCAAAGCGCGTCACCGAAGTCGTCGCCCGCGCGCTCGCCGCGCACGCGGAGCGTTAGCCAGCGTTCTTTTGCGCAAGCGGCGCGATCGGCGCCGCCGTTTCATCCGCATCGATCGGCGGCCGCTTACGCGCAAAGCGCATCACCGTGGCCGCGAGCATGTCGCGGTCGGCTGGCTTCACGATGTGCTCGGCCGCGCCCAACGCCATCGCGTGCGCGCGGTCTTCGTTGACCGAGAGCACGACGACCGGGATGTCCTGCGTCTTGGGGTCGTGCTTGAGGCTTTGCAGCACGCGCCAGCCTGAGCGGTCGGGCAGGAAGATGTCGAGCAGCACCAGCGCCGGCTTCTTGGCGCGCGCGAGCGCAAGCCCTGCTTCGCCGCCGCCGACGCCCTGTACGGCGAACCCTGCGCGCGTGAGCGCGCGCGCCGCAAGTTCGCGCGCATCGGGCTCGTCTTCAATGACGATTACGAGCGGGGCATCTTCCGAGCCCTGGATTGCATCCACCTTCGCCGCGGCCCCGAGCGCGGTCGCCGCGTCGGCAAAGTCGGCCGGCACGTGAAGCGTGAACGCCGAGCCCTCGCCGAGGACGCTTTTCACCGTCACATCCCCGCCCAAGAGCTGCGCCAACCGGCGCGTGATGGTGAGGCCCAGGCCGGTGCCGCCATACTGTTGCGTTATCGAGGGATCGGCCTGCACGAACGGTTGGAACAAGCGCGACATGTGCTCCTTAGACATGCCGATGCCGGTGTCGCGCACGGTGATGAACAGCTGATCGACGCCACTATACAGGCGGCTGCCGTACTCGATCTCGATCTTGCCGTTCTTGGTGAACTTGACGGCGTTTGAGAGGAGATTGAGCACGCACTGGCGCAGCTTCATCGAGTCGGTGTTGCCGCGCTTCGGCAGGCCGCCCGTGAGCGTCATTGTGTTGCCGTTCTGCTCGGCCAAGGGGCGCATCGTGTCGATCAGGTCTTCCAGCATCTCGATGGGATCGAATTCGCCCGGCGCAACATCCATGCGCCCGGACTCAATCTTAGAGAGATCGAGGATCTCGTTGATGAGGCTGAGCAAGTGCTTGGCGGCCGTGAGGATGCGGTGCAAATCCTGAACCGACGCGGTATCGCCATTATCCTCGGCGTCTTCCTGCAACATTTCCGCATAGCCGATGATGGCGTTGAGCGGCGTGCGGAGCTCGTGGCTCATGTTCGCCAGGAACTGCGACTTGGCCAGATTGGCGCTCTCCGCCTCGTGCCGCGCATGTGCGAGGTCGTCGACGCCGCGCTCGACCGCAGCGGCATGATCGGCCAAGAGGCGCACCATCTGTGCGAGCGCGTTTGAGTGATCTGCCGTCGGCTGTTCGATCTCAGCATCCAACGTCGCCGTCAGTTCGTTGCTCAGTTTTTTCAGCGTCTCACGTTGTGCGTTAAGCGCCGCGGCGGCATGGCGCCCGACGTTTTCGTTTGCGGCCGAGGCTATCTCGGCGGGACGCGATACGCAGGTAAGGCGCACCGGCGTCCCGTCTGCTGTCGTCCGTACAAAGCCCTGGTGTTGCACGCGAATACGCGTGCCGTCAGCGCAGATGATGTCATGCTCCAAGGCGATGCGGCGCATTGCGCCGCGCCTCGGCGCGAACGCGGCTCTTACCAGTGTGCAGTCTTCGGGCGAGGCGAAACAGCCGCCGTCCACGACGTCGTCGTAACTTACGGCGCGTCCGAGCAGCGCGGCCAGCCGCGGCGCGCCGATTAGTCGGCCGCGCGTGTAATCGATTTCCCAGGCGGCGGACTCGGCTTCTCCAAAGCTCATGTTGAGCTGGCGCACCCACTCGGCGTCCTGCATGCGCGCATGCGCGGCGGCGTAGGCATGATGCATCGCCAGGAGCATCAGGAATCCGACGCCCAGCCCGCATGCCGCGACCATAATTGCTGCGCCGCCGGCGCTTGTCAGGAAGATCGCCCCGAGCAGCGCGTACGGCGCGCAGGCGGCGAGCGTGTGAAGGCGCCCGCGTCGCCCTGAAAACGCAGCGTCGGCAACGAGCACGCACAGCATGATCGCCGCAAGCGCCGCGTTGAGCTCACCGCCGGAGTACCACGCGATCGCGGGCGCGGCGGCAAGGCTTGCGGCGCTCGCAATATCGGACGCCAGATGAGCTGCGTTGGCCCGTGCAATCGGCAGCGACGACAATCTTGTAACGAGCGCTCTGCGCCCTTCCTCCACCAGCAAGACGATGCCGAGCCAGATCGCTGCAGGTGCAAGCCCGGCGGCCGCGGCGACGAGGGAGGCCAGCAAGCCGAACAGATAGAGGCGCGCGCGCGGACTTGCGAAGATCTCGCCGGATATGCGTTCGATCGCCGCTTGGTTGATGAAGTGTTGCACCGCCCACCCCGATGGCTAATTTCCGGGTAAGGCTAGCGGCGCTCTGTAAAGCAAGTGTTCGTGCAGCGGCATTGTGTGCCGTAATTGAACGAAATCTGCGCACAAGCGGTGCGGAATGCGTGAACAAAGACTTGATGATCGCATGTCGAGGTGGCTTATGGATTTTCGTTCCGACAACACGGGCTCCGCTGCACCCGAGATTTTGGCGGCGCTCGCCGCCGCGAACGATGGCCAAGCTTCGGCGTACGGCGAAGATCCGTGGTCGCGCAAACTCAACGACGCGTTTGGCGCGCTATTCGAACGTGATGTAAAAGTTTTTATCGTGGCGACGGGCACCGCGGCGAACGCCATCTCACTGGCGAGCGTCGTCCCGCCCTGGGGCGCGGTCCTCTGTCATCGCGAAGCGCATATCGAGTGTGATGAGTGCGGCGCCCCGGAATTCTATTCCGGGGGCGCGAAGCTCATGCTGATCGATGGGCCCGCGGCGAAGGTGACCCCGGCCGGCTTGAACGAGGCCCTTGCGCGGAATGCTCGCAGCGTTCACTCCGCCAAGCCGTCGGCTCTCTCGATCTCTCAGGCGAGCGAACGCGGCGCGGTTTATTCGCCCGGCGAAGTCGCCGCGCTGGGCGAGATCGCGCGCCGGGCCGGTTTGGTGTTCCACATGGATGGCGCGCGCCTCGCGAACGCCTTGGCGGCGCTGGGCTGCACCCCGGCGGAAGTCACCTGGCGTGGCGCGGTGGACCTTCTGTCGTTCGGCGCGACCAAGAATGGCGCTTTGGCCGCCGAGGCGATTGTCTGCTTCAATCCGGCTCTTGCCGAGGAGATCGCCCGGCGGCGCAAACGCGGCGGCCACCTGTTCAGCAAGGGCCGCTACATTGCCGCCCAGCTGCTGGCTTACCTCGACAATGACCTTTGGCTGAAGCTTGCGGCGCGGGCCAACGATCTGGCGCGAACGCTTGGCGAAGCGGCGGAGCCGTTCCTGTCCGTTCCGGTGGAGACGAACCAAGTGTTCATCAGGGCCGGACCAGAGGCGCTGGCCAGATTGCGTGCGGCGGGCGCGCAGTTCCTGGACTGGGGCGCAGAAGGTTCGGGCGAAGCACGCCTAGTCGTCGCCTGGAATCAGAGCGAGGGCGACGTCGAGGCGATGCGGAAGCTACTGGCATCGCTCCGCTGATTGAGCGCCATGGTCCGCCGGTTCGGCATCGATCGGCGCGGCGATACGCCATGCGCCGTCTTCGACCAATGGTGTGGACGGAACACAAGTTCGACCAAGGCGCGGCAAGCAGCGATCGTCGACAACGGCCAATAGAAGGGCATCGTGAGCGCCGCGCGCGCGTGGCTCAACGTGTTGGAGAGCGCGCACGCGGTCAGCGCCGCGAAAATGGCGACGCTATAGCCGCACAACGCCAGAATGAAATCCTCGCGGCCGAGCAGATCGTACGGCGACAGAGCGGCGATCAGCAGGATGAACGCCAGCGGCCCGTGCGCGAACGCAGCGATGACGCCCGTCGCCAGCATGAGCTGCATAGACGCGAAGGCGCCAAGGCCCATCTCGCGCGCCGTGCGGATGGGGTCGCGCATCAGCACGAGCCAGGTCTGCATGTGGCCCTTGATCCAGCGCGTGCGCTGATTGAGCCAGGCGCCGAGGGTGATCGGCGCTTCCTCCCACGTCGGCGGCCCGATCACGCCGCTCGAATAGCCGTCGCGGGCGAGGCGGTAGCCCAGATCGGCGTCCTCGGTGACATTGAGTAATTTTCGGGGTTTTTGCGGCGTTTTGCGGTTTTTCCGCGCGCGCGGCGCATGGCCTTGTCGCGCTTGAGTTTTTCTCACTAGCTGAACCCTACCAAACACTCTCGCTCCCTACCGCTCACTCTGCAGCGAATGGGACAGGAACGGGATTTGAGGGATTCAGTGGAGTTTATCAGTTGCCTCGGGCCTCCAATCACAAGCTTCGACTGACACGCCGCGCCATCGAGGAATTGCAGCCGCAGCCGCGCCGCTATCGCGTGCTCGATAGCGAGATTGCCGGCCTTTCAATCATGGTGATGCCGTCTGGGCGGAAGACTTGGTCGGTGCGTTACACCCCCGACGGTGGATCGCCCACGGAGGTGGTTCTGGGCGATTACCCAGGCGTCCTACCGGAGGTCGCCCGCGATCATGCCGCGAAGGTGAGATCAGGTGCGCGCCTGGAGGGCCGAGACCTCGCCAAAGAACGCAAGGAGGCGCGCCGTCAAAATGCTATCCGCAAGGAGCGCACAGTCGAGCGGATCCTGGACACCTATTTGGAGGACGCGCGCCGGCGCATGCGGGAAGGGACCGTCATCCGGCTGGAGTCGACGATCCGAACGCACGTGAAGCCCAAGTTTGGACAGAAGAGCCTTGCTCTCATCACGTTGGATCAGGTGCGCAAGCACGTCGAGGGAATTGAATGCGATGGCTTGCCAGGAGCTGCCCGAAGCACTTGCTCGGCCCTGAAGGCCCTAATGGCGTTTGCGTTGGAGCGCGGCCTTATCGACGTCAATCCGCTCCAGGGCTACGCAGGCCCGGGCATTCGCAGCCGCGAGCGGGTGGCTACTCAGGACGAGTTGAGGCTTGTCTGGGCCGGGCTCGAAGATATGGCCAAGAACCCGCAAGGGCGGTCCACCGCACAGGCGCTGCAAGTTGCATTACTTACTCTCCAGCGGCGCAGCGAGGTAGCGGGGCTCAGCAAACCGGAAATGGATTTCGGCGCCAAGCGTTGGACGATCCCCGGGAGCCGAACCAAGAACAAGTCGCCTCAAGTCGTGCCACTGGCGCCGTTGGCGCTCAAGGTCATCAAGGCTGGGTTTGAGCACACGGGCACCGAGCAAGCCTTTGCCGGGCGACAGCGTCAAATCGCGTCTACGGGACACGCGCTGACGCGAGGCTTCATTCGGCTGCGCGAAGATGTCGGAGCGGGTGATTTGACAGTGCACGATCTGCGTCGCACTGGCGCGACGATGATGGCGGAGATCGGTGTTTCTGGCGACGTGATCAGCAGGATTCTGAACCACACGCCGCCTGGGCCTCAGGTGACTAAAATCTATAATCGGTTTGATTACGAGCCTCAGAAGCGGGAAGCGTTCGAACGATGGGAAGCGCATTTGATGTGCATCGTTCGTGCGAAGCCGAAGCGAAAATCGAGCGCAAGTGTGGACGCGCGATGACCGCGCACTAACCGAAAGTAATTAGCTTGCATGGGGCAGGGGAGTGTGACGAAAATGCGTTCATGTCCTCTCCTGAGACCGAGTCATCAAAACCCGTAAATGCGCGCAGACGGCCGGCGCCACGGCGCGATGTAGTTTGCGACCTTCCACCCGATTTGCCGGTCATCGACGAGGAAATTGACTTGCTTATCCGCGTCCTCGGCGACGACTTGGCGCCTCTACTGGAGGACGCGCCCGAGGCCTAACGACTCTCGGATGGAGTGCCCGGTTCTGTTCCGGAGTGGTGGGCCGGTGAGGGACAAGATGGGCACTGGGTTTTGACTGTCCCCGCGCCGCCCCGGCCGGAAAGAGCGCCGCGGCGCCGCCCCGAACCCAAACGTAAAATCGCGTAAGCGTCTGATAGACGGTGTGGCCCTGTGTTTCCTGCTGTTTCTCTTTCAGGCCGGTATAGCCGCGCCGGAACGGCGCTTGGGCTCGCGCAACTCCGAAAACAAGGTGCACGTCGCGGATGTGCCCGTACAGCATGTCTGCGCGCAGTCGGCAGCGAAGGCTGCAAGCGTTCGCTCCAGCTCGCGTAGTTCGTTGAGCCGCGTGCGCACAGCAGCCAGATGCTCGTTGGTCAGATCGAGCGCTTCGACGCATGGACGTGCGCCATCGTCCGAGATGGCGAGTAGGGCGACGATCTTTTCGATCGGCATGTCGAGTTCGCGACATCGGCGAATGAAGATGAGGCGCGCCACATCGGTGTCGCTGTAGACGCGATGCCCGCCGGCACGCCTGTCCGGCTCCGGCATCAGCCCGATCTCTTCATAGTAGCGGACGGTCGCGACGCGGCAGCCCGCACGCTTGGCGGCCGCGCCGATTGTCATCCGGAGCTGGACATGGGCTCTTGAACCTCAAGGAACTTGAGGTCCTAAGTAGGAAGCTGGTTCGGCATCCGCCAAGGAGGAATCAGCATGAAGGCTGACAAAATCATCACGTTAGGGGCCGTCGGCGCACTCGCCTGCGTTGGGGTGTGCGCCGCCGCTGTGCTTATTCCGGCAGCGCTGGCGACGGGCGGACTGGCCTTCCTCTCGAGTTCGTTCATCGGGTGGCCGGCCGCAATTGGCTTGGCTCTTCTCGGCGCCGCCGGGCTGCTCTACTGGCGCTCCCGAGCGAAGCGTACAGCCAGCGCCGCCAGTGGCTGCGGTCCGAATGAGGCCCAACAATGAGCGACGCGACGATTGCCTGCACCTTGTCGGCGGGCGCGTTCAAGGAGCGCATGAGCGCAATCGCCAATCTCAATCGCGACGCTCTGCGAAGCCATGACCGCGGCGACCTCACGCTTGTGCTGACTTATGCGCCAGACGCCGGCGCGCGCGTGCGCGACATGGTGCGCAAGGAGGGGGAATGCTGCGCCTTCCTTGAATTCGATCTCCGTGAGGAGAGCGACGCCGTGCGGCTGCGCATTACCGCGCCGGAGGAGGCCCGCGTTGCGGCGGATGCACTATTCGACGATTTCGTCAGGACTGCCGCTGAAACGTCGGCCTGCCAATGCTGTTAGGCTACAACACCGCGAGGCGCCGTTTGACGGCGGCCGCCGCGCTGGGGTCAAACATCAGCTGGTAAGGCTGAGAGACAGGCGCACGCATGACATTAGTTTGGTTCGCGCTCGCCGCTGCTGCCGAGATTGCGGGCTGCTTCGCTTTCTGGGCCTGGCTTCGCAAGGACGCATCGCCGTGGTGGCTCCTTCCAGGCGTGGCGAGCCTCATTCTGTTCGCCTGGGCGCTCACGCGCGTGGACGCGGCATATGCTGGACGCGCTTATGCCGCTTACGGCGGCGTCTACATCCTCGCGTCTTTGCTGTGGCTGTGGCGTTTGGAGGGCGTTCGTCCGGACCGATGGGACATCGCTGGCGCGGTTCTTTGTCTTACGGGCGCTGCGGTCATCTTATTTGGTCCGCGTGCCGCTTGATCGCGTTGGCGGAGCGTCTCGATGTTCGCGACATGCCTGTCCAGGTGTGGCCGCGACGAATCGCGCTGAGCGAAACCCCTTGCGCCATTTCGCCTTCGCAAATACTCGCAAAGGCTGCTTCCTTCGCAAAGCGGTAAGAAACGGGCGTTAAGAATTCCCCGATGGTCTTGCTTCGTCGCCTCCTGACCGGCGTGCTGGTGGTTGCCGTGGCGCAGTTTGGCGTCCTGGCGACAGCGCCGGCGCACGCCCATGAGGGCGACAGCCACGGCGTGCGGGAAGTGGCGCTGGTTCATGATTTAGCGGCGGAGTCGCATGAGCATGCCGACGACACCTATCATGACGCCCAAGACGACGATGCCGGCGCATCCCCTGGGGATCCGGCGTCCGACGACTCCAGCCACGGGGAACAGGCGCATGTGCACGCTTGCCCGCAATTCACGCAGGCAGCGGCGGGCGCGATGGTGAAGGCGCCGGTCACGTTGCTTCAAAGCGCTTGGCCTGGGCCATCCTTGCCGGCGGTTTCGCATGTGAGTTCGCCGCCGCTTCGACCGCCGCGCTCCAGCCTCTGATCCAAAACGCGCGGGTCCATTGGGATCTGCGCATCCGTTTGCGACAGAGGGGAGAATTACTTGTCTCACACCAGTGTTGCGGTCCTGCTTGGGGCCGCAAGCGTCGTGGGCTTTGCCTGCGAGGCCGCCGCGCAGACGCAAACTGCGCCGCTGACCCGCGAGAGCGCGATTGAACGCGCTCTCGGCGACGACCCAAATATTGCGGCGGCGGAGGCCGGGCGGCGCGCGGCCGAAGCCGGCGTTCGCCAGGCGCGGCGTTGGAACAATCCAACGCTCGAAGTGACGCAAGAGAATTTCGAAGGGTCCGGGCTCTATGCCGGGCAGGACCGCGCTGAGACCACCTATGCCTTAAGCCAACCGCTTGAGTTGGGCGGCGATCGGGGGGCGCGCCGCGCCATCGCCGAGACCGAACGCGACATGGCGACCCTCGGCGTCGGTTTGCAGCGGCTCGACATCATTTTGGCAGTTGAGCACGCCTTCATAGAAGCTCAGGCCGCGGAAGCGGCGCGCCGGGTTGCCGACGATCGGCTGAGCGTCGCGCGCGACTTGGCCGAGGCCGTCGATCGCCGCGTTCGGGCAGCGCGTGACCCCTACATGGCTGGCTCGCGTGCGCAAGCGAGGCTGGCTGAGGCCGAGATCGAGGCTGAAAGCGCGCGCCGCGCCGCGATCAGCACACGCCAGCGCCTGGCGAGCTATTGGGGCGGCGCCGCGGACTTCGAAATCGAAGTGGCGAGCTTCGAGGATGTCGGAGCAGAAGCCGCGATCGAGGGGCCAACGCCAGACTTGGCGCTTGCCATTGCGCAGGAAGAGCGCGCGGGCGCCGAACTCCGGCTCGAACGCGCCCGTTCAATTCCCGATGTCGATCTCCAAGCGGGGTTACGTCAGTTTCGGGAAACCGACGAAACCGCCCTTGTCGTCGGCCTCTCGGTTCCGCTTCAGATTTGGGACCGCAACGGCGACAATATCGCGCGCGCCCGAGCCGAGCGTGAACGCGCCTCCCACCAACGCGAAGCCTATGCGCGCGCGGTCGTTCGCCAGCGCGTCCTGCTGGCGACCGAGATGGACACGGCGCGCCTTGAGGTCGCCGGTCTCGATCGGCGCGTCATCCCAAGCAGCGAGGAAGCGCTTCGCTTCGCGCAAGATGGTTATGTCCGGGGCGCGTTCTCCTACATCGACGTGCTCGAAGCCCAGCGCGCGCTTTCCGAGGCGCGGCTGCGGCGTATCCAATCGCTTCAATCCTATCACCGCGCGCAAGCTTCGCTGGCGCGTCTGTCCGGCGTGCGCGCCGAGGAGCCTTCACAATGACCTTGACCAACCGCTCTTGGCTACGCGGCGCTCTCGCTGCTCTCGCGCTTGCCTTTGCCCCCGGATGCGGGGGATCAGCTCCAGCTGGCGAGGAAGAAGCCGCGGCAGATTATGAGCGCGGTCCACATCGCGGACGCATGTTGCGTGACGGCGAATTCGCCATTGAGATGACGATATTCGAAGACGGCGTGCCGCCCGAATTCCATGTTTACGCCTATCGCAACAACGAGCCCATTGATCCCAGCCAAGTGCAATTGAACGTCGCGCTCACGCGTTTAGGCGGCGGCGTCGACCGTTTCAACTTCACCCCGCAAGAGGATTATCTCAAAGGCGACGCGGTTGTTGCCGAACCGCACTCCTTTGATGTGGCGGTGCGCGCGAGCCATGACGGTCAGAGCCATGAATGGGCCTACGAGTCCTACGAAGGGCGAACAACGATCGGCGCAGCTCAAGCTGAGGCCGCTGGCATCAGAGTCGAGGCCGCTGGTCCGGCGGTGCTCGAAGAAACGGTAGCGATCGCCGGACGCGTCGATCTGCAGCCCCAGGGCAGGGCCGAAATCACCGCCTGGTATCCTGGCCGCATCGTACGCATGAACCGCGCCATCGGCGATCGCGTACGCCGTGGCGAGACGCTCGCAAGCGTGACTTCAAGCGAGAGCTTGCAGACCTACGCAATTCCCTCGCCGATCTCCGGTGTGATCTTGGCGCGCAACGCCAATGTCGGCGACGTGGCCGGCGTTGAGCCCATCTACATTGTCGCCGACGCGAGCCAGGTGCGCGCCCAGTTTTACGTTTATCCACGTGACGCCGAACGGCTCCGGGCCGGCCAGCCCGTCCTCGTGCGGAGTTTGAGCGGTGAAACCAACGTGCGCGCGGAGATCGAAGCGATCCTGCCCAGCGCCGACATGCAGACCCAGACCATCGTGGCGCACGTCAATCTTCCCAACGGCGAGGGCGCGTGGCGTCCGGGTCAAGCCGTTGAGGGTGCGGCGGTGGTCGCGCGACACGAGGCAGCGTTGGCCGTTCGTACGGCGGCGCTGCAGCGCTTTCGCGATTTCACCGTGGTGTTTGCGCGCGTGGGCGAGACCTACGAAGTGCGCATGCTTGAGCTTGGCCGGCAGACGCCGGAATGGACCGAAGTGCTTGGCGGGCTTGAACCAGGCGAAGTCTATGTCAGCGAAAATTCCTTCCTCATCCGCGCCGACATCGAGAAGTCGGGCGCGAGCCACGATCATTGAGGGAGAGACACATGCTCGACCGCATCGTCCATCTGGCCATCCGCCACCGCTGGATCGTCCTCGCGCTTGTTTTGTTGAGCGCGGGCGTGGGCGTCTGGAGCTTCCAGCGCCTCCCCATCGACGCCACTCCCGACATCACCAATGTGCAGGTGCAGATCAATACCGAGGCGGAGGGCTATTCACCGCTTGAGGCCGAGCAGCGCCTCACGTTTCCGATTGAAACCGCGCTCGCTGGCCTTCCTGGTCTCGACTATACGCGATCGATTTCGCGCTATGGCTTGAGCCAGGTCACCGTCGTCTTTGAGGACGGGACTGACATCTATTTCGCGCGTCAGCTGGTCAACGAGCGATTGCTCGCGGTGCGCAGCCAGTTGCCGGAAAGCGTAGAGCCGGAGCTCGGACCCATCGCCAGCGGGCTCGGCGAAATCTTCATGTATACGGTCGAAGCCCAGGAGGGGGCGCGCAAGGCCGACGGCACCGAGTGGACGCCGGAAGATTTGCGCACGCTGCAGGATTGGGTGATCCGCCCGCAATTGCGCAATACGCCCGGCGTCACCGAGGTCAACACCATCGGCGGCTATCAGCGTCAGTACCACGTCACGCCGTGGCCCGACCGCTTGGCCGCAGCGGGCCTCACAATGAACGACGTCGTCGAGGCGTTGGCGGAAAACAACGCCAACGTCGGCGCAGGCTATGTCGAGCGCTACGGCGAACAATTGCTGGTGCGTTCGCAGGGACAAGCCCAAGGCATCGAAGATCTCCAACGCATCATCGTCGCCAACCGCAACGGTGTGCCCGTCCGCATCGTGGACGTCGCCGACGTCATCATGGGCGAGGAATTGCGCACTGGCGCTGCGACCGAGAACGGCCGCGAGGTCGTGCTTGGCACCGTGTTCATGCTGATGGGGGAAAATAGCCGTGAAGTTGCACAAGCGGTGGCTGAGCGTCTCGAAGTCGCCGCTCGTGCGCTGCCGGAAGGTGTCATCGCATCACCGGTCTATGACCGCACCGAACTCGTCGATCGCACGATCGAGACGGTCGAGAAAAATCTGCTCGAAGGCGCGCTTCTCGTCATTGTCGTGCTCTTCCTCTTGCTGGGTAATATCCGCGCCGCATTGATCACAGCAGCTGTCATTCCGCTGTCCATGCTGCTCACCATCACCGGGATGGTGCAGAACGAGGTGTCGGGCAATCTCATGAGCCTCGGCGCGCTCGACTTCGGACTGATCGTCGACGGCGCCGTTATCATCGTCGAGAACTGTCTCAGACGCTTTGGCATGGAGCAACACCGGCTCGGGCGGTTGTTGAGCCATGATGAGCGTTTTCAGCTTGCCGAGAGTGCAACGCTGGAAGTCATCCGCCCCTCGATCTTCGGCGTGCTCATCATCGCACTTGTCTATGTTCCAATCTTTGCCCTCTCGGGCGTCGAGGGGAAGATGTTCCATCCGATGGCGTTTACCGTCGTCTTCGCGCTGACGGCTGCGCTCATCTTGTCGCTCACCTTCGTGCCCGCTGCGGTCGCTATGTTCGTGACCGGTAAAGTCGACGAGAAGGAAAGTCGCGTCATGCGCGTGGCGCGCGGCTGGTACGAGCCTGCTCTCGAATGGGCGTTGCGTGCGCGCACTTTGGTCGTCGCCGGCGCCGTTGGCCTCGTCCTTGTGTTTGGCCTGGTCGCCTCGCGCATGGGATCTGAGTTCATTCCGAACCTCGACGAAGGCGATATCGCGCTTCACGCGTTGCGCATCCCGGGCACGAGTTTGAGCCAGGCCATCGAGATGCAAACGCAGCTCGAAGCGCGTCTCCGCCAGTTTCCCGAAGTCGAGCGGGTCGTGTCCAAGATCGGCACAGCCGAAGTCGCGACCGATCCGATGCCGCCAAGCGTCGCGGACACCTTCATCTTTCTGCGTCCGCGCAGCGAATGGCCGAATGGATGGCGCTCTCGCGCCGATCTCTTGGCCGAAATGCAGGCAGCGGTAGAGGAAATTCCGGGCAACAATTACGAGTTCACGCAGCCGATCCAAATGCGTTTCAACGAATTGCTTTCAGGAGTTCGTGCTGACGTCGCGGTCAAGGTCTTCGGGGACGACCTCGATGCATTGCTCGAGACAGGGGCGGCGATCGAAGACATCGTCGCCTCCATCCCGGGCGCGCAGGATGTGAAGGTCGAGCAGATCACTGGCTTGCCGGTCCTCCAAGTCACGCCGGATCGCGCTGCATTGGCGCGGTTTGGTCTCAACGTCTCCGATTTGCAAAACACGCTCCAAGCCTCATTGGGCGGTGCAGTCGCGGGTCAGATATTCGAAGGCGACCGGCGTTTCGACGTCGTGGTCCGCCTGCCCGAGCAGATCCGGCAAGATGTCGATGAGATCGGCAGGCTTCGAGTGCCGCTGCCTGGAGCCGTTGACGGCGTGCGCGGTTTTGTACCTTTGCAGGAGATTGCAACGATCGAGCTCTCGGTCGGCTCGAACCAGATTAGCCGCGAAAACGGCAAGCGCCGCGTCGTTGTTACTGCCAACGTGCGGGGCCGGGATTTGGGTTCGTTCGTGCAGGACGTGCAACGCCGTGTGGGCGGGGAGGTCGAGCTGCCGCCCGGATACTGGGTTGAGTATGGAGGCACCTTCGAGCAGCTCATATCCGGCGCGCAACGGCTCGCGTTGGTCGTGCCGATGGCTCTGCTGCTGATCTTCGGCTTGCTCTACGCGCTCTTCCGATCGGCCAAGGACGCCGCGATCGTGTTCTCCGGCGTGCCGCTTGCGCTGACCGGGGGCGTACTCGCGCTCCTCTTGCGCGGATTGCCGCTGTCGATATCGGCCGGGGTCGGCTTTATCGCCTTGTCCGGCGTCGCCGTTCTGAACGGCGTGGTGATGCTGTCCTTTATCCGCATGCTGCGGGCGCAAGGCATGCCGCTTGAACAGTCGATCCGGGAAGGCGCGCTGACGCGCCTCAGGCCGGTGCTGATGACGGCGCTCGTGGCCAGCCTCGGCTTCATCCCGATGGCGTTCAACGTGGGCGCGGGCGCAGAGGTGCAGCGTCCCCTGGCGACCGTCGTGATCGGCGGGGTTATCTCCTCGACGTTGCTTACGTTGCTTGTGCTTCCGGCGCTCTATCGCCTTGTTCACCGCGAAGCGGAGCGTGACGATGAGTCCTGGGAAAGAGCGGGCCAAAGACTTGCCCCAGCCGAATAATCAACGCGGCCAGCGCGGGTGGAGATCGTCGATGATGTATTCATGCGCGTGTGGATCGGGGGAGGCGGCCAAGTGCGGATGATCGCTTTCTAGGTCCGCGTGTGCGTGCGCGATCTCGCTGGGCTCGTGGCTGGGCCACAGCATCGCGGTCAAAACCGTGCCGCCAAAGCACAACCCCGCTAGGGAGATGAACGCAGCGTCTATTCCGAAACGCGCGCTCACGAAGCCCGCAAGCGGATAGGCAATCAGCCAGCACGCGTGCGATAGCGCAAACTGCGCGGCGAACAAGGCAGGCCGCTCGTCGCCATGCGCCGATCGGCGCAACACCCGCCCAACCGGCGTAAGCGTCAGCGAATAACCGATGCCCAACATGACCCAGAGAACGAGCACAGCGAGATAGGTGTCGGCCCACAACGACCCGGCGGCGAGGACAATCGCCGAGCCCCCGCCGCCGGCGATGATGACACTGCGATCAGCAAATCGTTCCAGCAGCGGCGGGAGCGTCAGCGCCGCCGCCATCGAGCCCAGGCCGAACGCGGCCAGCGCAAGGGCGGTGTCCTGCTCGGTCAACTGAAAGTTCGATTGCACCAAGACGACGGTGTTGACGAACGCCATGGCGCCGGCGGCGCTGGTGGCGAGCGACGCAGCGAACAATGCGCGCAATCGCGGCGTATGCGCAAAGAGATTGAGGCCTGCCATCAGTCGCCGCAGGAACGGGCGCGGCGCGATCTTTCGCGTCACGGGTAGAGCCGCAGCCAAAACGAGCGCCGCAGACAATACGAAGCCCACCGCGGTGCCGGCAAAGAGGTCGTTGAAACTCAGAACTGTAAGCAACGCCGCCGCGATCACGGGACTGGCGACGCTTTCCAGATCGGAAGCCAATCGCGAGAGCGACAGCGCTTTGGTATATTCGGCTTCGTCAGGAAAAATGTCGGGGATCATGGCTTGGAAGGCCGGCGTGAAAGCCGCCGACGCCGCGTAGAGCACGGCCATCAATGCATAGATGTGCCAAGGCTCGCTGACGAAGGGCAATGCTCCGGCCACACAGGCGCGCACGACGTCGAGCGCGATCAGCAGCGTCTTTCGTGGCGCGCGCGCCGCCGCTGCGCTCGCGAGCGGCGCCACGCCGACGTACGCAATCATCTTGATCGCGAAAATGGCCCCCAAAATCTCACCGGCCTGCGCGCCTGCTAAATCGTGCGCCAGGAGCCCGAGCGCCACGGTAGCGAGCCCCGTCCCCAGAAGCGCTGCGACCTGCGCGCCAAAGAGGCGGCGATATGCGGCGTTGCGGAGCGGCGACAGCATGATGGAATGCTAGTGTGTGGACACGTCTTCGCCAACGCCTCCGCCGCTAGTCGCCGTGCGTATGATCGTGGCGCGCGCCCAGCCATTTCGTGAGGAGCCCCGAGCCGAAAGTGTGTGCGAAGCTAACGAGACCAACCTTCACGACCAGCAAGAGTGCGAGGATCGCGGCCGCCACATACCAAAAGGAACCCACGGCCCCCTCGGTGAGAACGGCGTGCGCCGACCAACCAGCACCGGCGTGCAAAGCAACGAGCGCCAGCGCGCCAAGGCCGCCAGCAAGAGCTACAATAAGGCCCGCGTGGCTCGGCCGTTCTTGGTGTTCGGCAGCGGCGTCTCCTATTGTCCCTTCCCTTAGTTCGCCGTTCGCGGCCAGCACGAAGTGAAGGTTCTTTTCGCCAACAGGACCGCCGCGAACGATCGTAAACCCGGCGCTTTCGAGTTCGCCTATGATTTCGCCGATGTTGGCGCCGCCGTGCCGATGGAAGCGGTCGACTAGCCGACGATTTTCCTTGGACGGCTTGGCGAAGTCGACGATTAGGAAGCGACCGCCCGGTTTCAGGACGCGTTTGACTTCATGCACCATGGCGGGACGCGCTTTCTTCAGCACATGGTGCAGCATGAGCGTGGAGAGGACGACGTCCACCGCCGCATCCGCAAGCGGAAGAGCCTGTGCAGCGCCCTCTTTGAACACAAGATCGGCCCGCGCGTGTCGGGCTTTCTCGCGCGCTCGCATGATCATCTCGGGCGAGGGATCAACGCCATAGACGATCCCCTCCGCGCCGACCTGCCGTTTGGCCAGAATGGCGAGCGTGCCGGTGCCGCAGCCTACATCCGCGACCGTTTCTCCTGGCCGCAGCCGCGCCAAGCGCAACATCCGCTCGCGGAACCTCTTCTCTCCGCCGAACGTGAAGAGCCAAACAAGAAAGTCGTAGCGCGCCGCGCCGTGAATAACCAAGCCGGCAGCTTCTGGACGTGTGGACCGTTGACCCGTCTGATGCATCCCAAACGTCTCCGGGTATAATGGACGCGCTGTCCGGAAACTGACATGTTGTGCGGAACGGTCAACGAACAGAGCTGCTGCCTTGTCCCGTTCGGGACACGAAAGGTGAGATTGTGCGGAAAAACTGATGCCTAAGGCAAAGCAAGAGATCGATACGCACCGGGGAATGGATCGGCGCGTCCTGCGCACGAGGCGGACGCTGCAACATGCGCTCCTCGCTCTGATGCTGAGGAAGGGCTACGACGCCATCACCGTGGAGGACATTTGCGGGGAAGCCAATGTTGGGCGATCAACCTTCTACGCCCATTTTACCAGCAAGGACGATCTCAAGCGCAGCGGCCTCGACGAGCATTTGCGCAAGATGCTGCTAGAGCGGCAAAAACAAGCGAAGTCTGCTTCAGCTGTATCGAAGCGCGAACGCTTCGCCTTCGCGCTCTATTTCTTTGAGCACGCAAGGGAGCATCTCGACCTCTATCGCGCGCTCGTCAGCAAGGGCGGCGTGACGACAACGATCGCCATGATGCGCCAGATGATCACCGACCTAGTGCGCCGCGAACTGTCGGATACGGCCGCGCCGAATGGCGCGCCTCGCGAGGCGGTCGTACAATTCGTCGTTGGCGCCTTCATGGCGCTGTTGACATGGTGGCTCGACGGCGGCGCAAAGCTATCGGCCGAGCGAATGAACGAACTCTTTCGCCGACTTGCGCTTGAGGGCGTGGTGGAGGCATGAGGCTGGGTTACGGCGAGCGCCGCCGCGCGTGGGCGCGCAGAAATAGAGAGTTTGCCGTCTCGGGTAGTGCTGTGGGGGTTAGATAAGCGGATGTGCAACCGTTACGCCTCCGACATCCGCAAGGCCGGAAAGGAGAAAGACTATTACGGCTTCGAGGAATGGAGCGAGACGCGCATCAACCCCGTGCTCGGCAACGCCGTGCTTGAAGTGTTTCCGAAAAGCTTCGGTCCGGTTCTGAAACTGGGCGAAAGCGGCGATCTTGAATGGTCAAAGATGCGCTGGGGCCTGCCAGGTCCCCCGCAGTTTGGCGCAGCGCCGGTCACTAACATTCGCAACATCAAGAGCCCTCATTGGCGCCCTCTGCTTGGGCCGCGGCATCGATGCCTCGTCCCGTTCACCGCCTTCAGTGAGTACGAAGACAATTCGCCAAAGGGCAAGAAGATCATTCGTTGGTTCGCGCCGCCGGATCGCGGCATGCTTTTCTTCGCCGGCGTCTGCGGTGAGTGGTGGGGAGATTACGGCACCAAGAAGGAACCCAATGAAGGCACGCACAAGCTCTTCAGCTTTTTGACCACGGAAGCGAATGATCTGGTTGGTCCAGTGCATGCGAAGGCAATGCCCGTGGTGCTGCGCGGCGAGTTTGAATGCCGGCAGTGGCTGAATGCGGCGCCAGATCAGATCGAGACGATCCAGGCCCGTGTGTTGCCGGCGGAGGCGCTGGAGATCGTCTCCGATGACGAAGCAGCGCAGTATGTGGGCGGCTACATCAAGTAGTCGTCGCGACTTGCTCTGCGCCGCATCAGATGGCGAACAAGCAAGCACGCCAGCAACCCAAGGCCCATTGCTTCAAGCGTCTCAAGGCCGTGACGGATGGCAAGCCAGCACGCGAGCATGCCCGTCGTGAGCACTGGCATCCACCGCATTAGGCTAAGCGCGATCCAGTAGCCCGCTTCCAAGAGAACGATGACGGCCAAAGCGAAGCACGCGATGATCAACGCTTCCATGGCGCTTCTCCCGATGACGGTCGATGCGGCTGTTCGAAAGGACGGCCGCGCAACTGCGCGCCGTAGCGCTTGCGACGTTCGTATTGCGAGAGCGCCGCACCGTTGAGGCGCTTGGCTTTCCAGATTGCCTTGATGTCGCGGAGCGTTTTAACCTTGTGGCACGCAGCGCACATGAGCTGGTCGGGTTTGGCTCTGCGCCACGCATTCGGCGTCGAGTGTTCGCCAATCAGATCTGCGGTCTCTTCGCAGTGTTCGACGCAGCAGGCGCCGCCCTGCTTCTTCAGCAGCGCTTCGTATTCGCGCGCAGTCAGATAGAGCCGGCTCAAGCGAGCGCTCCTTCTTCGCAAAAGAGAGGAGGGCGCTGCGCGATCGACGAGAATGGTCCGGTGGTCCGGCCAAACGGTCCCTGAATGTCGAGAACAAAACAAGCACAAATTGCTGGTGAGCGCAAGCGCGATCTGCTCAAAACCGCGCCCGAATGGTGTGGTTCAACGACAAAGAGCGCGGCGTGCGTTTAGGGCTCAATACGAGCCTTGGTCTGTCGATCAGTTGCACGCACTGTCATCGCATCGCGCGGATCAGGTTGGATGTGGCGCTCAGATTGTGGGGCGATCGCACTTTCTCGCGCGACATCGCGCGCGACCTTCGCTGCGGCAAGTGCGGGGCGCGAGCTGCGTGTGTGCATGTGATTTCGGATTCGAGGCCCGCCTGGGCGATCGCGGAAGATCCAGGCGGGGGATTTCTGATGGGGCCAAACTATCCGATCGTCGAGCCGCCTTTGTCGCCTGCATGGAAAACGGTGCGGAAGAGGGGATGGATGTGATGGGCGAACCCGCGCTTGCGCGCGCGGGACGCGCTCTCGTGAACCGAGCCGCGCGTGAGAAGCTCGTGGCGCGTCTCGGCCTTCGGGCTTCGATCGCTTTCGCTTGCCTAGGGCAGATCGAAAATGCCCAGGCGTAGGCCGGGCCGCATAGCATCAGTCGCTCTAGCGACGCGAGACCTGTCGGCGCTGATTGGATTGAGCCAAGAGCATCAGGGCCGCGAGGACAGCAAAGGCTGCGCCGGCGAGAAATGTCGCCTGGGAGCCGACGATGTCCCATAAGATGCCCGCAACAACGCTGGCGATCAGCAAAGCGACGCCCGTTGCGAGATTAAAGAAACCGAAGGCCGAGCCGCGCAAATCCTCGGGTGCGCGATCGGCGACAAGCTTTGTGAGCAGCCCTTGCGTCAGCGCCCTGTGGAGGCCCAGAGCGCAATCCCCGCGAACACGCTCCACAAGCCTTCGGCGAAGGCGAGCACCGCGTCCGCCGCGACGAGCGATGCGAGGCCCGCGAGCAAAAGGAAGCGTGGTGAAAAGCGATCGGAAAGCGCACCGGCTGGCGCGGCGCCGAACGCGTACACTGCATTCATCACGACGAGCACGAGTGGCGCAAACACGAGCGGCAACCCTTCGGCGTTGGCCTTGAGCACCAGAAACGCTTCACTGAACCGCGCCAGCGTAAACACGACGCCGAGCGCCGCCACGCTCCAAAACGCCGCGCCGAGGCGTTTCAAATCGCGGAGCTGGATCGGGGCGCGCGTCTTGGCTCCTGTGATGCCGCCGCGGTCCTCGACGCCGACGACTACGAGCGCGACCGAAATCAAAGCAGGAATCAGCGCCAGCCAGAACACCATGCGCATATCGTTGGCCAGGAGCGCCATCAGAGCGATGGCGATGAGAGGTCCAACGAACGCGCCCACGGTGTCGAGCGCTTGTCTGACGCCGTAGGCGCGGCCTCGTATTTCCGGCGGCGTTACGTCCGCGACAAGTGCGTCGCGCGGGGCGCCGCGCAGGCCTTTGCCGATGCGATCGGCGAAGCGCGCGCCCAACACCAGCATCGGCGCGCCGGCGACCGCGAACAACGGTTTCGAGATCGCGCCGAGGCCGTAGCCCAGCAGGATAAGCGGTTTGCGCCGCCCCATCTTGTCGGAAATGTAGCCGGAAAATACTTTTGCAATCGAGGCCGTCGATTCCGCCACGCCATCGATGATGCCGACGAGAATAACGCTCGCGCCAAGCGTCGTAGTGAGAAACAGGGGGAGAAGCGCGTGGATCATCTCTGAGGAGATGTCCATGAACAGGCTCACAAACCCCAGCGCCCAAACGGTGCGGGGGATGAGAGGGCGTTCAGAAGAGGTTCTGGCAGTGTCCAAGGGCGCGACCCTCTCAATACCGCGTTGCGTTTATCACTATACGAATCTAACGTTGTCGCGATGGGGATGGGGTCCCCCGATAACCGCGCCTAAGCGCTGATGACTCCTACCGCGAAACCGGCGGTAGGATTCTATCCACCCGCCAAGCAAGGCGGGCTTTTTTTGCCCGCCGAAGAGAGGCGAGCATGAATATCGCGACTTGTATTTGGATCACTGCCGGCGGTGCGCTCGGAACGCTGGCGCGATACCTTGTCGCCACTTGGGCGCTGCCAATCAGCGATCGTCTGCCTCTTGGCACGATCACCATCAATATCACCGGCTCATTCCTGATTGGCCTTATCGGCACGCTGACGCTTGCGCAGGGCAAATATCCGATCTCGGAGAATTTGCGGCTGTTTCTGATGGTCGGCTTTTGCGGCGGCTACACCACGTTCTCGGCCTTCAGCCTGCAGACCTTCGACCTCATGCGCGCTGGTGCGCTAGGACGAGCGGCTATCAACATCGGCGCGTCGGTCGTGATTTGTCTCTTAGCCGTTGCCGCGGGCCACATGATTGCATCGCGTCTCAACGGCGGTGCGCGCGACGTGGTCCAACTCGCGATTGAAGAAGAGGCGTAGCCTTGTTTCGAGCGAGACGCGGACGCTCCGATCGCTAAGCGCTCGAAGCGCCGTTGCGCCGGCGCGCTTCGATCCACGCGTCCAGATCAACCGGGTCATAGCGCACGGCGCGATCCGTCGATTTCACAAAGCGCGGGCCCTTGCCCGCGCCACGCATTTTGTCGAGCGTCGATTTCGAGAGGCCCAGCCGGACGGCGGCTTGGCGCACATTGAGCAGGGCGTCCGGCGCCGTGGGCCTCACGCTTTGATGTGCGCGCGCCGGCTGAGCAGCAGTGCGTCCTGTCTTTGCTGTGCGCGCCTGCTTAAGTGCAGAGGCCGGAGCGCCGCCGAACAGATCGGCCTGGCCATCTTCGCGCGCCGACGAGCTTGAACGCTTCGTCATCGCCTATAGGGCCGGACCACAATGTCTTGGCTGACGAGAACGCGAACCTGAGCGCCGGCGCGAATGCGCAAGGTGGGCCGCACGCTAAGTTCTCGATCGACGATGCGCCCGCCGACGCGAGCTGCTTCTTGCGCGGCAGCGTTCCCCACGCTCTCGCTCAAGCGATCTTCGTCGCCGCCTTCTGCTTCATTCGCGGCGACTGAGAGCGCGCCCGATAGGAGAGAGGCGACCGCAATCCGATCGAGATGAGCATCAACGCTATCGCGTACGCCGGAGGCGCCCGCTGCGTCGGCGCCGGGCATGCCGCGGAGCGCGATCGACCAGCCATTTGGCATCACCAACCGATTCCAGACGATCAGCAGGCGCTGATCGCCGTGACTAGTAGCGGCGTCATAAGCGCCCAGAAGCCGCGCCCCTTGCGGCACCAGCAGATGTTCTCCGCTCACGCTATCGTAGAGGTCTTCGGTCACTTGCGCGACGACGCGGCCAGGTTGATCGGAATTGAGCGCGGTGATGAGCGCGGCCGAGATCGTCGATCCCGCTTGGATCGCATAAGGCGAGCGCGGCGGGCGATAGGCGGCGTCGAGCACGCCATCGTCGCGCCCGCGTTGACTGGCGATGAAGGAGGCGCCCGGTCCGGGTGCGGGGCTCGCGGTTTCCGTTTGAGTTGGAAGGGGCCTGCGTGGATCTGCCCCGAAGCGAATGGCGGAGATGCGCGCCGCTTCCGCCTCAAGTTCGAGCGGAGAGGTCGCAGCGGCGTCTGCGTCGACAACTGGCGCATCCAAGTTCTCAGCATCGCTCGCCGGCCGATGCTCGCCCCAAAAGTAATCGCGGCCCTCTTCCTCAATCGGCGGGCGGAGATCGTCGGCGCTGTACTCGGCTTGGGCGATACGCACGCTTTCCGGTGGCGAGGCGGGCTGCACCGGCTGTCCGTCTTGGTTGGCGGATCCAGTCCGGTCGCGATCGGATAGCCCGCTCACGAGAGCAAAGGCGACAACCGCGCTCAACAGCAGCGAAGCCGCCATTAATGTCCTGCGCGAGAGCCGCTTCGGCTTGGGCGGCGCCGCGCGAATGGCGGTCGCGGGCGGCACATGCGCTTTCGGCTGCACAGGCCGCGGCGCAGCGTCCTCTGCCGTCGGTGTTTCGCCATCGGCGCTCATCGTGGACCTCCTCGCGCTCGCGGGCGCTCTCGGCTGATGCGAACGATGGTTTGGCGTTGGCCGCCGAGTCGAAGTTCGGCGACGTCGAACAGCCGGTCGATTACGTAGCGATTGCCGGTGACGCGATAGTTCACCAGCGCCACATCGGCGCCGTCGCGAAGGAAAAGAGGCGGCGCCTCGCTTGTGGCGATGTCGAGCGGAAATTCGACGTAGGTTCGCCGCCCGTCGTCGAACACGCGCACCGGGCGCCAATGCGGTGCGCGCCCGCGTACGGTCTCGATCCGATAGCGGAAGTTCAATTCTTCCAGCGCAACACCGCCAATGCTCTGCGCGCTGCGTTGCGCTGCCTCGCCGGGATAGCGCCAAGCCGTTTGCGCGGAGTAAGCGCTGCCTTGCACGGCGATCGCCTCGATGAGGTAGGTGCGCCGGTCGGTGGCCAAGACGATGTTGGTGCGGATGCCGGCGCGGGTCGGTTTCACCAGCAGCATCGGGCGCGGGTCGGCGAGATCGCCGGAGGTTGTCTCTTCCACCATCCAGCGCGTCGTGTCGCCAGCGGCGACAGTGACGATAGCCTCGCCCGGCTCAAGGAGGATGGTCGATAGATAGCCCGGTGCGGCGTAGACCTCATAGAGTGCGCCTGGCGCGTAATCGAACATCTGGGTCGCATCGACGAACGCGTCAGGGTCAGGACGCCGGCGGGCTTCGGCGTTTGCACTCGTCAGCGCGCTGATGGGCGCCACCGCGCGGCGAGCGCGCTGCGGCGCCGGCGGCTCAGCTTGCGGCGGGAGAAGATCGTCGGCAGCATTCGCCACGCTCGGAGCGGGGATGTGGTCAAGAGTTGCCTGCGCCGTATTCAGTGCAATGTGCGAACCTTCGAGGTTCGTGGTCGCGCAGGCTGACAAGAGCGCGAGCGCCGGCAGCGCCGTCAGAAGATCACGTCTCATTGGCGCCCCCCGCGAAGCGTGGCGGCGGGCGCCTCGGGTGAGAAGGAAAACTCGGTGATGAAGAGACCAAGCGGGTTGCGCGCGAGCGCGTCTGAGGTTCTCGGGCGGTCGAACCGGATCGTGAAGAGACCCGTGTAGGCGCTTCGTGCTCCGCCGTTGGCGCCATGGGTCGCTTCGATCCAGCTCACTTGCCAGGTTTCATCTGAGCGCTGCACGATCGAGGTGATGATTGCCGTTCGCGCCGTGGTGCCCAGAAGCGAGAAGGGGTCTTCTTCGCGCGCGACTTCGTTCAATCGCTGCGCGGCTTGCGGCGTCAGGAAACGGTAGGCCTCAAGCCAGTTCTCGCGGAGCACAACGCCGTCGGTCGGCACGCCGCGCACGAGCTTAACGAAATGGCCGAGGAAGTAGCTGACCTGTGCATCGGTCGGCGTGTACTCGGCGCCTGCCGGGCGGACGGACAAGACGGCGCCTTGTGGACTTACCTCGACCACATGAACGAACGTGCGCTTCTGCAAAGCGACCATTGTCATGCCAAGCGCCAAGGCTACCGCGAGCGCGCCAAGGCTTATCGCAACCCAGCGCCACGTCACCGCCGCTTGAACGGCCGTGCCCATGCGCCGGTCCCACGCTTGCTGCGCGCGCATGTGCGGCGTGTCGGCGCCTTCGGGCGCGTAACTTCTCGGGGGCTGTCGAAAGGTGAACATTGCTCAGGAGCTCCGTCAGGGTCTGCGTTGAGGTTTGGGTTGCATTGCGCCGTAGTTCGGTTGCGCGCGGGCGCCGCCGCGCTCGCCGCGAGTAGGCGGGGTGCGGCCGCCGCCGCGGGCGGCGCGCGCGCCCCCTCGCCCGGCGCCGGACATGAGAATTTTGGTCGTGACCGCTGCGCCCGCGCCCATGCCGATAGCGGCGACGCCGCCCTGGATGGCTTGCGCGGCCGAGAGGTTCGGATTGCCCTGCATGACTTCGCTTGCGAGGGCCGGCGCCAAGAACGAAAGCGCGAGAATGGTGAGCCCGAACAGCAGCACGTCGAGCGCGCCGCCATTCTCCAGCGACATCGTCTGCGGCATGGTGGCGACGAAGGTGATGGCGACGCTGGCGACAAAGGCGAGGAGGAAAAGGCGAACCGCTGAACTCGCGACCCATCCTAGCGGACGCTCGGCGACCCACGCCGTGCCGGAGAAGACGCCCCACGGAAGCGCAATGAAGGCCGCGAGCGACCCCAGCTTGAAGGCGATGAGCTGCACGAAGATTTGCAGCGCCAACACGAAAAAGGCGACAAGAATGATGACGCCGGCGAGAAGGATCGTGGCGAGTGTGAGGAAGTCTGTGAAGATGTTCATGCCATCGCCCATCTCCATGGTGCGGCCGAACAATTCTTTGCCTTGCGCCGCGACGCTTGCCGGATCGTGCAATTGAGCGAGGCTCATGCCGGAGCCACCCGCCTTCAAACCCAAGAGCGCGCCCGATTGGTTGATGGCGCCGGCGATCGCGTTCCAATTATTCACGAGGAAGGCGAAAAGCCCGACGAACAAGACCTTTCGAAAGAAGGGCGCGATCGGCGCTTCGCCTTTCAAGGCCCACATCGCGCCAGCCAGCGTCACGGATATGACGATGAGCGCGTTCAGCACGAACGCGACATCGCCCTGGATCAAGCCGAAGCCGGCGTCCGCCAGCCCCAGGAAGCGGTCCAAAAATCCGTTGACGCTGTCGCCTTGCATGATTGCCAAGTCCGTTTCTAGAAACGGGGCGTGACGGGTTGAGTCGACCGTTCGACATCGGTGGGAAATGCGCGGCGGCGGATTTCGCGCGAGCGTTCGTCGCGTGCGATGCGCTCAAGCCGCTCGGTGGCGATCGCTCGGGCTTGAGCTGCTTGCAGCGCTTGCAATTGTGCAATCTGGGAAGAGAGGACGCCGATGGCCTGGGTGGTTGCTTGTTCGGCCGAGGTCTGACCTTGCGCAGCCGCGCTTGCCTGAAGCGCTCGCGACATCGCGCCGTCGGCATCTTCGAGCCCGTCGCTGCTCGCGGAAGCGCCCATCGTCATCAGGGATTCCATGCTGTCGCGGCTTTCTTCAAGCCAGCGATCTGATTGTCCGAGCAACCGATCCAAATCAAACCCGGACATGTCTTCAGGATAGAGTTCGCGCATGTCGCCGGCGATGGACTCGGCGTTCTGCTGCAAGCCCTCGGCCTCCCTCAGCAAGCTGCGCGCATTGCGAATCGAGGCGGAGAGCTCCGGCGACATTTCGAGCCCCAGGCCCTCAAGCATCTGCGCCTGCTGCCGGATCTGTTCGATCTGGTTGTTGATCTGCGAGATCATGTGAGTGACCTGCGCAATACTCTGGGCGAGATTGGCAGGATCGATGACGACCCACTGAGCCTTCGCGGGCGTGCTTACGAGCGCGAGCGAAAGCGCAGCGGTCGCGATGAAAAGACGACGCTTCTGTCTCATGTTGAACTCCCGTTCTGGGCTTCTGCGAAATCACGTTGGCGGCGTACCTCCGGCTCGGGCGCGGATGACACGGTGTCGAAGCGCGCAATGGCTTCGCCGGCGCGAACTAAGCTGCGCGCCTCAAGCCAGGCTCGCGCGAAGGCGACCGCGCCATGCTCTTCGATGATGCGGTCGATCGCGGACTGGTCTTGCGGCGTCGATGCGCCCAGGAAAGCAAGAGCCGCGGGGCCAAGCGCCAGATCGACAAGGCGCGCGCCGGCGCGGGTCTGGACATAGTAGTCACGTTTGGGCGCCGCTTCCGTGATTATGGCGATCTGGCGCTGATTGAGCCCGAGGCTTTCATAGAAGGCGCGGGTACGAGGTTCGCGCGCGCGATCGTTCGGCAGATAGATACGCGTCGGGCAGGCCTCGAATATGGTGGCGGCGATTGCGCTTTGCTCGACGTCGGCTAGTTCTTGTGTTGCGAACACAACAGCGACGTTCTTCTTGCGCAACGTCTTCAACCAGGCCTGGATTTGTGCGGCGAAGGCGCCGTCGCGCAGATAAGCCCAGGCTTCGTCAAGTACGAGCAGCGTTGGCCGGCCATCGAAGCGTGCTTCGAGTGCATGCACCACGCACGGCAGCACGGCGCCTAGCGCTTCAGGGCGCGACAAGAGTTCGCCCATCTCGAAGGCTTGCACGTCGTGATCTGCAAGGCGTGCTTCGTCGGCGTCGAGCAGACGGCCCCAAGGTCCGGCGTGCGTGAAGGGTTCGAGGGCCAGACGGATTTCAGCATCCTGAACCAAGCCGGAGAACACGGAGAGTGTGCGCTCTACTGGCGGGCGCGCGGCAAGCACGCCGAGGGCGCGCCACACTTCTTCTTTACGGGAGGGATCGAGCTTGACCTGCGCGCGCGAAAGAAGTGCAACGAGCCAGTCGCGCGCCCAAGCGCGTTCAGACTCATCGTCGATGGCGGCGAGCGGCTGCAAGGCCAGAACACTATTCTCAGCGGTGTCGCTGATCAGGTCGATGAAAGCGCCACCTAGTCCCAATGTCAGCGCTCGGCTTGAGCGGCCGGCGTCAAAGATGAAGACCTGCGCTGCAGGGTAACGTCGCCATTGCGCGGCGAGCAGCCCAAGCAAGACTGACTTGCCGGCGCCGGTCGGACCGACGATCAGCGTGTGGCCGATGTCGCCGTGATGCAGATTGAGCCGGAAGGGCGTGGCGCCATCTGTCGCCGCAACAAGCAGCGGCGGGCCGTTCAAATGACGGCTTGACGCTTCACCCGCCCACACCGCTGACAGCGGCAACAGGTGAGCAAGGCTTGGCGTGAGAAGAATGGGCCGGCGCAGATCGGCGTAAGGCTGGCCGGGGAGAGAACCGAGCCACGCTTCAACGGCATTGATGGTCTCCAGCACCGTGACGAAGCCCAGACCATCGGCGACCTGGCGGATCTGGCGTATGTGTTCGAGCGCAAGGGCTTCGCTTGGATTGCAAACACTGATCGTCAGCGTGACGAAGGCGGCGCCTGCGGCTTCGCCGTTAACTTCCTGCAGTGCTGCGTCGGCATCTTCGGCTTGGGCGGCCGCATCATTGTCGATAAGGGTCGCTTCCTCGCGATAGAGCGCTTCGCGCAGAAGCGTTAGAATCCCCTTGCGCTTCGAGAACCAGCGCTTGCGGATTTTCTCGATCTCTTTGCGCGCATCCTCGCGGTCCATCGGGATGATGCGCGTGGTCCAGCGATAGGGAACGCCAAGCCGGTTCAGCGCATCCAAGAAGCCAGGCTCAGACTCGCTGACATAAGCGCGAACCGAGAGCACTTTGACAAAGACCTCGCCCAGCTTCGGCGCGACGCCGCCTAGAAGCGGCGCGTCGGTAATGAGCTCGTCGATGTGAAACGGCGACGCCGGAACGGCGACGCGGTGCGGCCGGTCGGAAACGCACGAATGGAGGTAGGTCAGTGTCTCTTCGTCATCGAGGAAGCGCACTTCGACCATGACAAGGTCGAGAAGCGATTTGAACGCCTGCGTTTCGTCAATGAAACTCTGGAGGCAGGCGCGATAGTCAGTGCTTCCGCGCGCCGCTGCGTCGTTCGCGCCTTCGAACAATGCTGCTTCGAGTTTGCCGCTGGCTTCACTCGGCGGCAGCCATGACAAGGTCAGGTAGTAGGCGCTTTCATAGCGCCCACCGGCGGCGGCGAAGTCGTGGCGGCGTTCTTCGTCGATGAGCCAGGACAGTGCGTCCGGCCATTCGCTGTCAGGGTATGCCGTCGTTGGCGCGCGGCGCGCTTCAACGTGGAGGCACCAGCCTGAGCCGAAACGCTTTAGCGCATTATCGAGGCGCGCTGATGCCCCCATCAATGCGGAGGGCGTGGAGGAATCGAGATCTGGTCCGCGGAAGCTGAGACTACGCTGGAATGCGCCGTCTTTGTTGAGGACGACGCCAGGGGCAACCAGACCGGCCCAAGGCAGCCAATCGGCGAGGCGGGCTTCGCGTTGCTTGTAGGGGCGGAGGTCCATCATCGCGTTCGCATCTCACACGTTAAAGAAAGCGGGCTTGGCCATGGCGCGTGGCCAAGTTTCGAGAAACCAGGGATCGCGCGCGGTCGCATAAGCGCCGGCGCTTTGGATCACGATCCAAAGGGGCAGACCGATCAGCGGCTGTTGCAGACCGAAAGCGATCGCCGCGGCGACTGTTGCGTTTAGGATTGCGAACGTGCGCGGCACGCCGCCCAAGAGGAGCGGGCGCGTCAGCGATGTGCGCAGCGTGATGCAATAGCCTTCCGGTTCGTCGCGCATGTTCAAAGCACCGCGCCGCCGGCAAAGCCGAAGAAATCCAAGAAGAACGAGACCGCCGCGAACATGATGGCGATCCCGAGCCCCACGAAGGCGAGCTTACGGATGCCGCCCCCGCCTTCGCCGAAGATGATGCCGACGCCGCTGATGATGATGGCGATGACGGCCGCGGCGCGCGCCACGGGACCGGTGATGGAGTCCACCACTTGTTCGAGCGGTCCTTCCCACGGCATGCCGGAGCCGGATGCGAACGCGGGATTGACAAGCACGAATGAAGCAAACGCGGCAAACGCAAGGATGCGTCCGACGCCATTGGGTCGGTTGAACATTCTAAAGGCTCTTCGATGTCGGGTGGATTGGAGCGGCGCCCTCGGGAGACGCCGAAGCCCAGGAGAAGCCCTACGGGGGCGCCCGCGCGCGCGGATGGACGCCGCTCGCGGCGCCGTCGACGAAAGCGATCTCTTCAATGCGCCTGCCGTTCGGCGTGCGAGCCATGAACACAACCGCGTCCACTGCCGATTGGATGAGGCGCTGCGGCGCGGCGAGACCGGCCTCGATGCAAAGATCTTCGAGCCGAAGTAGCGCGTCGGCGGCCGAGTTGGCGTGGATGGTCAAGAGTCCGCCCGGATGGCCCGTATTCCAGGCCTTCAAGACTTCGAGCGCTGCCGCATCGCGCACTTCGCCGACGACAATGCGATCGGGACGGAGGCGCAGCGTCATCTGCACGAGATCGCGCATTGTGACTTGCGGGGCGGCGCGTTTGGTCAGGAGCTGCACGACATCAGCGCCGGTGCACTGAAGCTCGGCGGTGTCCTCCAGGATAAGGACACGCGCCTCAGCGAATTCGGCTTCCGCTAGCAAGGCGTTGAGCAAAGTGGTCTTGCCCGATCCCGTGCCGCCGGCGACCACAACGTTGCGACGGCTCAGGATCGCGGCGCGCATCTGTGCGGATTGCGCCAGCGTTGCGATGCCGTCGCGCACGTAATCGTCGAGCGTGAAGATGATGGACGGGCGTTTGCGGATAGCGAGCGTCGGAGCCGCAACGATCGGCGGGATCATCGCTTGCACCCGCGCGCCAGAGCCCGGGAGCGTCGCCGAGAGGTACGGCTGGTCCTCCGTCACGGTGACGTGCGCTTCGGCGGCCAGAAGGCGCACGGCTGTTTCACGCTCTGCGGCCGTCAACCAGACATTTGTGGCCTCTATGCTCGCGCCTACACGATCGATACGAAGCCGCCCATCTGCGTTGATCAGCACTTCGACCACAGCTTCATCGGCGAGGGCTTCAGCGAGCGCGGGTCCGAGCGCTCGCGCAAGCGACGCCAGGCGCCGTTCGGCGACACGAGTGTGCGAGGAAGGTGAGGGCGCGGCGCTCATGCGCGCGTCTCCGCATCAGTATCGACGCCATTGGAGCGCCTGTCCTGATGGCCATGTGGCGCCGAGGCGAACAAGGTCCGGCCCGGCTGCAGGCTTTCGGCCAAGAGTTCGAGGAAGGATTGGAAGCGCCGTTCCGCAAGCGCGTGCGTCGCGGCTAGCGCTTCTTCCTCAGGCGCTGGATTGTGCTCCAGCCAAACCCGGATGAAGAGAAGGAGCGTCTCCTTGACGATTGCGATCTCGCGGGCGCGCATGACTTCGCGTTTCTCGACGCGGTCGAGCCGCATCTTGACCGTATCGGCGACAGCGGCGTCTTTTTCGTCCAGGTAGATGCGGCGCATGGCGTCGGCGGCGGCGCGCGTCACCGGCAGGCCGCGCAGGCGCGCATCGACATCGAGCGCACGCGCCAATTCGTCCTCGAGATAGATCGTGATTTTCTTTCTGTGACGCGCGCTCATGACGACGTCTCCGAACCATCACCACCGCCGGCTTCGCGCGGGCGCAAGTCGAAGCCGACGGAAGTGCGCGACGGCGGTGATGGCGGGGGAGGAGAGGGTGGCGGCGTCGTTCCTTTTGACTCTGGCGCAGGCGGTGCTGCTGGTTGATCAATTAAGGTCAGAAGATCGCCTTGCTGCTCCCAGGGACGCGGACGCGAACGCAAAGGCGCCTGGCGAGCAACGGCGCGGGCGGCGGCGCCGTCTCGACCAGGCGCCTTCTCGGCATGGGTCGGCGGCGTCGCACCGCGGAGGCCGAGCGAACGCATCGCCGCCCAGGGAGAGGAAAGCGCTGCGCGCGCTTCCGCCTGCGGCAATGCGAGGAGCCGCGAGGCGAATACCGGCTCTTCATCGTAGCGCAGCTTCTTGGCTTTGATGGGCCGGGCGCCGGTCACGAAGATGAGTTCGTCGCGCTCGGGCAATTGGCGCACTTGCGCCGGCAAAATGAGTGGCCTGCGCTCTTCACGATAAGTGATGGCGCGATGATCGAGACCGAAGATCAGACGCTTGCCGGACCAGGTCTCCTGCGGGCGCATCTCGTAGAGATCACCCGCCAGTTTTGAGACGGTCTCGGCGGTTTCGACGTCAGTCGCCGCAAAGCTTGTGGCGATCTGACAATTGTCGAGGATGGTATGATAGCGCCCATAGGCTTGCGTCACTTGGTGCAAGCTCTGCGTGACGATGAAGGCGCGCACGCCGTAGCCCGCCATCGCTCCCATCGATTGCTCGAAGAGGTCGAGCTTGCCGAGCTGGGGAAATTCATCGAGCAGCAGGAGGAGCGGACGCTTCTTCGTGCGTCCATCCGCGGCGCGCTCCTGATGCTCCATGAGATCACGAAGCACGGCGCCGAAGACGAGACGCATAAGCGGCTTTACGCGCTTTGAATCGTTCGGCGGCCAGCAAAGATAGAGCGTGACAGGCTTCTCGGCGCACATGAGGTCCGAGATGCGGAAGGTCGATGCCGCCGTATTCTGTTGCACGAGCGGGTCGGCGAAGACGCCGAGATAGCTTTCGGCGGTCGCCTTGATGCCGGCGCGGAGCTTTTCGTGATAAGCGGCGTAAGATTGCGCGGCCCGGCGTACTTCCGGATGGGTCTCCGGATTGCCGTCGGCGCCCAGGCGATGGAGCGTCGCTTCCATCAGCTTTACGGTTTCATCGAAGCGCGCGAGCAGTTCGAATACTCGGTAAAGCGTCTTGCGCTCCTCAGGCTCGGCATAGGCGACGTGGAGAATGGACCCGGCGACGATCTGCTTGGCGGCGCGGTCCCAGAATTCCTGGAAGCGCTGATCGCCATAAGGATCGGCGATGAGCTCGACGAGGTTCTGAACGTCGCGGACCTCTTGTGGGCCAGGCCGGATCGTATCGATCAGATTGAAGCGGTCGGACGTGGGCGAGGTTGGATCGAATCGGATGACGGGACCGAGCCTGGCGCGCCAGCCGGCCGTGCCCGGGAAGCCGACGCGCGCATCGCCGGAATGCAATTCGCCTTTGAGATCGAGCGCAACGACCGAGTGCGGTGCCGCCAGCAAGGTTGGTATGACGGCGCCGCGCGTCTTGCCCGATCGCGTGCCGCCGGTGAGGAGGAGATGATGGGGTCCGTCATAGGCGAGGATCTCGCTGCCCAGCTTGCCGATGACTGAGCCGCTCTCGGCAAAGAGCCCGGCGTCAGCGGCGTCGTCGGCGTCGCCCCAAGCATCTTTGCCGAACGGCCGCGACGGGGGCGCATGTGTGCGGAGGCCAAAGAGCAACACACAGGCGCCGGTGAGGAAGCCTAGCAAGACGATGAGCTTCGGTAGGAAGAAGGCGCGCGGATAGCGCGCCGACCATCGCTTGGACCAATCGATAATCGAGAAGGGGGCATAGATCGGCGCCGCGCCGATTGTGAGAAGCGGGCGTCCGAGCGCGGGCTGATAATCGAAGCTGCGCGCGCACGATTGCGTTGCTGCAAAACCCGCGGCGATGCTGATCGCACACGCCGCCACACAGCTCCAGATCGATCGTGTAGTGAGCTTGCCCTCGAACATGCAGCCAGCGTCGCTGCGATCGCCGCCACGAGCCACACGTTGCAACTAGGCGAGGCGCCGCGCGCGCCGGCCTTCGACTCGCATGCGAGTTTCGTCACCCGCGTTGGTGTTAAGCGATCAATTTAGGCAAACGCAAAGAGGTGATCGGTTGCGGCAAACCTGCTATGCTTTGAGTTGCATGAGCCGCGCTGAGATTACCGGCGAATTAGTGACGTTCGCTTCGCGATGCGAAGCGGCGCAATCGCTGGCGGAGCTTGAAACGATTTGGCGCCAGCGCATGGGCGAGCTGGGCTTTACCTTCGCAGCGCTTGGCGCGCATGTCGATCCGCTCAAGCCCGAGCGTGCGACTTACGTCTTCCAGAATTACCCAGCAGAGTGGATCGCGCATTTTTCAGAGCGTCGCTATCACTTGGTTGACCCCGTGTTTCGCGCAGCGGATGGGGGCGCAGCCGACTTTGCGTGGACGGATCCCGAGTTTCGGCAACCTCTCTCGTGGCGCCAGCGCCGCATTCTGGACGAGGCGAGCGAGTTCGGACTTCGTTTCGGGCGTACGCATAAGCTGACGTCGATGCTGCATCTCAAGGCCTCAGGCTCGTTGGTGGCGGCTGAACCCGACCTGCCAGACGACATCTATACCGCAGGCAAAATCGCCAATGTTCTGGTGCATCATCGCGCCGTGCAGCTTTGCGCTGAGGCCGCGCCGAGTTTCGAGCTGCTGCGGCGGCGAGAGCGCCAATGTCTCGAACTTTGCGCAAGCGGTCTCACCGATGCGGAGGTGGCGCGCAATTTGGGTGTTGGCATAGCGACCGTGCGCCGCCACATCGAACGCGCTCGTGTCCGCCTCTCTGCCAGCACACGTATTCAAGCTGCGGCGCGGGCGATCGCTTCAGGGCAAATCAAGCCGATCGTTTGATTGCGCCGTCTCAGCGCCGAGAAATCTTGGGGAAGATTTCTCACAATATTTTCAGGTCGTTTTTGTCCCGGTTCGATCATCGCGAATTTGTCACGCCTCCTCTTGCCAGCGATGGGACCGCGCCATCTAAAGTTGCGCCAGTGCGAAGGAGGTATGCATGCAAGCGCGCGTGAACTGGGCGTTCGCGGAAATTTGTGATCGCGCTGCCAATGTTGCCGAGGTGCAAGCAGCGTTCATGCGCGAAATACGCGACCTCGGGTTCACGCACGCGGCCTGCGCCTCGCACGTCGATCCTCTGAAGCCGCCCGCCGAAGCCGTCATGATGGTCGACTACCCGCAGGCTTGGCTCGAGCGTTTCAGCGCGAAGAATTATGCAACCCGCGACCCCGTCTTTCGGGCCGCGCGCCGCCAGACTTTGCCATTTCAATGGAGTGACCAGAACTTTCGGCGTGGGTTGGCGCCCGATCAGCTCCGCATTCTCAATGAGGCCGCCGAGGCCGGGCTGGCCGACGGCATCACCATTCCCATTCACGCGCCCGATGCATTGCCCGCATCGTGTTCACTCGTGATCGGAGCGGACGGCGTCGACCCGCTCAACGCACAGAAGGCGACCTGGTACGGCGTCTATGCGCATGAATGCGCGCGGCGGCTTCGCTTAGCGGACCTGCCGGCGAAACCTCAGCTTAGCCCGCGTGAACGTGAATGCGTGCAGCTGCTGGGACAGGGCAAGGATGATGGCGCAATGGCGATCATCTTGGGGCTCAGCGAGCACACTGTGCACAACATCGTCCGCCGCGCCATGCACAAATATGGCGTTGTAAGCCGCGTCCAGGCTTTTGTGCGCGCGCTCAAAGACGGGCAGATTCGATTGGAGGACGTCGCCACCTAGGCAATTGCCCGTTTGTCAATAGGCACGTCCGTGCCCGTTTCGCGAAACGGGAACCCTCTCCAAGCTCTGGGCTCTGATCCATGCCTGGAGCCGCCATGATCCACATCATCACCGCCGAAAACCGCCGCTGCTACCATCACGCGCTGATGGAGATGCATCGCCAGCGCAAGCATGTGTTCATCGACCAGATGAAATGGCGCCTTGAAGAAAGCGCCGGCATCGAGATCGACGCCTACGATTGCCCAGAGGCAATTTATCTCATCGAAGCGGCTGCCCCGCGCGCGCCGGTGACGGGTTCGGCGCGGCTGTTGCGGACCGATCGTCCCCATCTCATGGGCGATCACTTTCGGTTTCTGTGCGATGGCGGGCTGCCATCGGGCGCTGATGTGTGGGAAGCGACGCGGTTTTGTCCCGCGCCCGATACGCCGGCCGGCCAGGCGCGGCACGACCTGCTCGCGCGCATGATCGCGGCGATCATGGAGACAGCGCTCGTTTTCGGCGTCGAACGCGTCAGCTTCGTCGCCAACGCGGCGCTGACGCCGCTTGCGGCCAAGGCTGGCTGGGACGCCCAGCCATTAGGCGCAGCGCGCCGCGTCGGTCGCGACCGGCTCACAGCCTTTGTCGCCGCCATCGATCAGCGCGGACTGCGGCGCGTGCGCGAACTCAACGACATCAGGACGCCGGTGACGCGCTTCTTCACGGGCGATGTCGTCGCGGCCGCATGAGGAGGACACCGACATGAACAGCACAATTGTACCGTTTGCCCCGAAGCCCGTTGGACACCTGGAGACATTGGAGCGCGACGGCTTCGTCGTCCTTGAAAACGTCCTCGACGAGCGCCGTTGCCGAAAGGTCTCGGAAGAACTCGAACCGTGGCTTGAAGCGACGCCGCGCTGCGAAGGCGATTTCTATGGCTGGAATACGACGCGCGTGGGCGGGCTCCTCTCAAAGGCCCCGAGCGTCAGCGATCTCGTGATGGATCCTTATATTCTCGCCATCGCCGAGGCCCTGCTCAAACCCAATTGCGACTGCATCCAGCTCAATCTAACGCAAGCCGTCCGCGTGCACGGACAAGAACGCCCGCAAGCGCCCCATCGCGATGAAGAGATGTGGCCCTGGCCGACGGGCGGCAAGCATTGGCTCTTGAACGTGATGTGGGCGGTCAGCGACTTCACGGAAGAGAACGGCGCGACGCGATTGTGGAAGGGCAGTCATCGCGCCGCGCTCGATCGCGGCGTCGATCCGGTCGACAGCGTGGCCGGCGCAATGAAAGCGGGCTCGGCGCTGCTCTTCCTGGGCTCGCTCACGCACGGGGCCGGGCAGAACCTGACGAGGCTTCCGCGCACCGGCGTCATCGTCAGCTATTGCTTGGGCTGGCTCAAAACCTACGAAAACCAGTTTCTCGCTTACCCCCGCGAAGTGGCGGCGGCGTTTCCGGAAGATCTGCAGCGTTTGATCGGCTACCGCATTCACCGGCCCAATCTCGGCGGCTGGGAAGGGCAGGACCCGATCGCTTACCTTCGCGAGCAGCGCGGGTTCATGCCCCACGTCGATGCGCTGACGCCCGATATCGAAGCGCAGCTCAAAGCGCACTACGCGAACGACCCGCGAGGCGGGGATGGCGCTTGATCTGCGTCCGGGCGAGCGCGTCTATCAGGAGATCAAGAAGGCCATCCTGTCGGGCCGTTTCGCAATCCATCAGAGGCTCGACATCGACAAACTAGCCGCGCGGCTCGGCGTGAGCGCAACGCCTGTGCGTTACGCTCTCGCCATTCTTGCCTCCGAGCGCCTCGTGAAGCTCAATACGTCGCGCATGTATCAGGTTGCGTTCTGGTCAGAACGCGAGCTGCGCGATCTTTATCTGTGGCGCCAGCAATTGGTGAAGTGGGCGCTCGAAAGTTATGCGCCTGCGGACCTGAGCGCTCCGATCGCGCCTGAGCGGGATTACACCGGCGCCTATCTGGCGATCACGCGTCACCTCGATGTCAACGCCAACATCGAGGCAAGGCGAGCGGCTCGGGCTGCCGATGACCGGCTGCAGCCCGCGCTGAGGTTCGAGACGAACGTGCTGCACGACGCTTCTGGCGACCTCGCGCGCATTGCCGCCGCTTGCGAGAAAGGCGGCGCGCCTCTCGCCGGCGCCTTACGCGCTTACTTCCGGCGTCGCATCGCACATTCTGCGCAGATACGAAGCGCCGCGCACGCGAGCGCCATCCCTGACAACGGTGATTGAGGACGCTTGCGGAAAACTTCCTGCAAAATCTTTACCCAAATAGTCCGCCAAATTGTCGCTTAGGAGCGCACAGTCTCGACGCCAGCTGTGCTGAGCAAGCAATGGAGACGAAGATGCGCGAAGAAACCGATACTCCCGAGATCACCGAACTCGGCGCTGCCAGCGAAGTGACGCTGGGCATTCCGAAGCTCGAAGCCGTCGAAGACCTGACGGAGTTCAACTTCAAGGACTGATGTCGCGCACCGTGCCGGCGCAGAGCCAGGCTCTGCGCCGTGCACCCTAAAGGTGGCTCATGACGGAGCACTGCAATGATCGACAATGAACACGTCGAGGACCTCGGCGCTGCAAGCGAAACGACGCGCGGCATCCCGGTTTGGATGCATGAGGAATCCACTGGCGAAATGGACTATCGTGACTGAGCGTGTGGCGTCTGCGGGCATTGCGCACGCGGGCGCCACGCCGTCCGGTGAAATCGCAAAGCTTTGCTGGGGCGTACGCGCCGTTATCGACGATGATTGGCTCATCTTTCTCGACGTGGCGCGTAATCGATATCGAGCCATCAAGCGCAGCGCTGCACCGGGCATTGCGGGTATCGGACAGCCAGTCTTACGCAGCGCCGACAATATGCCGACATGGCGCGCGCTTGCCCGAGATGGCCTAGTTTCGTCACCGCCTTATCGGGAAGCGGCGGAACGCCCGGTTGAACGCACGACCGCCAAGGTTGGCGATGTCTTCTCAGTGGCGCTGGCTGCTCTGTGGGCTAGGCGGATCGTTCGGCACGGAACTCTGCTTGACGCCTTCGGAGCGTTAAGCAGTGCTAAGGCTCGGCTTTCCTCTGATAGCAGTAATTCATGCCGAGCGCTCAGCGCGTATGCCCGGTTTGCGGCCGCAAGGATCTGGATTCCGGGGCGGTACGTCTGCTTGTTCGATAGCCTATGCCTGATGCGCGTGCTTCTCGCCCAAGGCGTGAGCGCTGATCTGGTATTCGGTGTGCGTGGAAGGCCATTCGCGGCGCATTGTTGGGTGGAATGCGAAGGCGAGATCCTAGACGACGGCGGCGAGGCGTGTTCGTCTTTTGTTGAGATCGTCCGAATATGACCCCGCGAGTGCTATGCATACGCTGGACGCCCAACGACCGCGATGGCGCCCGGCGCGGCAGAGCGTTGGCCTCTAAACTGACTGAAGAGGCATGGAAGAAGCTGTGCGATTGGCGCGGCGTAATGCTGTTTGCTCATGTCGACAGTCTCGCAGACATCATCGTCCTACCTGCTGAGTTCGGAGTCATTGTTGGACCGCTGTTCGAGCGCGACAAAGCGGTCCCAGTTCAGTCCATTGCAAGCGATGAAGCCGAAGCGCTCGTCACGACGGGCGCCGCTCAGCTTTTCACCAAGTATTGGGGCCCGTGCTGCGCGCTCCTGCACAACAAGGGCTACGACTATTTTCACGCTGTGCGTGATCCCGCCGGCGGTGCGCCACTGTACATGCACCAGGCTGACCAGATCCAGGTGTTCTTCACGGACTTGGATGATTTCATCGCGATCTGGGATGGAGAGCTTGAGTGCGACCACGACATGGTCAGCGCCTACATGGTCCAACCCAGACTGTTGACCTGCCGCACCGCGATCAAGAACGTCGAAGAGCTGCTTGCGGGAGAGCGGCTCACCTTCGGTCGCGACAGCTGGAAGCGCGATCTCATCTGGCGCCCAGTTGCGGAGAATAGGTTTGGCGTGGCTGACTTCGATTCAGCGGCAGACGCATTGCGCACTGTCATCATCGACTGCACGCGCTCATGGAGTGATTTCAATGCCAGCCGGGGCGCTCACCCAATTGCTCACCGCCTGTCAGGCGGATTGGATTCAAGCATCGTCTTAGCTGCGTTGCGCGCGAACGCTGCAGACCGGGCAAGTGTGATTTGCTTCAATGAGTTTCCAGAGAGAACACCCGAAGGCGACGAGCGCGCACTGGCACGCGTCGCCGCCGATCATTTCGGTTGCGCGCTCGTCGAGCATGAGAGCTGCGCGAACGCGTTCGCGTACGACCGGATTCTCGATGCACCTTTGCCAGTACGGCCGACGCACACTGAGTTCAGCCATGCCGCGCCGGAACTGGCGAACGCGATCGCAGCGCTGGGCGCGACGGTCGTGACATCGGGGCAGGGCGGCGATCAGGTTTTGCATCGGAGACGATTTGCAGCGTCCGCGGTCGATGCGGCGCTAGATCTAGTGGGTGTCAGTGAGTGGTTTCAGATTGCGCTGGATACGGCGCGTCTCGCACGCGTTCCAATCTGGGATACGTTGTCGGAGACCATTGCGCATCTATGCGGGCGTCGAGCCTCGCTCTTCAATCCGGTTTTCGCGCGAACCCTGTTAGTGACACGCGACGCGATTTCGGTCGCAACCGAGGAATGGCGCCTCCATCCTTGGGCTGATCACTTTGCGCGGCAATCGCCCGCCCGCGCCGCCCGCGTGATGCACGTGGGTGATCTCTCATATTACCACGAGCCTTCGGCGGTAACACGAGCATTCACGACCGCACCGGTGCTCGCGTGCTTGCCCATCATCGAGACTGTACTGTCCATGCCACCCTATCTCATGACCCTCGGCGGCTTCGATCGTTCGTTGGCTAGGGCCGCGTTTGCGAAAGAGCTGCCTGACGATATTCGCGCGCGTTCACACAAGGGGGACACGACCCGCTTTCACAATCGAGTTCTGGAACGGCAGCTCCCGCTCATGCGTGAGCTGTTGCTCGATGGTGAACTTGTCGAACGTGGGCTCATCGACCGCTCGCGTCTCGAAGCTGCGCTGAAGCGCGATGTCATCGCAGACGGCAGCCTGAAGGGCGCGCTTATGTCGGCATTCGCGGCAGAGTCATGGCTGCGGCGGTTCAAGGCGCGCGCGGCGTCAAAGTCCGCCGCGCTGTTTCAGGGTGAATCGGCCGCTTGAAGGTTGCGCAGGCGCCGCCAACGATCAAGCCGGCCAGGCTCTGCAACATCTTCGCGCTCCACTCCGCGCAGCCAGAAGTCGATCCAATCGAGCGTACGCTGCTGCGCGGCCTCAACCTGGGCTGGGCGCCATTTCAAATGATAGGCGCCGGGATAAAGGTAGGCGTCGTACGGCGCATCGCGCTCACGTAGGCGCGTCATCAATGGGAAAGCGCGGAGCGCCTCTGCTTCCGAGAGATTGAATAGAATGGGCGCTTCGATCCGCTCGGAATGGAAGACAGGCGAACTGTTGCGCCACCATGTGCGCCACGGTTCCGGTGCGTCCTCCCACGGCCCGGTGAGACCGCTCCGCGTGTAAGAGAGTTCTCGATTAGACGGTGATTGGAGCGGCCAGCTGATGGGATCAATGGGTGGTGAAGAAACCACAGCCGCAGCAAAGTGAGGCTCGTCCAGCAACATCCAAAAGAGAGTTTCCGCGCCGTCGCTGAGGCCTGTGATCGCGGTTCGCTCGCGATCGGCGCCGCGCTCTTGAGCGCGCGCGATGAAGTAGTTCAGGGCCTCGCGTTTTGCCCCGCGTTCGACGCCAGCAAGTTCGACCTCTCGCTGAATCGCAGCCATGGTCATGCGATAACCGCGCTCGCGAAATTCAGGACGGTCGAAGTCGAGTACGAAATAACCGCTGGCCGAAAGCGGCAGAATTGGCGTCTCGTCTCCGGTCCCGCCTAACAGGAAGCCGCGGGAGCGATACTGAGAGATGACGATGGGATAGGGGCGTCCGCGGCGCCAACCCAAGGGATAGATCAGGTTGGCGAAGGACTCGTTCCCTTCAGCGTCGGTGTATTCGAACCGTTCGATCCTGGGATGCGCAAAGCCCGCGAATTGCGAGTTCGGATCATAGAGGGGACGAGCGCGTCCGGTCCTCCAATCGATGGATATGACGCGACGCGGCTGAAAAGCGGCATCTTGCAGGCACACCAAAGCGCTGGCCGCTGGCGCGCACCCTTCGGTCCTTGCGTCTGTTTGGTAGACGCGCCGGACGGTGTTGGTGTCTGGGCGCCAAACGTAGATGCTCGTTAGACGTCGTGCGTGTCCTTCCTGGCGCCGGAAGACGATGGTGCGGTCGCCATCGAGGTCAGCAAGCTCCCAAGTGTGGGTGATAGCGCCGGAGCACGCTTCGTCCGCGCATTGAACATCGTTGGTCGCATCGAAGACGCCGATGGGCGGCTCATCCGCCTGAAGAGTGAGATCGAGCGGGCGGACGTGCGGCGCGGGACGCGCGTCAAGCAGTTGTGTCTGCTCCGGCGTCGCTGCCGCGCTCTGCATAGAGTTGAGATCGAGGATCCAACGTTGCGCGCCCCGATCGACATCTGGCATGGGCGATAGCGAGTACGAAGGCGTGAACCGATCGTCGATGGCAAAGCCTGCATAGTCCCGGCGTCCGGCGTCCGATGCCAACCAGGCACGCGGCGTCGACGTCTCGTAGACTACCCGATCGCCATCGACGCGGAAGCGCCGCACATCTCCATCCGCGCGAACAAGTGTTCCGGCGCCGCTGCCGTCGACCCATGCGCGCCATATCTCAATGGCGCCTTCGTATTCGCGCAGATAGAGGACGTAACGACCGTCCGCGGAGAATTGCGGACGGCGCAGAATGCCGACGCCCGAATGCCTCCCGCTATCTGAGCGGAGTACAAATCGGCCGGCGCTCCCGATCTCTCGGGATTGTCCTGATGCTGTTGCTACGGCGATCACCACGTAGTCGTAGTCATTGACGGCTAGATTGTTGCGCCGTTCGACGACGGCGGCCGTGGCCCCATCCGGTGAGAGCGTCAGCTCCGAGTAAGGGCCGCCGATATCTCGTAGCGCCGTCAAATCGGCGATCGTTACGCCCCGCGCTTCGCGCGCGGCGGCGTGCGGTACGACGCCCCATAGGCATGCCGCAGCCACGGCGGCGACTGAACATGCGCGTATGGAAGCGATCACCAGCGCTGCCGGAGTTCAAGCGAGACGACACGACCGAGCGGTGAGGCATTGCTCGCGTCGAAGGCGTAGCCGGTCGGATTGTTGACGAACGGGGGATCATCATCCATCGCGTTGATGACGTTCAGCGATAGCTGCAGGCCGGCCTCATTGTCTGACTGACGCCAAGTATGGGCGAGACGCAAATCCCAAGTGGTTTGAGAATCCACGTCACGGTTTGGCGACGAGAGTGTATCGCGATAGCCGTTGACATAGTTGGCGGTGACAGCGGCCGACCAGTGGTCGAGCTGGTAGGCGAGCCCGGCACGGAAGCGCCAATCAATCACGCCGTTGACAGTGTTGCGCAAATCGACCGGCGCCGCGCCTGGGATAAGCACTTGCTCGAATTGGAGCATTCCGCTCGCATTGACGAATAGGTTGAAGTCACCCCACGCGTTGTCGAACGCCATATCGGCGGATAGGTCGACGCCCCGGATGCGCTGGCTCGACAGATTGACGAGGCGGCGATCGATGATCAGTTCAACGCCGTCAGCCGGAAGTGAGCCGGTCGGCGGCGCGCCAAGGGCGAGGTATTGCGCTATGAGGGCAGGCGAGGGATCGCGAAAGATAATACTCTCGTATCCAGCCGGATTGGCGAGGATGGAAAGCAAGTTGCCCGCAGAGAAGATGCGGTCTGAGAAGTCGATATCGAAGTAGGTGGCGCGCAGATTGAGGCCGTGCACCCAGTGCGGCGAATAATCGAAGCCTGCAGTCCAGTTCTCGGCGGTTTCGGGACGCAGGTCTCCGTTGGAGCCGCCTGCGCTTAGCACGCCAGTCGAACCGTTGTCGGCGAGCGGGTCTTGAGCCGCCGTGGCGGTGCTGTAGCTCAGCACGATGTCACCAAGCATTTGGGAGAATTGCGGTCCCTTAAACGACTGGCCCCAAGAGGCGCGGAGCGCGAAGTCTGGTGTCAATGCCCAACGCAAGCCGAAGCGCGGCGTTGTTGATTCGCCATAGTCGCTCGCTTCTTCGTGCCGGACCGATGCGGACAGCGTCATTGCGTTGATGAAGGGCACGTTGTTATCCGCGGCGATGAGCGGCACATGCACTTCGCCGAAAAGCGCGCCGATGCTGCGTTCGCCAGGACGTTGGATGAATTGGGTGACGGCGCCCGAGGGATAAAGTTCGCGGCGGTCGATTGCAAAACGCTCATCACGGCGCTCGACGCCGACCGCAAGGCGTATGTCGCCGCCCCAAATGCGCCAAAGCGGGCCGTCGACCTGCACTTGGCTTACAATGGTCTCGGCGTCGTTGTAGGTCTCGATATCGAATGTGAGACCGGCGAGTACAGAGGCGGGGGTGTTCGATCCATCTGCGAACGGGTTGAAGGCTGTCGCCACGTTGCTGCTGGCGAGGGCGGGGGCAGCCGCTGCCGAATTGTAGAAGTTCTCGTTGAAGATGGCCTCTTCGCTGTGTGCGTATGCGACAGACCCATCGATGACCCAATCGGTGTTGCCGACATCGTAGCGAAGGCCCGCGACGCCGGACCATGCCAGGATCTCGGCGCGATTGATGACGGGGCCGAGATCATCACCAAGATAGTAGGAGATGGTGAGGTTGCCCTGGCCAGGAAAGAGACCGTTGAGCTGGCGATAATAATTGGATTGCGGCACGACGAGGTTTGCGAACAACTGCTCGCGCTCGAGATAAACGTCTCGCTCCGAACCGATGAGGCGGCCGTAGAGTTCGAGCGAAGGCGTGAGTTCCTGGCGTCCGCGCAGGAAGACTGAGTGCAGCTCCTGACGCGGCAGGAAGAACGCCAATTCGTTGACCTCGTTGCGGTTGAGCGGGCCGGTTACGAGTTGGGCTTGGGTCAGAGAGGTGCCGTCTTGTCCCGCCGGAATCGGAATGCTGACGGTCGTCGCCCCAATACGAATGATATTGCCCGGATTGGATCGCGTGCCGCGGAAGTCTGTGCCGCCGCGGTCGGTGAAGTTAGCTGAGGCGAGAAACGGCCGGTCGAGCACGTTGAGTTCATCACGAGCCCGATATTCATAGGCGCCCATGATTTCGCCGGTCCGCCAACTCGTGCCGAGCAATTGAGAGAACGCGCGCTCGCTCGCGCCGCCTTGGGATGTCGCGCCGAAGCGCAACCCGGTCTCCGCGCCATCAAAGTCGTCGCGTAGAATTATGTTCACGACGCCCGCGACTGCGTCGGCCCCATACGCGGCAGAGGCGCCATCGGCGAGTACCTCGACGCGCTCGACGGCGCTCAGGGGGATTGTCGAGATGTCGATGTACCCGCCGACGCCTGCGGGCGCGAGACGGTGGCCGTCGACGAGCGTGAGCGTCGCGTCGGCGCCGAGGCCGCGCAAGTCCACCGTTGACCCATAGGTCATGTTCGAGCGCGCGTTCTGCGTGCCTTCCTGGGTGGCTTCGTTCTGGCTGCCGCCAAAATTTTGGGGCAAGGTTTGCAGAACTTCCTGCACCGTGCTTCGCCCGGTCTGATCGATGTCTTCACGGTCCAGGGTTATGACGTGCGATCCGGCCGGCGCGGCGCCGCGAATGCGCGTTCCGGTGACCACGATCTCTTCTTCACCTTCCACGGCACCGTCCGCTTCATTCGTCGTTTGAGTGGTTTCGGCGCCGCTCGCGGCGCTCTCGCGCTGGGGGCGTGAGGATTGATCCTGCGCGAGCACGAGATTGCCGCCGCTGATGCGACCGTTGTAGCCGGAGCGGGCCAGCAGAAGATCGAGCGCTTGCTGGCGCGTGAACGAACCGCGCAGCGGCGGGGAGGAGAGACCGCGCAGATCGTCGGAGAAGTAGAGAGCGTTGACGCGCGCCTGGCGCGCGAATTCGCTCAAGGCGCTGCTGAGAGGCTGGGCTGCGATGTCGAACTCGACACGCTCGTCGCTGATCTGCTGCAGGTCTTGTGCGAGCGCCGGTTCTGCGGCGACGGCGCCCATGGCGCCAAGAATCAGAGCGGTCGCCAGCGTTCGCTGGCGGTCATGCCGCTTGGTGGTCTTGCCCTTCATGTCTCCCCCTTCCGCTCTTGCATGAGCGTTGTCGGAATGAAGACACTTCAGCTGCCCCAATGCGCCACGAGATGCGGAAGAATGTGATTTACCGAGAGGCTCCGGCGCACGCGCCTCGGCGCCGGCGCGCCGCCGCAATCAACCCGTGCCTGCTTTCTCGATAATGCGTTCAGCCAGTAGCTCTGGCTGGTCGAAGCACTTCCAGTGGCTCGTGCCGGGAAGGCAGATGCGCTCCAGGGTGGATTTTTGAAGCCACGCCAGGCTGGCAGCCGATAGGTTGGCAGGATTGTAAAAGTAAACGGCTCTCTGCGTCTTGGCCAGGAGATCTCCCGGTGTCTGCGCCGCCGAAAGGGCGTGTGCATCGACGCCCAACTCCCAGAGCGCCTGAGCATCGGCGCCTTCGACCGCGCTACGATATCTTTCAATGTTCACATCATTCCGCGCCAGGTCGCCAAGGCGCACCAAGAATGCGGACCGGAATTCATCGGGGCTCACGAACGCCGCAGCCATTCCCGAGAAGTAGGCGTCGTCCGCAGTGAGATTGCCTTCGAGCGAGAGGATTGTATCGATCGACGAACCGGCGCGAAGCGCTGCGAGCGAGGCGGTGATGGAGGCGACTGAGTGCGCCAGGACCCTGGTGGCGCCACGTCGACGCGCCTGCGTGTCCACAAACTCAGCTAAGCGTTCAAGCGTCGTTCGCCCAGCCAACGGCGGCGCACCGAACCCTGGGAGATCGATGGCCGCCAAGTTGTAAGTCTGCGCGAGCTTTGTGCCAAGCAAGGGCTCGAAGACGCTACAGGTGTCGCCAAACCCTGCGACCAGGACGATGGTCGGTAGGGTCATCGCGGGTCAGGGCGCGCGCGGCGGTAATGGGATCAGCATCGATACGCGCTTGCGATAGCTGCGGTAGGTCTCCCCGAACATGCCTATCAGATCCCGCTCCTCAAATTGGATCGCGATGAGGATGTAGGCGGTTGTGGCGAACGCAAATAGGAGATGGCCAATCGTCATAACAGGCGTGGCCCAGAAGCCGATGATGAAGCCAAGGTAGATCGGGTGGCGCACGAAGCCGTAGAGGAATGGCGTGCGGAACACCGGATTGGGGGAGGGCGCGTTCTTCAGGTTGAGCCAAACCTGATGCAAGCCGAATAGCTCGAAATGATTAATCAGAAACGTCGAGATGAGAACGACGGCCCAGCCCAGCCAGAATAGCGCTTGCAATAGGATGACGCCGGCGGGCGCTGTCACTTGCCAAACCGGTGCAAGAATCGGGCGCCATTGCCAGAACAACACCACGAGCGCGAGGCTGGCGAACAGAACGTAGGTCGAGCGCTCGATGGGCTTGGGCACGATGCGCGTCCACCACCCCTTGAACGCGGGCCGCGCCATCAAGCTGTGTTGAACGGCGAAAAGACCCAACAGCGGTACGTTCCAAAGCAGCGCTTCGCCGAGTGGCACGAGTGGGCCCACGTCCACAGACTTCGAAACGACCACGTTGCCGACGAATCCGATCGCGTAAAGGAACGTGCCTAGGAAAACGGCGTAGCAGACAGCGCCGTAGGCGGCAGCAACGAATCTCATGTTTCCCTCCTCGGTCTGTAAGGTGCGATAGCGTCCTTCGGGATCAGGCGATCACACGAAAATCTGAGCTGCGCGTTCGGCGAGGCCGACGTGGATGCACAGAACAAGAGCGGCGGACAGCACATAAGCGATGGCGCGGAAAATGTGGGGTGGGCGGTTTAGGGACATGATGGAGCTTTCAGTTTGTGGGCGGTCGCCGCCCGGTTTGAGACGCGCCGGCCTTCGCCGACGTCGAGAGGGGATATTCACTCCGTACTGCCTTCAACTGGCAGGCGGGCGGCTCGCCATTGCGGCATTCCATCCTCAAGCCGGCGTGCCTTGAAGCCGGCGGCGCGGAGCTGAGCGACTGCCTCAAACGCAAAGACGCAATAGGGTCCTCGGCAATAGGCGACGATCTCTTTGCTGCGAGGCAGTTCAGAGAGCCGTCGCTTCAACTCTGCGGTTGGAATGTTGATGGCGCCGGGCACGTGACCGAGTTCGAATTCTTCGTTCGGCCGCACATCAAGGACTGTGACGGTTCCATCCGCTATGCGCTTCTTCAGTTCGCGCCGCGACACCGGTTCCATCTTATCGCGCGCATTGAAATAGCTCGTCACGACGGCTTTCACCTCGGCGACGTTGCGTTCGGCAACGGCGCCGATCGCGTCGAGTAGGGCGAGCACGCTGTCATCGGCGAGGCGGTAGAGCGTGAATTTCCCCTCGCGCCTCGCAGCTAGGAGGCCAGCGCGGCGCATCGACTGCAAATGCTGAGAAGCGTTGGCGATCGTGAGCCCGACCCTTTCGGCCAACGCATCGACGTTGCGCTCTCCTTGAGCGAGTTGTTCGAGCAGCGCTAGCCGATGGGGGTGCGCGGCGGCCTTAGCCACCTCGGCGAAGCTCGCGTGCAATGTGGCTTTCACGCCCTGGCTTGACTCCGGCACTCTCACCCTCCATCATTCAAGCAAATAATGGAATGTCGGGCTGGAATTGTCAACCGCGCGCCGCTTGTTGCGGCCTCCCACGGAGAACACCAGATGGCTTATCTTGAAATTACGCTGAAAATCGCTCCCCAGGACCGCGCCGCTGCTGCGGCCGTCTACGACAGGTTCAAGGGGCCTTTTCTGCAGAAGATCGCGGGCGCTGCTTCCAAGGAGCTGCTGGTTCGCGATGAGGACGTGCAGGTCCTGCACGGCTTTGCCTCGAAGGAGCAGGCGCAGGCCTATCTGGAGAGCACGCTCTTCACCGAGGACGTGGTGACAGCCCTCAAACCTCTGTTGCAAGCCGCGCCCGAGGTGCGCGTCTACGCTGCTGTCTGACAGCTATCCCCCGCGTTCGCCCATAACTCTGAAGGAATTACATCGATGAATCCGAACAAGGCGCTCTGGGAAAAAGGTGATTTCACGCGCATCGCCGCGAGCATGCGCGACAGTGGCGAGGAGCTCGTCTCCAAGCTGGGAATAACGAAGGGAATGAAGGTTCTCGACCTGGGGAGCGGTGACGGGACCACAGCCATTCCCGAGGCGAAACTCGGCGCCGACGTGCTGGGTGTCGATATCGCCAGCAACCTGGTCGCCGCCGGCAACAAGCGCGCCCGAGACCTAGGACTGGCCAATCTCCGGTTCCAGGAAGGCGATGCCTCCAACTTAGACGAACTCGCCGACAATAGCTTCGATCTCGTCGTCAGCATTTTCGGCGCGATGTTTGCGCCGAAGCCGTTCGACGTCGCCAAGGAGATGGTGCGCGTCACCAAGCCTGGCGGCCGGATCGTGATGGGAAATTGGATCCCTGGCGACCCGACATTGATCGCGCAAGTGTTGAAGACGAGCGCCGCCTATACACCGCCGCCGCCGGAAGGCTTCATCAGCCCTGTCACGTGGGGCGTCGAAGAAAACGTGATCCAGCGGTTTGAAGGGGCGGGCGTGGCGAAGCACAAGATCTCGTTCGAGCGCGACACCTACTTCTTCAACTATTCCGGCTCTCCGTCAGAGCTGCTCAGCGTTTTCAGGACCTATTATGGGCCGACGATGAACGCCTTCGAGGCGGCGGAGAAGAACGGCAAGGCCGCTGACCTCCAGCGCGAACTCGAATCGCTCTTCATCAGTCAGAACAAGAGCACAAAGCCTGGCGCCACATCCATTCCGGCGACGTATCTGCGGGTCACCGTCGAGGTCTGAGCAAAACGGTAGATCACCGCGCCGGAATGCGACCTTCAACATCAAGGACAGACGTCATGATCCTACGGCAATTCCTGCACGCCGATCCTGTGGCGGCCTCGTACTTGGTCGGATGCGGAGGCAAGGCGTCCGGCGCGGTGATCGATCCCGTGGGCGATCCCGCTCTCTACATCGAGGCCGCGGCCAAGACCGGCATGCGCATCCTCTATGTGGTCGACACCCACATTCACGCCGATCACGTTTCGACGGGACGCACGCTCGCGGATGTGGCGGGTGCCCAATACGTGCTCTTTCACGCCGCTGGCGCTAACAAACCATTCCACGCTGTTTACAACGGCCAAACGCTCGAACTGGGCAACGTGGCATTGGAGGTGATGCATACGCCGGGGCACGCGCCGGAGCACATCTCGTTGTTGTTGCGCGACCGAACGCGCGCGGACGAGCCGTGGATGATCTTCACTGGCCACACGCTGATGGTCGGCGACCTTGGCCGCACTGAGCTTGCGAGCGATGCGGAGGAGGGCGCACGCATCTTGTTTAGAACCGTGCAGCAGTTGAGAGCGCTGCCGGACTATGTCGAAGTGCTGCCCGGCGCCTATTCGGGCTCAGTTTGCGGCAAGAGCTTGAGCGGCAAGCCCTGGTCGACCATTGGCTTCGAGAAACGCCACAACAAGGCGTTCCGCATCGACGACGAAGATGAGTTCGTGGCGATGATGACAAGCAACATTCCGCCCGCACCGCCCCGGGCCGCGGAGCTTCGTGCGCTCAATGCCGCTTAGTACGATCGCCACTGACAAGGACGAGCGCGTCAGTCTTGGCCTGCGGGAGAATTGGCGCCAATTCGCGCTCTTGGTGCTGATCAACGCCTTCGTCGGCGGCATGGTTGGGATCGAACGCACGGTCGTGCCGCTGATCGGATCAGAAGAGTTCGCCATAGCGTCGACCACTTTGATCGTGTCGTTCATCGTCAGCTTTGGCTTGGTCAAAGCCTTTGCGAACCTGATCTCCGGTCACCTGGCCGACACCTGGGGGCGCAAGCGGGTGCTGGTGCTCGGCTGGCTCGTCGCCGTACCATTTCCCTTCATCATCATCGCGGCGCCCGATTGGAGCTGGATCATCGCAGCCAATGCGCTCCTGGGCATCAGCCAAGGGCTTGCCTGGTCGATGACCGTGATCATGAAAGTCGATCTGGTGGGCCCGAAGTCGCGCGGGTTTGCGGTAGGTCTGAATGAGTTTGCCGGCTATCTCGCCGTTGGATTGACGGCTTTGGCGACAGGCTATCTAGGCGCGACCTATGGTTTGCGCCCGGCGCCCATCTATCTCGGCGTCTTCTACGCTATTGCCGGTCTTGTCCTCTCTGTGCTGCTCGTGCGTGACACGCGCGCGCACGTGGCGCTTGAAGCAAAGGCGCTCGACGATGCTCAGCGGCTGAGCTTCCGCGAAGTGTTTGCGCTGACCTCATTCAAGGATCGCAATCTCTTCGCCACTTCGCAGGCGGGGCTCGTCAACAATCTGAATGACGGCATGAGCTGGGGCATCTTTCCGCTCTTCTATTCGGCGTTCGGTTTGGGCCTTGAACGCATCGGCCTGTTGAAGGCGCTCTATCCGGTGACGTGGGGTCTGTTGCAGCTGGCGACAGGACCGCTCAGCGACCGGTGGGGCCGGAAGGGACTGATCGTGGCGGGCATGTGGGTCCAGGCCGGCGGGCTCTTCCTCACCGCGGCGACGCGCGAATTCAGCTGGTGGATCGTCGGCAGCGTGCTCTTAGGAATCGGCACAGCGATGGTCTATCCGAGCCTCATCGCGGCGGTTTCTGACGCCTCTCACCCAAGCTGGCGTGCGCGGTCGCTCAGTGTCTACCGCTTTTGGCGCGATCTTGGCTACGCCCTCGGCGCGCTTGCGGCCGGGATCATCGCCGACCAATTCGGCTTTGCCTGGGCGATCGCCGCAATCGGCGCCCTTACGTTCTTCTCAGGCGTCGTCACAGCGTTCACAATGGAGGCACGGCTTACGCCGCGAGCCATGACTGAAGCAGGCGCGATATGAGTGAAGAGATATATGAGGGCCGCTGCATGTGCGGCGCTATTCAGTTCAAGGCGCAAGGCGCACCCAAATGGGTGCTCTGGTGTCACTGCGAGAGCTGCCGGCGCCACAGTGGCGCGCCGGCCTCGGTGTTCGTGTCGTTCGCGGACGGCGCCGTCAGCATGACGAGCGGCGAGATCACTAGGTATGAGTCTTCGCCAAGCGTCGAAAGAGGCTTCTGCGCTCGCTGTGGCTCGACGCTTACCTGCACCAATCCCAAGCTCCCAAACGAGACGCATTTTCACATCGGCGCGTTCGAGCGCGCCACAGAACTCGCGCCTACGGCAGAGTTCTTTGGCAAGGAGCGCTTGCCGTGGTTTCCTCGCACTGGAGCGCCCGATGGCGTTGCCGCCATGGCCGCAGTCGTGATGGGCCGCATCAAATCCCGCTAGCCAGTTGCGCGAAGCGGGCCAAGGTTCATTATCACGCGTTCGTGCGCGAGTTTCCCTGCGGCGTCGAACTGATAGAAAGCGACGAAGGGCAACTCGACCGTGCGCCCAGACGGCGCGAACCCCATGAAGTCGCGCTCGTGGACGCCGCACATCCGGCCTTCGATAACGATGTCCGTGTCGGTGAAGCTCTCGCGGTCGATCTCATTGCGCGCGCTGACAAAGGCGCCTGAGCCCCGCGCGAAGCCGATATATTCGTGGGCGCTGCGAATGGCCTCATGGCTGGCAAACGGCATCGAATTGTAGACCATTACCGCATCGGCAGCGAACGTCGCCATCACCGCGTCCCCATCACCGGCGTTCTCGGCGTCGAGATGGGCGCGCAACAGGGCGCGCCGTCGATCGCGTTCTTGCTCGTCAATTGGCATGCAGTCGACCCTCGGTGGTGGCCATTGTTTGCGCCGGAAGGTCCGCTGCTTGTTGCTTTGTAGCGACGAGAAGGGTGGGTGTTTTGCCCTGCTGTTGCGCAAGCAGCTCATCATCAACCGCAAACCCAGCGTCGGTCAGAGCCGCGGTTATCTCGCTCAGTGATCTGAACGAATAGACATCCGCTGGGAACGCGGCGACTGCCGCGTCGTCAGCGTCGGTGCGAAATACGAGCACGAAGCGGCCGCCTGGTGTGAGCACGCGCGCGATTTCGCGGAAGCTGGTGCGCAAATCCTTCCAGAAATAGATGACATGAACGCAGAGGGCCTTGTCGAACGCTTCGGCGTCGAACGGCAGATCGCCGGCCGACGCAATCGCCACCTTCACCTTGCCTGCCTTGATCAAGGCGCGGTTTCGGTCGACGGCGATCTCCGTCATCAGATCGGACGGGTCGACACCGACGACGCGGCCTTTGGTGGTGCGAGCGGCGAGCGCGGCGAGGCTTCGACCATGGCCGCAGCCGATGTCGATGACGTGGTCACCTGCTTGCAGATCGAGCGCGTCCATCGCGCGCTGATTTTCGGCCCAGGTTTCGCGCGCCATAATGAAGGCGATCACGCGGCCCAGCCATCCACTCGCATGGCGCGCCTGTTCGGCGATGAAGCGCGGCCTACGCATGGGCAGCACTCCGTTTCAGCGCGAGCCTGACGCCCGCGACATAGGCAAGGATGAAACCGAGATTGGCGGCGGCGAAGCCGACGGTCAGCTCGTTGACGCCGGCAATGCAGCTTTGCGGAATAACGAAGAGATAGCCGATGCCCAGTGTCGGGATGAGTTGCAGAACAAGCGGCAGGTAGAGCGAGAGGCGGGGTGGGCTCATTGCGGCAAGCCCCGCATAGCTTCCAGCACGGCTTCGGGTCGCCGCCAGGTCTGAGTTTGGCAGAAGACGTTGAGCGCGCAACCGCGCAGTTCGAGGACGTTGCCGCGTAGCGTGATCTGACCTGTGTAGGTGCGCCCGTCGTCTGGATTGTAGAGCGCGCCATCGCTCCAGATATTTGGCGCCGTCTCCCGCAGACCCCTGACGATCTCCACGCCAATCAGCGATCGTGTGCGCAGCGATCGATCCGGATTGTGCCGATCGGTGCGCGGCCGGCCTTCATCATCGCTTGCTTCCCACAGCCAGACGATGCGTCCACACATGGTTTGCGGTGCACCCTCGCAAGGCTGGAAACGAACGACGGAGCCGAATCCGCGCGTCGCCCAATTGCCGGCGATCCCGGATCGCGTCTGCGCATAAGCATCGCCAGCCATGCTTCCACCGACGAGGACGAGTGCAGCGAGCAGGGCGGTTGTGGCGCTGACACGCGCGGGTTTCTTCCGACGCAAAGGACAGATGGCGAAGGCGGCGACTTCAGCCTGATAGTCAGGATGTTCAGTGCCCATCCAGCGGTCCCACCAGGTGAAGTAGAGACCATAATTGGAGCGTCCGTTCTGGTGGTGGAGGTCATGATGCGTGGTCGTGTTCCACCAGCCGAACAGGCGCGAGGGCTTGCCGGATACCGGATAAAGCTCGACGCCGGCATGACCCATGACATTGCGCACGATCTGCCAGGTGACGAAGGTGAAGATTGCGAGGTCGTGCATTGGCACAATCGCCGCCCAGAGCGGCACGAACGCGACCATGACGATCGCTTCGGGGACATCGAAGGCGTACGCGGTCCATGGCGTCGGCGTCTTCGACTTGTGATGCGTCCAATGAAACGTCCGGAAGAGCCGGGGATGATGCATCGCCCGGTGCGTCCAATAGAAATAAGCGTCCTGGGCGACGATCATCGCGATCAGGGTCGCCACGAAATAGAGGGGGCCCTTGACCGAGAAGTCTTCGTAGATGGTCAGCCATCCCGCCCAATGGGCGTAGTACATGCCAAAGCCGGTGACCGAGAAGATGAGCGCCGTGCGGAGCGAAGCGAACACTTCGCGCCGGTAGTCTGCCGCTGAGGCTGCGCGCGTTTGGATCTTCCGCGTCTGGTAGTGCGCTCGCCAGAACGCCCAGATGATGATGGAGAAGAGTCCCGCTGTGATGACATAGCGGCCCACTTCGAGGCTCACGATGGTGGGGAAGACCCTGATCAGTTCGCGCCAGGGATCGAATTCGACAGGCATGGGGAGCGCTCGCGCCGTTGCGCCGGACCGTCCCGGCGAGGCAACCCTGACCGGGCGGGTCTGCCGGCGCTCGCCGCCGTTGAACGCGGGCTAGCCGAATTCGAAAGCAGTGCGCCGAAACTGAAAATCCGACATCAAATCAGGTGCGTGCCGAAAGGGCTCGGGCGCGGAAATCCGACGGCGTCAGCCCGGTGTCGGCCTTGAAGGCGCGGTTGAACGGCCCGAGCGAGGCAAAACCCGCATCGAGCGCGATGGTCGAGACCGGCACGTCGCGTTGCGTCGCATCGCCAAGTGCAGCTTTTGCGTCGCCGAGGCGCCACTGAGTTAGAAAGGCGCTGAAGTTACGGTGTCCAAGCTTCTGGTTGATGAGCTGGCGCAGCCGGTGCTCAGGAACGCGCAAGCGGAGCGCCAGCGAGGCAATGGTGAGGCCTTCTTCACGATAAAGCCGCTCGACGTGCATCAGCCGCTCAAGCTCGGCCGCGACGACCGCGTCGGCGCCTTCGATCGGCGGCGGCGCCTGGGGCTCAGGTGCGCTCGACGGCGCGGGTGCGGCAAAGAGTTGGGGATCAACGCGGCCGAACGCCCACACCGAAACAAGCCCCATGGCCATCAAGACACTCGCCGCGAGCGGCGATAAGGCCTCGGCCGAACCAACGAAGAGTTCGCCGGTTTGAACCAAGGTGACGACGAGCGCGTAGGCGGCGCCGGCAAACAACACCGCGACGCGAATTCTTCGCCGCTTCTCGATGAGGTCGCCGCGCCATCCTGTCCATATCAGCGCAAGAATATGAAGCACCAGCGCCGCGCCGATGAGGTTGTGCACAAGCCAAATACCGGGCGTCACCGCCTCGGGCGCTGTCCTGCCGGCAATACCGACGACTAGAAGCGCGGCCGCTGGCGTAAAGCGGCGCCAATCTGTCGGAGTGTCCTCGAATAGGTCGCGCGCGAACGCCCAGAAGAATCCCGCGCCCATTACAGACAGCACCCAAACAGGAATCGCGGCGATACCGAGCAGAGATTCCGGTCCAGGCCATTGCGTCAGCGTGTGCCCCGCGGCAGCCAGGCAGAAAAGGATGCCCGACACGCGCACGGGTGTGCAACGACAATTTTTGTGTCCGGTCAGCGTCAATTGATGTGGCCGGTTTAGCGGCTCAGGCTTCGTGGCGGAAGCGGTAGTCGCCTTTGCAGCGGCGCAACGCCGACTTGATGGTTTTCTGGGTTTTTTCGCGATCAAAGGCGTCGGGATCAAAAGTGCGTCCGGCCCATGTGCGCATGGCTTTGTGGTCTTCGTGTTTGGGGTCGCGCCAGGCTTCGAGGAAACGCTCGTATCCGGGCGGCCCGCCGACATCTTCGGGCGGAGCGCTGCGGCGTCCATCGACGAGTAGCGGATAAGTTTCGCCGGGCGCTTCAGTGAGCTGGCTGTCGAACGTGATCCAATGCCGCCACGAATCTCCGAAGTCGTATTGGTAGAGGATTTTCACTGCGTCCAGATCGTGGATCAGGAGATCGCGCAGGAAGACCTCGCTGGCGTTGAGAGTCTGGTGGCGATTGTAGCCGTCTTCGTCGAACTCCGGGGCGCCGACGACGAGGCCGCCGACGATGAAGTGGTGGAGATGCGAGTCGGTCCAGCCAAAGGCGGCCTGGATCACTTCGTGCAGCTGGGCGAAATTGAGGTCCTCCGGCAGCAGCAGGCGCCGCCAGATCGCGGGCTCGATGTCGGCAATGGTGATGGTGGCCTGCCAGAGGCGCTTGGCGTCGAAATCGAATTTGGAAGTCGTCATGGACGGCGATTTTGGCCGCGCCGGCGCGAAACGACAATTAGCCGGCGACAATTACCGACGACAATTAGCCTGCGGCCTTACGCGCCTCGGCCGCGGCGCGACGGCGGTAACTTTCGGTGTTGAACTCCAAAATCGTCGCGTGATGGACCAGCCGGTCGATGGCGGCCACGGTCATGGCCGGATCGGGAAAAATCTTGTCCCATTCACCGAACGGCTGATTGCAGGTGACGATGAGGCTCCTGCGCTCGTAGCGCTCAGCGATCAATTCGAACAGAACGGCGGTCTCTGCCTGGTCCTTGCGGGCATAACCCAAATCGTCGAGCACGATGGCGTCGAAGCGGTCGAGCTTGGCCAGCAGCGCAGGCAAACAGAGATCGCGGCGCGCGGCCAACAGGCGCTGGACCATATCGGTGGTGCGGCAGAAGCAGATGCGCCGGCCGCGCTCGATCAGAGCATAACCGATGGCGGCCGCGGCGTGGGTCTTGCCAACGCCGCTGGGACCAAAACAGAGCACGTTGGCGCCGTGCTCAATCCAGGCATCGCTCTCGGCCAGCGCCGTGAGCTGGGCTTTACGGACGCTGGGGACGGCGGCGAAATCGAAAGTGGCGAAGGTCTTGCCCGCGGGCAGTTCGGATTCGCGCAAGTGGCGGGCGATGCGGCGTTGATCGCGCTCGGCCAATTCGTGCTCGACGAGCGCGGCCAGAAACCGCGCCGCGCCCCAACCTTCCTTGTCGGCCTGCGCCGCGAATCGGGGCCAGAGCTTGCCTATGGTCGGCAGGCGCAACGTCGTCAGCATGACCGGCAGCCGCGCCGCATCGATCTCGCGCGCCGGCGCCTCCTTGGCCGGGCTCATGCGGCCGCTCGTGCGCGGAACGCGATCAAGCGATCATAAGCGCTGGCGTCGGGTGCAGCGACGAAAACGGCCGGCGCCGTGATCGCCGCTGGCGCCATGGCCAGGCGCGCCGCCTCAAGATCAGGAATTTCGCCGCGATCAAGCACGGCGTCGAGCCAATCGGCGAGCTTGCCTTCGCAAGCATGGGCTGCAGCGAGGTGCAAGAGCCCGACATAAGCACGGCACGCACGCCGCTCGTCGAGATGATTGTCCAGAGCGTCCCAAGCGCGGCGGAACGCAGTACGCGGATAGAGCGCCTGGCGATGTACGTAACGGCGAAACGCTTGAGGTTTTTTGAGCAGACTGCCGATGATGTGGCGATAATCGATCACGGCGAGACGCCGATCGCCGCGCTTGCCGCGATGCACACGCGTCAACTGCAACACCTGGGCGGCGCCGAGAAAGCAGATCAACCGATCGTCATAGACGTGCACCTTGAGCCGATGCCCAACGAGGCGCGAAGGCACGGTGTAATGCACGTCGCGCACGCAGATTGTGCCGGAGCGCGTGACCATGGCGCTGGCGAGCGTGAAATCCGTGGTCTTGAACTTGGGCAAAGGCGTCATCGCCTCAAGCTCGAGGGCGAGCTCGGCTCGGCGGCGCGCATTGCGCCGTCCGGTGACCTCTGCGAGGAAGCGTTGGTAGGCGGCCAAATCTTCGAAATCGCGAGAGCCGCGCAGATCAAGCGCTTCGCCCAATGTCGTCTTGAGGTGGCCGTGGGCAGCTTCGACGCTGCCATTTTCGTGACTGACACCGGCATTGTTGCGGGTCGGCTCGACGCCGTAATGGGTGCAGAAGGCTTTGTAGCCGGCAGCGGCGTCATCCTCGTCGGCGAGATTGCGATAGGCCGCCGACAAGCGATCGGTGCGATGCGTCGCAGGCGCGGCGCCCAAGTGCCATAGCGCCTCCTGCATGCCCTCGGTGAGCGCGGTGAAACTCTCCCCACCCTGGATCGCCTTGACGTATTGCCAGCCGGAGAAGGCGAGCCAGAAGTGATAGAGGATGTGGGGAAACGGCGCGCCGGCGATCGTCACCTCCAGCACAGCCGCGTCGGTGAAATCGGAAAGCGCCTGCCAACCGGGCGGATGCTCCTGGCGGAAGATCAATTCGCGCTCTGGCCCTGAAATCGCCCGCCATTGCGATACCCGCCGCTGCAACGTGCGCAGCACGCCCTCGTCGAACGCATCGGGATGGGCGCGGCGCAACTCCTCAAGGATGGTGGTGGCGCGCAGATGCGGATGCTGGGTCAGCAATGGCACGATCTCGCTGTCCCAGACCGCAGCCAACGGATCGACGCGCGTGCGCCTGCCCGAACGCGGCGGGCGCTGGCTCGGCAACACCGGCGATCTCTCACACCGCCGCGCAGTGCGCTCGCTCATCCCCGCCCGCGCCGCCGCCACGGCCTGCGTCGCACCTTGTCGCCGCTCGTCCATATACCGCCGCACCTGTCTGTCGGTGATCCGCTGTCCTGACATCAGCCTGCCCCTCCGCGTACGCGGAGGGGCAGGCTGAACAGCAATCACCAACCGGCCATTGAGATTGTCGTCAGGCGGTCAACTTAATCGACGGCGCGCACACGGGTCCCGACGCGCCGCGCGCCAGCGAGAGCGCGAGCGCCACGAAGGCGCCGACCGCTATGCCTCGCGCGAGCAGTTCGATGACTATGTCGGATGAGATCATTTGGTGTCGAGACAGCGCATGCGCGATCCATTGCCATTGCAGATGACGCGGTCAACTGAGAATTCTGAACGTAGCGAGCATGAGCAGCCGCGAAATGAAGTTCGCGGCTACGGTGTCCGAGGTCACGACGCCTATCGGCTCTTGACCAGCAACTAAATCAGACGCGTTGCAATGCACTCGGGCGCCTAGATGCCGCGCGGGTTGCCGTCCGCGGCCTATACCCGAATGAGATCAGATGAGGTGAGCGATCAGCCAGGATGCCAAGAGCAGGTAAGCGGCGCCAGCGACCCGCATTTCCTGCGGTCTCAACCGATCGACGCAACACACTCGCTAAATCGCTCTGCTGGGGTGTGGAAGTCCAGCGTTTTCCGCGGCCGTTCGTTGAGGCGCCGCGCGATTGTGTTGAGGTACGCTTGCGAGTGCGGCGCCAAATCGGTCTTCTTCGGAAAATACTGGCGCAGCAGCCTGTTGGTGTTTTCGTTTGAGCCGCGCTGCCAGGGGCTTTGCGGATCACAGAAAAAGACGGCGATGTCGGTTTCTATTGTGAAGCGCCTATGGTCAGCGAGTTCTTTGCCGCGATCCCAAGTCAGCGATTTGTAAAGTTCACCTGGAAGTTTACGCGCCTGCTTGATTAGGGCGTTGACGACGGTCTCAGTCTCTTTGTTCGGGATCTTGGCCAGCATCACATAGCGCGAGTGTCGTTCGACCAGCGTGACGATGAAGCTATTCTTCGATCCGCATAAGAGATCACCTTCCCAATGGCCAGGCACGGCTCGGTCCTCGACCGACGCTGGGCGCTGGCTGATCGAAACAACATCTGGGATTTGACCCAGCCGTTTGCCCTTCATCGTCGCATATCGCGAGCGGCGGATCGCGCGCTGTGAGCGCAAATGCTCTATCAGCTGTTTTTTCAAGACGCCGCGGGCCTGCACATAAAGGCTCCGATAGATGGTCTCGTGCGACACTTGGCGCGCCTCGTTTCCCGGATGTGTCCACTTCAGCCAGCCTGCGATCTGCTGAGGAGACCATTCCAATGCGAGCTTTGCCGCAACAGCTTGCCGCAACTGAGCGTGCACCGCCAACTTGCATGGCTTTGGACGCAGCGTCTGTTCCCAGGCACGGGCGTCAGCGGTGGCGGCGCGATAACGCCCGGATCCGCCATTGCGCCCAATCTCGCGGCTCAGCGTCGAGGGCGAACGTCCGAGCGCTTGAGCCATCGAACGAAGCGATCGCCCAGCGACTAAGCCACGTGAAATCTCCTCGCGCTCCGCCAGGGTCAAGGCCAGCCGTGATCGTCGCCGCGGCGGCGGTCGAATGCCCCCGGTCGGTGCGAGCACCGAGAAGATCGAGGAATGGCCGCGATCGAACAGCCGGCCTATGTCGTGCATCGTCTCCCCGCGACGCCATCGATCCCAAATCTCAGCCCGTTGCGCGGGTGAATAATAGATGCGGCGGCGCTGCTTCATCGGCCTTCACTCCAGTCTTCTCAAAAAGACTAAAGTGTTGCGTCGACCAGTTGAGGTCACACCCACTTGCGGTCGTTGGACACGCGGCCAAGGCTGGCCAGTTGAAAGTTCGGAGCGAGAAAGCAAGCTGTGGACTTGGCAACATAGAGCCACCCGACCACGGTCAGCGCCGTTCCCGGACCGCTCCACACATTATGGAACGCGACGATCATGGCGCCGAAGAAGAGGCTTAGGAATCCGTGCGCGAAAACGCCAGGCGTCCCCTGGGCACGCAAGAGTGTGAAGAGTTGCACCCAAGCCAACGGGCGAAAAAGGTGCGATAAGCCCATGATGGCGAAGTGCACGGAAGCATAGATTTCGACGGCACGCGCCAACTCGAACATCGTCGAACACTACCAGCTCAATGAACCATCAGCAAAACCCCGCGGGGTCGCTGCGCGAAAACGCGCTGACGTCCTTGACCATCGCGCAATCTTCAGGATCGCGCTCACTAAAATCCTGGCCGCAAGGCGAGTCGCCCGCAAGCGCTCGAATGTGTCAGCGACTCGCGTTGTCCTGCTCTCTCGGTCATCCCTTGGACATCAGCTGTTTTGGTGAAATTGTCCTCAGTACGTACAGCGCGAGCACGATGACGACGAACGACATCCAGGCCCAGAGCATCGTGACCCATGCTGTCATCAAGCCGGAGGTGCGGGCGATCTCCGCGACTGCAGGCCCGGGCAAATTGAACTGGTCCAAAACATGAGTGACGTAGAACGCCAGTGCAAAGCCCAGGACAATGGCGTGCCCTGCGGCGCGCCCTTGCCAACTCAATGCGATGCCGATGAGACCGAAGGTGGCGGCAATGGGTCCACCGACGGCGATCAGAGGGCCGGGCAGCGCTAGACCCATAAACGACAGACCGCCGAACTCCGCAGCGTGTGCGATCGCGTTAGTGGCGCGGAGGGTTTCGAGGACCATCACGATCGAGGACGCAAGGGCGAGACCGGACGACGCCAGCGGCCGAAGAGTTTGTTGGACGCTCATGGTCCGAACTGCCTTTGGTCTTGCCGAGCCAAGCGCGATCTTGACGGACACGTCTATCCGATCTTGACCAAAGTGTCCAGTAGTCTATAAAACGTTAGAATACGAGAATGGTAGGCCGTGCCGGAGACGCAACAACGTGCAGACTTCCCCCGACCGCTCGCTCGTCTACGAACAACTCGCGCGCATCGGCAAATGCGTTTCCAGCCCGCATCGGATCGAGATTTTGGATCTCTTGGCGCAGGGCGAAAAGTCGGTCGAGGTGATTGCCGCCGAGACGGCGCTGACGGTCAAGAACACGAGCGCACATCTGCGTGTGCTGCGCGGCGCCCGATTGGTCGAGGTCCGCAAGGATGCGCAGTTCAGTTTCTATCGACTCGCAGACGAAGGGGTCGCGTCGTTTATCGGCTCACTGCATGAACTTGCCGAGCGCAGGCTCGCCGAGGTGCGCGAGTTCTCGGACGAGTTTCGCAAGGGCTACGATCGAATGACGGCGGTCGACCGGCGCAACCTGATGCGCCGCATTCGAGACGGCGATGTCGTGGTGCTCGATGTGCGTGACGTTTCGGAATACGAAGCCGGACATATCCCCGGCGCGCGATCGATCCCATTGGAGGAGCTAGAGAGTGCGCTGAAGTCCTTACCCAAAAACCGCGAAATCGTTGCTTATTGTCGCGGACTCTATTGCGGCTTGGCGGAAGACGCGGTCGTGATGCTTCGCAAGAAGGGGTACCGCGCCGGCCGCATCCACGACAGCATCATCGATTGGAAGGACGCCGGTTTGCCTGTGGCGCGCAGAGCCGCGGCCAGACGCGAAACGCAGAAGCAATCACCAACACGCGCCGATCAACGGCGCCGTCGCAGAAAATAGGGTGTCACCACCGAAAGAGGAGAAGACGTATGCTGCGTATAGGCGATGTCGCCCCGGATTTTACCGCCGAGACGACCCAGGGCTCGCTCAAGTTTCACGACTGGATTGGAGATGGCTGGGCGGTCTTGTTTTCGCATCCCAAGGATTTCACGCCGGTCTGCACGACGGAGCTTGGCTACATGGCTGGCCTTGAGCCTGAATTCACTAAGCGAAACGTCAAGATCATCGGATTGAGCGTCGATCCGGTGGACGCCCACAACAGATGGAAGGCCGACATCCAGGAAACGCAAGGCCACGCCGTGGGCTACCCGATGATCGCCGACGAGGATCTCCGTGTCGCGAAACTCTATGGCATGTTGCCTGCCGAGGCGCAGCCGGGCGCGCGGACCGCCGCCGACAACCACACTGTGCGCACCGTCATTGTCATCGGTCCCGACAAGAAAATCAAAGCCACGATCGCCTATCCGATGACCACAGGGCGCAATTTCAACGAGGTGCTCCGCCTGATCGACTCGCTGCAGCTCACGGCCAAGCACAACCTTGCAACCCCGGTGAACTGGAATGTCGGCGAGGACGTGATCATTCCGCCCAGCGTCTCAGATGAAGCCGCGAAGGCGAAATATCCGCAAGGTTGGACAACATTGACGCCCTACCTGCGGGTGATGGCGCAGCCGAGATGAGCGCGGCCGACAAGGCTAATTCGCTGGCCGGCGATCGCGACGTGATCGTGATCGGCGCCGGCCCGGCCGGCCTGAGCGCTGCGCTCTATCTTGGGCGCTCGCGCCGGCAAACGCTCGTCGTCGATGCGGGCGAGCCTCGAAATGCTCCCGCGCACAGCGCCCACGGCGTGTTTTCGCGCGACGGGGCAACGCCTGCAGAACTCGTCGCAGATGCGCGGCGTCAACTGGAGCGCTATCCGGCGGTGGAGGTATGGAGGGGCAAAGCGGAGACAGTAGAGAAGGGGCCCTCAGGCTTTGTGGTCCGCACGCAGGACGGTCGCCAAGCGAGGGCGCGGCGCCTGTTGTTTGCGACCGGCATTCGCGATGAGCTTCCCGACATCGAGGGGTTAGCTGAGCGATGGGCGAATGGCGTGCTCCATTGCGTCTATTGCCACGGTTATGAAATCGCCGATCAGCCGGTTGCGCTGATAGCGGCGCCCGATATCGCCATGCGGGCAGTGGCGAGCGTCTATCAACTTACCCAGAACCTCGTGCTGTGCACGAACGGCGAGGCGATGCCGGAAGCCGAGGCAGGACAGCTCGCACGCCGCGGCATCCACGTCGTTGAGATGAAGATCGATCGAATCTCCGGCGATGCGCCTGATCTGCGTCTCATGTTCGCGGATGGATCGGAGCTCACTCGCGCCGCAGTCTTCGTGCGCACCATCTTGAAAGACGCAAGCGATCTTCCAGCGCGCCTGGGCTGCGAACTCGACACGCCATATGGCGTCGTCGTGGGTCTCGATTGGCAAACGAGCGTACCGGGCGCCTACGCTGCCGGCGACATCGCCGCGCCGAAGGATCAGATCATTGTAGCGGCCGCAAGCGGCGCCCAAGCCGCCATCGCCATCAACGGCGATCTTGTGCAAGCCGACTGGTGAATCGTGCGAGCGAGCCAATGAACCTCTACGAGCGTTTCATCCTCCCGTCGCTGATTACGACCGCGTGTTCGTGCTCTCCCGTCGACAAGCAGCGGCAGAAGATAGTGCCCGCCGCCGAAGGGGTGGTGCTGGAGCTGGGCTTTGGCGCAGGTCTCAACCTCCCGCACTACGACCCCGCCAAGGTGCGAAAACTCTACGCGCTTGAGCCGGCGCCCGGCATGGTGAAACGGGCGCGGAAGGCGGTGCGCGATGCGCCGTTCGATGTCGAGATTCTGCACGAGACTGCGGAGGCTACTTCGCTTGCTCCGCAAAGCGTCGACACCGTGCTGGTCACTTATTCTTTGTGCACGATCCCCGGAGCGGTCGCCGCGCTCGAAGGCGCGCGCCGCGCATTGAAGCTAGGCGGTCGCCTCTTGTTTTGCGAGCACGGCCTTGCGCCCGATGAAAGTGTGCGCCGCTGGCAGCGCCGCATTGAACCCCTCTGGCGGGTCATCGGCGGAGGCTGTCATCTGTCGCGAGACATTCCAGCGCTGATTGGGGCGGGCGGGTTCACCATTGAGAAGCTCGATACGATGTATCTGCCGAAGTCCCCGAAATGGGCGGGCTTCAATTACTGGGGTTCAGCGCGCCCTGCCTAGAATACGAATTCCACATGTGCGTCAGGCACGATCAGGCCCGCAAGGCGATGGCCTTCGCCATATGACGTGGCCACGGGCTGCGCACGAGGCGACGGAGCGAGTCCCGGGAAAACTCAAGCATCGAGAAGTGCAGGTCAGGAAGTACGGGCGCCAGCCTCTCCGAAGACGTCCACTATAACCGGACCGATTGACTCGAAAGCGAGAAAGCCAGCGCCCCGGCGAATCCTTGACGCAAGGCGTCTTATTCGCCGCGGGCCGAACTTCAAAAATCGGTCTTGCCGAAACGCGCAAGGCCTTGGTTCACGCCGGGAGGGTCGAGAACTGAGAGGTCAAGTTCGACCGGTTGACCGATCCATCGTCCCAAATGGGTGTGATCGCCCAGATCATCGAGCGTCAGCGGATGAATGAGTACGCGAAGACCCGAGCGCGCCAATTCGGCTTGCACGATGGGCAGCAATCGTTCGTGGAAGTGGATCTCGAACTGAGAGGTGATGTGGGGTCCAGCCTTGTGATCGCGCAGCTCTCCGACGAAACGCAATTTGGATAGGGGATCATCGGGGCCGGCCGTTCGTAGCCTGTCGCGCAGCTCCAAGGCTCGCGAGCGCTCTTCTGGGGCATAGTAGATGTGAGCGTGATATGGCGCCTCGCCAGGTTCGTTTGCCATCGCTCGCCCTCCCTCGACATGGACGGTACTACGCCGGACTTCGTTCCGGAATGTTCATCGTAGCAAGGCCCAGCCCACAGGAATTAGTCGGACTTGCGGTTTGCCTGCCAGACAAGCGGCCCGTCCAAGGTGCTGGAGCGGATCTGAACCTCATCGCCTCCGCGCGGAAGCAAGCCGTCCCGGGCGACTTTCTTGGCCATCTCCAGATCGCCGCTCCATGGCGTGCTGCCTAGATGTGATCCTCTTTTGAAATAGACGAAGACGTAGTCGGTCATGCTGCTTCTAGGATGGGCGGGGACAGAGACTCATCAAGGTGGGTGACTGCGAATGTTGCTTTGTGAGTGGCAGACCTTGAGGGCGTCGCGCGCTTACGCGCGCCGGGCTCTCGTGCTTCGCACCGAGCCGCGCGCGATCAAGGGAGAAACGCGTCTCGGCCCTTCGGGCTTCGATCCCTGACGCAGGTCGGTTATTCGCGCCGGATCTCAGACAATCTGGGACTCATCTTTCCAATCTCCGCACCAAGGGATGGCGGACAAGCGCATGCACGATGAAGGGAAGGCCGACTGCCGCAGGCAATATCCAGTAGAGGATTGGGGGGAGGTCTTTCCACACCGGGAGTTGATCGCCGGTTTCGACATAGAACGCCGTCAGCATGAGAATGTAGGAAAGGCCCATTCCCGCGAGATGCACGCGTAGCGAATTGCGCCAGCGTCTTCGCTGGGCTGAGCGCCCGATCCAGGCGGCCGCGAACGCGAAGGCGCCCAAAAGGAAGAGGTGGAAGTCCTCCGGGCCGCGCAGCGACGCCAACAATGTCGCCAACGCAAAGACCGCGGCGATAGCCCAGAAATATACATTTCCCCATTGCGAGTGCCGGCCACGTCGCTTTGGGGAGAACATGGCGACCAGCCCCGCCGTCACCGCGATGAGGCCCGCAACCACATGAACGCCGACAACGCAGAGGAAAAACGGATCATCCGAATGGACGATGAGACCGGCGACCTCTGTCGTTCCGTCATGCACCGCACCACCCTGTCCACGCTGACGGCGTTCTCATCACGCCGCCGTTGACACGCACTCTTGGCCATATGCATATATGCACCGTGATGCACATACAAGGATTATAAGATGCGCCGAGTTTGGGTGTGGGTTGGTCTCGTTGTTGCGGTTCTTGCATTAGGCTGGACGTTTCTCGCTTGGCGCGCGGGCATGTTCATCGCCCACGACGGGCGCTGGGCGGTGGCGCCTGGGGAGTTCACCGAAGATGGCTTCTCGCAGCAAAAGGAATTGATCACGCTTGGCGATACGCAGGTCGCCTATCTCGACATCGGCGAGGGACCGCCGCTCATTCTGCTGCACGGTTGTCCGTTCAGCGCCTATGAGTGGAACGAGATCATTCCCGTCTTGGCCCAGCACTATCGCGTCATCGTGCCTGACCTCTACGGCCTGGGCGACACGCCCGTACGCCTCGATCAGGATTATCGCCTGCCGCAAGATCTCGAGATGGTGCGCCGCCTGATGGATGCGCTCGGCATCGCGTCTGCTGATTTCATCGGCCATGATCACGGCGGCGCGACAGTGCAATTGCTGATGCAGGCCGATCCAGACCGCATCCAGCGCGCTATCTTGACCAATGTCGAAGCCTACGACCAATGGCCAAGCACGCCGGAACTGCCCTATCTGCGCATGATCGTGAACCCAGTCACGAGCCCGCTCATCTACCAGGCGCTGCAATATGAGCCTGTTCAACGCGAGATCTTCTCGATCGCGGTCGAGGATGAGGCGGTGCTCACGAGCGCGGTGTTGCGAGCCTATACCGAGCCGCACATCGCCACGCCGGAGCGTTGGCAGAGATTGCGGCGGTTCTTCCGTTGGCAGATGGACGAGACCCACAACAACATCACCATGACGGCGCTACCCGGGATGCGCGCCTTTGAACGGCCGGTGCTGTTGTTGTGGGGCGAGCGCGACGAGAATTTCGGTCCTCACTTGGCGCGCAGACTGGCGCGAGACATTCCAGGCGTGCGCGGCATTCACTATCTGCGCAATTCGCAGCACATGCCGATGCAGGAGGAGGACGAGGAGTACGCAGCCGCTGCGTTGGCGTTCCTGCGCGACGGTGCGGTTTCGGATGAAGCACAAGCGGCGCTAACGGAAGCTCGCACATCGGGTGAGGGATCGTGATCGAGTTCTATGCGGCGAGGACGCCGAACGGGCGCAAGATATCGATCATGCTGGAAGAGTGCGCTGCGCGCTACGAAACGCACATGATCGATATCGGCAAAGGCGAGCAGTTCGGCGCGGACTTCACACGCATCAATCCCAACGCGAAGATTCCAGCTATTGTGGATCATGACGCGCCAGAGCCGGTCATCGTCTTTGAGTCTGCGGCTATTCTCATATATTTGGCTGAGAAATTCGGACGGTTGATCCCGCAGGACGCTCGCGGGCGCGCGGCGTGCTTAAGCTGGACGGCTTGGCAGGTCGCCAATGTAGGGCCGAGGTTCGGCGAAGCGCACCATTTCACCAGCAAGGCGCCCCAGAAGTGCGCGCACGCCATCGAGCGTTTCTCGGCCGAGACGGCGCGATTGCTGCATGTGCTGGACAAACGGCTCTCCGAAGAAGTCTACGTCGCCGGCGACTACTCCATCGCCGATATCGCAGTCTTCCCCTGGATTAGGGTGGCGCTTGAACCGATAGCGAAAGGCCGGCCGGACTTGGTGGGCGCGACGCCCCACATTCGGCGCTGGTTCGCTGAGGTGAAAGCGCGCCCTGCAGTGCAGCGAGGCTTGGCAATGGGGCGCTGACCGTTTCGTTCGCGGGCTAGCTCCGGACCTTTCGCTTGGGTCCTGGGCAGCAGGTGGCAACGAGGGGGGTAAACGCATCCGTTATGGCGGCGAGCTTCATCATGATCACCGGACCGTCGAGCTCATAGAACACCCGCCGGCCTTCCTTGCTGGAGGCGGCAATGCCCGCTTGCTCCAACACCTGGAGATGCCGCGACACGACCGAGCGGTCCTGGGGCAGTCCGTCGGCGATCTCGCCGATATCGGCGCGGCCCAGTTTGATCATCTGGCGCACGACCTCAAGGCGCGCCGGCTCGCAGAACGCCTTGAAGAAATCGGCGTCAAGGACGGCAAGGCACGCGTTCGCGGCGGCCGCGCGAGAAGGCTTTTTCATGAGTGCATATTACGTGCAGGAAGGCGCACATATCAAGATGCGCCGCCCGCAGCCGTCAGATGAAGAACACAGGCGCAAAGCCGCCGCCAGGCGTGCGGAAATTGGTGGTTTGGCCCTGATAAAGCCGCGCGACCGCCAGCAGCGTTGCGCCGCCATAAGTGTAGAGGCGTACATCGAGCTTTCGCTGCATGCGTTCAGCCCCAAGCAAAATAGTTCGCTCGCTGGGCGGCGCGAACTCCTGAGCGATGTAATCGCCGCTCAGAATCGTCTCCCATGCGGTCTTGGTGAGTTTGTCGCCGCGATAGACAGCCTTGCCGCCGTGGCCGGAGGCGGGCTTGAAGAAATATCGCTTTCGTTCCGACCAAAGCTCCGCGGCATTCACTTCGGTGACGAGCTCTGCGCGCGGCAGGCTGCCCAAAACTCGCAGCTGCTCTTCCGCAACGCCCCAGTCGCGCAGCGCGGCATGATCGGAGAGCAGCGTCAGGTTGCGCTTGTCGGCGTGGAGGGCGTGGTTGCGCGGATTTGGCGTAAGCACGACGGCGCCATCAAGATAGGCGGCTCGCAGCGCCGCGTGCTCGGGCGCTTCGAGCGCGAAATCGACCAGGCGATTATAGACCAGGTCGATTCCGCGGCCCGCCGCTTGAAGCACGTCGCTTTCATAATGCAGCTCGCGCGCGTCAACAATGAGCGCCTCGTAGCCGTGACGCTCCAGCAGCGTCTTCGCCAGGATGAATTCGGGATAGAGATATTGCTGCGCCGGTGCGTCATCAACGATGGCGATCGTCCGCAATTGTTCGCGTGCGCGCTGCGTGCGCCACTCCGCCTCGAACATGGCAATAATTGATGGCTCGAACGCAGCCAACGCCTCCCTTGCCAACGCACGCTCGACTTCGGCGCAACAAGCGATCTGGGCGCCGGCCAGGAACGCGTTGAAGAAGGCGCCGCCCGCATTGGTATTGATCTCAATGAGCTTGGGGCCATCGTCGCCCAGGTGGAAGTCATAGCCCATGAAAGCGCCGCGCGGGCCAAAGTCGATGCTGGCGATCTTGGGCGCCCAAGACATCGCAGCGGCCTGATACCCGGAAAGCCCGGCCGCCGCTTCAAGTGCGGCAACGATGGCCTGCATCGCGCCCGCGTCGCTATTGGGCAAAAACACCGGGGCGTGCGAATAGAGATGGGGGCGTTGGGCAAGAAGCTCGGCGAAATTGGCGTCGCCGGATGCGGTGCGCAGGGCCTCGCCCAGCGCGGCTTGATCCAAGGTCACGCAAAAACACTCGCGGTTGAGCTGAACCGCTGCGATCCGGTCCATCATGGGCTCTGCCGCACCAATGCGCGCCTCACTCATTCGAGGTCTCTTGGACTCTGCGAGTTAAGCTGCGCTGTCGCATGATTCTGCCTGCTTAGAGCAACAGTTCAAAATAGACGAGCGGCGTCTTGCGGTAGGTTGCCTTGCCAACTTCGACGAAGCCGCACTTCGCATAGAACTCGCCAGCGCCATGCGCCGCGTCATAAGCATCGAGACGAATAGCCTGGCTTGGCCACGCCCGCGCTTGCGCTTTTGCCTCCTCCACGAGCGTTCGCCCGACGCCTTTGTCTTGGCGACTCGGTTCAACCGCCATGTCGTGCAGGTAGAGCGCACGAGGCACAGTCGCGAAGTAAGTGAGATCGATCGCCCATGGTTTCTTGGTGGCGAGCCGGAGAGTGGCGACGATCGCCCCGCGCTCGCGTGCGACCAGCACACGCGATGTTGCGATACCGCGCAGCACGCTTTTCTCGGTGACGCAGGTCGGGCGAAGGCCGTATCGCTGAGTCAGGTGCTGGCCCGCCGATGTTCGGAGCGCGGCGATCTCGGCCGCATCTGCTTCCGTTGCAATATCTACCGAGAGGCTCATGGTCCTCAACCGCTCATCGCGTGGCGCGCGGCGTGGAGAGCGCATCGATGATTGGACAGTCGGGCGAAGCATCGCGCTGGCAACGCTCGGCCGTTTTCGCCAGCGTGTGCTCCAGCTTTCTGAGGTCGGTGATCTTTGCGCGCACATCGCCCAAGTGGCGGACGGTCAGCGCGTGGACATCGGCGCAGCGGCCATCTCCGCCTGAGACGACCAGGAGCGCGCGAATGTCGTCGATGGAGAAACCGAGTTCGCGCGCGCGCCGGATGAAGCCCAGGCGGCGCGAGGCGGAGGCATCGTAGATCCGCCGCCCGCCGCCGGATCGTTGTGGTTTCGCCATCAGCCCGATCCGCTCGTAATAGCGGATGGTCTCGATATTGACGCCGCTCTGGCCGCTCAGGCGCCCGATAGTGAATTCGTTCCTGTCCAAGCCGCTTGCTCCTGTAGCCGCTACAGGTTTTACGCCTGATCCATGACCGAGGATACGACACCCCCGTCACGCCCCAGCGGCATCTTGGCCGGGGGCGGGGTAATTACAGGTCTCGCCGCGCTGATCGGGGCGTCCTGCTGCGTGCTGCCGATTCTGCTCCTCCAGGCCGGCGTGAGCACGGCGCTGGTCGCGCACCTGGGCTTTTTCGCGGACGCCAAGCCATATCTACTCGCCGCCACTGCGGTGCTCATTCTCGCAGCCTTCGTGATGGCGTTCTGGGGTGGACGGCGGCCCCGGCCGCTCGTCATCATTCTATTAATTGGCGCAGTGCTTCTGGTCGCTGGCGCGATCGCCATGCCGCACTACGAGCCTGTGCTGCTCGACTGGGCGCGCGGACGATGAGTGCTGCAATCATTGCCCGGGCGACGATCGCTTGTCCCCAATGCGGCCACCGCGAAACCGAAACCATGCCGACCGACGCATGTCAGTATTTCTACGACTGCAAGGGATGCGGCGCTGTGCTCAAACCCAAAGCCGGCGATTGCTGTGTGTTCTGCTCGTTCGCGGACGTGCAATGTCCGCCGATGCAGACGGGCGATTGCTGTTCGAGCTGAGAAGATGCGAAGCGATATTGTCGAAGATTGCGCGGCCAAGGACCTGTCCGCTCGCGCGGGCGGTTTCCTGGCGATCTGGGGTGCGCCGGTTGCCATCGCGGCCGCGCTCAGCCTCGCGCCTCTTCCCAATTGGTTGTCGGCCTTTGCCTGGACCATTGCCTTCAGTTGGATGGGCGGCGCTTGCCTCTTGAACGCGCGGCGATGCGGCCGGCTGCATTGCTACTTCTCGGGGCCGGTTTTTCTCCTCGGCGCGGTGATGGCGGCGGCTGTTGGATTGGGCGTTGTTACGTTCGGCGCACACGGCATGACGACTGTCGTTATGGCGACGCTGGTTCTGGCCGCGCTCACCTATTTGCTCGAATACATCTGGGGTAGGTATCGCCCGGCCAACACGGGCGATAAATAGTAGATGGGCCGTTGGATACTTGGAGCCGCCGCGATCTTGCTGCTAGCCACGGCTGGCATCCACGCCATGGGGCTGCCCATGGCCAGCAGCTGGGGCGAAGGGCTGGGGCGCTTTCAGCATCTTGCTATCTGTCTCTTCTGGATCGCCGCAGCCGTTAGCTGGGCCGTTGTGGCGCTCATATGGGCTGTCACGGCGTGGCGCTGCGGACCGCGCTGGCCCGCCGCGATCGCGATGCTGATCCCGCTGCACTCCGCAGCTGGTGTGCTCTACATCGATTGGACTTTCTTCGGCGGCCAAATGCTGGCTGGAAGCGTTGTGCTTGGCGTGCTTGGCCTTGTATTGATCGGCAATGGACCGCGCGACCGCCAACCTTCCTAGCCGCGATCTCGATAAGACCGAGGCATTCTATCAAGCGCTCGGTTTCGTTTCGCGATTCAAGGATGATGGCTGGATGATCATGCGACGCGGGCCGCTGGAAATAGAGTTTTTCCCGCACGCCGAACTTGATCCGCGCACAAGCTGTTTCTCAGCATGCTTGCGCGTTGATGATCTCGACGCGCTCTATGTTGAATTTCAGAAAGCCGGGCTGCCGAATGATTGCTGGGCAACGCCGCGCATGGACGAGCCGGAAGTGAAGCCCTGGGGCATGCGCATGTTTCACGTCGTCGATCTGGACGGCAGCTTGCTCCGCTGCATCGACAATCGAACAACCAGCGAAGCCAGTTGGCTGCGAATGTCTGGATGGTCGAGCCTGGTGCGTTTGGAAGTGAAGCGAGGGGAGAAGGGTTAGATGCGGGCGTCGCGCGCTGTCGCGCGCCGGGCTCTCGTGCTGCGCACCGAGCCGCGCGAGAGGTAAGTGCGACGCGTCTCGGCCTTCGGCGATCGCTTCGTTCAGCATCTCGCCGTCGAAGGCGAGCATGTCTCTTGCCGAGGCGAAAGAGGAGGGCGTCGCGCGCTGACGCGCGCCGGGCTCTCGTGCTTGGCGACCGCGCTCGCAAGCGATGCCAGGCTGCTGAGGCAAAGCAGGCGCAGCGTGAGCGGTTGTGTTTGACATTTGTGTTACGCACAGCTCCGCAAGTCCTGCCGCTGAGCGCGCATGCCATTCGCGCTCAGGTTGACTCCCGGCTCGCGCCAGGCGCTTATTGCCGAGGGAAGAGCGCATGGTTCATCGGCTGGTTCTCGTTCTGGCTGTGTTGGCGATGGCCGAGGGGGCGTCTATGCCCGCCCACGCCCATGGCGGGGGCCTTGACCGCAATGGCTGTCACAACGACCGCCGCAATGGCGGCTACCATTGCCATCGCGGAGCGCCGGCGCCGGCGCCGAGCTACGGTCTCTCAAGCGGCGTGGGCCCAGACGCGCCGTCGCCAGACTTGGTGCGGGCGGCCCAGACACTGCTCAACCATCTGGGCTGCGAAGCGGGCGGCGCCGACGGCAGCGCCGGCGCGGGCACGAGCGCGGCGATCGCGCGCTTCAACGCCGCAACCGGCGAGGCCTCCGCTTCGACCACAGTGAGCGCGGTCCTGGTGCGCCGGCTGGCGGAAGCGACCGAGCGCAATCAACGCTGCGAGTAGGAGGCCGCGCATGACAGTGGGGCGCTGGATTGCGGGCGCGATCGCTGCGTTGAGCGCGATGGCCTCGGCCGCTGCGGCGCAGGAGGCGTACGTCCGCGTTGTCGATGTGGGCGCGGGGCTCTGCGTCATCGCTCACACGCCTGACGGCTACGATCTTCTCTACGATGCGGGCTTTCGCGGCGGCTATTGCGCTCAGGCGGTCGGAGAGATCGTCGGCGACGATCACATCGAACTCGTGATCCTCTCCCATTCCGACGCCGATCATATCGGCGAACTTGACGAAATCCTCGCCGCCAACAGCGCCGACACGATCATCCACACCGGCTCCGAACGCGAGACCATCGCCTATCGCGAGGCGATGGACGCCATCGGCCGCGCCGCCGCCGCGGGCTCCACCATCATCAATCTCGCCAACACGCCCGATGCGGACAATGACGGGATCAATGACGAAATCGGTTCGGTCTATGAACTGGGCGATGCGCGCGTCGAAATCCTCGCTGGTTGGCACGAATGGGACCTCGCCCTCTCCGACGCGGGCGAAGTCCCGAGCGACAGCGAACGGCGCAACGCCATCTCCATCGTCGTGCGCTACACCTATCGCGGCCGCTCGGTCTTGCTCACCGGCGACACGATCGGGCGGCGCATCGACGACAGTGCGCTTGCCTGCCGCGACGCTGAGCGCTGGATGACGAGGCCCGGCGCGCCATCGCTTCAAAGCAACGTGCTGATCGCGCCCCACCATGGCGCGAACAATGGCGGATCGGCCTGTTTCCTCGCCGCCGTCGATCCCGACTACGTCGTCTTCTCAGCCGGCCACGATCACATGCATCCAAGACAACAAGCCGCCGAGCGCGCCCGCGCCCAGGGCGTCGCCTGGAGCAGAATGTTCAGAACCGACCGGGGCGACGATGAGCGCGATGCAAGTCACAACGCGCCGCACCAGCGCGAATGGGGCCGCGCCCGTATGGCCGGCAATGTCGATCCCCCCGGCGACAACAACATCGAGATCTGCCTCGGGGCGAGCGCGCGTGTGCGCTATCGCGCCAGCAGCGCCTGGTGCGGGCAGCCTGGAGCGAGCCAGTAGCAGAGCGCCGGCAATGGCGAGGCGGCTTTAGGCGGCGTGACAGAACGATGCGCCGCGCCCTTGCGCGCTGTGCGTTCACCCAAGCTTCTATGGAAACGGGCGAGTCCGGATAGGTCCTTCTCCAAACATAATTTTCGGAAACCGTTGTCAGCAACCGATGGACATTCCTTGGCTTGTTGCGGTGACAGGCGACGCGGCGTAGCGCTTGGGCATGCGGAGTGCGGTCACCTTTTTCAACAAGCCCGCGTCGCCCGACACCGCGCCGCTCACCATCGTGACGTTCACAGCGTTGCAAACCTTAAGAGCCTCCGTCGCAGTAGAGGTAGGGGATGGCTGAGACCGAGTTGGAAAGAGCCCAGCGGCTTTTTGATGAGGGCGCTGCGCGGATCGAGCGCCAGCGCGCATTGATAAGTGAGCTGCGCGCAGATGGCCACGCCGATCTAGCCGAGAAAGCCGCGCAATTGCTGGGGCAGCTCTTGGCGCTTCAGGCAGAGCACGAAGCCAACCTGCGAAAACTACGCTCACCCTAGCCACAGAGACTTTGAGCGCAAGCTGCATGAGCGAATGTCCGCCCCGGGTTTTTCTACCGCCCTCAGCCACCCGCCCTCCGCAGAAAGAGCCTACACTGGAAGAGTGCGGTGACAACACTCGCTGAAGGCCGTGAGGATGAAGCGGCTGACGTCCGCTTCAGGCCAGATCCAGACATGTGGCTAGGTCCTGCGAGACAGGACAGCGCGCCGCTCGCCATCGCCGCGTGCTTCAAGTGACAGGCTTTACAACATCAACTTAATGAGGACGTCAGGATCGGCGGAGACATAGCCACCCACGCGCATCTCACTGCGATCGGGATCGGCCAGTTCAAACGTCCAGCCGATTTGGCGCGAGACTTCCTCGATAGCTTCGTTCAGCGTCTCGCCGTCGCAGACGAGCATGTGGTCTTGCAAGAAGAGGAGGGCGTCGCGCACTGGCGCGCGCCGGGCTCTCGTCGCTTCGCGACCGAGCCGCGCTGCACGCGTCTCGGCCCTCCGGGCTTCGATCCCTGACGCAGCTAGTCCAAAAACACGAGTCCGGCAGCGCCTTGCACGCGCCAAGCGACACGGGCGCGGCGGCGAAGACGTGTCATCGGTTCGCTGATGGTGAATTCGCCTTCGAGCGCGACGTTCTGGAAGAACTCGATCCGGGCGCCGCCTGCGCTGATGTCCTTGATCGCCACCGATAGGCGCGCGCCGCTGTCCAGTATGATTGTCGCTTGCTTGAAAACGCTATCGCGGTCTGGGCGCGCCTTCTCTTGCGGCGGCCGGGCTGGAATTGCCTGCCGCTCGACAATGGCGCGCACGCGGTCGGCGAGCGCTGCGTTTGGTGCCTTCTTCCCGAACATGAGTCGCCGCTCGAATGGGCGTTGGCGCTAGCTTGCGTCCAGCGGTGTTCAGAATCGGTGAACGAAAGATTGACGCCCTCTCGAACTGAAAACATCTTCAGCGTGTGGTGTGTTGCGCGTAGGGGCGATTACGGTTCTGCGCGGCGCCCAAGTACGACGCGCCGCTCGCCTTCGCGCCGCGCCTCGAGATTTAGACTGGCGGACACAAGTTCAATGAACGCCTCGGGATCTGCAGCGACGTAGCCGCCGACGCGCGTCTCGCCCAGTGCGGGGTCCGCAAGTTCAAATGTCCAGCCAGTCTGGCGAGAGACTTCGACGATCGCTTCGTTCAGCGTCTCGCCGTCAAAAGCGAACTTGTGCTCCTACCCAGGCAGAAGGGGAGGGCGTAGCGCGATTGGGCGCGCCGGGCTCTCGTCGCGTTCCGCGACCGAGCCGCGTGAGTTGCAGGAGAAGTGCGTCTCGGCCCTTCGGGCTTCGATCCCTGACGCGAGGCCGTCCGCGCCGGACGCGCTTCAATCAGCGGCGAACGTCGCCTCCATCAGAACATGGTCCGAGGATGTTCGTGGTAGAGCTGACATGCTTGCACACTTCGCGGAGCCAGCGCGTCCCGGACCAGCATGGTCAAATCGGGATTTCGAATACGCAGGTGAGGCCTTCCGCGGCGAAGACAATGTTCGTTCCGCGCTGGGTGCCGCCAAGGGCGCGCTCTATCAGCATGGTGCCAAAACCGGTCCTTTGCGGAGGCGAAACCGGTGGTCCGCCTGTTTCACGCCAGCAGATTCTCGCGCGCCGCTGATCGGCTTCGATGACATCCCAGGAAAGATGGACTTGCCCAGCCCCATTGGAGAGGGCGCCATACTTTATGGCGTTGGTGGCGAGTTCGTGCAGTGCAAGCGCAAGCACCAGCGAATTGTCGGAACTAAGAGAAGTGTCCGGTCCAGATATCTGGAACCGCTCCTGGAGATCGAATGGGGCCAAGGTCCGCTGGACGATCTCATCCATGGCGACACGCTCCCAGTCTCGCGTGGTGAGCAGGTCGAGAGCTTTGGCTAAGGCGCCAAGGCGCGCGCTAAAGATCTGGTGCGAATTCTTGTCGGCCTGGTGGAAGGTTTGTGTGGCGATGCCTTGGATGGTCGCCACAGCGTTCTTGTAGCGGTGTTTGACTTCACCGAGGAGCAATTCCAACCCGGCTTCGGCGCGCGTGCGGCGCTCGATTTCACGCTGCGCCCCTTGATGCAGATGCGCATTGTCGATGGCGATCGCGGCGTGAGCGGCGATCCCGCTTACGAGCGCTTCGGCGTCTTCGGTGAATACGCCGGGTTCGCCATGCCCAAAGAAAAGGCCACCCAATACTTCTCTTGATCGCGAGATCACAGGTACAGCCAAGTAGCTCACGACGGGCAAGTGACCGGCAGGCATGCCGTGGTGGGGCGCGCTCTTGCCGTAGCGCGGATCGACACGAATGTCGTCCGATCGCACAACGCCCATTCCACGGAAGGTGTGTTCGAACACGAGCGTGTTACGGGGCAGTCCGAAACCCTCAAACGCTTCGCGTGGCGCGCCCGAGAGCGTGAAGAGCCGATACCCTTCGCCGCTATCTTCGGTGACGTTATAGAAGAAGGCGCCAAACTCCGCGCCGCATTCTTCCGTTGCGATATCGGTGACGGTCTGAACTATACGTTCTAGGGCCTGTACCTAATTAGCGAATGCTGATTCACTCGTGCGCAGGTGATTTGCCGCGCGAGGGGATCATGCGCAAAGGACTGTTCTGGCTCAACGA